>Ga0209810_1004514_pt1 | contig 13339 bp, 16 predicted proteins | sample Coa_R1_7_FD_187159 | JGI IMG/M metagenome (GOLD analysis project Ga0209810, IMG submission 187159) | Surface soil microbial communities from Centralia Pennsylvania, which are recovering from an underground coalmine fire - Coalmine... | ecosystem: Environmental > Terrestrial > Soil > Unclassified...
GATCTGGCTCACGTCTGCCCCTCGTAGCAATCTGGCCACCTCTCCTCGCTGGAGTTGATGGCCTTATCTTCTACAGGTGGGGAATTTTCAGCCCGCCGCTTTGGGGATTTTACCTCCGCCGCTGACACCACCCCCACAGGGAGGATCGGAAGAGCACATTAGGTAAGACTGGCACTGTGGAGAAGAAGGCGTGTAGCCGCAAGTGGGAGAGAAGGTCGGCCACAGCAGCAGATGACCTTTGAGCAGTGAGAACAGCCGTTCCTGAAACGCCAAGTTCTGCAGGTGCAAGCCAGGCAGAACTCGCTGCGCGGCCAACTCGATGCCGGAATAAGCAGCTTCGGCCTTTTTGTCCAGCAGACGGGAAAGCACAGCCTCCTGGTCGCTACCTTTAATTGCGAGGACCATGCCACCGGTAGGCTCGAGAGCGTGCCACTGCTTCCAGTTCAGGCTCACCTTCCCGCCCGGCCAGGGACCGCAGTCCGAACACAGGTAGGTTACCCCGCTCTTATTGGCGGACAGGACGCTGATAAAGTGATCGTGCTCCACGTACAGAACCGCAGGCTTGGGCATGGAGATCAAGCCGGCGTCATCCATCCGGACTGGCCAGGCATGCAGGCCCAACTTGTTGGTGGCCACATACAGATCTTTAAGGGAACTGCCTCGACCGGTCACGCGGCAGGCAGAAAGCACATGCTTGCGGTCGAAGGGCAAGCTATTAGCTCGCAGAAAGGCGGCCAGGGCCGCGGCGCCACAAAAAGGGTCAAGACGTGTAGGTTCCGGAATGCCCATCGCCTCACGCTCGGCATGGTAGCCAGCACAGGCCGCTGTATGTCGGTACCAGAGGGCACAGGCAGCGCGGTCGTAGCCGGGCAGGCCAGTTTTAGGATCAAGCAGTTTGCGGAAGGCATCGGTAGCCTGAGAGTAAGCGCCCTCAAACTCCAGAGCGATGGCGCTATCATAAGCTGCCAAGCCATGCAGACGGTCTTTGCGTTCTGTCAGGTGCAAGGCACGCTGGAAGTGGACGAATGCCTGCTCTGGCTCTTGATTGGCGGCAAGCTCCCATTCTCCCAGCCAGATATGCACAAGGGCTGCCCGCTGCGAGCGTAAGGACGATTTGCGGCTTTCACTCTTCCAGGCAGCCACTTCTTTGCCGGAGACTGCGCACCGGAGGCGGCCTAGTTCATCGAGAAGAGTTACTGAAGCGGGATAGGGCCTCAATGGCGATGTTGTTGAGGGCCTAGCGATGTGCATGAGCCAGGGTTTGCTGGAGAGTTTTGATGGTGATCTGGCAGGCTTTTTAGTGTCGCCCTGACGCATAGCTGATAGTTGATAAGCTAGTGCCTGAGTTGGAGCAGATAGTCCGAAACTCCAGGCAAAGAGAGCAGCAGTGACTAGGGCGCCCCTGCGCGCCCAACGAGCGATGGGTTTGTGGTACGAACGGCGTAGTGCCAATTTCGGACCAGACGACGGTGTTGGAGGGTGCATCATGGGTCCTCACTCTTTCCCTGCCTCGTGGCAGGAACAGGGCCAGGCCAACAAACTAGCTATCTTTGATAGCCTGGCCGGTTGAAGGACCCGGAGTACTCAGGTATACTCACCCTGAGGCTCCGGGCGTGGAAGGCCACATTTCCCTGGTCTCCGCCAAGAGGGTTTCAGGGATTAGTGGCCTGGCTGCACGGGGCCTCAGCGTGGAATTTGCCCTGTACAGCATAGCCAAACACATCCTCACTGCATCCGAAGGGCTCCGTTTTTCGGTTGCCAGACTGTGAGGATTGTTGAGGTCGAAATAGGTAGGCTCTCCTAATTTCATTTTTGATGGGAGTTGATCGCACGGCTGGTGAAATGGAGAAGGAAAGCCGTGAAGGCCAAAGGCAGGGATGGAATAGCTTGTCGCTTCCGCCCAGGAAATGAGCCCATTGAATTGGCCTATTATGTATATATAATCCAGTCACTTAGCCTTTTGTCAGGATCATTTTTCACCTTTTTCTAAAATTGTTTTCCTTCCATTTCCTCTGGTTCGCTGTGAGATAGCCAGCCGCGGCTTTTCAAATCAACCGCTAGCTTCTTGCCGATATAGGAGAGGCGCTCACGAATAGCATGCTCGGTGGTGTGTAAGTCCCTGGCTAAGCGGGCGAAGTCTTCCCCATATACATGGCGGCGTATAAACAATGTGAGCTGATCGTTGGGAAGCGACTGGAGAACGAATTCTAAATCAATCCGCAACAAGATGCCTTCTAAGGAATTGCCCTCCGTTCTATGTGCCTCTGCTTTACAGGCGTCTTGAGGGGCTAGGGCAGACCAGGATATCTCATGCAACCGAAGAGTATTCTGGGATCGACAGAAATGACCAGCGACGGAGCGCAGAAACCAATACAAGCGTCTGCTGGAATCTGGCTGGTTCAGGAGGGCTTCTAGAAAATCGTCTCCCTTGCGAAGCGCCTGCCACAAGCACTCCTGAAGGAAATCTGGTTGATCGGTTGGTCGAATGGGCAGCTGCCAAGCAAAATGAGCAGCTCGAGAATGTAATTGGCGGACAAGCCTTTCTTTCGTCCTGTAATCCATGGTCCTTCCTCTGTCCAGACCGCCCAGAGGGCTGTTTGCTTGCCGCTATTATAACCCTGGATTATATCCGAATACGATTTTTTTGATAGTTGGTTCGAAAACTTTGATTTTTTTGACGTTTTGCACTTGGTAAAATTTTTATTCATGGAATAAGGACTTATAAGACAATAACGGGCATTAAATGCGAAGCATCCTAACATTCTTTACTCTTCGTTGCCGCTATTGCGTTAAAAGGCTACAACGTTCTTTAATAATGTAATGCTGGTTCATTATGAGCCAGTATTGCTTCCAAACAATCCGGCGAAACCGGGCATGGGCATCATGCCGCGCAGCACGCGCGTGAGCCTGAAGATGACGATCGGCACGGACCTGATGCCGTGATCGTCCTGTCCTTGTGGCCGGGTGTTGACCTCACCCCCTTTCCAATCGCCATCGTCGCTTGAACCTTCGGGACGGCTCGGCGACCCTCAATCACCTAGCCCACCCCTTGCCCCATTCCCCCTCTCCTTCAAAAGGAGAGAAGACCTCACCCCCTAACCCCCTCTCCTTCAAAAGGAGAGGGGGAAGACATCAGTCCCGACCTCTCCCCTTGGGAAGGAGAGGGGGAATGGGGATGCGTTCGCCCTGAAAATTTTCCCCCGCCCGCTTGACAAGAAGGGCGCAGAATGTGTATAATCTGCGCACGAACAGATTTTCACCGCCTGTCACGTTTATGGCGGGTGGATAGAGACAACAGCGTCGAGAAGGTGGAGTAGGCCGATAGCGCAGGCACAGAGAGCCGGGAGAGGTGAGAGCCGGCACCAGCGGATCTGCTGAAATGGCCTTTGAGCTGCGTCCATGAAAGGCGAAAGCCGAGTAAGGGACGCCGGGGGGCTCCCGTTATAGGGTTAGGGTGTAGGCGGCGCGAGAGCGCTTCCGGCGCACCCGCTGAGGCCGCGTCTGCGAGGACGCGGCGAATTCAGGTGGAACCACGAAGGCGAACGCCTCTCGTCCTGAGCACGGGACGAGAGGCGTTCTTTTGTTTGGACGAAGGAAGGAGCTATCATGGCGAAGGTACTAGGCATGCAGTGCCGCGAATGCGGCGAGCACTACCCGGTGGGACCGGTGCATGTGTGCGAGAACTGCTTTGGGCCGCTGGAAGTTCAGTTGAATTGGCGGGAGGTCGCGCCGAAGGTCTCGCGGGAGAAGATCGCCGCCGGGCCGCCTTCGATGTGGCGCTACCTCGATCTGCTGCCCATCGAGGGTGAGCCGACGGTCGGTAAGAACGTGGGCTGGACGCCGCTCGTGCGCGCGGAGGGCCTGGGCCGCGAGCTGGGGCTGAAGAACCTCTACATCAAGAACGATGCCGTCAACCACCCGACGCTCTCCTTCAAGGACCGGGTCGTGGCGGTCGCGCTGACCAAAGCGCGGGAGTTCGGCTTCGATACCGTCGCCTGTGCCTCCACCGGCAACCTGGCGAATTCGGTCGCGGCGCACGCGGCGGAAGGCGGCTTCCAGTCTTATATCTTCATCCCCGCCGACCTGGAGCAGGGCAAGGTGTTGGGGACGCTGATCTACGGCGCCAATCTGCTGGCGGTCACCGGCAACTATGATGAGGTCAACCGCCTCTGCGCGGAAGCGGCCGGCAAATACGGCTGGGCCTTCGTGAACATCAACCTGCGCCCCTTCTACGGCGACGGCTCCAAGAGCTTCGGCTACGAGATCGCCGAGCAGTTGGGCTGGCGCGCTCCGGACCATATCGTGGTGCCGTGCGCGGGCGGCTCGCTCATCAGCAAGATCTATAAGGGCCTTAATGAGCTGGCCCGGCTGGACCTGCTGGAGGGCGGCGTGCCGACGAAGATGTATGCGGCGCAGGCGGCGGGCTGCTCGCCTATCACCACCGCCATCAAGGCCGGCACGGACGCGTTCCGGCCACAAAAGCCCAATACCATCGCCAAATCCATCGCCATCGGCAACCCGGCGGACGGCTACCATGCCATCGACGTGGTGCGCAAGTCGGGCGGCTGGGGCGAGGATGTCACCGATGAAGAGGTGATCGAGGGTATCCGGCTGCTGGCCCGCACGGAAGGCATCTTCACGGAAACGGCGGGAGGCGTCACCGTCTCGGTCACGCGCAAGCTGGCGCAGCAGGGACGCTTCCGCGCGGACGATACGGTCGTCATCGCGATCACCGGCAACGGCCTCAAGACCCAGGAAGTCATCGCGGGGCAGGTCGGCCAGCCCATCACCATTCAGCCCAATCTGGCAGCCCTGGATGCGGCGCTGCAAACCGAGGCGCTGTTGGCGTCCGTTTAGTTGCTAGTTTCTAGTTTCTAGTTGCTAGTAAAACCTCACCCCCAGCTCTACCTCACCTCCTTCGTAAGGAGAGGGGAGAGAAAGGGCGCAGCAAGCAGCGCCCCTACTAGCTACTAGCAACTGTAGGAAAGGAGAAACCATTATGGCTGTCAATGTACTGATACCGACACCGCTGCGCAAGTTCACTGCAGAGCAGGAGACGGTCAACGCGTCTCCGGGCACGGTGGAGTCGCTGATCGCGGATCTGGACCGCCAGTTCCCCGGCATCGCCGCGCGCCTGACGGACGATCAGGGCGAGCTGCGCCGCTTCGTAAACATCTATATCAACGAGGAGGATATTCGCTTCCTCACCGGGAAAGATACGCCCGTTAAAGATGGGGATAGCGTCTCGATCGTCCCTGCCATCGCCGGCGGATAAGGTCGCGTGGCCGTCCTCTTCTGGCGAAAGAGGCTTGCCGGGAGGCGCAGGGTGCGCCCGCTCCCCAATTCTTCCCTCAGGATGTGTCGATGCCCGTCGTATCCGCCGAACTGAACGCCAGGAAGGACGCCGCCGATCAGCCGATCGTCTGGCGGCTTGCGAAGCTGTACAACGTGGTCACTACGATCCGCCGCGCGCGCGTGACCGAGGATTACGCCTGCATCCTGCTCGCTATCGAGGGATCGCACGGGGAGATAGAGCAGGCCCTCGACTATCTGCGCGCGCTGGGCTTGAGGGAAGGCCAGGGGCCGGGCGAGGCGTCCTCCAACCTGCCCGCGCCGCCGGAAGCGGCGATCCCGCAGCCGAACACGATCTACGTGCGCCTGAGCACCGTCAACGCCGCCCAGGCGGAGGCGCCGATCCTCTATCGGGTCGGCAGGGACTTCCGCGTGGTCGTCAATATCGAGCGGGCGGCCTTCGAGGAAGAGGGGGGATCGATCGAGGTGACGCTCTCCGGCCCGCTGACCGAGGTGCAACGCGCCATCGCCTATCTGCATACGACCGGCCTGCATGTCGATCCGCGCCAGCGCTCCGTGACGGATTTTAGCAATCTGTAGGAGATACGAATCTTTTTTCACCGGGGATAACCCGGTAGAAAAATCGGCTTGAGATTGGGGTAAAGATCGGCTATAATAGGACCAAGGAACTTTCTTTATCCCGGTTCCGTAGGAAGATTACAACTGCATAGAAAGGAGGGAGTGGCATGAACCAGCCCGTCCGAGTGGGACTTGTGTTCCCACGCAGCGGGCAGCAAGTGTTCGTTTATGTACCGATACACGTAGCTGAGCGTGTGAACGCGCATCATTCTGATCACAAGCTGCACGCAGCGGAGTCTACTCCGCCAACCGGCGCTTCCGACCAGTCCACTTCCGGCAACACGACGCACGCCTGAACAGCGGCAAAAAAGCTCTTCTACTTCTTTATTTCGATCCTAAGCAGGCGCCCCGAGGAAATCTCCTCGGGGCGCTTGTCTTTGGGAGCCGGCTTATATCTCCTCCAAGCCGAACGCCGACCGGCGCAAGGCGACTGTCGCCAGCCCATCCGGCCCGACGAAGATTTCGACGATGTCGAAGCGGCAGACGGGTTCCTCGCCGCCGGCCGCGCGCTCGCCCAGAAACGTCTGCGCCGCCGTACGTATCTGCCGTCGCTTACGCGCATCCACCGCCTCGACCGGCGCGCCGTGCGCCCGTCCGCGCCGCGTCTTCACCTCCAGAAAGACGAGCGCCGGGCCTTCCTCTGCCATTGGCTCCTCCGCGACCAGGTCGATCTCGCCCTGCTTGCAGCGATAGTTGGCCGCCAGGATTCGCCATCCCAGGTTCTCCAGGTAGCGCCGCGCGATGACCTCGCCGCTCGCGCCCAATCGCTTTCGATCGTCTTTCATTGGCCCCCACCCCCACCCCTCCCCCAATCTTAGGGGAGGGGAGATTCTACTGCTCTCTTGTGCCTCAATACCCCTCACCCCTTCTTCCGTAAGAGCGAGATTTATCCTCTCCCCTGCCCTTACTCCTTTGCGCCTGCCTGCTCGAGCATCTGGACGATCTTTTTGTCCCACATTGTTTTAGCCAGCTTGAGAGGGGTTTCAACCAACACCATATGGGTATTGATATTCACATCCGCCCCATAGTGGAGAAGCACACGCATTGTTCGAGGCCTGTCGTTCCAGATTGCAAGTGCAAGAGGCATCCAAGCATATCCTTCATTTACTCTCGCCCCTTTGGATAGAAGCATCCGCGTAATCGTAGGCTCGTCCTCTTCCGACAATAGGGCCAAAGTCAAAGGCGTAAAATATTCATAACCTATGCGTCCGACTGCATTAACATCTGCCCCTCGTTTGAGCAACAGTTCAACCAACGGCTTGTTATTATGCCTGACAGCCAATATCAGAGGGGTAAGCCCGTTGGTGTCGGTGGCATTGACATTAGCCCCCTTCTCAATCAGGAGAGTGCTGACATTTGTCTTATCCCTTTGAATGGCCCATATAAGAGGAGTCCTTCCCTGATAGGGACCTTTTACCCCCAGGGCGGGTCCTCGATCTAAGAGTGCCCTCACCAGTACAGGGTTATCAGGTGACTTCGCGACCATCCCTTTCTTTTCGGTCCAAGAGCAAGCCAACAATAAGGCAGTGGGAGCCACCGAGGGAGCAGGATGCTTGCCCCGCAGCCTATCTATAAACAAGCGCCAGAGGGAGAGATGCTGAGGCGGCATGTCCCGCGAATTGGCATCGGCTCCTTCTGCCAGCAGAGCCAGTGCCTTCTTGGTGTCATTCTGCTTGATGGCGGCAATCAGAGCATGGTTAAGTTGCTCCTGACGTACAGGCGCATAGACAGTCCATCCCAAGCCGCCGACTAGCAGAGCTAGGAGTAAGGGGGCTATCAGGCTAAGGTGTCTCCTTTTCATACGGCCTCTTTTCCTGGCTACTCCTTTGCGCCCGCCTGTTTGAGTATCTGTACTATCATTGGATGTTGCCATTCCTTAGCCAGCTTCAAGGGCGTCTCACCATCACTTGCTTTATGGTTGACATCAGCCCCATGATGGATCAGGAGACGCACACTCCGAACTTTGCCATAGATGATGGCAGCATCAAGGGCAGTATAGTGTTGATAAGGCTCAGTCGCATCCACCGGTGCTCCCCTGGAAAGCAGGAGTTCCGTAATGGCAGGGTCGTCACCATGTGGATCTTGTGCGTCAAGCACGGCCTGAGCATTGCTATCAGCACGAACATTTGCCCCTTTGTTTATGAGCAGACGGACCAATGTTTTGTTGCCGATGGCCCAAATCAACGGCGTGCCGCCATTGTTGTCAGTGACATTGACTTTGGCTCCTCTCTCAATTAGCAGTTGACAAACCTTCGTCTTATTGAGGACGGCGGCCTGGAGTAGAGGGGTTTCTCCCGTCTCCTTGTCCATAACATTAACCTGTGCTCCTCGCTCCAGGAACGCCTTGACTAACTGCCAGTTATCGGAGGCAGGCTTACTGCTCGCGTCGTTCTCTCTCCAGGCACAAGCCAGCATGAGGGCTGTGGGAGCCTGTGAAGGAGCAGGCTGTTTGCCCCGCAACCTATCCAAAAGCAACCGCCAGAGGGATAGATGCTGAGGCGGCATGTCCCGCGCATTGGGATCGGCTCCTTCATTCAATAGAGCCAGCGCCGTCTTCGTGTCGTTCTTCTTGATTGCAGCAATGAGGGCACGGTTAACCCGCTCCTGCCGCACCGGAGTGTAGATCATCCATCCTAAGCCAGCCACAAGGGCCACCAAGACTGAGAGAGTCACTATGAGATTGAACCGTTTCCTTCGCATAAATCTCTGGTTCCTTGCTACTTTTTTTCGCCAGCCTTCTTGAGCAGGGAAACCACATCCCGATGGTCTTGAGCCAGCATCAAGGCCGTTTTGCCATCTCGCGTTCTTAAGCTGACTTGCGCCCCTGCTGCCAGCAGAAATCTTACAGCCTCTGTATGGCCCAACTGCGCTGCTTCCATCAAAGCAGTTTCGCCATTGGCCTCTCTGGCGTTCACCTGCGCTCCTCTTTGCAGCAAGAGACGCATAATGTCCAAATCTCCATTGTTAGAAGCTATGATCAGTGGGGTTGATCCTAGGTTATCCCTGGCATTGACATCGGCACCCTTGTCCAGTAAAAGACGCACTTTTTCTATATTGCCCGATCCGGCTGCAGCCATCAAGAGAGTGTTATGCTGCAGGTCGGCGTCGTTGGCATTAGCTCCATGATCGAGAAGCAGCTTCATGATAACAAGATCGTCATTCATTTCCGAAGCATACATCAAAGCGGTTCGTCCTGATTGTAGTGTATGATAAATTCTTCCCAGCTCGGAGATGTCCAGATAAAACGGTTTGTCCCTGAGATTGACATTGGCGCCTTTCTTCAGAAGAAGCTTGACGGTCTGAATGTGATCGTATGCAACGGCACTCATCAAGGCTGTCGTGCCTTGTTCGTTCCTGGCATTCACATCCGCGCCTTTATCGAGCAAGGCTTTGACCACCGGTACGTTTTCTTTGGGTACGCCTTCCCCTACCGGCCCTTGTACGGCCAGCAGCAAAGCGGTAGAAGCTACCTTCTTTGCGGGATGCTTGCCCCGTAAGTGATCCCAAAGTTGCCGCCATACGGAGCGGGAATCCAGACTCGTATCCAGGGCATTCGGATCAGCGCCCTGCGCCAATAAAGCAATAGCAGTAGAGGTATCGTCATGCTTAATGGCAGCGATAAGACGAAAGTTAAGGTTTTCCTGGTGAACCTGGGCAGACAATTTCCATCCAAAGCCGCCGACCAGAAAAGCTAGAAGTAAGAGGGCTATAAGCCTGATATGCTTGTTATGAGTACGTTGCATAGATCCCTCCTTTGCAGCCGCGAGGGCATTACTCCTTTTTGGGGATATACCAATAGACAGCAGGAGTAGCTGAAGCAGGCAGAATTGTACGCTTCTTTACTAGATAACTACCGCCTTGGCCGACCCACTCCTCTACTCGTTCCAGATGGTATTGCTCTTCATAAAACTTATTCGATTCCTCCACCAGCAGAGTGCGCTTCACCAGAAATCCATACTTGGAGCGTGTACAGGTAGCAAATAACTCTGGATAGCGTTTCGTCCACTTCCGATCCAGTACCCCACACCAGCCATCCCATCCTAATTTGAAATATTCTACCTACCTCTGGTCCCCGAACATAAATTCTGGCGTCACCGTATCCTGAGATACGACCTCCACTTCTGGGCGAGGCGGCGACACGGGGAGGCGCACATATGCTAAAGCCTGTTGCGGGGTTAGAATACGTACATAGCCCCGTAGATCGTTGAGGGTCTTTACTTCAAAGAGAGAACGCGCCCAATGCGCATTACGCCAGGAGGAAGGATAGTAAGAAGGGAGGCGTGGTGGAGTACTGGAAATCAGGTAAAGCTCTTCCTTTACTGGTATCATCTTACTATTGATGGGACATACGGCTAGCTGTCCTTTACTTACTGAAAAGGGGACATGCAAACGGAGGCGGACGATTTGGATAAAACCATTTTCCTCTTCTTTCAACCAATCTTTGGCATAGTTATCCGAAGATTGGGCTTTATTTTGTTTGGATGCCGATGGTTTGTGTTGGGCGCGTACGGTATAGGAAACGGCCAAGCTCATGGCTAGCGTACCAAGCATAGAGAGGGTGTATAACAGGCTTCTCATATGTTTGCCTCCTTTCCTGGCTACTCCTTCGCTCTCGTCTCTCCAACAACCATTTCATCCACAGGCAGCTTACAATCCTTTCGGAATATTCCAATGCACCGGGGGAATTGAAGATGCAGACAAGCGAATGCGCTTCTTTACCAGATACCTTCCATGCCGGCCGACCCATTCCTCTACATGTTCCAGGTGGTGTACTTCCTCATAGTCCTCATTCCATTCCTCCACGAGAAGAGTGCGCTTCACCAGGAAACCATCTTGCGAGCGTGTGCAGGTGGCGAATAGCCCTGGATAGCGTCTGGCCCACTTTCGGTCCAGTACACCCAAACACCCGTCCTCACTGAAGCTGACCTTGTCAGCTTCTCTCCGATCACCGAACATTAACTCTGGCGTCACAGTATCCAGGGAAACCACTTCTAATTCCAGCCGAGGCGGCGTGCGGTGGAAACATACGAATGTCCGAGGTGAAGTGAGCAGGCGAACATAAGAAAGAGCCTGCTGGGGGGTCTGAATCCGAACATAGCCACGTAGGTTGTTGAGGGTCTTGACTTCAAATAGGCATTGAGCACTATTCAACCCGTGTAGGTCGTAAGGGAGGTGCGGGAGAGTAAGGGAGATCAAGTAAACAGCTTCTGTCGGTGGGATTCCACCATGCTTAGTGCATACAGCAAGCCGCCCTTTGCGTACAGAAAAAGGCACGACCATATGAAGGCGAACGATTTTGACAGGATTGTTTTCCTCTTCTTTCCACCAGTCTTTGTGTTGCGTGCTTACGGGTCCGGGAACAGCCAAGCTTATTACTACTGTACCAAGCATAGAGAGGATGTATAACAGATTTCTCATATGTTTGATTCCTTTCGTGGCACCTTCTTCGCGCCTGCCTGCTTGATGGGGTTACTCTACCCTATATCATGATCGCCCGCGTCGGCTTTTTGACATGCCACTCCTTCTGCATCCATACCAACCTCCAACGGAAGCGCCACCAATCACGCAGACCAACATTTGAACAGCGCCAACAGTCCCTTCTATCGAGAATGGAATATATAGCAGAAAGCCTATAGCAGCGCCGAATAGGGCGCTAAAGAGAGGTTTGAAGCGTCTCATAAAAACCTTCTCTTTTCCTGGGAGAGGCGCTGAGTTGTTCCGAAGGTTCAAGCGATGATGGCGATTAGAGTCGGGAGGGGGCTTAATCGGTGGCGCGTTTGCGCCCGCGCTTTGGTTTAGCCTTCGGCTCTTCTGCCGGCGGGGATGGCTGCGGAGCAGAGGGATCGTTCTCGGCTACGGGACGGAAGGAGCGGCGGTGCAAGGGACAGGGACCGAGATCGGCGAGGGCGCTCAGGTGCAGGGGAGCCGCATAGCCTTTGTGCAGCGCGAAGCCGTAGCCGGGGTAGTCGGCGTCGATGGCCTGCATCAGGCGGTCGCGGGTCACTTTGGCGACGATGGAGGCGGCGGCGATGGAGGCGCAGCAGGTGTCGCCGCGCACAATGGCGACCTGCGGCAGGGGAAACGGGCGGACAGGCAGGCCGTCGATCAGGGCCACGTCCGGCCAGAGGCCGCCGGGCAGGTCCTCCAGCGCCAGCCGCATCGCCTGATGGGCGGCGCGGAGAATGTTGATCTCGTCGATGACGGGCGCCTCGACGATGCCGATGCCGATGCCGCGCGCCAGGGCGCAAAGCCGCTCGTACATCTGCTCGCGCTGGACCGGCGTCAGCGCCTTCGAGTCGTTGATGCCGGGCGGCACGGTCTCATACGGCAGCACGACGCAGGCAGCGACGACCGGACCCGCCAGCGCGCCGCGCCCGGCTTCGTCGATGCCGGCGATGCAGCGGAACCCTTCCGCCCACGCGATCCGCTCTTCCAGCCACCAGTCCATTGGCTCCATCTTATCTGCCACAGCCTTATAATCCGCGCATGTGATCGACGGGCGCGAAAATCGCTACCGCCTTGCCGATGACGCGATTGCGGTCGAGTGGTCCCCAATAGCGGCTATCGTTGCTGTCGTTGCGGTTATCGCCCATCACCCAGAGCTGATCGGGACCCAGGTGTACCGGCGTCCCATTGGCGCCATACTTAAAGTTGGGCTCCAGCTCTGGACGCATAGGTTCCATGATATAGGGCTCGTTCAGCTTCTGGCCGTTGCGATAGACCGCGCCGTTTTTCATCACGATCGTGTCGCCGGGAAGACCGATGATCCGTTTGACCAACGTGATCTCCTGCTGCGGCAAGCCCTTCAGCTTATCCTCGGCGTCCGCTTCCTCCGGGGCTTTGAAGACGATGATGTCTTTATACGAGGGATGGCGGAAAAGATAGCTGTAGCGATCCACGACGATCTGATCGTGACAGCTCTCGCTGTGATTTACCCCTCTGGCATCTACGCCGGCATCATGACCGCATAACGTCGGTTCCATGGCTTCGGAAGGAACGTAGTAGAGTTTGGTGCCGGTCAGGCGAAAGAGTAGATAACACCCCGCCAGGACAGCGAGCGACAGGCCGATCTTCTTCAGGATCTTACGCTTTCGGGGCGGAGGCGTGCGCAATGCGGCAGCTTCCGGCGCAGCGGCCAGATCGAAGTCGGCTAGCTCGTTGGGCGTTTTCATGACATCAACGCAGGGCCTCCACGAGGGAGGGCAGGAAGAGAGCGCGGCAAAAAGAAGGCCCTAATGCAGAATCCGGATCCGATTGAGGGGCCAGAAGATCAGGTTGGCTTTGCCGATGACGCGATTGCGGTCGAGTGGTCCCCAATAGCGGCTATCGTTGCTGTCGTTGCGGTTATCGCCCATCACCCAGAGCTGATCGGGACCCAGGTGTACCGGCGTCCCATTGGCGCCATACT
>Ga0209810_1004515_pt1 | contig 13339 bp, 12 predicted proteins | sample Coa_R1_7_FD_187159 | JGI IMG/M metagenome (GOLD analysis project Ga0209810, IMG submission 187159) | Surface soil microbial communities from Centralia Pennsylvania, which are recovering from an underground coalmine fire - Coalmine... | ecosystem: Environmental > Terrestrial > Soil > Unclassified...
GGCATGAGCGCGGAGCAGGCCGCGCCGCTGCTTTGCGCCGGCATCATCGGTTTTCGCGCTTTACGGGTCGCGCAGGTGCAACGCGGGGAACGCGTCGGGTTGTACGGCTTCGGCGCGTCGGCGCACTTGGCGATGCAGGTGCTACAGGCGTGGGACTGCGAGGTGTTCGTGGCCACGCGCGGCGAGTCGCATCGAGCGCTGGCGCGCGAACTCGGTGCCGCGTGGGTCGGCGATACAACGGACGTTCCGCCCGTTCGTCTCGAGCGCGCCGTCACGTTTGCGCCTTCCGGAGACGTAGTGCTCGCGGCTCTCGCGGCGCTCTGCAAGGGCGGCGTCGTCGCCGTGAACGCCATCCATTTGGACCGCATGCCGGCGTTCGACTACGACAGCCTGCTCTGGGGCGAACGGCAGATCCGCAGCGTGGCGAACATGACGCGCGCGGACGCCCGCGACTTCATACGCCTTGCCGCCGAAGCGGGAATTCGGGCGCGCGTGAGCGCCTTCGGCCTTGAAGAGGGTCCGCAGGCGTTGCGGGCGCTACGGGAAGACCGCGTGAACGGCGCGGCCGTCTTGTTTCCGTAGAAAGCGGGTATACGTTACCTTACCGTGAGCCGCGCATTTGTCAAAGACGACGACCGCGATACCGAAATCGTTGCGAAGCGACCGCAGCGCCAGCATCCGTATTACGTCACGCCCGAAGGCTACGCGCGGTTGCAGCAAAACCTTGCGCAGGCGCAGGCCGCCGGCGACGAACGCAGGGCGGAAGAGACGCAGGAACGCATCGACGCGGCGATCGTGGTGCGCTCCGAAGAACAACCGCGTGACGTGGTGCGGTTCGGCGCGCGCGTGACGGTGGAAACGCCGGACCGCAAGCAAAGCGCGTACCGCATCGTGGGAGAAGACGAGGCGGATCCGGCGCACGGAAGCATCAGCTGGCTTTCGCCCCTCGCGCAGGCGCTGATGGAACATCGCGCGGGCGAGCGCGTCGTTTGGCAGCGCCCCGCGGGCAACGTGCCCGTGAAGATCGTCTCCATCTCGTACGAAGCATAGGGCGGTTCGTCGAGCGTCCAGAAACGGCGCGCCATGGCCGACTTCAACGCCGCGCGCGCTCTGGACGAAGCAAAAGAGCGGCACGAGCAACTTCGCTCCGGCGAAAAACTCGTGCCCATTTCCGCTTCGGTGATCGCGGTTCTGGCCGCGCTCGCCACGCTCTTTGCGAATCACAGCTCGGTTTCGGCGCTGGCGGCCAAGAACGAGGCGATCCTCGCCATGTCCAAAGCCTCGGACCAATACAACTACTACGAATCCAAGCGCATCAAGGTCCAGCTCAATCAAGGACTGACCACCGCCGGCGTCGTGCGGGATTCGGGAGCCGCGAATCAGATGCGCGCGGCCGCGCAGAAGGACGACTCCCAAGCCAAATCGATTTTGAAAGACGCGCAGAGTCTCCAAAAGGAATCGGACGAGCACTACATGCGTTCGGAACAATACATGCAGTCGTACGAGAAGTATGAAGTCGCGGCGACGCTGTTTGAGGTGTGCGTGGTGCTCGTATCGATCACCGCGCTGATGCGGACGAACGTGCTCTTGTTCGTCGCGGGCGGAGGAACGCTGGCCGGCCTTGCATTTTTGGCCCAAGGCTTGCTGATGCGCTAGGGTTCCCTAACGCGCGCCGCCCGTCGTTGGGTATAAGTGAGCGCTATGGCTACCGCGGAAATCGTGTACTACACCTGCCTGAACAACGACTGCCCCAAGCACCGCAACGTGTTCATCGACGGCGACCCCCAGCATGAAGGCTGCGCTCGCGAACGGCTGTGGCTGGAAGGCCGGCGGCGCGGCGTACCGGTGTGGCTTTGGCTTGCGGGGGCCGGCCTTGCCGTGACGGCGGTGGTAGGCACGGTGATGCGTGCCGCGCGCAAGCGGCAGTCGAGGCCGCCGATGCTGCAAGGCGAGATGGAATTGAAGACGTGGAGCGGCGCGCAAGCGCACCGCGACGATCGTGAAGGCAGCACCGCACCGCCGCCGATTCGCATGGACTAGACTCGCGGCAGGAACCGGGAAGCGCCGCGCCATCGTAATACGGGCATGAAGAAATCGCTTGCGCTCGCGGGCGCGGTTTGCGCCGCTGCCTTAGTATGCGCGGTTGCCTATGCCCAGGAGGCGGCACCCTACGCCGATGCCTCGGCCGTTTTCGCGCGTCTGCAATCGGACCCGACCGGAGCGGTAGCCGGACCGATCATGCACGTTCCCGCCGGCGACGTGCTGGCGGTCAACATCGGCCGCACTTCACGTGAAGTGTACACGAAAGAAGATCAGCTGCTCATCGTCATCAGCGGACATGGAACGGCGAACGTCGGGTATCCGGTATACGATCTCAAACCGGGATCGATCCTTTCCATTCCTCGCAATACCGCGTTTCAAATTACCTCCGACGGCAGGGCGCCGATCAAAGCGTATCTCATCGCGACGCCGAACGACGACCCGAATAACAAACAGGTACTCGAGCCGTAATCTGGTGAAAGCCGGCGCATGCTGCGTCTGCTCGTAACGTGCGTTTTGGCGTTGATTTCGGCCGATGCCGCCGTGCGCGGCGATCGCGCTGAAGGATGGTTGCCGCAAAGCCGCTCGCCGGTTCTCGCGCGCAACGGCATGGTCGTCACGAGCCAGCCGCTTGCGGCGCAGGCCGGCTTGCGCATTTTGATGGAGGGCGGCAACGCCGTCGACGCGGCGGTCGCAACTGCCGCGACGCTCAACGTCGTCGAACCGATGATGGTGGGCATGGGCGGCGACGTTTTTGCGATTATCTATAGCGCAAAGACGCACGAGTACTACGTTTTGAACGCGAGCGGCACGGCGCCGAGCGGCGCCACGATCGCGCGTTTTCGCGCGCTCGGCTATCGCTACGATCCGTCCAATTGGGGGCCCGGTTCCGGCATGCCGCCGGGCGGCGTTCTCGACGTGACCGTGCCGGGTTCGGTCTGGGGCTGGGATGAAGCGCTGCGGAGATTCGGCACGATGCGCTTCGATCGCGTGCTCGCGCCGGCGATCGCGTACGCGCAAAACGGCTTTCCAATCTCCGAACGGATCGCGACCGAATGGCGCTTACCCAACGCGCTCCCGCTTCGAGGCTGCTGCACGCAGCTCGATCCGGATTCGGTGCGTACGTGGTACGTCGACGGTGCTCGGCCGCGTGAAGGGCAGATGTTTCGCAATCCCTCGCTCGCGCATGCGTTCCGGCTGCTGCAGAAGTACGGTCGCGGCGTTTTCTACCGCGGCGAGATCGCGCGCGCCATCGTAGCGAAGTCGCGCGCGCTCGGCGGCACGATGACGCTCGCCGATCTCGCATCCTATCGCGGAGAATGGGTGCAGCCCGTCGACACGTCGTATCACGGTGCGCGTCTGCTCGAACTGCCGCCGCCCTCGCAAGGCTTTGCTGCGAACGAAGCCCTGAATATTCTCGCCGCATGCGTACCAAAGGTTCTGCCGGGACAATCGCTTGCATCGCTGGGACCGCGCAGCCCGCAGTACTGGCATCTGCTCGTCGAAGCGAAGAAACTTGCGTACGCGGATCTCTACCGCTTCAACGCCGATCCGCGTGTTGCGCATGTGCCGGTGGCGCAGCTCGTTTCATGGGAACATGCCGCCTCGCTGTGCGCCAAGTTCGATCCAAACCGCGCTTCGACGCCGTCCGCTTCGGGCAGCGACGGCGCGGGCGGCGATACGATCGTGCTCTCCACGGCGGATCGCTGGGGCAACATGGTTTCGTGGGTCAACAGCAATTACGACGAATTCGGTTCGGGCATTACCGTTCCGGGATACGGGTTCATTCTGCACGATCGTGGCGCGCTGTTTTCACTGGATCCGAAGAGCCCCAACGCGATCGCGCCGCATAAGCGGCCGTTCAATACGCTTTGTGCCGGATTCATCGCGCGCGACGGGCGTCCCCTGATGACGCTGGGCCTCATGGGCGGCGACATGCAGGCGCAAGGGCACGAACAAATCGCGGTAGACGTCGTCGACTTGCATGCAAACGTGCAGCAGGCGGGCGACATGGCGCGCTTTCGCCACGCAGAAATCGCGAATACGCTTTGGCTCGAATCGCCGTTGTACGCGCTGCTCGGAGAACGCCTGCGTGCGATGGGTCACGACGCGCGCTCGACGAATCGCGCGCCGATGGGCGGCTATCAGGCGATTATGCTGCTGCCGAACGGCGTCTACGCCGGCGGTTCGGATTTCGGCAAGGACGGCGAGGCCGTCGGCTGGTAGCGCGCCGCCACGCCGGCTCGCCCGGAAAACCCGGCGATTGCCTCGTCGACGGTTTCGAAAAAGGGCCAGAGCCCATCGAGGCGGGTGAGCGCGAAGACCCGGCGCAGCAGCGGGTTCATCCCGGCGATGTGCGCGGGCGGATAGCCCAAGATCGCGCGACGCTTGTGCAGGCGAATCAGCACGGAAAGGCACGTGGAATCGATGTACCGCACGCGGCTGAAGTCGAGCACGACGAAACGGTGCTCGGTCGCGGGCAAAAGCGCATCGGCAAACCGCGTTTGCGAGTAGATGTCGAAGTCGCCTTCGGGCGAAAGCACCGTCGGCGGAGGGATAAGCATGGGCGGGCTTTCCTGACTGATGTGACCATCATAGCAAGTGTAAGCAGACTGTAAAGGGCTTGCTGCCTACAATGTTTTGAACGCGCTGGCCCCTCACGGAATGACGGCAATCACCCGCGCCGGAAAGCCCGAGGCTCCGAGGGGCTTGGGAAAAGTCACCATCACCAGGCCGCCCGCTTCCGGCACTTCGTCGAGATTCGCCAGCAATTCGATTTGGTAGTGGCCGTGGTGCAGTATCCAGGATTCGAGCGAAAAGTCGTTGTGCGATGCCGCTATGCCGGGATCCGTGTCGGTCGTTTCGTGACCCGTGGCGGTAACGTGCCGTACGTCATAGAGGTAGCGCAGCACCGGCATGCTCCATCCGGGGTAATGGGCGATGCCGCGCGCGTCTTTGTTTTGCATCGCCGCCGCGTTGGGCCAACGCTTGGACCAGTCGCTGCGCATCGCGACGAACGCGCCGGCGGGAATCGCGCCGTGCCTGCTCTCCCACGCTTTGACGTCGCGCATCGACAACGTGTAATCCGGGTTTTGAGCGACTTTTTGGTGCACGTCGATCACGACCAGCGGCAGAAACGTCTGCTTCGGATCGATTTTGTCGACGGTTAAGCCGCCGGGCGCGAAGTGCGCGGGCGCATCGACGTGCGTGCCCCATTGCCCGACGTGCGTGAATTCCTGCGCGAGGAAGCCGGCACTCTTGTAGGTGTAGATCGTTCGCACGCGCTCGTTGCCGAAACCGGGCCAATGCGGAATACCCGGGGCGAACGCGTGCGTGAGGTCGACGAAGCGATGCGCGTGGATCGTGCGATAAGCCTCCATCAACGTCGGCTGCCGGGCTGCCGTCGCGGGGACGACCGGTACGATGCTCAACATGAGAAGCAACGACGCGATGCCGCAAAGACGATTCATCATGGCGTAGGGTTAGCGTCGCGTGGAACGGCGCACCTGCATGCAGAAGCACCGGCGATGTTCGTACGCATCGTCCTCACGCTGGCACTTGCGGCGCCCTCACTCGGTGCCGTTTGCTCGGCACGCGTCCTTACGGAAACCGACTACGCGCGCGTCGTCGGTTTCGATCAGCCGGCGCTCTCACCGGATGCCCGCTATGCTGCAACGATCGTTTCGCGGGTGGATTGGAGCCGAGATCGCCGCGTAGATTCGCTGCTGATCGTACGCGCAGGCGGCACCGGCTCCGCGCGCGAGTTTCTGCGCGGCCAAAAGGATCTCTCGTCGCCGGAATTTTCACCGGACGGATCGCAGCTGGCGTTGCTTGTCGACGATCGCGCCGGCCACGCGCAGATCTACGTCATGCCGGCTGCGGGCGGTGCAGCACGCCAAGTAACGCATTCGCCTACCGACGTAGACGTGTTCTCGTGGCGTCCCGACGGTAGGGCTTTTGCCTATACCGCAGCGGATCCGCAACCGCATCGCATCGGCGCCGATCGCTTTCGCGACAGTTTCATTTTCACCACTGAACCAATCACCGCGCGATCCAAGCCGCAACCGCTGCACCTGTTCGTGCAAGACTTCGGCGAAACGCATGCAACGCAGCTCACGTTCGGCGAGCGCAGCGCGTTCGAAGGCGCCGCGATGTCGTGGTCGCCGGACGGCCGCCGAATAGCGTTTGTCCTTTGCCCGAGCAATATTACCGACGATCAAGATCGGTCGCAAGTCGCGGCAGTGGACGTGGTTCCGCGCCGCCTTTCCCTTCTGACGAGCCGGCGCGCGTGGGAAGGCACGCCGCTGTTCTCGCCGGACGGCAAACATCTCGCGTACACCTATTCCGGCGGCGACAATCAATTTTCGCTGAACCAAGTTCATGTCGTCGGCACTCGGGGCGGCGACGGCTTCGCACCGTGGCCGAAGCTCGACCGGTTTTTCGTCGATGCGGCGTGGGTGCATGACGGCAGCCTGGTGGGTGCGGTGTTCGAAGGCACGACGATTGCGTTCTACCGGCTCCCTCTGGGCGGCACGCCGCAGCGTTTGTCCGTCGGCGATCTCGTTCCCGGCGTTCCGGAGAATACGACCGGAGGCGCGGTCGTCTCAGGGTTGCAATTTAGCGTTTCGCGCAACGGAACGATTGCGTTTATCGGCTCGAACGCGACGCATCCACCTGAGTTGTACGTGCGGTATCCGAACGGGCGCGTCGTCACGCTGACCTCACTCAACGTGCCGTTTGCGCGCAGCGTGCAGTTCTCGCGCAGCGATCGGTTTACGTATCGGACGCAACTGGGCATCGAAGGCGACGGCGTGCTGTATTATCCGCCGAGCTTTTCTCCGCATCGAAAGTATCCGCTCGTAGTATTCATTCACGGAGGTCCGGGCGATCCGTCGATGCAGATATTCGACTACTGGGCCGAAGTCATGGCGGCGCGCGGGTGGCTCGTGATGCGGCCGAATTACCGCGGAACGCCGAATTTGGGTTTCGCGTATTTGCACCCAATTTTGTACGATCCCGAAGACGGTCCGGGCAAAGACATCATCTCCGCGCTCGATGCGACTCGAGCCCGCGGCATCGTCGACGATACGCGCCTTGCGGTCAGCGGATGGTCCTACGGCGGGATCATGACTGCTTGGATGATCTCGAAATATCACATCTGGAAGGCCGCGGTTTCCGGCGCGTCCGTCGATGATTGGATTACCGACTACGGCACCGCGGACGATAGCGGCGAAGATCGAGACCTGCTCCACGGCTCGCCGTTCGTGGGGAACGAGGCTGCGGAATGGCGCTCCATTTCCGCCATCACGTATGCCGCCGACGTAACCACGCCGGTGCTCATTCTCTCCGACGTCGGTGACAACCGGGACCCGTTCGCCACATCTTCGATGTACTGGCGCGCACTGCGCGACAATCACAAAGACGCAACCCTGCGCGTGTGGCCGGTGGACGGCCACTACCCGGACGATCCGGTGCGCAACGTCGACGTCTTCCAGTACTGGATCGCGTATATTGCCCAGCACTTTCGACGGTAGCACCTGCGCCCGTGCGCTTCCAGGTTCCGCCTGACTTCAGCGCCAACTCTTCCAACGAGGACGCTTCTCTATGCTCGCTACGGCCATTACATTTCGATCGTTTCGCGGCCGGACTGAAGAGCTCGCGCATCTGCTGCAGCGCCGTCGCGAAGCCGGCGGCGGGCGCGGCGGCCTGGTTCTGGTCTCGGGCAATGCCGGCTCCGGAAAATCGCGGTTGCTGGCAGAGTTTCGCGCACGGCTTGACGCGGGGCGCATGCACGTGGCCGTCGCGCAATGCCGAGAGGCCAGCAACCGTCCGTACTCTGCGATCGTCGACGGCCTCGCGCGCTTGGGCGGTACGCCCATCGTCAACCCGGGCGCCACGCGTGCGGAGCTGTTCTCGCAAATTCAGCGGCAAATGCGCGCGCTCGCGGAGCGCCGCACAGTGATATTGCTGATCGAAGACATTCACTGGGCGACTTCGGATACGCTCGAATTGCTGGAAGCCATCGTGTGCGATGCAGCATCGCTGCGGTTGCTGATCGTCGCAACGCATCGTTCAGGTGAGCCACCGGAGGACTCGCCGGCATTTCAGGCCTTGATTCGTTTGCATCGCCTTGCGAATACGACACATCTGATTTTGGAACCGCTCCCCGAGTCGGTCGTAGGTGAACTGCTCGAAGAAGCGGACAGCGGCGTTGCGCTGGACGTGCGCCGCCGCATCGTGCGCTTGAGTGAAGGCAATCCGTTTTTTGCCGAAGAGTTGCTGCGCAGCTCGCAGATGCACGGGCCGGGAGTAACCGCCGACGGCATTCCGTTCATGATTCGCGGCTTGCTGCAAGAGCGGTTCGGGCGCCTCGACGAAACCGAGAAGGAAGTGCTCGTGCAAGCCTCCGTGATTGGGCGGCGTTTCTCGCTGGACATTTTGCAGCAAATCTTGGGACTCCGAACCGATGAGATCTTGCGTTCGCTGCGCAGTGCGCGCGATTTGCACCTGATATTCGAAGAGAGGTCGGGAACGTTCGCATTCGTACACGCCCTCACGCGCGAGGCAATACGCGCAACCCTGCTCGATGCACAGGCGCGCGAGTTGCACCGCCGCGTCGGCTTGGCACTGGAAGATCGGCCACCCCGCGACGGCGGTGTTTACGATCTTGCCTACCATTGGTGGGCTGCCGGCGACCCGCAGCGCGCATATGCTTACGGCGTTCGCGCGGGTAGAGCGGCGATGTCGGTGTTTGCGTACGAAGAGGCGGCACAGGCGTATTCGTACGCGCGTGCTTATGCGGATCGCGACTCGAGGGATCTCGGCCCGATGCTCATGGACTTGGGGCTGGCGTACGGACGGCTTGGACTAAAGAAGCTCGCGCATTCCGTGCTGTGCGATGCAAGAGACGCTTTTAGGGCCGCGGAAGATATTGCCGGGGAATGTGAAGCCGCTACCGAGATCGCAGCGGTTCGGTACATTCTTGAGATTCCGGAGCCCGGAGCGCCCATTGAAGCGATGTTGCCGCGATTGGCCGCTTCGGGAAATTCCGTGTTGCAGCGCCGCGCAGCTGTGGCGCTTGCACAGCTGCATATTATGGCGGGACGTTTCGAGGACGGTGCGGGCGCCCTCCACCGCATTGAGATCGATCGCGCGGCAGACGATCCGCACACGCTGTCTACGTACTACGCCATGCACGGCACGCTCGCGCATCGTTGCGGCGACATTGCGCGGTACGTGGAATTCATGCGTCTGGGCGCAGCGTGCGGTATCGAGGGCGGACTGGTAAACGAGCCGGCGATGATTCTCGTCAATCTCGCTTCGGGCCTGACGCAGTCCGGGTATCTCGACGACGCGGCCGGCGCGCATCGAGAGGCCGAAGCGATGATCCGCGGAAAGAATCTCACGAGCACTTTCAAGTTTCTCGAGCTGGCTGCCATCATGCGCGCAGTCCTTACCGGCGACTTCAATGAAGCCCGATCGTTCGTGAATCGAATCACGCGCGTCGAAGTCGAAATGGCGGATTTGCGTGCACTCGTAGCCGGATGGGCATTGTACGTCGCGCTGGTCCTAAACGATACCGAGATGCGCGACCGGTATTTTTCCGTCGATTTGGCAATGGCGCGGCCCTTGGGTCATCTTGCCGCTGCGACCGCGCAGCGCCTTCGCGAACTCGGCGAATACGCGCAGGCCGACGCGGTAATTAGAAAATCGCTCGAGCGCGACGAAGGCGCAAAGTCGTTATTTTTTCTGTTTCTTGCGGCGGCGCACAGTGGTGACGAGGAATTGCGCACGACGACGCGGGCTCGTCTTGCGGCTCTCGCCGGTGAACCGCAAGATCGCGTTTTCGGGCCCGCTCTCGAACTCTTCGACGCGATCGCCGCCTCGCGCGCCGGCGACACGCAAAAATGCGCAGAGCGCGCAGTTCTCGCTGCAGAGCATTTTAATGCACTCGGATTTCCGCTTTGGGAGGCTGAAGCATTGGCCTTGATGGGGGACGTATCTCGCGCGGCGCCGATTTACCGGCGCATCGGCGCTGCATCGCGATTACGTGGCGCGCTGCTGGAACAGCGAAGCAAAGCTCCGGTTGCATCTGGGCGCACATGTCGCGAAGCGCTTTCTCCTCGTGAGGTGGAGGTGGCGGAACTGGTTGCAGCCGGCTCGACGAACGCCGCCGTTGCGGCGAAACTCTCGATCACGGTAAAGGCCGTCGAAAAGCATTTGAGTTCCATCTACGGCAAGATGGCAATTTCGTCACGAGCGCAACTGGCATCGCACTTCCGGAGCGGCGGCCGGTAGAGGCGTTTATCGCTTCTGCCGGCCGCACGCTCGTGGTTGGTTACGGCACGATCGCGATGCTGCTGACGTTGTTGATGCCCGACCACGTATTGGCGACGGTTTTCTGGTTGCCGCTTTCATCGTAGATCGTCACCCTAAACGGACCGTCTTGTTCCGTGATGTAGATCTCATCGTTGTCGGGATTGAATGCCATGCGGTCAGGCGTGAAGACGCCCGGCCATTGCTTTTGCGACTTTACGTTTCCGGATTCGTCGTAGGACAGGATGGTGCCGTCGCTTTCTCCGACATAAAGCAAGTCGTTGTGCGAATCGAAGGTGATGCCTTGCACCGTCACGTTCGCGGACGTAGGCAGGTTCGCAAATGCGCCGGCGGGCGTCACGTTTTGGCCGCTTTCGTTCCAAACCTGTACGCTTGACGCCCCGGTCACGTAGAGCAAGTCGTTATGCGGATCGAACGCGATTTGATACGGCTGGAGCATGCCGGACCACGCACCGGAGGGTTGCGCTTGCCGGTTTCCATTCGCGTCGTAAACGAACATCGTGCACGCGCCGGCGACGTAATTCGGCGTGTAGAGCAGTCCGTTATGCGAGTCGTATACGATGTCGCCACACGAGTTTGTCAACCCGCTCCACGAACCGGGCAGGCTCTGTGTTTGCCCTTGCGTGGTAAATGCGTCAATGGTGAACGAGCCGGAGGAACCCGAGTTCCGAGTGTACAGCAAGGAGTTCGCCGAATCGAATGCGAGCATCGGATAGTCTTGGAGCCCTGAAAAGCTACCCGACAGCGATCGCGCATTGCCGTCGGCATCGTACGCAACGATCGCGTACTGTCCGTTATGCACGCCGCCGAGGTACACTGTGCCCTGGCTCGCCGGCGCGGGCGTTGGCGTCGGCGTTGCCGGCGTGGACGTCGGGCCGGGCGGCGGCCCTGGTATAAACCCGCCGCCGCCGTGACCGCCTCCGCCTCCGCCGCATGCCGCGAGCAAAAAACCAAAATTGAAAACAACGAAAATCAGCCATTTCTTCATGTGTTGGATCCTCCGCGAGCGAACTCTCTGATCCAACACTAATCCGTACCGCGCGTCGGGGCAGTGGGGAAAACCCTACTTGCGAGCCGGCGCGTTCTTCCCAGCCTGCACCGCTTGCGACGTGCTCCGGCGTCGATCCGCCTCGAAGGCAGCCGCCATCCCAAAAAACGGTGCACAACGTCTCCGTGGAAACTCGCAGCTCGGCCGCTTTACACGCCGCAAGGCCACATTAGGGATGTCCCCGGCACCGCCTTGGCGCAAACAAGAGCTGCGAGGTCGCGGAAGCGGCCTTCACCCTTGGTATTTGTTCGTTTAGGCCGGCGTTCGCGCCAACCTTTCCTTGCTCGTCGAAGGTCACGTAGCTGTAAGCGGTCGCGAGTAGTCGCGCGCGCTTTTCCTTGCAATCGACCTGCGCTTCCGCAGTCCGAATAGCTTGCGCGGTCCGAATACGGTTCCCAGGCGTGCGATGTTAGCTGTCCGCCGAGGGCGCATCGCCTTTTATCGAACGCGAGCTAGCTCGCGCACCTCAATCACAACGTCGCCGCGCGTACCATGACGTTGCACAAGCTCAATGCCAATGCCCAGACGCACAAGGACGTTCAGCAGCCTGTCGGTGGAGTAGCGCCCGTGTTGAATCCTGGAAATGTCTGATTGATCGAGGCCGGTGACGTCCGCTGCTTCCTTTTGCGAAAATCCGCTCCGCTTAATGGCAGCATTGATCACGTTCATCAGCCGCGCTTTGCGCAGTCGTTCCTCAGGTTCGGGCAAACGCAGCTGTTCGAACACGTTCCCGTTTTCGATTTCAACTTCTTGCTTCGAGGTTTTCTTTCTCATAGTGCGCTCTTGCTTGCTTCAGGCGTTGACGGAAGAGATTGAGGTCCGGTTTCGGTGTCGATATACCGCTCCTTGACTTTTTCTGGAAGGCATGCAGCACGTAAACCGTATCACCGAGTTCGACCGTGCGCAGCGGAACGTGCTATCTCCATGTTCGTTGTGCGCTCTAATCTCGATCACGTCGCGGAGGCGCCATGCATCCGTCGAGCGTAGTCCGCCTGCTCGCGATGTTACGCGAGATCCATGACATAGGCGATATCGTCCTGGACTCCTTCCGGCATAGTCGCCATAAGAGTGCCCTTTAGGTCAACCGTTCCCGTCCCCACCGGCACGCCGTCGCGATCTAGCGGCGACGCAAACCCTGAGGCAATCGACCTTCGCAAACAAAAACGCCCGAGCCTCAATAGAGTCAAGCGTTTTCAAATGGTGGAGATGGGGGGACTCGAACCCCCGACCCCTTACATGCGAAAGCGCCTAAGGCCGCCTGATACTATTACTGAGATATGGAAAAAGTGCGGTAGAATAAGGCGAATCCGTTGATCTCGCGTTCGCGTGCGTTCGCCCGAGTACGCCAACGTTCGCCCCATAGGGAGTCAATAGGGAGTCAAAAATCCGATCGCTAGACCGCGTGCAACGTCGAGCCGCAGCAGCGCTTGTGTTTCTTGCCGCTGCCGCACGGGCAGGGTTCGTTTCGTCCCACCTTCGCCTCCACTCGACGTGGCGCCGTCTCCTGGAACTCGAGTTCCACCATCGGTTCGCCTCGATAGGCCTCCCATAAGCGCGCCGTCATGACGCCAAGCGATTTTCCGATATTTTCTCGGAGACTCGGGTCGGCCAACCACGCACGTTTGCTAAGGTCTTCCGAACACTGAGAAATCAATGCGAGTGGCGACAAAATATCTTTGCCTTCGAAGAGCGAGAGGAGCTTTGTCCATTCGTCGGGGCTGAGGTCCATCGCATCAAGGAAGCCTCGGTGCCAATCGACGAGTGCGGTGCCCTCGGCGTCCTCCCTTGCGATCGCTAGCGTTTCGCTGCCGAACTGTTCCCTTTGCCCGAGAAGGTGATCTGCGACCTTGTTATATGCTGTCATAACGGCGCGCGCGCTCGCGTTGAGCTCCCCGATTGAGTCATGCTCGGCAG
>Ga0209810_1004525_pt1 | contig 13314 bp, 15 predicted proteins | sample Coa_R1_7_FD_187159 | JGI IMG/M metagenome (GOLD analysis project Ga0209810, IMG submission 187159) | Surface soil microbial communities from Centralia Pennsylvania, which are recovering from an underground coalmine fire - Coalmine... | ecosystem: Environmental > Terrestrial > Soil > Unclassified...
TGCCAAGGTTTCGCCCAAAAGCCCCAGGGGCCGACTTCCGGGGAGGAGCTGGGGCAGCCCGCCGTCGTCGAGCCGCTTGACCCGTCCGGGCACGGCCCAGACGTCCTGCACCAGCCGCACGATCTCGGAGTCGGCCAGCCAGCGGCGCGCCCAGACCAGGACGGTGTGGGCGCGCTGGCCCAGCAGCACCACCCTGCGCTGGGCGGCCAGCTTGCGCGTGCGCAGCGCCCCCAAGCCCAGCCCGCGCGTGTCGTTCTTCAGGTCCGCCTCCATCCCGGCCCGGTCGTCGTCGTGCCGGACCAGCCCCTGCATGCCCAACTCCCGCCGGCTGCTCGGCAGCACCGCGTGGGAGGAGTCGCCGGGCTGGTCCTTGGAGGGTGTCCGCACTGCGTCCGGCGCACAGGGGCGCGCCATCGCCACGGGGTCTGGCACCGCGGCCACCTCGCGCCCGGGGCTGGAGGGCGCCTGCCAGGCGGTGATCGGGCGGACCAGCTTCCTGACCCACGAGGTGGATGTGAACGTGCCGGCCACCTGCTCGCCGCGCCCGAGCAGCCAGTTCAGGATCTCCGCGGTGCCCCAGCCGCCATCCAGCCGCCACTCCGGCCGCGCCCGCCGCGCCGCGGCCTCCTCGCCGTCGCCCTCCAGGTCCAGCAGCCGCTCGGCCGCCTGCACCGCCTGCTGGACGACCGCCAGCGGCTCCACCGTGCGGCCGGGCAGGACCTCCTCCCAGACTGTCGCCTGGTACTGGCTGGCGCGCCCCCGCACCAGCTTGCGGCCGGTCTTGGACCGACACCGCCCCATGGAGCAGCGCTCCGAGCCTGCGGCAGCCCCGCTGGCCGGCAGCGGCGACAGGTCCAGGTCCAGCAGCAGCACGGCCCGGTCGCGGTCATGCCGCCGCGCGTGGCTGCAGCGGACGAAGGGGGCCTCCACCCCCCGCCGCAGATCCTGGACATCCCGGCCGTCGCCGCATCCCGGGTGTCGGCCAGCACTGCCTGCTCCGCGCAGCCCGGCAGCCCGAACGCCGCCCGCCGCGCCGGGGCGGCCCGCAGCATCCTGCCGCTGTGCGCCAGCGCCTGGGCCCCGGCCAGCAGGCTGACCAGCAGCATCTCCAGCTTCTGCACCGCCGTGTACTTCAGCACCTTCTGCCTCAGCTTGACGCCTTCCTCCAGCGGCCGGAAGAAGCCGGTCAGCCGCAGGTACCAGCCCAGCAGGCACAGGCGGGCGTGCGCGCTGGCGTGCCACTTGCGCCCCTTGCTGCTCCCCTCGCCCATCGGGACACCTCCTCGGACAGCTCTGAAGCATCACCCCAGTCTGTTCGAGGGTGTCCCCCATGCCCAGCACCGCTCAGCCCACAGAAGTCACCCCCCGCCTTTTCGGGCGAAACCTTGGCTGCTGCTGCACGAGGATCAGAGCGTTCAGCTGCTCGGCCAACCGGATGCCGCGGACTTGAGCGGCGGGGAGCTGCTGGTGCGGATCGACGGGCGAGCGCCAACGAGGGCACGCGGTTTCCGCGTTTCTCCAGAGCACCTGGATCAGCTCGTCCAGGTGATGCGGGAGGCGTACGGCAGCGATACGAGCACAGATCCGGCAGCTGAGGCGCTAGCCCCGTCGCAGGATCGCGAGCAGCCCGAGGCAGGCGTCGGGCCAGCAGGAGATGCGGAAGCGGGGCGGGCAGAGGCTCTAGCCCCTGTGCCAGCAGTGTCGACGGTCCACTCCCTCTCTGCTTCGGTGGTGATGCCGATGGCCGATGACCAGCATCGATCGGTCGAACACCAGGGAGTCCCGGCGCCGCCACCTGCCCCACTGGCGCGGAACGGTAGCGCCGTCGTAGGGGCAGACACGAGCCAGGCACCGCCACGGATTCAGGTCACATGCTTTGGCTCCTTCCGTGTCATGAACGGGGACCGAGAGCTCTCCCCAGAAGCGGAGGGCGGGGCGCACCACAAGGCGTGGGAGGTGCTCGCCTTCCTGGCAGTTCAGCCGAGTGCGGCCGCCTCGAAGGAGAAGCTGATGGACGCCCTCTGGCCGGAGGTCAATCCCCAGCGGGCGAGTCAACGCCTCAGCATGGCCCTGGTGAGGCTGCGGGCAGTGCTGACTCAGCAGGTCCCCGGCGTAGGGCCCGAGGTGGTCCGCTGCGAGCGCAGCGGCCTCTGCCGACTCGACACGACGCTGATCGCTTCTGATGCCCAGCAGTTCCTCGCGCTTTGCCGAGAGGCGCGGCACCTGCCGGCAGCTCAGGCCAGAGCCGCATACGAGCAGGCGCGAGCGCTCTACCGCGGCGACCTCCTGGCCGAGCCGGTCTACGAGTGGGTCCACGCGCGCGACGACGGCGGGCTGACGCTCCAGGAGCGCTTCCGCGAGGAGTACTACCAGGCATCACAGGAGCTGGCGCGCTTGTACTGCCAGGAGGGACAGCCTGCGCTCGCGGCCCCGATCTACCGCGGCCTCCTCAAGGCCGAGCCGACGCTGGAGGACGTTGCCCGCAGCCTCTACCGCTGCTACCAGCAGCTCGGCGACCGAACCGCGCTGATCCGCGAGCACCGCCAGCTGGTGCAGGCCCTCCGGCAGGCCTTACGCACCCCGGATGACCCCGAGGATGATCCCCAGCTCTATCAGCCCGAACCCGAAACCATCGCGGTCTACGAGGAGGTCCTCGCCGACCTGGAGGCCAGGGCTGCCGAGCCCGGCCATGGCACGCGTCAGTAGGAGGACCGACACGGACCAGGTTCGCGCGAAGCATGTCGCTGGCAGCGGCATGACGATCCGTGGGGCATCCTCCCCGCTCAGAACTCCGAGGCGGGGAACGTCCGCTGTCTCGCGCGGCCGACTTCAGGCCTTTAGCGGGGGCCGCTGTAGCGCGGGAGCAGCTCCTCCTCGATGCGCTCGCAGATGGCGTCGCGCACTGCCCGCCGGTAGACCCCGAGCTGCTCGTTCTCGGTCCCCGTCGCCTTCGACGGGTCCGGGAAGCTCCAGTGCAACCGCTCCCTGGCGCCGGGGAACAGCGGGCAGGCTTCGTTGGCCTGGTCGCAGACGGTGATCACCGCGTCGAACGGCTGGCCCAGGTAGCGCTCGAGCGTCTTGCTCTGCTGCCCCGAGATGTCGATGCGCAGCTCGGCCATCACCCGAATCGCCAAGGGCCGAACGCGTGTCGCCTCGGTACCGGCGGAGTGCGCCTCGAAGCGATCGCCGCCGAGGTAGCGCAGGAGGCCTTCGGCCATCTGGCTCCGCGCCGAGTTGTGGGTGCACACGAAGAGGATCCGCCGCCTGTCGGCCATCGCCTCCCCCGAGTCCGGGTGTGGTTCGCGGATATGCCGCTGCTACCCTGCCCGGGCGGGCGGCGCCGATTCCCGGTGGAAGTCCTGACGCTCCAGGAGCGCGAGCCCCAGCAGCCCGGCCAGGGTGAGCAGCCCTCCGCCGATCCAGTACAGGGCCCGGATCCCGAGGACGTCCGCCGCTAGGCCGCCCAGCGCCAGCGAGAGCAGGCGCATGGCGTTCCAGGTCACGTCCAGCAGCGCGAAGACGCGCCCGCGGACCGCATCGGGCACGGCCCCCTGCACGGTGGAGCTGAACACCACCATGCCGGTGGAGGTGTTCAGCCCGTAGACGAATAGCAAGAGCAGCGCGATTGGCAGCGGGGTGAACACGGCTAGCAAAACGTCGCCGATGCCGCGGATGACGTAGGGGATGAACAGCCAGCGGACATCGCGGTAGTCCCGCGCCAGGGCGTTGGGGATCAGCGGGCCCAGCAGTGCCCCGAGCCCGATCGCGCCGATGAGCCAGGCGAAGCCGGCCGTCGGCAGGTGGAGGTGGCGCTCGGCGAGCACCACCAGCATCGCCCCGGTCGCGCCGACGGCGAAGGACGCCAGCCCCTGCACCAGCAGCAGGCGCGACAGGAAGCGGTCGGCGAGGGCAAAGCCCAGGCCCGCCCGCGCCTCGGCGAAGTAGCCCCCGAGCCCGCGCTTGGCACCGACGCCGATCTGGTCGGCGTGGCGCGGGATGGGCAAGGTTGCGATGAGCGCCGCCGAGCAGACGAAGCTCCCGGCGTTGACGGCGAAGGCCGGTCCGGTGCCGAGCAGGCCGATGAGGCTGCCCGCGACGGTCGAGGCGACGAGCTGGACGAAGCGACCGGTCGACCAGGCGACCGAGTTGGCTGCCAGCCGCTGCCGCTCTGTGGTGACCGCCGGGATGATGGCCTGCACGGTCGGATTGAAGAAGGTGTTGCCCGCCGCGAGCCCTGCCGCGACCAGGTACGCATGCCAGGCTCCTTGCGGCCACAGCAGCGAGAGGGCCAGCGTGGCTCGGAACAAGTCCGACCCGATCAGGACCGCCTTGCGGCTGAAGCGGTCGATGACCACGCCCGCGAGGGGGCCCAGCAGCAGGGCCGGGAGGACTTCCGCCACGACCAGGCCAGCGACGGCCAGCCCCTGGCCGGTGAGCCGGAAGATGAGCACCACCAGGGCGATGTAGTGCAGGGTGTCGCCGAAGCTCGAGGCGAGCTGCCCGAGCCACAGCGGGAAGTACGAGGGGCTGCGCACTACCTCGCCATAGGCGCTCGCGACCCGTCCGAATTTGGCTGCCATGCCCATCCGCACCTGCGAGCCACGCTCGATCGGTTTCTCTAGTAGGGCCTGCGCGGGAGCGGTTGGCGCAGGCCCTGCTGGCCGAAGGTCCACTCTAGGTCCCCAACCCCGCTCGTGCGGGAAGAGCGTGCACGAGCGGGATGAGCGCCAGCAGGAGGCCGAGCTCGATGGCCTTTGAGATGACGATGGCGGGCCGCAGTTCCTCGGGATCACCTGCATGCGGGCCGAAGGGGACTCCCGTGGTGTAGGCCTCCCAGAAGACGGCTAAAACTGCAACCGAGCCGGCGATGGTGGCGACGAGGAGCGCCCGCGAGAGGTGCACGAGGAACAGGAGCGCGGCCGCGATCTGCGCCAGACCGATCACGAGCATGAACCGGCCATACTCGAAGGCATCTTCGGAGTGTTCCGGCGCGACGCCGAGATAGATCAACCCGGCAGCGAGGGCTAGCGCTGCCGCAGCGTAACGGGCTGGCCTGGGCATGCTCTGCACCGGGGCTCCGCGTTCCCTGGCGGCCCTCCCAGATGCGCGCTTTCCCTCCGCCGGGTATACGCTCGTACTCCCTCCTCTAGATGCGTCGCGGCTCTGCGACCAGCCGAGAACCACCGAGGCAGGGCCCGCAGGGACCACAGGCGGAGATCAGGTGGTCGGCACTCCTTCTAACGACCCCGTTCCATGTCGCTGTCTCTCTGATGCGGGCGCTCCCGGCCGCTGCTCAACTGGTCGGTGGCTCAATCACAAACGGTGCGTCGAAGTCGTAGTAACGGTGGTCCATGAAGTGCCCCTGCGCCCGCATCTCCACGCGGTGGACCAGCCCCTCGGCATCGATCCAAGCCCGAAACCAGATGGGCGTCCGTCCAACCTGCTCAAAGAACGCGAGCACCTGCGTCTCGACGCCATCCAAGGGCGCCGTCCCCACGATATGCGGCGAGAGGACCTGGCGGTCTGGACCGTCCCAGGTGAACGCGGGGACCGTGAGCGCCGTTCCGGTGTCCTCCACCTGCCAGGGCGCGCCGGGGCCGTCCCGCAGGTAGCGGTGGAGCCCGACCCACACCATCTCCGCCCCGCTGTCCTGCTCGCTCTGCATCCGATCCGGGGCCTGGAAGCTGTAGACTGTGCGGACCAGAGGGTTGGCCGGACCGAGCACCTCGATCACGCGGTAGGTTTGGAGTCGGTGCATCCGCTGCTGCATCTGGTCGAATAGGCTGGAGCCGTCTGGGGCCGGCAGCATGGGCACCGTGAAGATTGCCAGCGCTCGCGTGGCGTCGCCGACGCCCACTTCGATGCGCTCGCCCCCCTGGAGGTCCGCTTCAGCGCTGCGACACGTTGGCCCGCACACCTGAAGGTCAATCGCGTTGCCGTCCACCGACAGCGTGGTGGAGACGGCTGCGGCCGCCGCCTCTCCGGCGAGCGGGAGCACGTAGACCAGCACCGTGTTGCGGCCCGGTACGCCCGGCTGCAGGCTGAGCCCGACGAGCACATCTCCAGCCGCCCCACCGAGCGTCACGTCACCCTGGATCGGCAGTCCCGAGGCCTGCGTTGGGCTCGGAGCGAGGCTGTTCTTCCCAGCGCCAGGGCGGGACGGTGGCGCCGGCGCCACCGCGGGCGAAACGAGCGCCACGCGCCCTGGCACCGCCCCGATGTCATTGGTAAGCTGAGTAGGAAGCGGGGAGGCGGCGAGGAGGACGAACAGCCCACTCGCTGCGAGGGCAGCCAGCAAGGCGACCCAGAAGATGGCCGAGTGGTTGCACACGGTCAGGCGCGAGCGTAGGATCACAGGAGGCCTCCCGGCATCGCTACAGGTAGCGCACCTCGGTCATGAGCCCGCCACCCATATGGACGAGATTGTGGCAATGGAACAGCCAGGTCCCTGGATTGTTCGCCACGAACTCGATGTCGTACTCGTCCATGTGGTGCAGCGTGAGGGTATCCTTGAGCGGCCCGTCCACCGGCTGGCCGTTGATGGCCACGACCTGGAAGGTGTGCCCGTGCAGGTGCATCGGGTGGTCCTCCATGCTCATGTTGAACAGCTTCAGCCGCACCCGCTCGCCGGGCCGCACCTCGATCGGGTCGGTGTTCGGGTAGCTCTTGCCGTTGATCGTCCACTCGTCCGAGCCCATCATCCCCCCGGAGAGCGTCAGCTCATACGCCCGATCCGGGGCCGCCGGGTGCGGCGGCCCCGGGAAGTCGGCGTAGCTCGCCGGTCGGAAGCGCATCCCCTGCGGGAAGCCCTGGACCGGGTCGGACTCGTGGCCGGCGTAGATCACGTCCACGGCGAGGCCGTGCTCCAGCTGGCCCGGCAGCAGCCCCCGCAGCTGCCAGCGGCCGGGATGGTCGGCAACGAACTCCACGTCCGCGCGCTCGCCCACCCCCAGCACCACCGCCTCGGCCTCGACCGGCCGGGCGAGCGGGTTGCCATCGGAGCTGACGATGGAGAGGTGGTGGCCCGCCAGCGCGAACGCCTGCGTCTCCGTGGCGCCCGCGTTGATCAGGCGCAGCCGCACCCGTTCGCCCTCGTGCACCAGCAGCGGCGGGGCGTTCGGGTAGGCCTTGCCATTGATCGTGAAGGCGTCGATGGCTGGACGGGCCGAGCCCATCATTCCGCCCATGCCGTTCTGGCCCATCATGCCACCCATGCCGCCGGACGCGGACGGCGTGGGGACGGCCGGCGGGGTGCCCATACCCGTCCCCCCGAGCCACTCCTGGGTCACTAGCACGTACTCGCGGTCGGGAGCGGGGTCCGGTGCCCGGCGGGGCTCGATGATCAGCGGGCCGACCAGCCCGTCGCCCTGCTGGACCAGCTCGTCGACGTGCGCGTGGTACCAGCGAGTGCCGGCCGGGGTGGCGATGAACTCGTAGGTGAAGCTCCCGCCGGGCGGGATCGGCTCCTGCGAGAGGCGCGGCACGCCATCCATGGGGGCTGGGACCTCGACGCCGTGCCAGTGGATGGTGGTCGGCTCCGCCAGATCGTTGGTCACGGTCACCCGCACCGTATCCCCCTCCGTCACCCGCAGCTCCGGGCCGGGGACCTGCCCGTTGTAGGCATACGCCTGGACGAACTTGCTCGGGGCGAGCTCCCACTGGGTGCGGCCGACATGGAGGGCGAACTCCTTAACCCGGCCGGTGGAACGCCCTTCCCACGGCGGCGTAACCGAAGCCGGCGCCGCCGAGCGCCCGGCATCGAACAGGGAACCCGACCAGGCCCCACAGGAGCTCAGCAGGAGCCCGAGCGCCCCGATGGCGGTGGCGAGTAGGCCGCCGCGGAAGAGGACGCGGTCCGTCATGAACCGCCCTTGTCTCGCAGCAGGTCGTGGCGGATGCGTTCGTACTCCTCGGGCCCGATCTCTCCACGGGCATAGCGCCGCTGGAGCATCGTGAGGGGTGGCTCCGCCTCGGGGCTCTGGCTGCGCTCGCCGAGGCGGCGCATCCCCCAGACTAGGAGCAGGCCCAGGCCGACGACGATCACCAGCCAGAAGGCCAGCATCAGCCAGCCCGGGGGTGACCAGCCCATCATCCCGCCCATGCCGCCTTGGCCCATCATTCCCGGCATGCCCATCATCCCGCCCATTAGGAGTCCCATCCCCAGGACTGGCAGCACGATCAGGGCCAGCAAGACCCCGAGTAGCACCAGCAGCACGGCCTGTCCATTCATTGCTCCGCAACGCTCCTCCCACACCCGCCCGACGGATGAACAGGGCATCATTCTACTATTGTCAATAGTACCACCGCGCCTTATAATGCGCCTAAATTCCTCGGCTGCGTGGTTCGGCAGACGCGTCGGGGTCTCCCGCCTAAGCCACGGGCGGATCATCGAGAGGGCGCGGACCGAAGCGATGGCACACGGCGTGGTCGAGCAGTCCGACCGATCGGGTCAACCTGCTGCTCCGTCGCGGCGGGCCTGGCGCCGGAGTCTCTCTCGGCCGCGGCTCCTTGTCGGGGCGTTCGCAGTGGCCCTGGTCGCTGGAGTGGCCATCGGGCTCCGCCTGCTGCACGCGGGCGCGCTGCCCGAAGCGAGCGCCATCGCCACGCTCCAGGCCCACGACTACCACTCGCTTGCCTTCAGCCCGGAGGACCCCAACGTGGTCTTCTTCGGCCACCATAATGGGATCATGCGGAGCGACGACGGCGGCCGCACCTGGCAACCGCTGGTGGTGCGGCCGAACTTCGATGCGATGAGCCTCGCCGTGGGCCGCACCAATCCGCGTCGGATGTACCTTGCCGGGCATAACGTGTTCCAAGTGAGCGACGACGGGGGCACCTCCTGGCAGCCACTCGCGAACACCCTACCGGACATCGACATCCACGGCTTCGCGCTGAGCCCGGATGATCCGAGCCGCCTGTACGCCTGCGTCGCCGGGTACGGCCTCTGGCGCAGCGACGACGGTGGTCGGACCTGGCACCGTCCCGGCAGCCAACTGCCGGGCGATGTCGTCGCGCTGGCCGCCGCCGGCGGGAGTCCGGAGACCCTGTACGCGGGCAGCGCCCGCTCAGGCGTGCTACAGAGCGCGGACGGAGGACGGACGTGGGCGCCGATCGCGGCCCTCGGATCTCGCGGCGCGTTCGCGCTCGCCGTCGATCCCACCCATTACGAGACGGTCTACGCCGGCGTCGAGGGCGGGTTGTTCAAGAGCACGGACGGCGGGGCGACCTGGAGCCGGCTGCCGTTCCCCGTCGATAACGCCCTGGCGATCGCGGCCAGCCCGGCTCGTCCCGGTCTGCTGCTGGCCATCGCCTTTGCGGAGAACCGGGGGCTGGTGTTCCGCAGCGAGGACGGGGGCGCGTCGTGGGGAGGCGGGTCGTGAGCTTGCTCCTCCCTGCGCGCCGCCCGCCCGCTTGGCACATGCTGATGCTCTTGGTGGGGCTGTTCGCGATCGCCGCGTTCGGCTGCCGGTCGCAGCTCCCCACAATCGGCCCGGGCGGTGCCGCTCCCCCGGGTACGGCGGGAGCACTCACGGGGCTGGCGGTCGATACCGCGGACGGTAGCCTCCTCAAGGCCGCAGGCGGGCTGTTCCGCAGCGCCGACCAGGGCCGAACCTGGACCTCCCTTCCACTCCCGGCCAGCATGCAGCCGGACACGATTCGCCAGGTAGCCACCAACCCCAAGGCGCCGTCCAGCCTGTACGCCGCCGGTCCCGGAGCCGGGGTGGTTCGTTCGGACGATCGGGGGCAGAGCTGGCGGGTGGTGAGCAGCAGCCTACCCAGTCAGGAGGTTACGGCGTTCACCGTCCACTCCTACTTGTCGGACACGATCTACGCCTGGATCGACGGGCAGGGAATCTTCAAGACCGAGGACAGTGGGGGCCGCTGGCAGCGGATGGACGCCGGCCCGCCGGCGCGCGTCCTCGGACTGGCGCACTCCACCCTCGAAGGGAGCATGAACACGGGTTGGCTGTACGCCGCCACGCCGGACGGGCCGTACCTCAGCATGGACTGTTTTTGAGGCTGGCGCCAGGTGGGCAGGTTGCCCGCAAGCGTCGGAGCGCAGGCTGTGGCGATCGATCCGTCGAACCCGAAACGCGTCTACGTCGCCGGAGAACGCGGGCTGTACCGCTCGGACGACGCCGGCCAGACCTGGCAAGCCGTGGGACAGGGACTGCCGGAGGGTGGGGTTGCGGCGCTCGCGATCGATCCCCGCCAGCCCCAGCGGCTGTACGCCGCGACACGCGCGGGCGCTGTGTATCTCAGCGAGGACGGCGCGAGCTCCTGGCGGGTGCTGGCGGGAACGGACAGCGGTGCCGGGAGCTAAGGGATGGAAGCACTGGAGCTGCGCTGCGCTATGCTCGCCGGGGTTCTGCTCATCGCCGGCTGCGAGCGACCGCTGGCGAGTCCGGCTTCTCCCATTCCCACAGTCGCTCCACTGCCTGTCCTGGACCCGGGCCAGGTCGCGCGGGGGCGACAGGTCTACCTCCAACACTGCGCCACCTGTCACGGTCGGCAGGCCGAGGGCGCTCCAAACTGGCAGCAGCCGGACGCGCGTGGGGACCTGCCGCCCCCGCCGCACGACGACAGCGGGCACACCTGGCGCCACTCGGACACGCAGCTCGCGGAGATGATCCGCAACGGCCTGCGCGACCCGTTCAACAAGACCCCGGAGCTGACCATGCCGCCCTTCAAGGATCGGCTGAGCGATGAGGAGGTGGCGGCCGTGATCGCCTACTTCAAGAGCCTCTGGTCGCCCGAGCACCGCCGCTATCAAGACGAGGAGAACCGACGCCCGCCGATGTCAACTCCCGGGAGGAGCGGATGAGCCGACAGCGAAGATTGGCTACAGGCCCTGGGCCAGCGCAGCGGAGGAAGCGCTTCAAGGTGCCCTGGTGGGCACTCCTCGGCGGCGGGGCCCTTGTCCTCCTGACGCCCTTCCTGGTCTCGCTCGCCTTGCGGACCAATGCGCTCAGCGGTGGCGGGGCGACCCCCGGCACCACCGAGCTGCCCGGCCCGCTCGGCGGTCCGGAGATCGCGCAGGACGTGAACACCCTGGTCGGCAGGCCGGCCCCGTCGTTTAGCCTCTCGGACTCTGAGGGGAAGAGCTACACCGTAATGCCGGGCACGGGCAAGCCGCTGGTACTCGTCTTCCACATGGGGATCACGTGACAGCTCTGTGTGCAGCAGCTCGGCGAGCTGCAGAAGTCGGCCGACGCGCTGCGCCAGCAGGCGGACGTGTACGTCATCAACAACGACACGCTGCAGAATTCGCGGCGCTTGAAGCAGATCAGCGGGATCAGCCTCCCGGTGCTGCTCGATCCTCCGCTCGCGGTGGCCGGGCAGTACGACCTGCTGCCCAAGCCCGGCCAACCGATGGGCGGGATGCGGGGCGTTGCACAAATGGGTTGGGTGATCGCCGACGCCGGCGGGATCATCCGCGTGCAACGGGCCGACATCCAGTTCGGCGCCCACGCGACTCAGATGCTCGAGATTCTGCGCCTCCTCAAGTCCCAGACCCCTTCCACTTCGCCAGCGATCGGCACCGCAGGACCATCGTGAGAGCACGGAGGAGCCGCCTATGAGCCGTGAACCGGAGATCAGCGTCTTTCGGCCCGATCGTCCGGGCATTCGTAAGGTGCTGGGGGATCTCGAGGCCGAGATCATGGAGCTCATCTGGTCTCGGCCGGCCGGGCAGCGAACCACAGTGCGCGAGGTCTTCGAGACCCTGTACGAGCGGCGGCGCATCGCCTACACCACCGTGATGACCACCATGGCGCGCCTGGCCAGGAAAAACCTGCTACGGGCCGAAAAGGTCGACCAGGCCTACGTCTACTACCCCGCGTTCAGCCAGGAGGAGTTCGTCTCGCGTTTCGTCGGCCGCATCCTCGAGAACCTGCTGGTCGGCTTTGCCAGCGCCACCTGGCAGGGCCTGGACACCCTCTCTGACCCGCAGGCCGCGGCGCGAGCGCGCCAGATCCTCGACGAGATCGCGCGTCGTCGCGTAGCGGAGGAGCCCGAGTAATGCACGCGCTCCTGGCGCTCTCGAGCCTGCTCTTCGTGGTCGTCGGCGGCGCCCTGCTGCTGCGCGTGCTCGGTCGGCTGGGTGGCTGGCCGCCGCGGCGCGATCTGCAGTTCCTGGTCCTCGTCGCGCCCATCGTCAGCCTCGGCCTTGGCCTGGGCGGACTGCACCACTTCGCCGGCCGCGTCTGCTTCCTGGGAGCGCCGCCGTGGGACTACACGCTGGGAATGGCGCTTCCCCTCGGGATGGCCGCATTCGCGCTTGGTGGGCTCGTCCTGAGCATGGCGCGGATCGGGCTCATGGGCCGGGTCGTCGCCCGCCGCGGGACGCCCGCTCCGGCGGACCTGCAGGCCCTCGCCGACGGTCTGGCGCAGCGGCTGGGCACCGCCGCTCCGCGCGTCCTGCTCTGCGCCTATAACCGCCCGCTCGCCCTGACCTGCGGTCTGCTACGCCCGACCCTGCTCCTGTCGACCTGGATGACCGAGCAGCTCGACCGGCGTGAGCTCGAGTCCGTCCTGGCCCACGAGCTCGGCCACGCGGCCCGCCGCGACTACCTCGTCATCTGGCTGGCGACGCTGCTGCGCGACGCGTTCTGCTACCTGCCGACCAGCTGGGCGGCCTACCGCCAGCTCCAGCGGGAGAAGGAGCTGGCCTGCGACGACCTCGCCGTTGGGGTGACGAACCGTCCGCTCGCGCTCGCGAGCGCACTGGCGAAGGTCTGGCAGCAGGCCGTCGGCGGGCCGACGTTCGGCAGGGCCCCATCCCTCGTCAACAGGGGCGAGGTCATCGAGGGGCGGATCGAGCGCCTGCTCGCCCGGCCCGCGCCAGGGCCGACCGCGCCGCAGTCCCGCGCGGTCGCCTTTGGCATTGGGGCGTCGGCCTTGCTCGGGCTCCTCACCCTGGAGGCGGCCAATGTCGCGCTGCTGCTCGCACCGATGGGCTGTGGTCCCGCCTCGATCCTGGGGAAGGCGCTGTGATGGAGGCGCTCGGGCCGACCTGCCAGTTGGTCGGGTCAGACTTCGGCGGCGCGCTGCCCATCGCCTGTGCTGTGCTCGGGGCACTCGTGCTGGCCATGATCGTCCTGGGCTTCGGCCCGCTGCGCGGCTGGCTGGAGCCCGCCGCATCGCGCCTGCCGCAGCGGCCGGGTTCTGATGGCAGCCCGGAGGGGCTAGGGCCTGTCTTCAATGGAGAAGTTCGATTGACGATAATTGTGTTGACAGATCGTGTGCTCCCGGAGGTGGGGTATGCCACGACGGCACGAGTTGACCGATGCCGAATGGGCGCGGCTGGCGCCG
>Ga0209810_1004526_pt1 | contig 13313 bp, 9 predicted proteins | sample Coa_R1_7_FD_187159 | JGI IMG/M metagenome (GOLD analysis project Ga0209810, IMG submission 187159) | Surface soil microbial communities from Centralia Pennsylvania, which are recovering from an underground coalmine fire - Coalmine... | ecosystem: Environmental > Terrestrial > Soil > Unclassified ...
CGCGATCAGCTGAATCAGGTGGTTGGGCACCATGTCGCGCAGCGCGCCGGTCTGGTCGTAGTAGCCGCCACGCTTCTCCACGCCCACAGTCTCCGACACCGTGATCTGCACGTGATCGACGTAGCGCCGGTTCCAAACCGGCTCGAAAATGCCGTTGGCGAAGCGGAAGACCATGATGTTCTGCACCGTCTCCTTACCGAGGTAATGATCGATGCGATAGATCTGGTCTTCACGGGCGACGGTGAGCAGCTCATGGTTGAGTGCGCGGGCGGACGGCAGGTCACGGCCGAAGGGCTTCTCGAAGATGACGCGGCGCCACTGCTTGCCTTCTCCGTTGAGCAGGCCGTGCGCGCCGAGCTGCCGCGTGACGTCGAGGAAAAACTTCGGTGCGGTGGCCATGTAGAACAGATAGTTGCCGCCGGACCCGTATTCCTGGTCGATCTGGTGCAGCACCTCGATGAGCTTCTGCCAGCCCTCTTCGGAATCGAACTGGGAATTGACGAAGCGAACGCGGCCCACCAGCCAGTCGATGATGTGGTGATCCACGTCGGGGCCGATTTCTTCGGCCACTTCCTTCGACAGGTGATCCCGGAGCGTGGCCTCGTCGAAATCGCCGATGGCGAAGCCCGCCACGGCGAACTGTTCGGGCAGGAGCTTCTGCTGCGCGAGATTGTACAGGGCGGGGAAGAGCAGCCGTTTGGTGAGATCGCCGGTGATTCCGAAAATGACCAGAACGCAGGGGCCGGCGGGGCGCGTGCGGTCGAGCGGTTCCGATATCTGAATAGGCTGTCCGTAGAGGGCGGCGTTCATGCCGTCACATCCTCCTTTTCGGCGACGGGCGCTTTGGGCTCAACGTGTCCGCCGAAGCCGCTGCGCATGGCCGACAGCATGCGGTCGGCGAAGGAATGGTCCATCCGGGAGCGGAAGCGCTCGAAGAGCGCGGCGCTGAGCACGTGAACGGGAACGGCGGCTTCAATGGCGGCGTCGATGGTCCAGCGGCCTTCTCCGGAATCGGACACGTACCCCTTGAAACCGGCGAGCTTCTGGTCGCGCGCCAGGGCGCGGGCGGTGAGGTCGAGCAGCCAGGAGGAGACCACGCTTCCGCGCCGCCACACTTCGGCGATATCGGCCAGAGGGAGGTCGTAGCCGAACTGGTCGGCATGCAGCATCAGCTCGAATCCTTCGGCATAGGCCTGCATGATGCCGTACTCGATGCCATTGTGCACCATCTTCACGAAATGGCCGGCGCCGGCAGGACCGCAGTAAAGGTAGCCCTGCTCGGCGGTTTGGTTGAGGTTCTCGCGGCCGGGGGTGCGGTCGATGTCGCCGAGGCCGGGGGCCAGTGTCCGGAAAATCGGGTCGAGACGCTCGACGGTCCCCTGCGGGCCGCCGATCATGAGGCAATAGCCGCGTTCCACGCCCCACACGCCGCCGCTGGTGCCGCAGTCGATGAACTCGACGCCGTGCGCGGCGAGCTCTTTACTGTGGCGGACATCATCGACGTAATGGGTATTGCCGCCGTCGATAACGACATCGCCTTTCGACAGGAGACCACCAAGTTCCGTGATGGTCGCATCGGTGATTTCACCGGCCGGCAGCATGACCCATACTGGGCGCGGCGCTTTGAGTTTGCCGACGAGATCGGCGAGTGACGACGCGGCCGTCGCGCCCTCGCCGGCCAGTTGTTTTACGACCTCCTGGTTCCGATCGTAGACGACGGCCTGGTGACCATCGTGCATGAGGCGCCGCACCATGTTGGCGCCCATTCGGCCGAGTCCCACCATTGCGATCTGCATGCGCTATGCCCTCGCCGTCTGCCCGGCCGTCAGCGCCTGGCGAACCAGGTCTTCGAGTGTACTGAGCCCCTGTTTGACGTTTCCCGGCAGATGCACGCGCACGGCGCGGCGGCCGCGCTCGTTCAGGACCTGAAGATCGCCGAGCGCCTGCGCCGTCTTCACGACTCCGAAGGTATACTTATGGCCGGGAACGTCAAGGTCGTCGGCGTTTTCGCAGGTGATCTGAACGAATACGCCGCTGTTCGGCCCGCCCTTGTAGGCCTGACCGGTGGAGTGCAGGAAGCGTGGGCCGAAGCCGCCGCAGGTGGCCACGTGGCGCTCGTCGCGGACGGCGATGCGCATGTCCGTGATCGCTTCGGTATTGGCGTCGTTGCGCGGGATATAGGCGAGAAAAGCGACGTAATCGCCCGGTTTGATTCGCTCAAACAATGCGGAAAGGACGTCGGCCACCGTGGCGCCTTTGGCTGAGGCGAGACTGCGGTCGGCGGCGAAGATGCTGATGCCGTCACCCGAGGCCAGGGGGGGCTGCTCCGGAAGCTTGCCCGTCTCCTCGTATTCCGAGGTGAGCTCGCGCGATGCGACTTTACTGGCTTCGACGTCCGGCTGGTCGAAAGGATTGATGCCGAGAATGCTGCCCGCGACGGCGGTGGCGAATTCCCAGCGAAAGAACTCCATGCCAACGTCATAGGGATCGGCGACATCGATCTGCACGACAGGTTGACCGGCGGCCGCGAGAGCCTTCAGCGCTTCGTCCTGGTGCGCATCCGGTTTCGGGGTAAACCGGATATAGGCGAAGAGGCGGTCGTTACCGTAAACGCCGGGGTTGCCCAACGGCTCCTGATCGACGGGAATGAGACCGCGGCCGATCTTACCTGTGGATTCGGCGAGCAGCTGCTCGAGCCACGCGCCGAAGTCGGCGATGGCGGGGGAAGCAACGATGGTCACCTTATCGCGGCCGTCGCGTCCCAGAGCGCCGAGAATCGATCCGAGAGCGAAGCCTGGGTTCTCGCGCACAGGCACGCAGGAAGCGCACGAGTGGGCCATGGTTTCGGCGCGATCGAGCAGGCGCGCGACATCGAGTCCCATGGCTGCCGCGGGGACCATGCCGAAATCGGACAGCGCGGAATAGCGGCCGCCGATGCTGGGGACGCCGTAAAAGACGTGCCGGAACCCGTCTTCTTTGGCGCGCTTCTCCATGGACGAGCCCGGGTCAGTCACTGCGACAAACTGATGGCCGGCCTTATCGCGCCCGACCTGCGCGTCCACCCGGCTGCGAAAGTACTCGTAGTAGAGATTCGGCTCCAGCGTCGAGCCCGATTTGCTGGAGACGATAAACAGAGTCTTTTTCAGGTCCAGCCGCGATTCGAGCGCGCGGATCTGGGCCGGATCCGTGGAGTCCAGGATCTCCAGCTGAGGGAACCCGTTCTGGCGGCCGAAAGTACGGGACAGAACCTCCGGAGCGAGGCTCGATCCACCCATGCCGAGCACGACGGCGTGCTGGAACCCCTCCTTTTTGACCTCGTCGCGGAAGCGCTCCAGGTGCTCGATATGGCTGGACTGCTCGTCGGCGATGTGCAGCCAGCCGAGCCATTTGTTCTCGTCGGCGTTCGTCCACACGGACGTGTCCCCGTCCCAGATGCGCTTTGTCTTGCCGCTCTTCTCCCACTCGGCTGCGACCTGGTCCACTTTCTGCTGGAGGGGCGCGGGAAGGTGCGTGACCTGTTTGGGCAGCGGCTTCACCGACTCGCGAATCGCGTCGAGCATCTTGTCGTAAGCGTCGGTGAACTGCTTCACGCCGTCGATCGTGAGCTTAGCGGTCACGGCCTTCAGGTCGATGCCCAGGCGGGCGATTTCATTCAGCACTGCTTCCGCGGCGGCAGGGTCTTCCTGGAGCGAGTTGCGCAGGCGGCCGTGATCGCGGAACGCCTCGGCCGTGGCCGGCGGCATCGTGTTGACGGTGTGCGGCCCGATCAGTTCCTCGATGTAGATGACGTCGCGGTACGAGGGATTCTTGGTGCTGGTGCTGGCCCAGAGCACGCGCTGCGGTTTCGCTCCCTTTCGCGCCAGCGCGTCCCAGCGGGGGCCGGAGAACGCGGCCTGGAAGCGCTGATAGGCGCGTTTTGCATTGGCGATGGCGGTCTTGCCGTACAGGCTTTCAATGTGCGCGCGCTCGTCGCCCTGGGCGGCCTCGGCCTTTGCCTTTAGCTGGGCATCGACAGCGGTGTCGATACGGCTGACGAAGAAGCTGGCGACGCTGGCGATGAAATCGATCGGCTGTCCCGCCTTGGCACGCTTCTCGAGGGCGCGGATGTAAGCCTCGGCGATGTTTTCGTACGCTTCCACCGCGAACAGCAGGGTGACGTTGATGTTGATCCCTTCGGCGATCAATGTTTCGAAGGCCGGGGCTCCGGCCGTGGTGCCTGGGACCTTGACCATCAGGTTGGGGCGGTCCACTGCCTTCCAGAGCTCGCGCGCCTCGCGGATGGTGCCTTCGGTGTCGTTGGCCAGTCCGGGGGAGACCTCCAGGCTCACGAAGCCGTCGCCTTTGCCGGAGCTGTCGTACACGGGGCGCAGCAGGTCCGCCGCAGCCTGGATGTCCTTAACGGCGAGGCGTTCGAACATGCGCTGCGGGTCGAGGCCCTTTTCGCACCGGAGATCATCGAGCTGGGCGCGGTAATCGGTGCTGCCGGCGATCGCCTTTTCAAAGATCGACGGGTTGGAAGTGATGCCCCGAAGGCCGTCGTTGTCGATCATGGCCTTCAACTCGCCGGTTTCGATAAACCCGCGGCGGATGAAATCGAGCCAGAAGGATTGTCCGTAGTCGAGCAGTTCAATCAGAGGGTTGCGGGCAGGCATGACGTTCTCCTCCGGTAAGATGCGCAAGGCCCGGCATGGGGCACGCGGTTTTTGAGCGGCGCCGCGGCGTGGCGAGGCCCTTGCAATCCGATTATCGCGCCGCAGGGCTTCGCAGTTGCGTTCGCAGTGTTACGCCTGTGTCAAACTGTGCGTTCATGGTGCGTTTTGCCGTGGCCCTGCTGCTGTTCGGGGGACTGCTGGCGCAGGATTACGTCTGCCCCATGGATGCCGATGTGCGCTCGGACAAGCCAGGCGTATGCCCGCGTTGTGGAATGAAGCTGGTGCTCGGGATTCCCGAGCCCGCCGAGTACCCGCTGCGGGTGACGGTGCAGCCGGAGCCGCCGCGGGCCGGCCAGGCGACCGAGCTTACGCTTCGCGTGGAGGATCCCCGGACGGGCGCGGCGGTAACACGATTCCAGGTTGTGCACGAGAAGCTGTGCCATTTGTTCCTGGTCAGTGAGGACCTGCAGTTCTTCCGCCACGATCATCCGGAGTTGCGCGCCGACGGCGCCTTCCATCTGCGCGCCACGTTCCCGGGGCCCGGATTGTATCGCCTGCTGGCCGATTTCTACCCATCCGGCGGCGCGCCCCAGCTTGCTCCCGCCACGATTATCGTGCCGGGAGCCGGAGGCGACTCGTTTCGGGCGGCGGCGCTGAAGCCGGACCTGTCCGCCAAACGGGCGGCGACGGTCGAGGTGGCGCTGACGACGCAACCGGCACAGCCGATCGCGGGCCTGAAAACAATGCTCTTCTTTCGGTTGACGCCTGCCGACGGGCTGGAGAAGTATCTGGGCGCGTGGGGGCACATGCTGGCGGCGAGCGACGATTTGATCGACATGATCCACACCCATCCGTTTCTGCCGGCGGAGGGAGGCGAAATTCAGTTCAACGTCATCTTTCCGCGGGCCAGGACATATCGGATCTGGGTGCAGTTTCAGCGAAACGGGGTAGTGAACACGGCCGCGTTCAACGTGCCGGTCAGGGAGCTGAACTGATTCAGGAGCTGCGGTGGACGATGAGGTCCGCCAGCTCGCGCAGGCGCTGGGCGCGATCATCGAAGGGCTGCAGGGCCGTATGGGCGCGAACGCGCTGCTCTTCGGCCATCTCATGCGAGCGAGCCAGGCCGTACACCGCCGGAAAGGTGATTTTCTGCTGCTCGGCGTCCTTCCCCGCGGTCTTGCCAAGATGCTCGGATGACTGCTCCACATCGAGCAGATCGTCCACAATCTGAAACGCCAGCCCAACCGCTTCGCCGTATTCGGTGAGGGCGGCCAGCTGCGCGTCATCGGCGCCGGCGTAAATACCGCCCATGCGCACGCTGCCGCACAGCAGGGCTCCGGTTTTGGCGCGATGGATCTGCTCCAGCAGGATGGCCGTCGGGTGTTTGCCCTCGCCTTCGAGGTCGTGCACCTGGCCGCCGATCATTCCGCCGACCGTGCCCCCGGCGCACGCCAGCTCTTCCACCAGGCGAGCCCGCCGTTCCGCGGCGATCGGCAACTGCGAGAGCACCTGGAAGGCGAGCGTCAGCAAGGCATCGCCTGTAAGGATGGCGATGGCTTCGCCGAACACCTTGTGGCACGTCGGCCGGCCGCGCCGCAGATCGTCGTTGTCCATCGCCGGAAGGTCGTCGTGGATCAGCGAATAGGTGTGCAGCAGCTCCAGCGATACGGCCGCATGCTCCACGCCCCCGGTGAAATCGGACACGGCCTGCGCCGCGGCAATGCAAAGCACGGGACGAATGCGCTTGCCGCCGGCGAAGAGGCTGTACCGCATCGCCTTGTGAATGGTCTCCGGGGCGGTGGTCTCGGACGGGACGCAGCGGTCCAGCGTTTGCTCGATGAGCTTCTGCTGACAGGCAAGGTATTCGGGAAGGGTCATGTTTTATCCGGCCGGAAGGGCTCGGTGTGAACGCTGTTGCCGCGGCGCACCAGCATTTCCACTCGCGTTTCCGCTTCCTCCAGCTGTTTGCGGCAGGTCTCGCTCAGTTTCATGCCGCGCTCGAACAGCTCGAGGGCGCGCTCCAGCGGAAGCTCGCTGCTCTCCATCTCCCTGACGATGGCTTCGAGCTCGGCCAGACCGGCTTCGAACGTTGCAGCGCCGTTTTGTTTCGCTGTGGTCGGGGATGGCTCGTCGGGCACGTCTTGATTCTATAGTGTTAGCGCCGAGCAGCCATAATTCCGAGCGTGCGGTTTCCAGCGGCAGGCGATGTAGTGGTTCAAGGTGTGATTGACTGGAAGCGAACCTGGGCCGGAAATGGGCGTCGAGAAGGAGATCGGGTTTGGCGTGACCCCGCCCAAAAAATGTTCCGCGGGGGCCACAACAAAAGTCGAGTGTTTTACGTCTAAAGTCTCTTAAAGAGCGGATTTGGATGCATTACAGCCGCATTGCGTCTTCCGTCGGGATGGCGGCCGTTCTCCTGTGCGCGGGCTGCGGGAATGCACGCCGGCTTGCGCCTGCGGACACGGTCTCCGCGGCCACGCGCCCCGCGAACACGGAAACGCGGCGCCACGTCGCCCGGCTGACCGGAGTGGTTCAGGCGGTCCGAGCGTATATGGTGCAGGCTCCGGAGATCTATTCGCAGGGGGGCAATCTCACCCTGACCCACCTGGTCCCCAACGGCGCTACCGTTCGCCCCGGCGACGTGCTGGCCGAGTTCGACGCCACGGCGGAGGTGAAGGCCGCGCGCGAGGCGGAGACGAAATTCGATGACCTGAGTCATCAGATCGAGCAGAAAATCGCGGAAAACCACAGCAACGCCGAGAAACGCGCCTCGGAGCTGAAGCAGGCGGAAGCGGACCTGGAAAAGGCAAAGCTGGAGATCCGCAAGGGCCCGATTCTCAGCGCCATCGACGACGAAAAGAACAAAGTGAAGTTCGAAGACGCCGAACAGCACACGGCCAGCCTGCGCCGCTCCGGCCATTATCACGATCTGGCGGAGGCGGCCGATCTGAGGATTCTCGAGCTGCAGCGCGATCGGCAGAAGGTGGCGCTCGACCGCGCCCGCGACAATATGCAGAAGCTGGTCATCCACGCGCCAATCGGCGGCATGGTTTCTCTGGAGAACGTCTGGAAGCAGGGAACGATGGGGCATGCCGAGGAGGGCGATCAGCTCTGGCCGGGCAGCGGCCTGCTGCGTATCTTCGACCCCTCCGAAATGCAGATTCTGGCCTCGGTGAACGAGCCCGACGGCGCGCTGCTAAAGCCGGGAACCGTAGCCACAGTGCACCTCGACGCGTGGCCCGACCTCATTTTTCACGCCGAGTTCGTCTCCGCAAGCCCCGTGGCCGCCTCGCAGCCCATGGCGCCGCTGAAGACCTTCGACGCGATTTTCAGGTTTACGCAAAGCGATCCGCACCTGCTGCCGGATCTGTCCGCCGCGCTGGATATCGACGAACCCACGCAGGCGAAGGGGCCCAATGGCGCCTGATTTACCAACTACCGAAAGGATGCGGGTCCGCGCATGTTGAAGCGCCGCCGGCCCATGCTGTGGATCCGTGTCGGCATCCTGCTGCTGGTGGTTGCCGCCGCCGGATTCGGGATCGAGCGCATGCGCCACGGCCACGACACCCCCGATCTGCCCACCGCGCCCGCGCGGCGCGGCGAATTCCTGGTGCTGGTGCGCACGCGCGGCGAACTGACCGCTCTGCGCTCGGTCGAGCTGCATGCGCCCAAAGACGTCCCCGAGCTTCAGATCGTCAGCCTCGCTCCGCCGGGCAGCGAAGTGCAACCCGGCCAGGTGGTGGTGCGGTTTGATCCCAGCCGCGCGCGGCAGCAGCTGAACGAGCGCAGCGCTTCGCTGAAGCAGGCGCAGGGATCGCTCGATCAGGCGCTGGCCAATGCGAAGATCACGGCCGAGCAGGACAAGCTCGATCTGGCGCAGGCCCGCTACGACGTGGAGCGCGCGCGTCTGGAGGCCTCCAAGCAGGCCATCGTCAGCGCCATTCAGGGCGCGGAGAGCCGCATCGATCTGGGACTCGCCGAAGAGAAGCTGAAGGTGGAACAGGCCACCGTCGAGCTGCACCGGAAATCCGATGAAGCGAAGATCGCGTCGCTCACGAGGCTGCGCGATCAGGAACAGCGCGAAATCGACCTTACCCGCGATCAGCTGGCGAAGATGGAGATCCGCAGCCCGGTCAAAGGCGTCATCGCGTACATGTCCAACTACTCCCAGGGCTGGCAGAACGCCCAGCCGTTCAAGGTTGGCGATCATGTCTGGCCCGGTGGGCTGGTGGGAGAGATCCCGGAAATGGCCACTCTGGAGATGGAAAGCCGGGTGGACGAAGTGGACCGGGGCAAAATCGATCCCGGCTCGACTGTGCTCGTGCATGTGGACGCGTATCCGGAAACGACCTTCCAGGCGAAGCTGGAAGCCATCTCTCCGCTGACGGAAGTGAGCGTGACGGACTGGCCGCCGACACGCAGCTTCAAAGCGTACGCGAAGCTCGAGAAGCCAGATCCGCGGCTGCGGCAGGGCATGAACGCCAGCGCCGATTTCGTGATCACGCGCATCCCGGACGCGATCGCGATTCCAGCCAAGGCGCTGTTCCTGCACGCCGGAAAGCCCGCGGCATGGGTGCGGACCAGCACTGGCTACGAGCCCCGGCAGGTAACCGTGGTGGCGCGCAACCCCGATGAGGTCGCCGTCTCCGGTCTCGCCGCGGGGACGCGCGTCGCGCTGCAGGAGCCGCCGAAGGAAGGAGCACGGCTGTGAGCACGCCCACGCTGAAGCCGCGCCCCCAAGTCGAGGAGGTTCGGGCAACTGCGCGGCCGAGGCGTTCTTCACGCGACGGCGCACGCGCGGTGCTGCGCGGGGCTGCGCTCTGGCTGTTGATCCTTGGGTCGGTGGCCGCGGTGGTCTGGTTCGGAGTGCGCGCGTATCGCACGCTGGCGATCACGCGCACTGCGCCGGTACCCACTACCCAGGTAAAGCGGGGTGACGTGACCTTCACGGTTACAGCTCGCGGCGAGCTGCGTGGGGGCAATTCCGAAATGATGACCGCGCCCATGACGGGCGGCAGCGACATGCACATCACCTTCCTGCGCCACTCCGGCGAGGTGGTCAAAGCCGGCGATGTGGTTGTCAAGCTGGACACGACCGAGCAGACATACAAGCTGCGTGAAGCCCAGGCTGATGTTGCCGAAGCCGAGCAGCACGCGGCACAGGCTCGCGCCACTCTCGAAGCGCAAAAGGAAGAAGACAGCTACGCGCTGCTCAAAGCGAAATCGGACGTACGCCTCGCTGAGCTGGAGGTTCGCCGGAATCCGCTGGTGGCCGATATTACCGCGAAGCAGAACGACATGGCGCTGCAGCAGGCGCGCGAACACCTTACGGAGCTGCAGAAGAACCTGGTTAACCACGAGGCCACGAACAAGGCGGCGATCGCCACGCAGGAAGCGGCGCGCAGCAAGGCCGAGGTTCAGGCGGGCACGGCGCGGCAGAACATCGATGCCATGACCCTTACCGCCCATCGCGGCGGCTATGTTGCGCTGAAGCAGAACCAGCCCAATTTCTTCTTCGGCCAGACCCTGCCGTCTTTCCAGGTGGGCGATACGGTGCGGCCGGGGATGGCGATCGCAGAAATTCCCGATCTCAGCAACTGGGAAGTGGTAGCCACGATCGGTGAGCTCGACCGTGGTCATCTCGCCGTCGGACAGCAGGCGTCCGTGCAGATCGTGCCTGTGCCTGGGCGTGATTTCGTGGGACGCATCAAGGACCTTGGCGGCACCACCGGTCCACCATGGGACCGTCACTTCGACTGCCGAATCGCCCTCCAGAACGCGTCCCCGGACCTGCGGCCTGGCATGAGCGCGCGCATCGTGGTCACGACAGACGTGCTGCGGAACGTGCTGTGGATTCCAGCCCAGGCTCTGTTCGAGAAAAACGGAAAAGAATTCGTCTACGTTCGGTCGGGGAGCGGGTTCGCTCCGCATGACGTGAAGCTGGTGCGCCGCAGCGAGAGCCAGGCGGTGATCTCCGGCGTGCCAGAGCATCAGGCCATCAGCCTCACCAATCCGGAAGAGCAGGCCGGAAAAGGCGGCTCCGCGCCGGCCAGCGCCTCGCAGGCCATTCGCAAATGAGCGCGACCCCGAGCATCGGACTCTCACCAGACACGCGGCCGCGCTTCAGCGTGACCCGCTACTGGCTCGACGTGGCGCTGGCTCTCGAGAGCCTGGTCACACAGAAGACACGCACATTCCTGACCGCGCTGGGGATCATTTTCGGCGTTGGCGCGGTGATCGGAATGCTGGCCATCGGCGCCGGCGCGCGGGAGGAGTCGCTGCGCTTCATCGAGCAGCTCGGGGTGCATAATGTACTGGTCGAATCGCGGCCCGCCAGCAGCCAGGAGGAGTTCCAGCAACGCCGCCGCTCTTCGCCCGGTCTCACCGAACGCGACGTCCGCATCCTTACCGCGAACGTGGACGGGCTCGATCTGATCTCGCCCCGCCGCAGCATCCATCCACAGCGGGTTCTGCCACGTCCGGCGCACGATATGCCCGAACTGTATGGCGTGCGGCCGTCTTATGCGGGCATCCACAACTGGCAGCTCGAGGAAGGGTCGCTGTTCGACGCTCGGGACGATGAGGACAGCGCAGCGGTCTGTGTACTCGGCGAGGCGGCGAAAACCGGCGTGCTGGGTTACGGGGCCGCGGTCGGTAAGTTCGTCAAGGTGAACGATACGTGGCTGCAGGTGATCGGTGTGCTGCGCCCGCAGGTGGAATCGGGCGGCGATAAATCGGGTGGACCCGATGCCAACAACATCATCTACGTGCCGCTGAACACGTTCCAGTACCGCTTCTGGGCTATGGGCGACAACTTCAAGGACGAGCTGGACGGGGTTGACCTTCGGTTGAAGCCGGCCGCCAACAGCGTGGAGAGCGCGCGTGTGGTGAGCGCGATTCTGAACTCCACGCACCATGACACCCAGGATTTTACGGTCACCATTCCCGCCGCCCTGCTGGCCGAACAGCAGCGGTCGCAAACTATCTTCACGTATGTGATGGTGGCCATCGCGGCCATCTCACTGCTGGTTGGCGGCATCGGCATCATGAATATCGTGCTCGCCACGGTGCTGGAGCGCACGCGGGAAATTGGCGTCCGCCGCGCCGCCGGGGCCCGCCGATCCGACATCGTGCGCCAGTTCCTCATCGAATCGGTGCTCATCTCCATTGGCGGCGGGCTGCTGGGTGTCGCCTTCGGGTTCGGTCTGTCGTGGCTCATTGCGCACGCGGCGCAGTGGAGGACCATCGTCACCACGTCCAGCATCCTCATGGCCTTCGGCGTTTCGGCGGCGGTGGGACTGGTATTCGGCATCTATCCGGCCCTGAAGGCTTCGCGTATCGATCCCATCGAGGCGCTTCGTTATGAGTAGAATCGCGTGCGCGATTGCCGTACTCGCGGCGGTGCTGGCGCGCGCCGGCTCTCTTCCGGTGATGGATTCGGTGTATCGCCGGCTCTATCCGCCACCGGGGCCGGTGGAGATGCGCCCGGTTCAGGGCCTCGATGCACATATCTTCGATGGCAAGCTGCACCTGCGGCTCAGGGATTTCATCGAGCTGGTCCTGCTCAATTCGCCGGATGTCGAGCTCCTGCGCCTCAATGAGCTGACCGCGGCGGCCAACATAACGGGAGCGAAGGCGCCCTTCGATCCACAGCTGCAGCTGGGATGGAACGCATACCGCTCCATCTCGCCGGGTTACAGCCAGATTCAGGGCGCGCAGTCGGTCAACAATCTGATCGAGACCGGGAATCTCCAGTACATTCAACTGCTGCCTTCGGGGCAGAACATCAACGTGCAATTCACCGGCGCGCGGAACTCGACTAACAGCGCGTTCACATACTTCAATCCCTACATCACTGGCCTGCTGGCCTTCAATATCAGCCAGCCGCTGCTCCAGAATCGCACCGGTCTGCAATATCGGGCTCCGCTGATGATCGCGCGCACGCAGCTGCTGATCACCTCCGAGCAGAACGAATCGCAGATTGCCGATATCATTTCCGCCGACGCCCAGCAATACTGGGCCGCGGTCGCCCTGCGCGACGCCATTCATGTTTCCGAGCAGACCCTCGAGCTTGCCCAGAAATCCTACGACCGCGACAAGCAGGCGCTCGATCTGGGCGCGCTGCCAAAGCTGGATATTTTCCAGTCGGAGTCGCAGGTGGCCTCGCGGAAGTTCGATCTGGTGCAAGCGCGTTACAACTACAAAATCGCGCTCGATGGCCTGCGGCGGCTGATCGGCGCGGATCTGCGCCCCGATACGCGCGGCATGGAAATGGTTCTGGAGGACGACGCTTCCACGCTGCCCATGCGCACTATCGACCCGTTCGAGGAGGCGCTGGCGCGAGCGCTGCACGACCGGCCCGAGCTGAGCGCGGCCCAGCGCAGCATCTCCGTTGATGACCTGAACGCCGACGTGGCTCGCAACCAGCTGCGGCCGCAGTTCAATCTCAACCTGCAGGGCGGGGCAAACGGGCTTGGCGGCAACCAGATCCCGGTAACGGGCCCGCTGGGTACCGGTCCGACGACGTTCATACCGGGCGGCCTCGGCGACGCGCTGTGGCAGGTGTTTACCTTCGACGCGCCGTATTACGGGTTCGGATTTCAGTTCAATCTTCCATTCCGCAACAGCCTGGCGCAGTCGAACCTCTCCACCGCGCTCGTC
>Ga0209810_1004527_pt1 | contig 13312 bp, 11 predicted proteins | sample Coa_R1_7_FD_187159 | JGI IMG/M metagenome (GOLD analysis project Ga0209810, IMG submission 187159) | Surface soil microbial communities from Centralia Pennsylvania, which are recovering from an underground coalmine fire - Coalmine... | ecosystem: Environmental > Terrestrial > Soil > Unclassified...
ATACCGCACAATCATCGCATCCAACCAGCCCGGGATCGGCCGCGGCCTGATGACCGAAGACGATCTCGAGGCGGTTCATTCACGCATGAAGCGCGAGGTCGTACAAGCCGGAGGGCGCGTCGACGGCATCTACTATTGTCCGCATGATTGGGATGAAGGATGCGACTGCCGCAAGCCGAAACCGGGCCTCCTGTATCAGGCGCAGAAGGATTTTCACCTCGACCTGACGCGCACTCCTTTCATCGGCGATGACGAACGGGACGGAATAGCCGCGTTCGCGGCCGACTGTCCATTCCACCAGGTAAGCGGCTCCCGGCACCTCCTCGATATCAGCCGCTACCTCCTCGAACAGAAAGGCACGCCAGCACATGCCTAACAACCGGCGCATCCTGATCAGCGGCAACAATGGCTATATCGGTTCGGTCATGGCTCCATGGCTGCGCCGGCAGGGCTACGATGTCGTCGGTCTCGATACCAATTATTTTCGGGACTGCACTCTCGTCCCCGAGCACGAGCCGATCCCGACGGTGAAGGTGGACTTACGCGAGATTGCCCCGCGGCATCTCGCCGGCTTCGACGCGGTCATTCATCTCGCGGCCCTCAGCAACGACCCGATCGGAAACTTGAACCCCGACTGGACGCGCGAGATCAATGGCGAAGGAACCATCCGCCTCGCCCGGTTGGCAAAGCAGGCGGGCGTCGAGCGCTTCATCTTCTCGTCGTCCTGCATCATGTATGGCATGTCCGAGGCAGCGGTCGTCGACGAGAATGCGCCGTTGGCGCCGCAGACTGAATACGCGCGGTCAAAAGTCGATGCCGAGATGGCGCTCCGGCAACTTGCCGACGACAATTTCTCTCCGATCTTCTGCCGAAACGGCACCATTTACGGCCTTTCGCCGCGGATGCGGTTCGATACGGTCCTGAACAATCTGATGGGCTGCGCCTTTACCACCGGCCGTGTCGTCATTCACAGCGACGGCACACCGTGGCGTCCGGTCGTCCACGTTCAGGACGTCGCCCGCGCCTTCAAGGCGGTCCTGGAGGCGCCGCGCGAGCTTGTCCACAATCAGGCGTTCAATACCGGGGCCGACCAACTCAACCACCAGATCCGCGAGCTCGGCCGGATCGTCGCCGACACCGTCCCCGGCTGCAAGGTCGAGATGATCCCGAAGCCCGGCGCCGATCAGCGGACGTACAAGGCCGATTTCGGGAAGTTTCAGCGTACCTTCCCGTCGTTCAAATTCCACTGGACGGCAAAGAGGGGCGCGGAAGAATTATATGCGTCGTTCCGCAGCGCTGGCCTGACTTACGACGATTTCACCGACAAGCGGTTCACGCGTCTCGATTGGCTGCGCCACCTGCTGGACAGCGGCATGGTCGACGACTCGCTGCGGTGGGCCAAGCCGCGCGCCCGCGTCGCCTGAGCCGCGCCGTCCGGGTTAAACCCGTTTGGAAAATGGACCGATGAGCAACAACATCGTCGTAACCCGGACGCCTTTGCGGATCAGCTTCGCCGGCGGCGGCACGGATCTGCCGGAGTTCTACAAGGTCGAAGAAGGCGCTGTACTGAGCGCGACCGTCGACAAGTACGTCTACGTGACCGTCAAGCGGCACAGCGAGATTTTCAACGAGCCGATCCGGCTCAATTATTCGCGTACCGAACAGGTCAACGCCATCGACGAAATCCAGAACAATATCGCGCGAGAGTGCCTCAAGCTTCTGGACGTCGGCCCTCCGATATTCATCAGCACGGTGGCGGATATGCCGGCCTCCACCGGCATGGGCGGATCGAGCGCCTTCGCGGTCGGGCTGCTCAATGCGCTGCATGCGTTTCGTGGGGAGCGCGTGACCGCGGGCCAGCTTGCCGAGGAAGCCTGCTATATCGAAATGGAAGTGCTGGGCGAGCCGATCGGCAAGCAGGATCAGTACGCCGCTGCTTTCGGCGGGCTCAACCTGCTTCGGTTCGGCAGCGACGGACGTGTAACGGTCGAGCCGCAACCGCTAGTCAACGGTTCCGTCGGCGAACTCTTCGACAACATCATGATGTTCTGGACCGGCCATCAGCGGCCAGCCGCGTCGGTTTTGACAGAACAGAAGCAACGGACCTCAGTCAATCTGGACGTATTGCGGGCCATGCGCGCGGACACGTATGAGCTCCGCGCTCTCTGTGGCCGGGCTCACATCGACCTCGATGCGTTGGGCGCTTCGCTCGACCGCGGTTGGGATCTGAAGCGGCGGCTCGCATCGAAGATCTCGAATGCGGAGATTGATGATCATTATGCGCGGGCAATGGCGGCCGGGGCGCAGGGCGGCAAGCTCTGCGGTGCCGGCGGGGGCGGCTTCCTGATGTTCATCGTTAAGCCCGACAAGCGCGATTGCGTGAAGCAGGCGCTTGCGCACCTGCCCTCGGTGCGGGTCGGCTATGAGACGCACGGGTCCCGCGTGCTTTTTCCCGGGGGTTGAGGCCGGAGCAGCAAGATGATTTTCGAACCTACCGAAATCGAGGGCGCCTGCATTGTGGAGCTTGAGAAGCGCGAGGACCCTCGCGGCTTCTTTGCGCGGGGTTGGTGCTGGGCCGAGTTTGGAGACCGCGGCCTCGCAAACGGCCTGGTGCAGATGAACATCTCGTTCAACCGGCTCAAATACACGCTGCGGGGTTTCCACTACCAAACTGCGCCGCACCAGGAAGACAAGCTGCTCCGGTGCGTTCGCGGCGCCGTCCATGACGTGCTGATCGATCTGCGGCCGGACTCGCCGACTTATTTGTCCCACATTGCCGTCGAACTCAGCGCCACCAATTACCGCTCGCTGCTCGTCCCGAAAGGCTGCGCCAACGCCTTCCTGACGCTCGCCGACGAGACGGAAGTCACCTATCTGGTGTCCGAATTCTATACCCCCGCCGCCGAGCGTGGAATTCGCTGGGATGACCCGCTATTCGGCATCAATTGGCCGGCACCGCCCGCGGTAATTTCGGACAAGGATCGGAGCTGGCCCGACTTCGCCGCCAGCAATGTGCCGATCTTCGCGACCGACGAGGTATAAGCGCCATGTTCATCGTCGATCGTGAGCTTGAACGGCTTGAGGAAGCGGGCACGCCGATCCAGGTCGGGATGGTTGGCGCGGGCTTCATGGCGCGTGGCATAGCGCGGCAGATGCTGCAGTACACCAAGGGGATGCGGCTTGCCGCGGTATCGAACCGCCACCTCGATGGCGCCCGCGCTGCCTATGCGGAAACCGGACACAACCAAGTCACCCCGGTGCGCTCGGTTGAAGAGCTGGACGACTGCATCGCACGGGGCCGGTACGCCGTAACCGACAATCCGATGCTTCTTTGCGACGCAGCGGGCATCGATGTGATCCTCGAAGTCACCGGAGCGATCGAGTTCGCGGCCGCGGTCGCAATGCGCGCGATCGAAAGGCGCAAGCACATCGTCATGATGAACGCCGAGCTCGACGGCACGCTCGGCCCGATACTCAAGGTCTACGCGGACCGCGCCGGCGTGGTCTTTACCAACACCGAGGGCGACCAGCCCGGCGTGATCATGAACCTGTATCGCTGGGTGAAGGGGCTGGGTGTTACCCCGGTGCTTTGCGGCAACATCAAAGGGCTTCACGACCCGTATCGGAACCCGACCACGCAGGAAGGCTTTGCCAAGAAATGGGGAATGAAGGCCCCCATGGTGACCTCTTTTGCGGACGGGACCAAGATATCGTTCGAGAACGCCATCGTCGCCAATGCGACGGGAATGCGCGTCGCCAAGCGCGGGATGTACGGTCCCACGGTGGCGCCGGGAACCCCGATCCAGGAAGCGGTGAACTGGTATCCGCTCGACGAGCTCCTGTCCGGCAGCGGCATTGTCGACTATTGCGTGGGGGCCATGCCGAACCCCGGAATCTTTGTCCTCGGCACAACCGACGACGCTACCGAGAAGCACTACCTGTCACTGTACAAGATGGGGCCGGGTCCGCTGTATTGCTTCTATTGGCCGTATCACCTCTGTCATTTCGAGGTGCCGTTCACCGTTGCCCGCGCAGCGATCTTTCACGATGCTGCAATCGCGCCGCTTGGGGCGCCGCGCGTCGAGGTTATCGCCGCGGCCAAGAGAGAGCTCCGTGCGGGCGAAACTCTCGACGGGCTCGGGCACTACATGACCTACGGGCTGTGCGAGAACGCGACGACCGTTCACGCCGACCGGCTCCTTCCGATCGGACTGGCGGAAGGCTGCCGCCTTCGGCGCGATATTGCGAAGGACCAGGTGCTCAGCTACGACGACGTCGAAATCCCGGCCGGACGCCTATGTGACAAGCTGCGGCGTGAACAGGACGAACTGTTCTTTAGCGCCTCGCGCTCAAGCGCCGCTTCCGCGGCGGCGCTCGCGTCCGGCACGCGGGCCGGCAACCCGGCGCTGGCTGTCGTCACCTAACGCTCCGCGTCCGAAGACCGCGGATCGCCCGCTCGAGCCCGGCCGATGCGGATGCACACGAACGTCGCCACGGCGCATTGGGCGCTTAGGTTTACGGCACAATGCCAAAGGATGACCATGCTCTCCGCCACGACACGGCTGCTGATCGGCCTATTGTTCGTCTTCGCGGGGATCGGCGACGGCACGGCGGAAACGGCGGGCCAGCAGCGGACGCTTTATGCCGTGAACCAGGCGCCGGGGATCAGAGGCTCCATCTCGGTTTACGATATCGATGCAAGGCACCGTCTCATCAAGACGATCCAGACCGCGTCCTGGGTCAGAGACGTAAAGGGAGTCGCGGCGAGTGCGGTAACCGGGAGGCTTTACGTTTCCTACCGCGACATCTTAGGCCGCGGCCGGATTTTTTGTTTGGACATCGAGACCGACAAAATCCTGTGGAATCAACGGATCAGCCCCGGCGTCGACCGTTTGGCGGTCAGTCCCGATGGAAATCTGCTGTATGTTCCCACGTGGGAAGGAAATTCCGCCGATTTTATCAATATCGTCAACGCCGCTACCGGGGAAATCGAGCGTAAAGTATATTTTTCGAGTCATTCTCATGACACTCAATACCCGCCATCCGGCCCGATTTTTCAGGAGACAAAGGCGGAGGACGGCAGCGGCAATTATCTGTACATAATTGACCCTTCCAGCTACGCGGTGTCCCGCGTGGGACCATATTCGAATGTTCTGGGGCCCTACGCGGTGGACGGTGCGAGCCGGTACGTCGTGAACAATGTGGTTCAGCTCTGGGGCATGCAGGTGGCCGATCTCCGGAACGGGAAAATCGTGACCGCCACGGCGCCGAACCATCCGCCGGGGGACCCGGGACTGCTGCATGGGATAGGCTGGACGCCCGATGAGAGCGAGGTTTGGCAGACCGGTGGAGACGGTGAGGAATACGTGTGGGATATGCGGGATCCCATGTCGCCCCAATTCAAGCGGTCGTTGAAATTGCAGAATCGCGACAGTGCCCATTGGGTAACGTTCAGCATCAATGGCGATTTCGGCTACGTCGCGCCGGTCAAGAATACCGACGGGCCGACCGAGATATTTTCCGTAGCGACCCATATGCCGGCGGGAGCGATCGGCTCGTCTGAAGACATGATCGAGATCGATTTCGCAGACGGAAAAATCGTGCGCGTCGGCGACCAATACGGGATTGGACGGCGGCCGAAGCGCGAACTCGCCGACCGCTAAAGCCTTCCCTGTCCATGATGCACGTGCCACCGGACATCTGCCGGCTTGCGCCGCCGGCGCCGGATGCAAGCGATCGGCTGAACCGAATGGGGCTAGGACTGCGCCTAGCCATGGTTCGGGAGATTGCTCTCGCCATCCTGGTGTCCAAGTCCGCGAATAGCGACGCGGCTCCGCCGCGTTGGGCAAGCGCCGCGGTTGCTCGGCATGCCCGTCTTGAGCACTGACGCCCGTCTTCTTGCCGTGCGTCGGCCGTCACCGGACGTGCTCGATTACGGCTTGTTTCTTCCCGGCATCTGGCTTGCCTGTTCGCTCGGGATATCACTCAGATTAATCGGGCCTTTGTTCATTATCGTGCCCGTCGGCTGCTGCCTCCTCTATGCCGTGTTGCGGCGGACCACACCGCCTCGCCTGCTGAGTGCATATGTTGGCCTTTGTGTCTTCGCCGGCGTCCTGTCGAAGTATCAGCTGTTCCCGACGTCATGGCAGTCGCATTTCATGGCCGAGGCGATACCGCGACAGCTCGTGCCATTGCTGGGATTTACCGCGGTCACGTGGGGTTCGAAGGCATATTTTCGGCACAAATTTCTTAGATCTGAAAATCCCTTCGCCGGCGCCACCCCAATCATCTTTTTGAGCCTCGTCGTGGCGCCCGCGGTAATGTATCAACAGAATGTCGGCTACCAGGGCGACCACTCGATATTCGCTGTAATCGGGCTTTATGGCTCGCTGATCAACAATACGGTCATCTGCTATTTTTTTGTCCTCGGGTACATGTTCTTTACGCGCGACTGGCGCCGCTATGCCGGATCGATCATCATTGTGGCGGTCGGACTCAGCACCCACTTCATCCAGTTCCGCATATTGATTGCCTTTGTCTTCGCGGTGCTGTTCGGGGTACCTGGCCGCAAGCTGGCTATCGCCCTCGTCGCTTTCATGGTTTGCGTCTACGGCGTCGGCATGACGTTCAAAAATGAAGCGATGATGAAATACCCGAACGAGGGGCTCAGGCTGGTTATGGCCGCCGATGCGATCACCTCGGCGGTCGACACCTATGGTCTCGGGATCGGTTACGGGAAGGAATCGGTCAGGTTCAGGTACCGAATTCCAGGCATGCCGGACTTCACGTTTCTGCCGGACCCGAAATCGATGACGCCCGAGCGGATGCTGGAGGCGCTCTCGAACGGCATCGAAAACTCCTTTCTCCAGTCGTTGTTACGGACCGGCGTGCTCGGCTTCATCCTGCTTTGCGCGGCATTCTTCGCCGCCTTTCCGCCGCACAACATTCCGCGCGACCTGCGCAACCACGCGGCATGCGTGTTTGCGTTGTCCTTTCTCGGGTGCTTCGTGAATGCCTCGCTGGAGAGCCCCCTAGCGGTCGTGGGGCAAGGCTTCGTGATCGGTTATCTCCTGGCGCTTCGAGCGCGCGCCCGTGCGGTCTCCCGTTCGCTGTAGTCAGTCCGGCGCGAAGCGTCTTCAGGGAGATTTTGGCGGCTCACGCAAGAGCTCGGTGTGTTCAGCTCACGCCTTGAAGGCGAGAAAACGCAGACCGCCTCCTAGATGGAACAACTGGAGGCCACTTTGGATGACTGCGCGTACCGGGGACACGTTTGGAAACCTGAGAAGCCAGCGTGTCTGCTTGATATCCGTGAAGCCGTGATCGCACAGCAGGCGCGTAAGTGTTGACGCCGCATAGAACAAAATGTGGCCGGCGTTCGACGCCGAACCCCATCGGTCGCGACGCAACATCGCCGCCAGGCCTCGAGGGTTGGGCGTGGTCAGCAATAACCACCCTCCCGGCTTTAACCGGAGCTGGAGGCCACGGAGCAGGTCATGCGGATCGCGTAAATGTTCGAGCACTTCGACCATGACCGCGCCATCGAATAGCAGGGTGGGCGGAAGTTCATCGAGCCCGCGATATACGGGAAGGCCGAGATGTTGAAGTTGCTCATAGCCGAACGGCTCGACCGCCACGACCTGACCCGCCATTTCGCGCAACGCCATACTCAAACCGCCTCGACCGGCGCCAAAATCGAGAATGTGCCGGCCCGCAAAACCGGCTAACCCGAGCTCGCGGAGGAGTGCAGCGACGATCAGCCGGCCCAACGCCAATTCTGTACCGCCCGTTTCGTCGACGTGTGCATCGTGGTCTGCCCAACTGGAGCGGTACAGGTGCTGCAGCTCTATTTCCGTCGGGAAAGGATCGCGTGAGACCGCACCGCAAGTTTGGCAGCGGTTGAAGCGCGGTTTCCGAAAATATCGAACCAGAGTCCCGTGACTAGCGCAGAGCGGGCAGGCCCGACCGTCCGTCGTCTCATCGGGCGTTTGACGGCGCAGCGCACTCCGCACAAACGAGAGCCTCTCATTGCTGGCGGTCTGTCCGATGAGGTTGGTTTGCTGCATGGGATTTTTGTAGATTCAGGACTGGGAGCGCCAACAGAGAGCGAGGTCGCGCAGAATAGATCCGAGCGGTGACAGTCCGAGCGACCAACGCGGAGCGGAACCCAAAATCATTCGACCCGTCGTCGTGCTGGTATCGACCGGCGATCCGAGGATGCGCAGGCCGACGCCCTTCCGCCCCAGGCGCTGGATCAACGCCATTACGCCGCGCCTGGTGCGGGCGAGCCGATAGGATTTGGTAACCGCGATGATGTCACCGCGTTGCGCCGCCGCAATCGCGCGCTCCAGTTCGGGGCTGCCGCCAAAGACGCCGGTCCGATCGACAAAAATCCTTTCAGCGCCGGCCGCCTCCAAACGGCGCTGCTGTCTTGCCAGACTGGCAGCGGGCCTGAAGGCGCCGATGCGACAATAGCCCACGATCATCCGTATCTCCTGCGCCTTTTGACACGCAGCGCTTGACGCCGTTGCGTCGATGGGTCGTGCACCACCATGGTATGCGAGACCGCCCGGTGTTATTCACCGCAAAAAAGGATTAGTCCAAGCTGCCGGTTAACGTCCGCGCATGGCCGCGCGGTAGCGGCACGCTTACGCGATCTGGCAGTTGCTACGACGCCGATGGCCCGCGGCACTAGCCCCAAAGGGTATTTGCCCGAGCCGACGCCGACACCACACACTCCGTCGGAACCGCGAACGCAGTGCCGGTTTGGCGCGTCGCGGAAATTTCGGCGGTCGGATGCACGAGATGTCACGCAAGGTCGCACTGGTTACCGGCATAACAGGGCAGGACGGCTCGTACCTGGCGCGGCTCCTGCTCGACAAGGACTATGTCGTGCATGGGGTAAAGCGCCGTTCGTCCTCGTTGAACACGGGTCGCATCGACGATCTTTACAGCGACCCGCATGACACCGACAGCCGCTTCTTTCTGCACTACGGCGACCTCACCGACGCCACCAATCTCATCCGCCTGATCCAGGAAACGCGGCCGACAGAAATCTACAACCTCGCGGCGCAGAGCCACGTCCAGGTCAGTTTCGAGACGCCCGAATACACGGCGAATGCCGATGCCCTCGGCACGCTGCGGCTGCTGGAGGCGATTCGCATTCTCCGATTGGAGAACTCGGTGCGGTTCTACCAGGCGTCGACCTCCGAGCTCTTCGGCCTCGTGCAGGAAGTACCGCAGAAGGAGACGACGCCGTTTTATCCGCGCAGCCCGTACGGCGTGGCAAAACTCTACGCGTACTGGATCACGGTCAACTATCGCCAAGCATATGGTCTCCATGCATCGAACGGCATCCTGTTCAACCACGAGAGCCCGGTGCGTGGAGAGACCTTTGTAACCCGCAAAATCACCCGGGCGGTCGCTGCAATTCACCACGGGAAGCAGGACTGCCTTTATGTCGGAAATCTCGACGCGATCCGCGATTGGGGTCATGCCCGCGATTATGTCGAAGGCATGTGGCTGGTTCTGCAGCAGCCGAGCCCGGATGACTATGTGCTGGCGACCGGGGAGGCGCACTCCGTGCGCGAATTTATCGAACGGGCTTTTGCGGTCGTCGGCCGCGAAATCGCCTGGCAGGGCGAAGGCACCGCCGAACATGGGAGGGATGCGCGGACCGGCGAAATCCTGGTGCGCGTCGATCCCCGCTATTTCCGGCCAACCGAGGTTGACCTGCTCCTCGGGGATCCCACCAAGGCACGCACGAAGCTCGGATGGTTCCATACAACGAGCTTCGACGAATTGGTCCGCGAGATGACCTGGGCCGATATTCACGAAATACAGTCGGAGCAGCACCGTCATGAGGATGTGCGGGATCCCGCGGTATCGTCTAGCCGGAAAGAGGGTGTGGGTCGCCGGGCACGCGGGAATGGTCGGCTCGGCGACCGTACGGCGGTTGGCCTCCGAGTCTTGTGAGCTGCTGACGGCGAGCCGACGGGAGCTCGATCTCTCCCGCCAGGCGGACGTCGATGCCTGGATAAGCCGTCACCGCCCGCAGGTCGTCGTCGTCGCTGCGGCAACGGTCGGCGGCATCCTTGCCAACGATACTAGGCCGGCCGAGTTCATTGCCGATAACCTGATGATCGCGACGAACATCGTCCACGGCGCCAAGGTTCACGGCGTCGAAAAGCTGCTGTTTCTGGGATCCTCGTGCATCTACCCGCGCCTGGCGCCGCAGCCGATCCCGGAAGACGCACTTCTGAGCGGACCGCTCGAACCGACAAACCAATGGTACGCCGTCGCCAAGATCGCCGGCATTAAGCTCTGTCAAGCCTATCGCCGGCAATACGGCTGTGACTTCATTTCGGCGATGCCCACGAACCTGTACGGACCGGGCGACAATTTCGAGCCGGCTTCGAGCCATGTGCTGCCCGGCCTGCTGGCCAAGGCGCACCGGGCAAAATGTGAAGGTCGAAGCGACATCGAAGTCTGGGGGTCGGGCACACCGCGCCGCGAGTTCATGTATGTCGACGATCTGGCCGATGCGCTTGTTCACCTCCTGAAGACCTATTCGGACGAAGAGCACGTGAATGTCGGGGTCGGCTACGACGTGACGATCGCCGAGCTCGCCACAATGGTCATGCACGCCGTCGGGCTCGACGCCCGGATCAGGTTCGATCCGTCGAAGCCCGATGGCACGCCACGCAAGCTGATGGACAGCCGCCGACTGTTCGATACCGGATGGCGGCCGAAAACGACGCTCGAAGACGGGTTGCACCAGGTTTATGCGTGGTATCTGCAAAACCAGGCTGCATCGGCCCAAGATGGGGACCGTCGCGTCTCTGTCTATTCACATGGATGATGCGTCGCACTGCCGATCAAACTTCACTGCCGCTCCCACTACGTCCGCTCGATACCGCACGCTGCTGCCCGCCCAGGCCGCCCCGCACCGACCGGGCCCCCTTCAATACCGATACAGGGTTAATCCAGCGCGTTCGACAGAGCGTTGGGGGTAGGGCCAGTGGCCGGATTGGCATCTGTCCTCGGGACCGCGAAGCTGCCGCGAATCTGAAGACCACAATGGCATCCATCCGGTCGCCTCAATGACATTCGTTCACCACGTGCGTTCCCGGCTCGCCGTCGTGTCGCACCCGCAACGGGGCAGGGTCTTGTTCGGACTCGTGCCGCAGGTGCTGGCGCTGCTCGACTGGGCGGTGATCGTCGTGCTGACGGTCGCATCAGGCACTGCGCACGATCTCGCACGGCTCGGACACGCCGGCGCCGCCGATCGCTACCTGCGGCTCGGCATCGCGGCGGCGACGCTGTTTTCAATCTCGGCTGTCTCCCGCGGCATCTATCTCAGGTCGCAGCTCGAACGATTGGCGTTGCAGATCAGGGAAATAGCCCTCACCTGGGCAGCCGTTTTCGTCTTTCTTTTGATCATCGCATCGGCCCTGGGCATCTCGGACGCCCCGTCGCGCACCGTTGTCCTGTTGTCTTTTGTCATTGGGGGCACCGGCGTTTCGCTTGTGCGGTGGGCAGAGCAGCGCGCACTGCTGCGGTTACCCCGCCCGGCGTCGTTATCCCGGCGAAGGGTCCTCGTCATCCGGCAAGGGGATCCCCGGGATGCGGTAAACGCAGCTCAAACGATGGAGGTTCACGGCTTCCAGGTCGCCAAGACAATCGAGGTACCGTCACTTTGGACGAAGGAGGCGGTCGCCGACGGCATGCGCGAAGCGATCGACTACGTCCGCAATCATCCCACCGACGAAATCCTGCTGGCGACGAGCTGGACCGACACGTCTTTGATCGAAACAGTCATCGAGCACCTCCGGGTGGTGCCGCTGCCGATGACGCTCGTTCCCGATCCGGTCGTCAGTGCGCTGCTGGAGCGGCCGCTCGTGGATCTCGGGCACATGCGTGCCGTCCAGTTGCAGCGCGCACCGCTGACCCGTACGCAGCTCGCGGCGAAGCGCGTGCTCGATCTGGCCTTAACGACGATGTTGCTCGCGATGTTGCTGCCGGCGCTGGCCGCGGTGGCGGTGCTCATCGTCATCGACACCCGAGGGCCAATTTTCTTCCGTCAACGACGGATCGGGTTCAACGCGGGGACCTTCAGAATCTTCAAGTTCCGCACGATGACCGTGCTCGAGGATGGACCGACCATCCGGCAGGCAGAACCGAATGACGAACGCGTCACCCGCGTCGGCCGCTTTTTGCGCCGCTTCAGCATCGACGAGCTTCCTCAGCTGTTCAATGTCCTTAAGGGGGACATGTCACTTGTGGGGCCGCGCCCGCATGCGCTGGCGCACGACGACGAATACAGCCGCTTGATCGCCTTCTATGCGGCGCGTCACAAGGTAAAGCCGGGAATCACCGGTTGGGCGCAGGTGAACGGATTACGGGGGGCCACTCCCGCCGTCGACACGATGATGATGCGGGTAGAGCACGACTTGTGGTATATTAACCATTGGTCTCTATGGCTCGATCTAAAAATTTTACTACTAACGCCGCTGCGAGTTTGGCCGGCAATGAACGCTTATTAGCGATGAAGCGATTTAGCGGAAGCGGACAAATTCCGGTCGAAGAATGGCCATCGATTTTGGCACGCTACCAGAGCGGCGAGACGATCACGCAGCTCGCTGTTTCTTATGAATGCTCACCGCCAGCCATCACCTACGTCATTAGCCGCGGTCGAACCCAGATCATGATGAGCGAAGACGCGATCCCCCTCTCGTCTCGCCAGAGGCGACCGCCGCGCGCCAACTCGCGCTCGGTCCGGCGGCGCCCCTGACAGTCTCCAGAGGCTGCTTCCTCCGGAGTCTGCGTCCTATTTACGGCCTCTATTCTCCTTGAGTCCTCTTGGGCTGAGCAGGTCTCGATTCGAGCATCGGTGCTCAGGGTTGCGAGTGCGGAGGCGCTTCTTCTGTGTGCGGCGCCTTAGGCTTGCGGTGGGGGGTTTTGACGCAGTGGGCGCGGACATGCGCTCCCGTCGCGTCCTCATGCCGCGCGATGTAAACGAAGCCGCTTCGACAGTGGTGTCCGTGGTGCGCCGCGCGCGCCGAACCGGGCGGTCTGGGCCCGTAGAGGGTTGGCGTCATGATCTCTTCCGGGGACACGGGCCGCAAGGAGCCGTGTTCGTAGAGCGGATCGTCCGGTGGTTCCGATAGAGGCCCCGCTTGCTGTTTTGGGGTGCATGCGGCAAGGCCCAGCAGCAGTGCAGCCGGCGCCAAAGAGACGCACACGCGAAAGCAATTCATGCGTCGTGGAGACAATGTGACGATAGGGCAATTTCCCCCAAGGAACTCCTCCGGTC
>Ga0209810_1004528_pt1 | contig 13303 bp, 8 predicted proteins | sample Coa_R1_7_FD_187159 | JGI IMG/M metagenome (GOLD analysis project Ga0209810, IMG submission 187159) | Surface soil microbial communities from Centralia Pennsylvania, which are recovering from an underground coalmine fire - Coalmine... | ecosystem: Environmental > Terrestrial > Soil > Unclassified ...
TCTGTACCGCTAAGCGCATCCGCAGGCATAATTATCTTTCCTATCTTAGAATGTTCTGATTTGCGACCCCATGGCTGGCTCGCGTCTGCGACGCTCGTCTTATGTAGTTTGTTGTGTGCAACAGGCACGGAGCACCTGTTGTATACAATAAACTACACCCCTGACGCTGCGGAGCCGCACGAAGGCTCTGCCCCCAGATACGAGAGCATCGCGGCACCTGTTTTGATACCCTTGAAGAAGCGCTCGACCTCGAGATTTTCGTTGGGGGCATGATTGGACTCGTCGGCGTTGGCATAGGGCACGGTGAAGGCCGGAATGCCCAGAATTTTCGTAAAGACATAATCCGGCAGGCTGCCACCGAGCGCCGGAACCGGCAGCGGCTCCTCGCCCTGAGCGGCAGCGATAGCGCGCAGGATTGGCCGCGTAAACGGCGATTCCAGCGGCGTCTTAGATGGCTCCATAGAGCCGTGACGGATAAGCGTCACCTCAGGGGCATGCCGCCGGACGTGCGCCTCGACTTTGGCAAAGATCTCGTCGGCGCTCTGAGCTTCCACCAGGCGGATATCACACTTTGCGAATGCCTCGTGTGGCAGCACGGTCTTCGAGCCGGGGCCGGCATAGCCGCCATGCAGGCCATTGATGGTAAACGTCGGCCACGCGCATAGCCGCTCGGCCAGCCCGCGATCAAGCGGCTGATCGAGCCGTTGCAGGCCCAGGTCGCGCTCGACCTCCTCGACATCGTTCGGCAGCCTGGCAATTGCCTCGCGTTCGAGATCCGTCAGCGGCTTCACATTGTCATAAAAGCCTTCAATCGTCACCTCGCCGCGCTCATTCTTCATCGTCGCCAGCAGGTGCACCAGCGTCCAGAGGGGGTTGGGCGCGACGCCGCCCCAGTTGCCGGAATGCAGGTCGCGGTTAGCCCCACGCGCCCGCAGTTCGAAATTGAGCACGCCGCGTACCCCAAAGACGACGAGCGAGCGCCCGCTTTCATGGACCGGGCCATCGCTGGTGATGACGAGATCCGCTTTCAGTTCCTCCCGGTGATCTCTGATAAAGGGCGCCATCTGCGGGCTGCCGATTTCCTCTTCGCCTTCGAGCAGGACCCTGACGTTGCAGGGAAGTTCGCTCCGGCAGGCCAGCAATGTTTCGAGGGCCATCAACTGGGCGAAGTGCTGGCCTTTATTATCACCGACACCGCGCGCGTAGAGCCGGCCATCGCGGATCGTCGGCTCAAAGGGAGGTGAAATCCACGCTTCCAGTGGATCGGGAGGCTGCACATCGTAGTGCCCATAGAGCAGGACGGCTGGCGCGCCCGGCTTAGCGGTCCGCTCTCCCAGTACCATCGGCCAGCCAGCCGTCGGTATGACGCGCGCCTGCAAGCCGATCTGCTTCATGACGCCTGCGATATACTCGGCAACCTCGCCGATACCCTGTCCATAGGCGCTAATACTGGGGCGGCGCACATAGTCTATGAGCCGGTCAAGAAACTCCTGACGGTGCTGATCGACATAGGCAAAAATATCGCTCAGATCCAGGTCTTCCTGCGGGTGTAAAGCTGTCATGGCAAACTCCTATATTTTACATGCCGATCAAGTCGGCCATCTGAAGCGTCTTTTGCAAAATGCGGACCGACGCCGCATCGACCATATCCCCATCGATGGCAACCGCGCCAAGCCCCTGCACGCGCGCCTCCTCATAGGCTTTTACCAGCTTACGCGCACGCTCTACCTCCTGCTGTGTGGGGGAGAAGACCTCATGGGCAACAGCGATCTGGCCGGGATGGATGGCCCATTTGCCTACGGCGCCCAGAACGAAGGCGCGCTGGCACTCGCGACGATAGCCATCGAGATCCCTGAACGCGGAGTACGGCCCATCAACGGCGACGATTCCGGCGGCGCGTGCGGCGATAATCACCTTATTGCGCGCATAGTGCCAGATATCGCCGGGGTACAGTTCTGAATCGCCGCCAATCGTCCCGGTGGTGACGCCCTGGGAAGCGGAGTAGTCGCCGGGGCCGAAGATCAGCGCCTCAAGGCGCGGGCTGGCCCGCGCGATTTGCTCGGCGTTAACCATCGCCTCCACCTCTTCAATAAGCGCCTCAAGCCCGATACGCTTTGAAAGCTTGATACGCTGCTCAATCTGCGATAGCAGCACATCAACCCACCATACATCCCTCGCCTCTTTCACCTTCGGGATGATGATAATATCGAGATATTCCCCGGCCTCTTCAACAACCTGGATAATGTCCTGATAGGCATACTCGGTGTCGAGGCTGTTCACGCGTACCGCCCGCGTCTTCTTGCCCCAGTTCAGCGTTTTCAAGGCGGTGATTACTTTACCTCTTGCCGCTACTTTTTCATTGGGCGATACCGCGTCTTCGAGATCAAGAAATACCAGGTCGGCGTTGCTGGCGGCGGCCTTCTGCATCATGCTCTCGTTGCTGCCTGGAGTGGATAGTTCGGTTCGTCGTAAGCGCATAGCTCTCCTTTCAAATACAGGTCTCATCACCCGGAATTCTCTCAAGAAAGCCCTATCACTCCGAGTATACCCCATGCCGCAGACACCTGCCCGGTCTAGAGTGTATCTCATGCTCAGTGTTCTCTCTCGCCCGGCATGCGCGCGGCTCCGCCGGGCGAACATGTGTGTGTCGGAAAGCAGGTCCATTCCTTGAATACACCTTCCCCGTCACCTGAGCCTGAGTTTCAGGTCTCAATTATACTTTTCTCTCCCTGTATCCGTGTTCTAAGAGAGTACCTGATTGTCAGCGGCTACGCCCTTTGGCGCCGGACGTTCGCGCGGCTCTGCCGCGCCGGGGAGGGATATGTCTGGTGGAAAATGCGCGAAGCGCATTTTCCACCAGACATATCCCTCCGGTGAGCGCCACAGACGCGAGCACGCGTGGGAGTCGACCATCAGACACCCCCTTGAAGAGTGTACAAGTATAACGGTCATCGAGAGAAAAAGACAGGTGTCTACCCATCTCATACAACCCAAAGAAACGCGCGACAACGAGAATCGCACGGCCAGGTGGACGGGGCGGCTCGTCATATCGCTGACCATCTTTATCTGGATCATCTTCGCCGCGATAGGGATCTGGCTGATAGGGCATATTATTAACACTGTCATCCTCTTCGCGGTGGGAACCATCCTTGCCGTCGGCGTCTATCCTCTGGTGAGGTTTTTTGAGCACGTCATACCGCGCTGGCTGGCAATACTCATCGTTTATATCATCATTCTGGGCGCGCTTGGCGCCCTGCTCTACTGGATCATAACGACGGCGATCAGCCAGAGTGCTTCATTCGTCGGCTATATCCAGGCGCTATTGCAGCCGGGCAACAGCCAGGCGCGCCCGATCATCACACTTTTGAATAAAGCTGGCATTACAACCCATCAGATCCAGCAGGCCGGCCAGCAACTCGTAGCGCAGTTGCAGGGAGCAGTCAGCAACGTCACGCTGCTGGTAAGCAGTGTCTTCAGTGTAATTATCGATGTGCTTGTGGTGGGCGTCGTCAGTATTTACCTGCTGGCCGATGGCACACGCATCGCACAATGGCTACACAGCAGCCCGCCACTGAGCATACGAGGAAGGGTAAACCTTCTTCTTGATATCATGAAGCGCGTCATTGGAGGGTACATTCGCGGCGAAATCCTGCTTGCGCTCATTATCGGCTTCCTCGTAGGCGCGGGGATGCGTCTGTTCGGGGTTCCGTTCGCGCTCTTGCTCGGCGTGCTGGCTTTCCTGTTCGAGTTTGTGCCCATCCTCGGAGTCATCATTACAGGTTTCATCTGTGTCTTCCTGGCCCTCATCACACATGGATGGCTGAATGCGGTGCTGGTGCTGCTCTATTTCCTCGGCATACATGCCATCGAGGGCTATATCCTGGGGCCGCGTATCATCGGGCGCGCCCTGCGTATTCATCCGCTGGTTTCGCTCTTCGCGGTCATCGCCGGAGACGAACTCTACGGCATTCTGGGCATTGTCTTTGCCGCGCCTATCGCCGGCATTTTGCAGGCCCTCATCGTCGCCTTCTGGGCCGAATGGCGCCAGGCGCACCGTGAGGAGTTTCCTTCCCAGGAAGCGTCTTCTTCTCCTTCTGAGAAAAAGAGCGAGCAGCAGAGAATATAAAATAATAACAGGTCCAGCATAATTTCCATACCTGCCCAAAGTGCCATTACACGGTCTGTATGAAATGTTTTAATGTCCAGATCAATCTCTGCACCAATTGCGCGCCAGATCCAAGAGAGTGTCTGCTTGCTGAAACCTGCGCTTGCTCGCGCCTGCGGCGCTCGCTTTCAGATATCTTGTTTTGCGACAGTGCGCTTCGCGCACTGTCGCAAAACAAGATATCTGTCTGGTGCGGCGAAGCCGCGCGACTATCCATTCTGTCAGGGAGGTAAGGGCGCTGATAACCAGACACTCTCTAAGGGCCGAGGGCGCGCAATTTCTCCATGAGAAGAACATGGACGCACAGCGCAAGCGGATCGAAGAGAGCTATCACGCCCCCGGATTCAATGCCGGCGCTATCCCATCAGCCGTCACACCAGATCTCGTCCAGCCATCTGCACCACAATTGCCAGCCAGTCACCAGCAGGCATATCTTCCCGGGCAACCAGTCCAGGCTTCCACACCGGCCGCCATGGCAGGCTTTAGTACGCCTGGACAGCCAGCGACTGTGATGTGTCCAAACTGCCGCCGCATGGGCACTGCGGGCAAATTCTGTCAGGATTGCGGAACGAAACTTCCGCTTCCCGACTTGTTTTGCCCGCAGTGCTCATCCCCGGTTGCGACGGGATCTCGTTTCTGCTCCGAATGCGGTGCGAAGCTCCAGTCTGCGACCTGATGCTCAGGCCACAGGGAGCAGTTCCCGCGAGGCTTCCAGCATCGCCTGTTGCTCTCGCCGCGACGCTCTATAGCGAAGGTAGTCGTCGAGAACGCGCAGCGAGTGGCCGCTGAGCCGCGTGCGTAGTTCGCTCTCGTGCAGCCAGCACGGCCGCCCCTCGATATTCGAGCGCAGTTCTCCGCCCACGACTTCAGCGTGAAAGACGAAGCTAATATTACTCATGTTCGTCCAGCGATCACTGGTGAGCGAGTAGAAATTGATCAGGTCGCCGGCACGCAGTGTCAGACCGGTCTCCTCTCGGCCCTCGCGCTCCGCAGCCTGCCCGGGATTCTCACGCCAGGTCATAAAACCGCCGGGAAATACCGTGCGGTTTCCGGGCAGTTGGACGACGAGGTAATAGTCGTGATCCTCAACAATCACGCAGGCGCTGCCGAAAGGTGGCAATTTGCCGCCCAGAAGCTTGTTCAGGATATTAAAGAAGATACCCGTGCATTTTTTCAGAAGATCATAGAGCATAATTGAACCTCATTTCTCGAACTCCTCAACGCCTGCGGTGCTTCGCTGCTTGTTGGTGCGGGAGTGCGGACGGCGTTCGCAGCGCACTCCCGCACCAACAACCAGGTCGCTGTAAGCGACCGGGGCCTGAGCAGTTACGACACTTGATATCGTTTCATCGTTCTCTGGAGGATATGATACAGGCACTTTGTCACGCGGGTATCGAGAAAATGTCGCAGAATTGTTGCAGAATCAAGCGTAGCGTGCCAACAGTGGCGCCGCGTACCGCGCATAGAAGTCGGGCTGGCCGTGCTCCAGCCAGCGCAGCGGGGCCAGCAGCACAGGGGGCATCCCCAGAGACAGGGATTGCTCCCATAAGTTCAGGGCCTCCACGCGTCCCAGCGAGGCGTAGATCATGCCCTCCCAGAAAGGCGCATCCCACATTTGCAGGTCCAGCGCACGCGCCTCCGCCATCTTTGCCAGCGCTGGATCAGGCTGTCCGCGCAGCCAGAGCGCCACCCCCAGGCAGACAGCCACGAAGTAAGGCACCGTGCGACGGCGTGGATCAAGTTTATGCTGGAGCATGGTAGAGGCGATACCTTCCAGGCGCGCGGCCGTTTCGGCATTGCTGCACCGCTCGCACATAGCGATCCACTCCTTCATCCAGCAGGAGCGAATATTGATCGTGCTGGCCGCGCAGTCGCGGGCGTAGTCGGCTGCGGCGCTCGTCAGATCTTTCAGATACAGGTAGACGCTGGCACGACGACCATAATTCTGCCAGTAATCAGGGTTGAGGGCGATAGCGCGATTAAGATCCTCAAGCGCGCGGTCATACTGGCCGAGCGCGAGATAGGTCAGCCCCCGATGACTGTAGGTCCAGGCATCGTTGGGATCGAGGATGAGAGAGCGGTCGAGATCGGACAGCGCCTTCTCATATTGCTTGAGATGGCGATAGATCCTGCCGCGATGGGCATAGCCCCAGGCGTAGTCGGCGTTGAGGGCGATGGCGTGATCGAGGTCGGCGAGGGCGCGCCGGTACTCGCCGAGGTAGTAGTAGGTCAGGCCGCGCGAAGCGTAGGCCCAGAAATAGCCCTCGCCCGGCACAAGAGCAATAGCGCGGGTATACTCCTCGATGGCACGATCATACTCTTGCAGCCCGCGGTAAGCTTCGCCGAGATGCCCGTAAGCCCACGCCATCTCAGGATCGAGGGCGAGACCATGTTCGAGATCGTGCGCCGCCCGCTCGTACTGTTTGAGCTTGTAATAGACGCGGCCCCGGCCCGCGTATGCCGCCGCGTAATCTGGATCGATGGCGAGGGCGCGATTAAAATCTTCGAGCGCGCGCTGGTATTCGCCAATATGGCGGTAGACCTCGCCCCGTGCCACATGTACCCAGTCCATCGTATCATCGAGGGAGAGCGCGCGGTTAAGATCGGCGAGTGCCTGCCCGTATTGTTTGAGTGCTCGCTGCGTAATGCCGCGATTGCCGTAGGCCCGCGCATCATCGGGATCGAGCACTATGGCGCGATTGAAGTCCTCCAGGGCCTTTTCAGACTCGTTGAGTTCGCGATAAGCAATGCCGCGATTGCTATAGATACGCGCGAGCAGCGTGGGCGAAAACGATGGCGCGGCCTCTATTTTTCTCAGCAGCCGGCTCGCCGCCACCACAAAATCCTGGCTCATCGGCGCGGCCTCTATGTAATGGGCAAGCAGCCTGGCCGCTTCACGGGCGTCGGCGTTCGCCAGATTGTAAAGCTGATCCTGGAAGAGATCGCGCAGCGCCCGTATGATCTCCTCATCCTGTTTTGTGCTATGGTAAGCTTCAAGAAGTTGTTCCATAGCCGATAGATGGCTGGCCTCATCGGGCAGGAGGAACAATTGTCGCGCAAGGGCCATCGTCAGGCTCAGCCGTTCGGCGCTGCTATCGGCTGTCTTGCCACCGAGTGCCTGGAGATCCTCAAGGCAGCGGCGATAGTAGGCCACCAGGGCGCGGCGCGTAGCATAGCAGGCGTTGGGCGACTCCAGGTAGAAATGGCGGCTGAACAGCTCCTCGGCCAGCTCGTGATAGCTATAGCGTCCATCCTGCGCGCTTTTGAGCACAAACGACTGCCTGATGAGCCAGTGATAGAGCGCGGCCCGCTCCTGCTCCGGTATGTAGCTCAATGCCGTCAGTTCATCCTGATTGAAGGGGCGCGAAAAGAGCGATGCATCGAGCACCAGCCGCCGCTTGACCGCCTCCTCCTCCGGTATCCAGCGCAGAAAGTTCGCGACGACATCCGCCGTGGGATCAATCTCGTACCGGGGATCGGAGGGCAGCAGACTGAGATAGAGGGGCAGGCCGTGCGAGAGCTGCCAGATCCTGGTGACGCGCGCCGGATCGGTAATGCCGCGCTGCTCCAGATAGGAACGCGTCTCCTCCTCCGTAAAACTGTTGAGGCCAATGGAATAGATGACGTGGTTATCGCGATAAGGCAGCCAGCGTTTGGGATCGTCGGGCAGCGAGCGCTCGATAGGGATACGGCCAGCGATGATGAGCACAACGCTGTTACTGATATCGGAGACGAGGAAGTGATCGAGCAGCCAGGGAGCAGCCTCCGCCGCCAGTTGCTCAAAGGTATCGAAGAAGAGGAGAAGCCTGTAGCGGCGGCGCGTCCACTGCCCGGCGAGCGTGACCTGGGTATCGGCCAGGCGATTGAGTTCCGCGACGAAGGTAGCCGTCAGTTCGCCGATAGGATCCTCCAGGCGTGCGGAAGCGCGCCGCGCCTGGCCCATGCCATAGCTGTGCAGGACGTGCTCGGTGGTCATTTTGACGCCCTCGCGCAGCAGCGGACCGACGAACGGCACCCCCTCCACGGCAGCGCCCGCGAAGTCGGGGGCGCGCTGCAATACGGCATCCTGCATCGTCTCCTGCTCGGCCTGTAGCCTGTACATAGCGTCTTTATAACGCGCCAGCGCCCGCTTGAAGTTGTTGCGCATACGCAACTGGCTGGCGAACTTCTCCATCATGCTCGACGCTGTAGCCTGCCGCTCATCGACTCTGGCCGTGAAGCAGTATTCGCGGTAGGCAGCCGAGCCAGCCTCATCGATAATGCGGTTAATGAGCGTTGATTTGCCGACGCCGCCATCGCCATAGACCGAGATGATGTTATAGGTGGGATCCTCCGGCTTGAGGATGTGTTCGCGAAAGAATTGCAGTTCGCTGGCGCGCCCGACGAAAAGCTTCTGTATGTCGGCTGCGGGTTGAGGGCTTCTGGGATCGTTCTTCTTTACGAAGGGCATGCAGAATTTACCTCACTTATGTCTCCAAACCTTTCTAGAAAGTATATCACACAGTTGAGAATACGCAGGCGGGCGCAGCCCGCCTGCGTATTCTCAACTGTGTGATATACTTTCTATACAATCTAGCGAGGAGTTGTAGGACAAACGTCGGCCAGGAGGTAACTACTGCCTCCGGCGCAGGGAGAAAGGCGACTGATGATGAATAGCGCGCCGGAACCATCGCCTCCAGACCAGGATCAGGCATTGCTCGCGGCCCAGCAGCGCCGGCAGCAGGATATTCTCACGATGGGCGCCGAAGACCTTCCGGCGACTCCGAGCCGGGGCGAACGTCTCCTCCCCGTGGCGTTCGCCGCTGTAGAGACCTGCTGGGTGAGCGCTGTTCTCATCGGGATAGCCGACATCGGCCTCTTCGGCACACGCACTCCGCTGCTCCCACTCTGGGCGCCGTTCGTGCTCATGGTTGGCGCGCACTGGTTCGCGACCTATCTGGAGCGGCGCGAACTGGCTTCCGGCACGGCGACGGTGAACCCCAACAAAGTGACGATGACATCCGGCTCGCAGTGGGTATTCCCGCTGCTTTTTGTGGTGGCGCTCTTCATCATCTGGACCAGCGTTTATGCATCGACCACTTCTCTTTTCGACCCGCGCTGGCTGTGGTCTCTGCTGAACGATATTCTCTTGCTCTCGCCCCGTGCGTATCGCGTCTTCGCCGTCTTCATCATCTCCGGCTATTTCTGCTGGCGCGGCATTGTCCTGGCGCGGCGCGTCCTGGAACCGGCGGATGTCTTTAACGCCCTGCGCCTGGGCGTAGGCGTCATCATTGCGGTTATCGTCGTACATGCTGGCACGGGCGGCGCGCCTTACGAAGCTGTCTTTTTACTGCTGCTCATTCCGGTCTTCACCTGCCTCGCGCTTTTCACCCATGCTCTGGCACGGGCGCTGTTCGTGCGCCACTCGCATCCTGGCGGGCTGGAAGGCAGCGCCGCAGTCCAGGAGCGCGCGCTGCTCACCGTTATCGGCACAGTTGGCCTCATCCTGCTGCTCATCTCCCTGGCGATAGGCACTTTCGCCAGCCCGGCCTTCCTGGCGAGCGTCCAGCAGGCACTATCACCGCTGGGCACGCTGTATAACTGGATCGTCATCGGGCTGGCGTACTTCCTCGTTTTCCTATCGACTCCGATCTTCTGGCTATTCTCACTGCTGCATCCATCGGGCAAAATGCATATCTTCACGCCTCCCGCCAGCGCCGTTACAAAGGCCAGGCATCTGCCGCCGCAGACGCCACAGGCGGTCCTGACGACGATAGCGGTCCTCAAGTTCGTCCTGCCGCTGCTCTGCATTGCGCTTATCGGCCTGTTCATCTGGTGGGCGCTGCGCCGCAGGAGGGTCAGGCTTGTGCGCAGGGGAGAAGATCTGCGCGAGAGCCTCTGGTCATGGCAACTCTTCTGGACGCAACTGAAGTCCTTGCTGCGGGCGCTCTGGTCGCGGCTCTTTCCCCGGCGCGCGCCAGCGGTTGAGCCGGCTCAGGTCGTGGAGGAGATCGGTGGAGACCCGGCGGCGCGCAGTGTCCGCGAGATCTACCGCGCGCTGCTCAAATGGGCTGCCGCTCGCGGCTACAGGCGCAAGAAAGACGAAACACCCTGCGAGTTCAGGCGGCGGCTCGGCGAGCGTCTCCCACAGGTCGAGCCAGAACTGGGCGCGATTACCGATGCGTATACCGCTACTCGCTACGGCGAGATTGTACCGGACGAGGAGGAGGTAGCGCGCGTGCGGGGCGAGTGGATGGGGTTGCAACAGAAAGCGCCAACACCACGATGATACGAGCGATCCTTTTCTTGCGTAGCTGCGCGATTTATCGCGCAATAATTTTTTGACCAATTAACCGAAGCGCGATAATAAACATTTCCAATCAAGATCGGCAATACCGGGGTCGGGTAGGGGCGCGGCGCCGGCTGGGAGGGGATATGGGGCGGTGGGGGCCGAAGCGCTGCGCCCCTACACCTGTGATTACCGATCTTGATTGGTAAACATCATCATCGCGCAGCTACGCATTAATGCAACCATCAACGATGTGATAGACGTGGGCCTGGCGCAGAATATCGGCAGGGAAGCCCGCCAGTTCTGTTGCCGTGAGCAAGACCTGCTCGTGCTGGTGTACCTGGCGCAGCAGGTATTCGCGGCGCAGATGATCGAGTTCGCTGAACACGTCGTCGAGCAGGAGCACAGGCTCATCCCCCGTACTGGCGCGCATATAGGCAAGCTCGGCAAGTTTGGCGGAGAGCGCCGTCGTGCGCTGCTGGCCGCGCGAGCCATAGGTGAGCATATTCACTCCGTTCACCAGGAATTCCAGATCGTCGCGGTGCGGCCCCCGCAGGCACACGCCTTGAATGATCTCCCTCCTGCGTACCTCGCGGAGCTGTTCGCGGTAATGCTCGGAGGCTTCCACCGTGCTCCATGCCGCATCCACTTTGAACGAAGGACGATAGACGATCTGGAGCCGCTCCTGCCCGCCGCTGATCGCCTGTTGAAAAACGCCCGCCTCCTCGTTGAGCGCGCTCACCATGCGCATCCGCTCGTACATGATATGGCCGGCAAGCATGGTTAACTGCTCATCCAGGTATTCCAGCATGCGCGGATCTTCCTGGTTATCGCGAATGCGTTTGAGCAGAGCCGAGCGCTGCAACACGACTTTGCGATACTTGATAAGCGCCTGGCAGTAGTGCGGCTGGACCTGGCAGAGCGCGCGGTCAAGGAAACGGCGCCGCTCGTCGGGCGCGCCCTCGACGAGGTGCAGGTCGGTGGGAGCGAAGAGTACGACCTTCATTTGCCCGATGATCTCAACTGTCCTGCGGGGGACGCCGTTGAGCTTGAGGCGCTTGCGCGGCGTGCTGGCCGGCAGGTCGATGCCGCGTGCGCCTCCCGCCCCCGGCTCGCTATCGGCTGCTATAACGGGTGGCGCCGGATCGAAGACGGCAATCTCGATCTCCACGGTATCGTCGCGTCGTTTAACAGTGCCGGAGAGATGGGCAATATGCTCCGGGGCCGACCAGCTGACCACCTCGCGATCCCCGGCGGCATGGAAGGAACTGGCCGTAGCCAGCATGCTCACCGCTTCGAGCAAATTCGTCTTACCCTGGGCATTGTCTCCATAGAAGAGAAAGAGTCCCGGTCCCAGAGCAAGGTCAAGCTGTGCATAGTTGCGAAAATTGCTCAAAGAGAGGTGAGAGAGATACATCATCTATCCGCGCGGGCAGGGATGGAGCGGCCACAGAAAAGCGTGGTCGCCCACCTCCCGGGCTTGCGCTATCGATTCGTGCTCATTGGCATGATGACATACGTATAGTCGGCTGATCCCACCGGCTTGATGACGCCGGGACGGGCGGCAGATGTGATTTCAAGCGCGGTCTCCGGCGTATCCATGACGGCGAGCACATCGGCGAGATACTTCACATTGAAGATAATCTGCTGCTGCGGGCCATCAACGGCGGCATTGATGGTGCTGATATTGCTGCCCACATCCTCGGCGGTGGCCTCAATCGTCACTGCGCCCTCGCCTTCTCCACCGCCAATCTTGATATGTGTGATGTTCGAGCTATCGCGGGCGAACGGCGTCACCGACCTGACGGCGGCGGCAAACTCCTTCGTCTCCACAACGGCGCGCGTCGTATGCTCCTTCGGAATAATCTGGCGGAAGTTCGGGAAGGTGCCTTCGATCAGGCGCGAGACGAGATCGATGTGCTCGGTATGGAAAAGCACCTGGCTGCGATTGGGCGTTACGATCATCTCCACGGCGCCCTCGGCTGGCAGGATACGCGCAAGCTCGGTCAGCGTGCGAGCGGGAATAAGGATGCTGTCGCGTGCGCCATCCTCGCCGGGCAGCGGCATGCTGCGTACCGCGAGGCGGAAGGCGTCGGCGGCGGCAAAGGTCAACTTCTCGCCGCTGACCTCGACGTAGACGCCGGTGAGCACCGGGCGCGAATCGTCATCGGCAGCAGCAAAGGCGACCTGCGTAATCATCTCTTTAAGCTGCCCGGCCTCCAGCACCACGGGAGGTTCGCCGCCCTCGGCGCTGGGGATCAACGGGAATTCGGAGGGATCCATGCCCTTGATGCTGGCGCTGCTGCGCAGGCTTTTCAAGTTGATCGTGTGCGTATCTTCCGCGACATCGATATCTACAGATGCTGGCGGCAGGCTGCCCACAAAGTCGGTAATCAGCCGCGCGGGAACGGTTGTCGAACCCTCTTCACGGATTTCCGCGTCGATCCAGCAATTGATGCCGATCTCCAGGTTGGTTGCAGATAGTTTCAGGCGGCCCTGATCGGTCGCCAGTAAAATATTAGCGAGGATGGGAAGGGTGCTGCGGTTAGAGACGGCGTGGCCGACAACTCCCAGGCCACGACTCAAATCTTGCTGCTTACAGGTGATTTTCACTGACGTTTTCCTCCAGACACAACCATAACGCATAGAATTGTTCCTGGCTAGTATAGCCGATCAGGTCCGAAGTGTAAACAGGAGAGCAGAGCTTCCTACCATCCTTCTCGCGCTAGTAATGATCTTCGTCGTCCTCATCTTGCGCTTGCTGATCGAAGTCCAGCCCCTCATAGACTTCATCCACAGGGAACCTGATATTGAGGCTCTCCAGAACTACTTCGTCTCCTGGCCCATAGGTGGAGAGCGTCCATTTCCTG
>Ga0209810_1004529_pt1 | contig 13303 bp, 10 predicted proteins | sample Coa_R1_7_FD_187159 | JGI IMG/M metagenome (GOLD analysis project Ga0209810, IMG submission 187159) | Surface soil microbial communities from Centralia Pennsylvania, which are recovering from an underground coalmine fire - Coalmine... | ecosystem: Environmental > Terrestrial > Soil > Unclassified...
AGCGTCATCGGATTTCTGGGGCTGCTTCAAGTGCGCGACACCGAGGCACATCGAAATTGCTCTATAATCCTCCGCTTCGGTTTCTGCGTTACAATCTTTTAAAAGCCTTTCTATATATGGCACGGCGGCCTTGTGCATTTCGTGCGCATCCCTGCCAAGCCAATCCATCATCAGGTTCGCAATGCTGAGCTGGATTTTTCTGCGCGTCGTTGAGGAAACTCCGGCTACGTCATCAGCGTCACTCAACAGAGAAAATGCACGCTGCTGATTTACCTGTCTATCGCTACTAGTAAGTTCCGTATGCATGTTGGCAGCTGTCATCAGTATACTCGCGTACAGGTCAGCGTCCGCACGCACTGCCGGCTCCTCAGCGGCTTGGGTAAGGTGCGTGAGGGCCCGTTCAAAATGAGTCGGTGTAGCTTCTTCTAGGCGTATGTACGCTTGAGCGAGTCCGTATCGAACTGCCGCTACATCGTATGGCGGAAATGAACTTGGGGCCGTGTACTCTCCCGCTAAGAATTTCTCAGCCTCCGAAATAAATAAGGCATTAACCTTCGGGTTATGTTCAGCAACAGAAGCGAAGCGCGCAAAGGCGTGCAGAAGACGATGATCACCTCCGCCCGCTGGAGCTGTCTCTATTTTCGCGCGCAGCTCGAACGCGGTGTCCACCCCGAGTAAGCGACATTCATCGAGTAAATCGAAGAATGGCTTTATGTACGATTGCAGCCCTTCGTCAGCAACTTGCGTGACGTAACCGCGCAACCATGTTAGTTGGTCTTCCTCAGTCAGTTCTGGATTGTCAGCAACAATGCGTCGCTTTTCTGCAAGCGTTGTTGTTTTGAGCAGGTCCTCAAAAGCCGATGCTAATTTTACTGTGCGGTTCCACTCGGCGGCTCGCTCTTCGGCTTCCCTAAAGGCAGCCTCTATACCGATCGCACGGGACCGCTCTAATAGCTCCCAAATTGGCGCAAGAAATGTTGCCGTACGTTCGTCTCCGGCAGGGAAGAGATCCCTAGCAGGAACCTTTAGTAGCTCAGGGTGCTCTTCCAGGAAGGCGCGCCTTTCCTTTAGGGTGCCCGCTGTAACAAATGCATCTACCACCTTGACCATGTTCAGATCAGGCGCGTCGGTTTCCGCCTCGTCATCGCACCAAACGGCGCCCACGCCCAAAGTTCGAGATCGCTGCAATTGTTCTCGAGCAAAGTCAATCATGGCGCGAGCCGAATCACTTTGCTGCCTAAATGCAAGGGCTGCGAATGCTACGTCTGCGTCACGGCTCAATAGCTCCGGATGATCTTTGATGAACTGGCGTTTTTCAGCGGCGCTCATGGGGCGCATGAATGTTGATATCAACGCGTCTAATTCAGGACCCACGGGTTTGTCCGATTCTCTGGAAAAGAGTCTTTGAAACCATCGCATATTATTTCCGCTAGGAACGTATGGCCTGCGCTTCCGTGAAAGTTGTTTTTGGCGAATCAGAACCACGCCAAAGGTATTCAGTAAGGATTTGGCCGGCGTCGCGCTCATCCGCAGCGGTTGCAGGCATTGGAAGTCTCAGGGTGCTGTATAGCGTTGCGCGATGAACATCGAACGCAGCTGAAACCAGGTCTGCGTAGGTTTCCGCACGGACAGTGAGGCGAAAATAGCTTAACGCGCCGCTAAGGATAGCGATTGGTATTGCCCACAATGAAAAAAATGACCAAAGCACGAAGAGCAAACTCCAAAGCAGCGCTGTAACAGCGCTGTCCAGATCAGTACGGGCGGCCGCAATATCATTCTTTACGGGATCGGGAAGACACAACCATAACTGAGGCCAGCACTTTGCAGCGTCGAGGCCGTATCGAACGGCCGGCCGATCTTCGGCTGACCTCAACAGATTGCCGAGACGCGTCGGCATGATGCGGGAAAAGTCGACAGGTATGTAATGGAGACAATAATCAAGCCGGTTAAATTCGGTTTGCTGATTAGGAGTTAAATTTTCAAGACCAAGCCCGGCCAGAGCCTGTATCTGACCCCTCATAACAGCCGCACCAGCTTCCCATCGTCGCGCCAGTCTATTGCGAAGAGGATCTACCCAGTGTGGCCAATATCCCTCGAGCAGCTTTAACGCTGGCAGCGCGAACTGCGTCATTACCGCTCCGCTCGCCGTAATAACTGCGAGACCGATAACTATTAAGGCGATTTGCTCAGAGTCGGAGCGCTCTTCGAACCAGGCTAGTATCGGTCGCAGCTGGTGTCCGAGGAACCAAAGAAGTGCGCCCCCAGCCCAAAAGAGCAATGCTGGGGTGAATAGGATCTCAAACCATCGCTCTCCTAGCTTACCGCTGAATCCTTTCAACGTCTCTGACAGCACTTCTCAAAGCTGCTGCAGATCAATGTGGTGGATTGGACATTTAGGAACCGATACGCCTAGCTGATCTCGGTGCCATGTAAACGCGCATTTAGGAATAGGACAACGGAAGCTTGGAATGATGGCGGGTTCGCCTTCCCCTGGAGGCGGCGGGCTATAAATTCGGAGCGCCGCAGGAAAGTGCATATCGATATAATTCTGCAACCATTGGCGCGTCGACTCATGTGTGCTTACCAGCTGGACAATCGCTGTTTCCGCATCTGCTAGGGCAGTACGGTCGCCATCGGCGCTGCGGCCCGCTGCAACCATCGTGGCTAGCTGCGATGAGAATTCATCGAGGTCTGAGGAATCGAGAAGGTCTCCAAGATGATTCAGGAGTTCTTCGGCGCCGTCAATCACTGCCGTGTAACTCATACGTACCCCACGCCCAAAACTGGTTTTCGCTAACGTCTTGGTTAACGCTCTGTTATTAGTGCACGTCTAAGAACAATCGTATATCAGCGGGCACGAGCAGCCAACACCAACCAGGCGCCACTTTGCATTGAGATGAGCCATATCATGGGAGTTCCAGTCGCTCCAGCGCGGTAGGCGGTCTTTCATGGTTGTCGACGTGTACGTAGAAGCACTCACAACGGAAGGAGACACGACGAATGCGATTCATGGTCCTGGTTAAAGCCAACGCCCAGTCGGAGGCCGGCGTTCTTCCCACGCAAGAGCAGCTCGAAGAGATGGGCCGCTTCAACGAAGAGCTGATCAAGGCCGGCATTATGCTCGACGCGGACGGCCTCCAAGCGAGCTCGAAGGGCGCGCGCATCAAATTCGGCGGAAGCAAACCGGTCGTGACCGACGGTCCGTTCGCCGAGACGAAAGAGTTGGTTGCCGGCTTTTGGATCATTCAAGTCAAGTCCAAAGAAGAGGCGATCGAGTGGATGTCGCGAGCGCCGTTCGAAGACGGCGAAATCGAGATCCGCCAAATCTTCGAAGCGGAAGATTTCGGCGACGCGCTTTCGCCTGAAATGCGCGAGCGAGAAGAACGCCTGCGCGCGCAGACCACGGGCAAGCAATAAACGAGGAGGCTCGCTTTGAATGCGAGCCTCCTTCGTTTGATAGAACCGCCGAGCGGTCAGGTAAGCTTATTCCAGCCGCTCCACGGACCGGAATGCGCTGCAGTTTGCCAGATGTTGTAGAGATCGCTGTCACCGCCGATGCCGAAGACTTCGAGCCGGCCGTCGGAGTTGAGTGCTGCCGAGATTTCCGCAACCCAGCCGCCAAGTCTATTCCATCCGCTCCACGGACCAGAATGTGGAAGGGTTTGCCACATGTTGTACAGTGCACCGTCCGAACCGATTCCGAAAACTTCCAGACGTCCGTCGCTATTGCACATCGGTACGATTTGCCGTACCCATCCGCCTAAACGATTCCAACCGCTCCAGGGACCCGAATGCGCAATCGTTTGCCAGATGTTATATAACGCGCCGTCCGCGCCGATGCCGAACACTTCCAGGCGGCCATCCGAATTAATCGTGGAAGCGATTTCCGAGACCCATCCGCCAAGCCGATTCCACCCGCTCCACGGACCCGAATGCGGCGCAGTTTGCCAGATGTTGTAGAGCGCGTTATCGGATCCGATTCCGAAGACTTCGAGCCGGCCATCACTGTTCAGGGAAACGCAAATTTGTTTGACGATGCCGCCCAGACGGTTCCACCCGCTCCACGGACCGGAATGCGGCGCCGTTTGCCACATGTTGTACAGTGCACCATCGCTGCCGATTCCGAACAGTTCCAAACGCCCGTCGCTGTTGCACGCGATCGCAAGCTGACTCACCCATCCGCCCAAGCGGTTCCAACCGCTCCACGGCCCGCTGTGCGCGGCGGTTTGCCAGTTGTTGTATGCCGCGTTGTCGGTTCCGATTCCGAAGATCTCCAGACGGCCGTCCGTATTCAATGCAACGCGCAGCGGCTGCAGGACGATGCCGCCAAGATCGTTGGTCTGACTCCACGGACCGGAGTGCGGCGCGGTTTGCCAGATGTTCCAAACCGAACCATCCGAAGCCCGGATGAACGTTTCGAGCCGTCCGTCGCTGTTGATGCCGGCACTGATGTCCGCGGTTTGTACGCGTGTCGTGTAATAGAGATCGACTTCGCCGTAGGGATTCGCGTTGCTCACGACGCGCGCGCTCTGTCCGCAGTCCGTTACCGAATTGACGGCGGTCCACGTTAAGGCCGGCCGCGTCGATCCCGTTTGCAGATCGATGCCGGTGAACGCGGTAAAGTTGGCATCGGGGTAATCGGAGCACTGCTGCAAATCGTACGCTTCGAGCGTTTCGATGCACCAGGTGAGCTCTTCAACGTTCGCGATCGGCAAACCGGTATTCGCGATTCCATCGAAGTCGCAATTATAGCTGAATTGCGAACCGGATTGGCCGGTGAGCGTCATTACGCCAACGAGCACGTCACCCGAATTTACTCGCACGAGATTGGAATGGAATGCCACACCGCCTTGACCGTCGGCGTACCAGCTCGCAACGGACCAGTAACTGCCGCCGCCTGCCGCGGACGGCCCCCATTGCAAAACGGGCTGATAGATCATCGTCGAGTTTTGAATGCCGTTGAAGAGGAATATCGTTTGACCGTGGTCCGTTGCGGGCGCGGGCGGCACTACCCACGTGGTTGCAAAACGCGACACCGGCGTTCCGGTGCCGTTGCTCCAATACGCATACACGATCCAGCCCGAACCCAGCGCCGGTTTCAGGTCCGGATGCAACGCAACGTTCCGCGGCATCAGCGGTGTTCCGCGCGGCCGCGCTTGCAACGGTCCGAAATCGGCAACTTCGTGGCCGAGCGCGTGCAGCACGCGTAATCGTCCCGTGGAGAGATCGATCTTTTGATCGGGCGGAATGTGATGCACGAGGGATTTGTCGCGATAACCGCCCGGCGTCAATACAAGCCCCGCGGCCACTTTTGAAGGCGCAGGCGCGATAATTCGTTCGACGACGCCGGTGAAATCACGCGCCGTTAACGGCGGCCGCATTCCGGCCGGTTCGTCGGGCGGTGAAATACGTTCGACCTGCACCATTTCGCGCAGCGATTCAGCCGGAACGGGCATTCCATCGGTGCGCTGCCCGCCGTCCGGCGCGGTATTTGTCACCGGCCGCATTCCCGGCGGCTCCGCCGATTCTATAGTTAAGTCGGGACCGCGTATCACTTGGCCCGGATCGACGCGGTGCACCATCGATTTAGAACGCCTACCTCCGGGTGTAAGCACTTTGTCATCGGCATCATCTGCCATAGCAAGCCTCCCGAGCTGGCTGCTTTAGAGCGTGCAAGTAATCGCCGGATGACGCGGTTATGAGAATGCGAAAACCACGCGTCTTTTCAGTCAGGGAGTTAAGGATACTCCCGGCGCGTTCGTTCGTCCATCGTTAAGTCTAACTATTAAATTGCGAAATCCCGGACGGATTTCCACGGCGCCGGTGGACCGTTTGATGCCCCCGTCATCTGCGTGAGCACGTCCGGCTACATCGGCGCCATGCTTGCGTCGTGTTTGATCGCGATTACGTTGAGCGGAGGTGTAGGCTTTACTCGCTCACGCCTTGCCGGACGGGAACGATTTCATCGGCCTCCAAACCGTGCGCTTCGCGATGGACTTGCGCCGCCGATTCCGCGTCGGGCGCGTTGACAAGGCAAAACACCTTGCCCGAGCTCTCGTCGAACCAATACTGCAGGTAGTCGACGCCGTATTTGCTTTGCGTTTGCACATCGGCCTCATGCGCATGCTTTACGGCATCGGCTGTCAGCCCGTCAACTTTTTTGTGTATGTCCATGTAAAGGGGCATGGAACTGTCCTCCTAGATTCGTGGTCCCCAGCCGGGGAAGATTTGAGTTTCTCTAAGGGCATTGCCGGCAAAGCGAGGGCGCACAGGGCGCTCTCCGATAACCGGCGCTAGCGAGAAGCGTGTCGTAACCATGCACCAATGATGACGCGAAGAAAGCCGCCGCGACACTCACAGCCACACGAACTACTCACATAAGCGAAGCGAAGAAGAAACGAAGAAAAAAGCGAGCAAGCGGCTGTCATTCGGAGCGGTGCGCCACCGCGCTCTTCACACGGTACTCATATGCGGTAGTCATAGTAAGGACTGGAATGAATAGCGCGCCGTTCGGAAAGTTGTTGCGAGAGTATCGCCTCGCTCATGGACTTTCGCAAGAGTCCTTAGCTGAGCGCGCCGCGATGAGCGTCAACGGTATCAGTGCGTTGGAACGGGGCGCGAACCAGACGCCGCAGCGCAAAACGCTGGAGCTGCTCGTGAAAGCGCTGAGCCTTAACGCAGAACAGGCGCGTGCGCTCAAGCAAGCCGCGATGCGCCCGTCGCGGCCGCGGTTCTCTTCCGGCGGCGGAACTCTGGACGATTTTCCTCATCCGATCACGCCGTTCTTTGGCCGGCACGAGCTTTTGTCGAGCGTTGAGCGTTCGATTATCGAACTTCCGCTGGTTACGCTGACCGGTCCGGGTGGAATCGGAAAGACGCGCCTCGGAATCAAAGCCGTTGAGGAAGTAGCAACCCGCTTTGCCGGCGGCGTGCGCTTCATCGACCTTGCTGCGGTACGCGATCCGGATGCGGTCCCTCTGGGCAAGCTCGTCGACGAGCTGCGTTCGAAAAATGCGCTGCTGCTGGTCGACAATTGCGAACACGTCGCTCCGGCAGTTGCGTCGGCCGTTCAAACGTTAATTCAAAATTGTCCGGAACTGCGCATCATTACAACGAGCCGGCAGCCGTTGGGCGTTCCCGGCGAGCAGATCTTTCGCGTGCCCTCGCTCGAGTTGGACGCATCCGTCGAGCTTTTCATCGAGCGAGCGCGGCGCGCGATCGGACCGGCGGAATTTTCGCCAGAGGATAAGGATCGTGTGGCACGCATCGTCACGCGCCTGGACGGCATTGCGCTCGCGATCGAACTCGCTGCTGCACGCATGAAGCTGCTAACGCTGGCGCAACTAGAGCAAAATCTCACCGAGCGGTTTCACCTCTTGAGCGGCGGCAGCGCGGCGGCGCTCCCACGCCAGCAAGCGATGCGCGCGACGATGGACTGGAGCTACGAACTATTACATGCGCGCGAACGCGAGGTCTTCGATCGCCTCGGCGTGTTCCCCGGCAGTTTTTCATTGGACGCCGCCGTTGCGGTGTGCGGCGACGAGCACACCGGCAAGTGGCAGATCTTTGAGGCGCTCGCCTCGCTCGTCGACAAGTCACTGGTCAACAGTGCGCCTGAAGGCAGCATTCAGCGGTACCGTCTGCTCGAAACGACGCGGGCATACGTTACCGAACGGATGAACGACCCGCGCGAACGCACGCTGCTGCAGCGCGGGCACGCGGCATATTATTGCAGTCTTGCACAGAATGCAGCAGCGGCTCTCGAATCGACCGATTCCACGACAGCGTGGGCGTATGCGCTCGAACAAGATCTGGAAAATTTCCGCGCTGCACTTGACTGGACGCTGCAGGAGCGCGGCGATATGGCCGCCGGCGTGCGCCTTCTTTTAGATCTACAAGAATTCTGGATCGTCGAAGGCATTGCCGCCGAAACGGAGCGGCGCGCGAAGGACGTGCTGCTACTCAACGTCGACCTGCCACCCGCATTGCGAGCGGCGCTGTGGCTCACGATTGCACGCATGCGTCAAGAAATGTTCGGCCATCCCGAGCGCACGCTGGAAGCAGCGTCCAACGCGCGAGAACTCTACGAAAGGATCGGCGACCGCAGTGGGGTCGCGCTTGCCGTCCGCCAGCAAGCCGCCGCGCACATGCGCCTCGGCGACCTTGGACGAGCCCGCGACGAGTTCCAGCAATCTCTAGAAATTTATACGGAACTGGGCGATCGGCGCATGGCATCACGCGGTCTGGGCTACCTCGCTAGCCTGCTTCAGATTCAGGGTGAATACGCCGCCGCGCAGGCGATGCTGCTCGACGTGCTGCGGATCGCGCGATCGAGCGGCGACGATCGCATGATTCCGACAATCGTGATGAATCTGGCGGAGACCGAATTCGCGCTCGGCCAAAATGCAAGTGCCGCCGAGCGCGCGCGAGAGAATCTGTCCAATGAAGTGCTGCAGAAGAGCGGCGACATGATCGCGACGCAAGAAGCGAACCTGTCGGTGTATCTGCTGGCGCTAGGCCGAACAGAAGAAGCGCGCGCGATGGCCGTGGCGTCTTTGGAAGACGCGACCCCCGCGTTCATTGCCGTCCCGCTTCAGCATTTAGCGGCGAGTATTGCGCGCTCGGACGCCATCTCCGCTGCAAAGATTCTTGGATACGTTGAAGCGGCGTTTAAAGCGGCCGGATTTTCACGCGAGCATACCGAGCGGTTCAGCTACGGCTATCTCATAGCGGCTCTGCAAGAAGAGCTTGACGCAGTCGCGCTCGCGGAATTCCGCCGCGACGGAGCGACGATGACGGAACAAGAAATTTTGGGCATTGCGTGCCGCGCATCGGCGCGGCTCCCGTCGGGCCGGTTAGAGTAAGTCCGCCGCGCTGAGCCTTCTCACGATTGCATTCGATCGAACCGGTGCGTGAAGTTGAACTCCCTTAGGGTCCAGCAACATATCCGCCGGATGCCCAGCGGTCAGCATTAGTAAAGGCTTACGCAAAACTCGTGCAAGCGTTCGTTGAACGCTGAAGCATCGTCCCAAAACGGTGCGTGCCCTGCGTTTTCGATCAGTTGAATCTTGGCGTGAGGCATCAGCGCTTTGTGCCGATCGACGGACGTTGGCTTGACGATAGCGTCCGCGGTACCATGCGAAATGAGCACCGGCTTTCGAATTTTTCGCAGGATGTCTTCGTTGTCGATCGATCGCGACAACAAACTCTGGCGAATCTGCGGCGGCACCGATACGTTGTATCCGAGCATGAGGTACATCTCGGCGTCCGAGGGTTCTTGCGCAAAACACAGCCGCAGAAAAGTCTTCAAACCCTCTACGCTGGTTTCAATGTCCGTCGAAAATAGGTGTGGTAAGGCCGTGACGAACGCGGGAGTGAGAAAAGACATCGTATCCTCTGTTCCCAGCTGCGTTATTGCCCCGACAAAGTGAAGGCCGCGTAGACGTTCCGCGCCGTAGTGGCGGATGTAGTCGAGAAACGCAAAAGGCCCGTACGACCAGCCGCAAACGACAGGACCATCGACGTCGAGTGCTTCGATAACCGCGTGTACATCGTCTGCCCACAACTTCGAATCATCGTAGCCCGCGCGGGGCTTGCCCGAGGAGCCGTGACCCCGAAGATCGACGGCGATTAGCCGATGATCGGCGGCAAGCTCGGAGTTCAACTGGCGATTCCACTGCATCCAACACTGGGAGACGCCGTGGAGAAAGATAATTGGACTCCCGCGAGGGCTTCCTGTCTCGACGACGTGAAGCGGAACGTCTGCACCGCCCGATACGCTGTAGGTCTTCATGAAGTTCCTCCCGCCGGGAAGTACTCACATGTACCTTATCACACTACAAGTTCGGAGCTGCCATCTGTCGCGACGGATGGCAGCTCGACCTTTGTCAGGAAGTGGAAGCTCCTAGGGACGAGCGACCGTAAAAGTCCCGCCGCTTGCGGCGACGTTTTGTCCGTTCGCTTGTCCAGGCGCCGTATCGCCTGAGAACGTGTAGAGGGGATGTCCTTTGAATGTCCATTGATGCGATCCGTCCGACCGCATAATGATGGAAAATCCGCCGCCGGATTGAGCGCCCGAACTAGCCATGAACGGTGGCCAAATGGAAGCGCATGTTCCGTTGCAATTCGATACGTTCATCCCGTCGGCGCTGAAGACGTAAAGTGTAAAACCGCCGGGCGTCGCGAAGCCCGGCGAACCGAGAATTGTTTGCGTAATCGCCGGCGTTGAAGAAGATACCGGAGCGTTGCCCGTTCCCGGGGGCGGTGCCATATAGTTGCGGCCGCCACCGTAGCCGCCGCAAGAGGCGAGTAGCAGTGCCGCGACCATGGCTGCTGTTAAACGATAAATCATAGATGTCTCCCAGGGTGGATTTCGCGTGTCAAACTACCCTGAGGTATGAAAAATCGATGAATCTCCTGATGAAACGATGCGGCTGCTTCCTCAGTATATGGATGTGAGCGCTTGATGGAGGACGGTTCATGACTGCGGATGCCCGGCTTTACGCGCGTACGTGCGGCTTCGTGTACGTACTGATTTTTCTGGCGGCATTCATCGCAATTGGTTTGACGGGGCGCCTCATCGTTGACGGTAATCCCACGGCAACCGCGGCCAACATCCTTGCGTCCGAGCACCTATGGCGGGCCGGATACTCGGCGGAGATCTTCACGATGCTGTGTGACGTCGCAGTCGCGTGGCTGCTTTACGTACTTCTGGCTCCGGTAAATCGAAACGTCGCATTACTCGCCGCGTTTTTCCGTATCACGTACGTTGCCGGTTACGTACCGGCAGTGCTGGCGAATGTCATGGTGCTGCCGTTGCTCCATCAGCATCTGCAGCAAGCGGCGTGGTTTGCGATACGCATGCACGATCCGGCGTGGTCGATCAGCCTGATATTTTTCGGCGCGAACCTTGCGATAGTGGGGTATCTCATCGCACGTGCGCCGGTCAATGTAGGTTGGCTTGCCGTTGCTCTGGAGGTCGCCGGCGCCTGTTATATCATCAATAGTTTCACGTTATATCTCACGCCGCAGCTGCATGCGTTCCTCTACCCGTGGATCTTACTGCCACCGTTCGTCGGTGAACTGAGCCTCACGTTCTGGCTGCTTTTCACGCGGCGGTTCAACGCATCCCAGGTGCAAGAAGCGGCTCCCGCATTGAGTGTCTAGAACGATCCGGTTACGACGTTATTTGCCGACGTAATCGTCTTGTGGTAATTCGTTCCCCGGCTATCGTGGAAAATGTAGGTCTGCGAGCTTTTTGCGTTTGTGTTTCCGGTGATGTTGAAGTTTGAATCAAACAGCAGCGTATCGGTCGTGTCCACGGTGTTTGAAAGCGTGGACGCGAAGAACGGTTCACTCCCAATACGTATCAGCGTTTCATTTTTTGCTTGATGAACCGTCGTCGTTTGCGACCCGCTTCCATCACTGTTGACGGCAAACGTGAAGTTGAGATTGAGCGGCCATTGACGCGTGCGGCTGGCGAAAACGGCGGTGCCGGCGCCGATAACGCGGTCTTCGCTCGTAACGCTGGTCAGCTGCTTGATGTTTTGAATGAAGGTTGTGTTCGTTATCGTAAAGTTCTGGACGTTCGAGAACGAGATTCTTTGAGAGACCGTTGTCTGAACGCGGCCGTGCGAGGTCCGCACGAATCCGCTGACCTGAACCGGATGCGATGCCGTCGTATTGACCGGACCGCGGATATTGCCCGATGAGTCGGTGGTAAGACCGTTCGTCACACTGACGTTTGGCGACGACGCGGTGTTGTTACTGAGCAAACCGCCCGAAACGATCGTTGAGTGATGATCGAGGAACAGTTCGAGCGCCGCGTTAGCCGAAAAGCCGACGTTGGCATTGTACACCGAGATGGCTACCGTATGTGGTTGGCCATTGTCGAGAAGGCCTGCAAACGGCGTCAGATTCACGCGGTATGGTACGAATTCAAACGTTTCTACGCCGGGTATGGGCCGCCAAAGGAACGGATCGATGCCGCCCGTGTAGATCCATGGATAGACCGGAGCGACTCCTGCGATCTGACCGTCGATCGTTACTTGACCTTCGCGGAACGCCGTATTTCCGCAGCTTTCCAGCTCGGCGGCTAGGGCATTGGGCACGCACGTGTACCAGAATTCGTCGTTCGCCTGCGATTGGAGATAGACGCTCAAATAAGCGCGCTCGACGTTGCGGGGAAAAGTGAACGTTCCGCTAAGCAGCGACGAAGAGTTATTCAGGAAGAAGTTGTCGCCTTGGGGAGTGTTGGCGAGCGGAAAAACAACATCGGCAACGCGCGGTGCATCATTGCCGTGCCTTACGGGGTAGAACTCGAGCTTCGCAGTGCCGAAGATCGTGCTCGTGAAGGTCGAGTTAACGAGATTTCCCAGAACGGCTTCGCCGCTCGTCGCAGTCTCGAGAATCGCGCTGAGATCGGTAACGTCACGCTCGACATGCCAGCTTGGGCTCAGCGTCGCGCGCGGCTCCGCCGTGGTTCCGAAATAGATGTTCGTGCCGCCAATCCATACCGAACCGGTGCGATCGAATTGCCGTCCGGCTTGCACGTTAAAGTCCATGTCGAAAACGACTTTTTGCCACGGCCCGCGACAGGCCGAAGGCGGCGCGTATGAAAACGTCTTCGCCGAGAAATCGGCAAAGGCTTGATTAGCGAACAACTGAACGATGCACGGCGTCGTATTCGGTCGCGGCACCGGCATGTCCGCGGTCGCCGGCTGCGCCGATCCGACAACGGCCGACAAAGTAGATCGCATTCCCACTTCGCGCGCGTTTTGCCAGCGCTCGCGGCTGTATGAGATGGAACGTGATACCGAATGTGTTGCGCCGGTTTGCGGAATGAGACCGGGCTGTCCGGATTGGTGATTTGCGCACGCGCTAAAGAAAAGCGCGAGTGAAACGAAAAGCGCCGTCGTGCGAAAGACGGCTGCAAATGAAGAGAGCATCAATGCCTCCCCGATTCGTAGGAACCGTAACCGGGCGTTCGTTTCAGATCGCGGCGACCCTAGCGGGCTAGCGGCCGTTTGCGGAACGAACGCCCACTTCACGCAGAAGTGTCGTCACCTGAATATGCGAAGCAACGTGTATGAACGAGCGGTATGTTTGGATAGCGCTCTTTCTTCTGGGCTGTTATCACGGAATCAATCCCGGCATGGGATGGCTCTTCGCAGTTGCGCTCGGCCTTCAGGAGCGCACGGCGCGCGCCGTTCTGCGTGCGATTGTACCGATAACGCTCGGACACGTCGCTTCGGTAGCCGTAGTGGTCGCCCTTGCGCTCGTCGCCGCGTTTTGGCTGCCGCAC
>Ga0209810_1004531_pt1 | contig 13301 bp, 26 predicted proteins | sample Coa_R1_7_FD_187159 | JGI IMG/M metagenome (GOLD analysis project Ga0209810, IMG submission 187159) | Surface soil microbial communities from Centralia Pennsylvania, which are recovering from an underground coalmine fire - Coalmine... | ecosystem: Environmental > Terrestrial > Soil > Unclassified...
CCCTTCAAGAACAGCTTCATCCCCTGCCGTCGGCAAATACGGCAAACAGGTCCGGTATAGCGAGCCATCGAGCCTCCGTTCGATGCGCGCCGGCCGACTCGGGGGCGCCGCGCCGGCTACAGGTTATACCCGCCGCTTCTTCGGCGGCCGGCAGCCATTGTGCGGGATGGGGGTGACGTCGACGATCGAATTGATGGTCAGGCCGGCGGCCTGGAGGGAGCGGATCGCCGCCTCGCGCCCCGAGCCCGGCCCTTTGATGAAGACGTCGACCTGCCGCATCCCGTGTTCCTGGGCCTTGCGTGCCGCGCTCTCCGCCGCGAGGCCCGCGGCATACGGCGTGCTCTTGCGCGAGCCCTTGAACCCCACCGAGCCGGCACTGCTCCAGGTGATCACGTTCCCGTCGGGATCCGTGATCGTTACGATCGTATTGTTGAAACTCGACTGGATGTACGCATTGCCCCGCGGCACTTGCTTGCGTTCACGCCGCCGGGGGCGCGCCGTCCGTCGTCGCTCCGCCACGCCTCATCTCCTCGGGGTAGCCGCGTGGGCACCAGGCCCACGCCGCGAGCTACTTCTTCCCTGCCTTCTTGCGGCCCGCTACCGTGCGGCGGGGGCCCCGCCGGGTGCGCGCATTGGTGCGCGTGCGCTGGCCGCGGACGGGCAGCCCGCGGCGATGGCGCAGCCCCCGGTAGCAGCCGATCTCCATCAGCCGCTTGATATTGAGGTTCACCTCGCGCCGCAGGTCGCCCTCGACGGTATACTCCCGGTCGATGAGCTCCCGGATCCGGCTGACCTCCTCCTCGGTCAGGTCCTTGACCCGGCGGCCGGGATCGATATTGAGGCGACTGCAGATCTCCTTGCTGCGCGTCCGGCCGATGCCGTAGATATAGGTCAGCGCAATCCCGACCGGCTTCTCCCGCGGTATGTCAACACCGGCAATGCGTGCCATCCACGTCCCCTTTCGCTACGACGCGCGGCCGCCTCGTCCAGCGGCCGCGCACTCGATAGAGCAGGCCCCGACGGCGCCGGGGCTCAGCCCTGTCGCTGCTTGTGCTTCGGATTGTCGCAGATCACCCGCACTACTCCCTGCCGCCGAACCACCTTGCACTTCTCACAGCGTGGCTTGACCGATGCGCGTACTTTCACCTCTACTCCCCCTGCGCGTGCTCAGCGCACCCGGTAGGTGATCCGGCCGCGCGTGAGGTCGTAAGGCGACAGCTCGACCTTGACGCGGTCGCCCGGGAGAATGCGGATGAAGTTCAGGCGGATCTTGCCCGACACATGGGCCAGCACCTTGTGGCCCGTGTTCAGCTCCACGCGAAACATCGCGTTGGGTAGGGCCTCGGTGACCGTCCCTTCGACTTCGATGGTGTCCTTCTTGGCCATACGTACCCAGGTGCGCGGCTGGCGCCGGGTCACCGCGAGCGAGGCCGCCACCCCGCCGGCGACGCCCGCCCAGCCTTGCTCCGTCTCACCCTCCGCGGCGCACACTTCACCTAGTGACCATTGTTCATTGTATCAGAACCCGCCCTCCTCCGGCATCCACCCACCCGCGGGCCGCGGCTAGCGGCCGGCGGCATCGCGCAGCGCCTGGCGGAGGGCGTGCTGGACGGCCTCGATCGTCTGGTCACCGTTGACCTCGACGAGCAGGCCTTTCCGGCGGTAGTACTCGATCACGGGCACCGTCTGCTCGAGATAGACATCGAGGCGGCGCTCCGCCGTCTCCCGGCGGTCGTCCGGGCGCTGGTAGAGCTGGCCGCCGCACTGGTCACAGCGCCCCGGTGTAGCCGGGGGATGGTAGACCTCGTGGTAGACCGCCTGGCAACGCTCACACAGCCACCGGCCGCTTAGCCGGCGTAGCAGCGTCTCCCGCGGCACGACGAGGTAGACGGCCTTATCCACGCGCCGCCCCTGGGCGGCGAGCGCCGCGTCGAGCTGCTCGGCCTGGGCCAGCGTCCGCGGGAAGCCGTCCAGCAGCGCGCCGCGCGCCGCGTCCGGCTCCGCGAGGCGCTCCAGGAGCATGGCGACGGTCAGGGCATCGGGAACCAGCTCGCCCCGCTCCATGTAGGCACGCGCCTCGCGGCCCAGCGGCGTGTCGCGCCGCGCGGCCTCGCGGAACAAGTCGCCGGTCGCGATGTGGGCGATGCCCAGCTCGGCCGCGAGCGCCTTCGCCTGGGTGCCCTTGCCGGCGCCCGGCGGCCCCATGAAGACGATGTCCATCGGCTCTCTCCATGACGGTCAGGGGCGCGGGCGATGTTCGTCGGGTCGCCTCAGCGGATGAACCCCTGGTAGTGGCGCATGAGGAGCTGCGCCTCGAGCTGCTTGATGGTGTCCAGCACCACGCCAACGACGATCAGGAGCGCGGTGCTGCTGAGCGTGAGCGCCTGGATGCCGGTGAGGTGTCGGGCCAGGAAGGGCAGCACGGCCACGATGCCCAAGAAGATCGCGCCGCCCCAGGTGATGCGCGTCAGTACCTTGTACAGGTACTCCTGCGTCGGCCGGCCGGGGCGGATGCCCGGGATGAACCCCCCGTGCTTCTGCAGGGTCTCCGCGATCTTCTGCTGCTCGAACAGCACCAGGGCGTAGAAGAACGTGAACCCGACTACCAGCAAGAAGTAGAGTACCCAGTAGAGCCAGCTCGTGCCCAGGTAGAATAGCTCGTACACCGTCTTCGCGAAAGCGGCGATGAACTCGTTCTGCACGCCCAGGAAGTAGCTCGCTACGGTGCCCGGGAAGATCATGATCGACTGAGCGAAGATCAGCGGGATCATGCCGGCGGAGTTCACCCGCAGGGGGATGTGCGTCGTCCCGCCGCCATACCAGCGGTTGCCCCGCAGCCGCCGCGCGTACTGGACGGGGACTCGCCGCTGCCCCTCGTAGACGAAGACGATGGCCAGCGTCGTCGCAACGCCCAGCAGGACGAACACGGCAAGCCCAAGGTAGTTGGTGCCGGCCACGATTCCCTTCCAGGCCGCTTGCGGCAGCGAGGCCACGATCCCGCCGAAGATGATGATCGAGACCCCGTTGCCGATCCCGTTCTGGGTGATCAACTCCCCCAGCCAGATCAGCAGCATGGTCCCGGCAGTCATGGAGATCAGGATAGCCAGGGTTCCTAGGATATCGTGGTCGAAGCCGAAGGCGGGGAGGATGGGTTGCTGGCTCGTCGCGTTGAGGAACTGCACCGTGCCGAAGGCCTGGAGGAAGGCGAGCGGCACCGTGAGGTAGTGGGTGAGCTGGTTGAGCTTCTGGCGGCCCGCCTCCCCCTCGTTGGAGAGTTCCTGCAGGCGGGGGATAACCGGCACCATGAGCTGCATAATAATCTGGGCCGTGATGTAGGGGTATACCCCCATGGCGGCGATCGAGAACGAGGAGAGAGCGCCGCCGGAGAATAGGTTCAGCATGCCGATGAGCTGGTTCGACTCGAAGAGCGAGCGAAGCGCCTCCACGTTCACGCCGGGCACCGGCACATTGGCGATGAACCGGAAGACCACCAGCATGGCGGCCGTGAAGATGAGCTTCTCCCGCAGGTCGGGGATCCGGAAGGCATTGACGGCTGCCGCGATCATGCTCTACCCCTTCGCTGCGGCCCGGCGGTCCTTGCCCGCTTTCGGCTTCGGCGGCGACAGCTCCACGACGGAGCCGCCCGCGGCCTCGATCTTCGCCCGGGCCTGCTGCGAGACCCGGTCGGCCTGGACGTGCAGCGGCACCGTCAGCTCACCATCGCCGAGGATCTTGACGGGCCGCTCGCCGGGATGGAGGAGGCCCGCGGCGACTAGCGTCTCCGGTGTCACGGTGCTCCCCGGCGGGAAGACCGCGAGCTGGTGTACATTGACCACCGCGTACTCGACGCGGAAGGGGTTGCGGAACCCGCGCCGGTGAGGCAAGCGGCGCACCAGCGGCAGCTGGCCCCCCTCGAAGTAGGGCGGCACACCGCCACCCGAGCGCGCCTTCTGGCCCTTCGTCCCGCGGCCGGCGGTGGTGCCGCGGCCCGATCCCAGGCCCCGGCCCACCCGGCGCCGCTTGCGGCGGGCGCCCGGCGGCGGGCGTAGCTCGTAGAGCCTCATACTTCCTCCACCTTGACGAGGTGCTGCACCTTGAAGATCATACCCCGCACCGTCGGGGTATCGGGGCGCTCCACGACCTGGTGGAGCCGCCGGAGCCCCAGGCTCCGCACGGTGCGGCGCTGGTCGGCACTGTAGCCGATCGGGCTACGCACGAGTTTGATGCGCAAGCGCTCGCTCATTGCTTCCCATTCCCCTCGGCCGGCTCGCCCCGGCGAATGCGACGCACCTCCTCCGGGTCCCGCAGGGCCGCGAGCCCCCGGATCGTCGCCTGCACCACGTTCACCGGGTTGTTGCTCCCCAGCGACTTGGTCAGCACGTCGCGCACGCCGGCCGCTTCCATCACCGCGCGCACCGTGCCCCCGGCGATGACACCGGTGCCCGGGCGCGCAGGCTTCATGAGCACGCGCGAGGCACCGAAGTCGCTCACGATCTCGTGCGGGATCGTGGTGCCCTTGAGGGGCACGCGAATCAGGTTCTTCTTCGCGTTCTCCACGCCCTTGCGGATCGCGTCGGGCACCTCGTTGGCCTTCCCGATGGCCGCGCCCACAACGCCCTGGCCGTCGCCCACGACGACCACAGCGCTGAAGCTGAAGCGCCGCCCGCCCTTGACTACTTTCGCAACGCGATTGACGCGGATGACTTTCTCTTCGAGATTCAGCCCTACTGGGCTAATCCTCGGCATGCTATGCTCCTGCGCTAGACGCCCCACCTCGGTATGGTGGCTGCCCGCGGGCAGCGCGGCCCATCAAAACTGCAGCCCCGCGGCGCGCGCGCCTTCGGCGAGCGCCTTCACCCGGCCGTGGTACAGGTAGCCCCCCCGGTCGAAGACCACCTTGTCGATGCCGCGCTCGAGCGCGCGGCGCGCGATCAACTCGCCGACGGCGCGAGCCCGCGCCGTCTTGGGCCCCGAGAACTGCTCGCGGGCCACCGGTTCCACCGACGAGGCGGCGGCTAGGGTGATGCCCCGGCTATCGTCGATGACCTGGGCATAGATATGCTTGAGGCTGCGGAACACGCTCAGGCGGGGCCGGCTGGGCGTGCCGACCACCCGCTTGCGAATGCGCCGGTGGCGCCGCGCGCGCGCGGCGCGCCGGTCGAACGGTTTGTACACGATCGCCTCACCTCCTCAGGCGCGAGGCGGAGCGGCGCAGGCGTGGCGAGCGTACCGCCCTAGGATCCGTGGGGCCGGCTAGCGCTTCTTACCGACGGCCTTGCCGGCCTTGCGGCGCACCACCTCGCCAACGTAGCGGATCCCCTTGCCCTTGTAGGGCTCGGGCGGCCGGATGCGCCGGATCTGCGCCGCGATCTCGCCGACGAGCTCCTTATCCGCGCCCGTGACCGCGATGCGCGTCCCGCCCTCGACGGTGAGCTGGATGCCCGGGGGCGCCGCGAACTCGACGGGGTGGGAATAGCCCACCTGGAGCACGATCCCGTTCGCGCTCTGCTGGGCGCGGTAGCCGGTGCCCTGGATCTCCAGCCGCTTGGTGAAGCCCTCGGTGACGCCGGTCACCATGTTGGCCACCAGGGTGCGCATCAGCCCATGCAGCGCGCGCAGCCGGGGGAGGTCGTTCTCCCGCGTCACGCGGAGCTGCCCATCCTCCCGCGTCACGTGGATACCCGGCGGGATCGGCCGGGCCAGCTCGCCGCGGGGCCCACGGACCCGCACGACACTGTCAGTGATCTCGACTTGTACGCCCGCTGGAAGCGGGATCGGAACGCGTCCGATGCGTGACATCCTCGCTGCTCCCGTCGCGCTTGGATCGGAGAGCGGATCGCCCCGCTGCTGGAAATTTTAGGGTAGCGAGGCGGTTACCACACGTAGCAGAGCACCTCGCCGCCGACGCCCAGCCGCCGCGCCTGCTCACCCGTCATCACGCCGCGGGGCGTGGATAGGATTGCCGTGCCCACCCCGCCGTAGACGCGCGGGATCGTGGCGTGCTTGGTGTAGATGCGCAGGCCGGGATGGCTAACGCGCTTGAGCCCGATGAGGACCGGCTGCTTTTTCCCGGTATAGCGGAGCTGGATGCGCAAGTTGCGCTTCCCGTCCTCGGTCAGCACCTCGAATCCTTGGATGTAGCCCTCCTCTCGGAGGACGCGCGCGATCTCGGCCTTCAGCCGGGAATACGGCACAATGACGCTTGGATGTCCCCGCGCGGAGGCATTGCGCAGGCGCGTTAGCATGTCGGCGATGGGATCGGTCATCATAGGCTAGTGCTCCGACCTACCAGCTGGCCTTGATCACGCCGGGGATCTCGCCGCGCAACGCCCGCTCGCGGAAGCAGATGCGGCACATCCCAAAGCGCCGCATGAACGCGCGGGGCCGGCCGCACAGCGGGCAGCGGTTGTGCTGCTGCACGCGGAACTTGGGCGGTTTCAATGATTTCGCAATCTTCGATTTCTTCGCCATCGCTCCCCTTGCCGACGAGATTAGGCGGCTTTCTGGAACGGCATTCCCAGCAGCTCCAGCAGCCGCCGCGCTTCCTGATCGGTCCGCGCCGAGGTAACGATCGTTACCTCCATTCCACGGATCTTATCGATTTTATCGTAATCGATCTCGGGAAAGATGAGCTGCTCCCGCAAGCCCAGGGTGTAGTTCCCGCGCCCATCGAAGGAGTTGGGCGAGACCCCACGGAAGTCGCGCAGCCGCGGCAGGGCCGCATTCATCAACCGGTCCAGAAACTCGTACATCCGCTCCCCCCGCAGCGTGACGGTGAGCCCCACCGGCATACCCTTCCGCAGGCGGAAGGCCGCGATCGACTTCTTGGCGCGGGTAACGATGGGCTTCTGGCCGGTGATCAAGGATAGATCGCGCATCGCATTGTCGAGCGCCTTAGGGTTTTGTATCGCCTCCCCAAGACCGATATTCACTACGACTTTATGTAGCCGCGGTACCTCCATAGGGTTGCGGTACTGAAATTCCTTCATTAGGGTGGGTACTACAATATTTTGATAATGCTCACGCAAACGGCTCACCATCTCGCTCTCCCCCTCGCGCCAACCGGCGAGTTTCAGGAGCGCTTATCCCAGGCGTGGACGGGGATGTCGCTACCACAGCGCTTGCAGACCCGCACCTTGTCACCGGTCGGCAGGAAGCGGTAGCCCACCCGCGTCGGCCGGTCGCAGCGCGGACAGATCAGCATCACGTTCGAGATGTGTAGCGGGGCCTCGATATCGATGATACCAGCCTGGCGCGCGCCCCGGATGCCCGGCTTGGCATGGCGCTTCACGATGTTCGTTTCTACGAGGATCACGCGGTTCTCTTTGGGCAAGACCTGGCGCACCCGGGCGCGCTTGCCCTTCTCGCGCCCGGCGATCACCAGGACGGTGTCGTTTTTCGCGATCTTCGCCATCGGACCCGCCCCTCCTCAGAGCACCTCGGGTGCCAGCGACACGATCTTCATGTAGTTCTTGTCGCGGAGCTCCCGTGCCACCGGGCCGAAGATGCGGGTGCCTTTCGGGTTGTTCCGGTCCGTCAGGATGACGGCCGCATTGTCGTCGAACTTGATGTAGGACCCGTCGGGGCGGCCGTACTCCTTGGCCGTGCGGACAATCACCGCCCGCACGATATCGCCCTTCTTGACCGCGCCGCCCGGCACGGCCTGCTTGACCGAGGCGACGATGACATCGCCCACCCCGGCGTATTGCTTGTTGCCGCCGTCGAGCACGCGGATACACATGATCTCGCGCGCCCCGGTGTTATCGGCGACCCGCAGTCGTGTCTGTGGTCGAATCATGTGTCCCTCCGGCTATGGCTGCCGGTCCTCCAGAGCCGGCGCGCCCTCCGCGCGCCGGAGGATCCGCGTAACGATCCAGTGCTTCTCTTTGCTGATGGGCCGCGACTCGGTGATCTCCACCTGGTCCCCGACGCGGCAGGCGTTCTCCGCGTCGTGGGCCTTGAAGCGCCGGGTCCGGCGGATCAGGCGCCCGTAGAGGGGGTGGCGGCGGAAATGCTCGACAGCCACCACGACCGTCTTGTCCATCTTGTCACTTACCACGGTGCCGATCTTAGTCTTGCGCGGCATCAGTGCCCCTCCCCTCGCTGGGCGCGCAGCTCCAGCTCGCGCTGCCGAGTGAGCAGGCGTGCGATATCTCGCCGGACCTCACGGATACGTGCCGTGTTGGTCAGGCGGCGCGTCGCGTATTGGAAGCGGAGGTTGAACAGCTCCTGCCGGAGCTCCTGCAGCCGGCGCGGGATCTCCGCCTCAGTGAGCGCCCGCAGTTCCTGCTTCTTCATCGGTCAGCGTCTCCGGTCGGGTGACGATCTTGGTGGCGATGGGCAGCTTGTGAGCGGCCAGCCGTAGCGCCTCCTCGGCGAGCTCGGTCCGGACGCCTGCCACCTCGAACAGGATGCGCCCGGGCTTGACGACCGCGACCCAATGGTCGGGCGATCCCTTCCCGCTCCCCATGCGCGTCTCCGCCGGCTTGGCGGTCACGGCGTGGTCGGGGAAGATCCGGATCCACACTTTCCCACCGCGCTTGAGATGGTGGGTGATCGCGCGCCGCGCAGCCTCGATCTGCCGGGCCGTGATCCAGGCCGGCTCTAGCGCCTTGAGGCCCATGTCCCCGTGGGCCAGCGTGCTGCCGGCCAGGGCGATGCCCTTGGGATACGGCACATGGGGCTTGCGGAACTTAACGCGTTTTGGCTGCAGCATGCCCTCTTCCCGTCGTCTTGGCTCGAGCTACCGCTCCTCGGCGGCAGGGTGGCCCGCCTCGTCAGAGGCCGAGGGCTCCGCCGCGGGAACCGCCTCCACGTCCGCAGGCGCCTCGGCCGGCGCCTCCGGTGCTGCGGGCCGCGCGCGCGCCCGACCGGCGCCGTCGCGCGGGGGCCGCGCCGGCCGGGCCACCGGTGCGGGCGCAGGGGCGGCGGCGGTCCGCGCCGCCTCCGCGGTGCCCGTCTCCGGCAGCACGTCGCCCCGGTAGATCCAGACCTTGACGCCGATGACGCCGTACGTTGTATAGGCGGTGGCCTGGCCGTAATCGATGTCGGCCCGCAGGGTGTGGAGCGGGACCCGGCCCGCACGCTCCCACTCCGTCCGCGACATCTCCGCCCCGCCGAGGCGGCCGGCGACTTGAACGCGCACCCCTTTGGCGCCGAACCGCATCGCGCGCTGCACCGCCTGCTTCATCGCCCGGCGGAACGCCACCCGGCGCTCAAGCTGCTCGGCGATACTGCGCGCGACCAGGGTGGCATCGAGCTCGGGCTGCCGGATCTCCTGGATGGTGACCCGCACCTTCTTGTCGGTCAGCTCCTCCAGCAGGCGGCGCAGCTCCTCGACCTTCGCGCCCGCCTTCCCGATAACGATACCGGGCTTGGCGGCGTGGATGATGACGGTGAGCTGGTTCGCCGAGCGCTCCAGTTCCACGCGCGAGATGCCGGCATCCGCCAGCCGCTCCATAATCAGCGAGCGGACGCGGATGTCCTCATGGAGGAGGCTGGCATACTCCCGCCGGTTGGCGTACCAGCGCCCCTGCCAATCCTTGATGATGCCCAGGCGGAACCCGATGGGATGGACCTTCTGACCCACGAGGCCTCTCCTTACCCGCGCTCAGCGACCACAACGGTGAGGTGGCTAGACCGCCTGAGGATCGGGCCCACCCGGCCCCGCGCCTTGGGCCGGAAGCGCTTCAGCGTCCGCCCCTTGTCCGCGGTCGCGCGCACGATATAGAGCGCAGTCGGATCCAGGTTGAAATTGTTCTCGGCATTGGCCGCCGCCGAGCGAACGACCTTGGCGAACTGGCGCGCAGCCCGCTGCGGCAGAAACTGCAAGATGGCCAGCGCCTCCTCCACGGACTTGCCCCGAATGACATCCGCGACCAGCGCGGCCTTCTGCGGCGAGCCGGGCACGTTGCGCGCCACCGCCCGCACCTCGATGCCAGCCATCGCTCCCCTCACCGCGCCTCTGCCGGCCACTCAGCGCACCGACGTGGACTTCTCGCCGCGGGCCGTATGGCCGCGGAACGTCCGCGTCGGGGCGAACTCGCCCAGCTTGTGGCCCACCATGTTCTCCGTGATGTAGATGGGCACGTGGCGCCGCCCGTCATGCACGCCGATCGTGTGGCCCACCAGCTCCGGGAAGATGGTGCAGTCGCGCGACCAGGTCTTGATGACCTCTTTGCGCCCGGTCTGGTTCAGTCGCTGCACTTTCTGGAGCAGCTTGGGATCGATATACCAGCCCTTCTTCGCCGATCGACTCATCGTCGCTGTCTCAACACCCCTTCCCTACACCTTCCGCTCGGCTACTTCCGGCGCCGGACGATGTACTTGTCCGTCGCCTTGTTGCGGCGCGTCTTGCGCCCCATGGCGGGCTTGCCCCAGGGCGTCTTCGGCTGCCCGCCGATGGGGGCCTTGCCCTCACCCCCGCCGTGCGGGTGATCGCGCGGCGTCATCGCCGAGCCGCGCACGTGCGGCCGGCGCCCGCGCCAGCGGTTGCGGCCGGCCTTGCCGATCCGGATGGTGGCGTGCTCCGCATTCCCGACCTGGCCGATGGTCGCCATGCAGGAGAGGTGAATGCGCCGCACCTCGCCCGAGGGCATCCGGATCTGCGCCCAGGCGCCTTCCTTCGCCAGCAGCTGCGCGCTGGCGCCCGCGCTCCGCACGAGCTGCCCCCCCCGGCCGGGGTAGAGCTCCACGTTGTGGATGATGGTCCCCACCGGGATGTCGCGCAGCGGCAGGGCGTTTCCCGTCTGGATCTCGGCCCCGGGGCCCGACATGATCTGCTGTCCCACGCGGAGCCCCTCGGGGGCCAGGATGTAGCGCTTCTCGCCGTCGGCGTACTCGACCAGGGCGATCCGGGCGGAACGGTTCGGATCGTATTCGATCGTCCGCACGACGGCGGGGATACCGAACTTGTTCCGCTTCCAATCAATGATACGGTATAGCCGCTTGTGCCCGCCGCCCCGGTGCCGGACGGTAATGCGCCCTTGCGCGTTCCGGCCCGCGTGCTTCTTCAGCGGCTGGGTCAGCGACTTCTCGGGCTCCTTCGCCGTAATCTCCTCGAACGTGTAGCCGGACATGCCGCGCCGGCCGGGCGACGTGGGTTTGTACTGTCGGACTGGCACGCTAGACCCCCTCGTACAGCTCGATCCGGTGGCCCGGCGCCAGCGTGACGATCGCCTTCTTCCAGCTGCGCGTGGTGCCGGCGATCCGGCGTCGACCGGGCGCGTACCGCCGCTTGCCGTGAACATTGATGATGTTCACAGCCTTCACTTGCACCTTGAAGATCTCCTCGACCGCCCGTTTCACGTCGAGCTTGTTGGCCTCCCGGGCCACCTCGAAGACGTATTTCCCTTCCGCATTGAGCATCGTGTTCTTCTCGGTGATAACGGGCCGCAGCAGCACCTCGTAGCTGTTCATGATGCGGTCACCTCCGGGCTCGCGCCGGCCGCTTCCGGCGAGCTCGCGGCCGCCTGCCCGTTCGCCGGCGCCGCAGGGGCCAAGGCCGCCACCGGCCGGCGGCGGATCTCGGCGGTGAGGGTCCGAGTCAGCGCCTCCACGGCATCGGTGGTCATGAGCAGCCAGCGGTACTTGAGGACGTCGAGCAAGTTCGTGCCGCCCGGCAGCACGGTGCGCACCTTCGGCAGGTTCGCCGCTGCCCGCTTGACGCCCTCGTCGCGCTGACCGAGCACCACCAGGGCGTTGTCGCCTACGCCCAGGCGGGTCAGGGCGGCGACCATCTCGCGCGTCTTGGGCGCCGGCAGCGTGAAGTTCTCCAGGACCATCAGCTCGCCCGCCTGGAGCTTCGCCGAGAGCGCGGAGCGCATGGCCAGCCGCCGCATCTTGCGGGGGAGGTCCTGGTGGTAGGAGCGCGGCCGGGGGCCGAACACCACGCCGCCGCCGCGCCAGTGCGGCGCCCGGATGGAGCCCTGCCGGGCGCGGCCGGTCCCCTTCTGGCGCCACGGCTTCCGGCCGCCCCCGGCCACCTCGCCGCGCGTTTTAGTCTTGTGCGTTCCCCGGCGCTGGTTGGCGAGCTGGGCCACCACGGCCTGGTGGAGCACCGCCATGTTCGGGGTGATGCCGAACACGCGCTCGTCGAGCTGGATGTGCCGGACGATCTCGCCGGCCATGTTCCGGACGGGCACCTCGATCATGGGGTCCCCCGACTCTTGCGGATGATGAGCAGGCCGTTGCGCGCCCCCGGCACCGCCCCCGCCACAGCGATCAGGTTCCGCTCCGGATCCACCTGGAGGACGCGCAAGTTCTTGACGGTCACCCGCTCGCCGCCCATCCGGCCCGCCATGCGCGTCCCCTTCAGGACGCGGCCGGGCGTCGTGCCGCTCCCGATCGAGCCTGGCGCGCGGTGGCGGTCGGACTGGCCGTGCGTCTTGGGGCCGCCGCCAAAGTGGTGCCGCTTCACCACGCCGGCGAACCCCCGGCCCTTGGACGTGCCGGTCACATCGACCCGGTCGCCCGGCCGGAGCAGCCCGGCATCGACGCGCATCCCCACCTGGATCCCCTCCAGGCTGTCCGCCGGCACTTCGCGCAGGTGCCGGAGCTTGGGGAGGTTCTTGAGGTGGCCGGCCTCGGGCCGGTTCAGCCGCCGCGTCTCCTCGAACCCGAGCTGCACCGCCGTGTAACCGTCGCGCTCGGGCGTGCGGAGCTGGGTCACCCAGCACGGCCCGGCCTGGATCAGCGTCAGGGCGACCTCCTCCCCCCGCTCGTCAAAGGTCCGGGTCATCCCGAGCTTGCGCCCTAATATGCCGCGTATCATTGCTCTGCCTCAGTCGCCAGCCCCCAGGCGGGCAAACACCGCCCGCGCCGGCGCGCCGGGAGCCGTCGCCTTAGAGTTTGATTTCGATATCCACCCCGGCCGGCACGTTCAGCCGCATGAGCTGATCCACCGTGCGCGGCGTAGGGTCGAGCACATCGATCAACCGCTTGTGCGTGCGGATCTCGAACTGCTCGCGCGAGTTCTTGTCGATGAACGGCGAGCGGATGACCGTGAACCGCTCGATACGGGTGGGTAGCGGCACCGGCCCCGCCACCGTCGCGCCGGTGCGCTCCGCCGTCTCGACAATCTGCTGTGCCGATTTGTCCAAGATCTTGTGATCGAACGCCTTGAGGCGAATCCGGATCCGCTGTCTGGCCATTGGTCTCTACCCGCAGGCAGCGGGGGCGGGGATAACCCGCCCCCGGGCCACCTTACTCCAAGATCTGGGTGACGACGCCGGCGCCGACGGTGCGGCCGCCCTCCCGGATGGCGAACCGCAGCCCCTCTTCGATCGCCACCGGCTGGATCA
>Ga0209810_1004532_pt1 | contig 13301 bp, 11 predicted proteins | sample Coa_R1_7_FD_187159 | JGI IMG/M metagenome (GOLD analysis project Ga0209810, IMG submission 187159) | Surface soil microbial communities from Centralia Pennsylvania, which are recovering from an underground coalmine fire - Coalmine... | ecosystem: Environmental > Terrestrial > Soil > Unclassified...
AGCCGGGTCGGGGACCGCGTCAGGCGGGTAGTTTGACTGGGGCGGTCGCCTCCTAAAGCGTAACGGAGGCGCCCAAAGGTTCCCTCAGGCTGGTTGGCAATCAGCCGTCGAGTGCAATGACACAAGGGAGCTTGACTGCGAGACCTACTAGTCGAGCAGGTGCGAAAGCAGGGCATAGTGATCCAGCGGTTGCATGTGGAAGCGCCGTTGCTCAACGGATAAAAGGTACCCCGGGGATAACAGGCTCATCTTCCCCAAGAGTCCATATCGACGGGAAGGTTTGGCACCTCGATGTCGGCTCGTCGCATCCTGGGGCTGAAGCCGGTCCCAAGGGTTGGGCTGTTCGCCCATTAAAGCGGTACGCGAGCTGGGTTTAGAACGTCGTGAGACAGTGGATAACCGCGCTGTCTATAAATTCGGCTATATGCTGGAAAAACCGAGTATCCGGCAGTACTCGCCTGATTCAAAATCAGGCAGTGACAATCTGACCGGTGCGGTCAATCAGCAGGAAAGGCCGGGAGCGATTCCGGAATCCTCAGAGACCATATGCCGAACACCTTCGGAAGAAGATGAAGAGATGGTCCGATCTGCATGGCGACATGCAGAGCCAGGCAGAGAATGCCCTGGCCCCCGACGGCGCTCGGCGCCGACGGCGGTAACAAGAATGTCGGTCCCTATCCGTCGCAGCCGTAGGAGATCTGAGGAAGGCTGTCCCTAGTACGAGAGGACCGGGACGGACGTAGCTCTCGTGTGCCAGTTGTCCTGCCAAGGGCACTGCTGGTTAGCGACCTACGGAAGGGATAAGCGCTGAAAGCATCTAAGTGCGAAGCTCGTTCCAAGATGAGATCTCCCACAGGTCAACCTGGTAAGGCCCGTGGCTAGATGACCACGTTGATAGGCCGGAGGTGTACGCACAGCAATGTGTTTAGCCGACCGGTACTAATCGGCCGAGGGCTTGGAGGCAACTTTTGCTCGTGCTCGCTATGGAACGCTCAGAGGGGCGCCCGCGCCGTTAGGTGTCGGGGGACCTTGACATGAAAGAGCACCGGTTTCCGGTGGCCATAGCGGCGGGGTCACACCCGTTCCCATCCCGAACACGGAAGTTAAGCCCGCCAGCGCCGATGGTACTTGGGGGGAGACCCCCTGGGAGAGTAGGTCGCCGCCGGAATAAATCTGGAGAAGCCCTCGGTCGAAAGCCGAGGGCTTCTCTTCGTTTTGGGCTGCGCCAGGCTTGATTTCGGGTTGGCGCTGGCCTCGCTGGCAGTAGCCTTCTAACCATGCCTGGCACCCCCGACAGGGATCGTCCGCGCCCAAGTGCCGGTCCCGCGAAGCGAGGGGGAGTACGCGGCCGAGCGAGCGCGCCGGGGCGAGGTTCGTCGAGCGCCGGGGGATCGCGCGGGGGTGGTGCGTCGGCGTCGAGGGGCCGGTGGACCGGCGGTGCGTCATCCGATCGCCCAGCCCGGCCAAGTTCGGGTACCCGCTCTGGTTCGACAGGGCGGAGTGGCACTGGCGGGGGGCGGGGCGCGAACCCGCGAGCAGGGAGTTTCTCCAGTTCGAGCAGGTCCGGAGTTCCGAGGCGTGGAGAGGGCAGCCCTCGAAGGGGTGGCTCCGGGGGCAGCTATCGCTCGAGCGACAGCCGGTCCGCCGCCGGGCCTCGAGCGGGTCGTCCACGGTCAGACGACCCACGGCGTCGATCCGCAGCAACATCACGGGATAGTGCTGGCGAGGGTCGCCCCCGATCGCCGCGCTCCCCAGGGCCTCGATTCGCCGAGGGCGGCAGGCCGAGCGGTCCGCGCCGGGGGGCTGCCGGGCGACCCCCGGCGGCCGGCACGGGAGGCGGACGGCGCCAGGGTGGTTTCGATGACAGGTGGCAAAGGCCCGCTCCCGGCGGCAGACCGTCGAGCGTCGGACGCCGTGGAGAGGGTTCCGCCACCGGCCGGAGAGGGGGCTCAGATGCCGTCCGGCGTAATGGCTCACCCGCCGGCAGGGCAGAACGCGCACCAGGCGGCCGCCGTGGCGGCCCTAGTGCCGCAGGGCGGCCCGGAGCACCCCGGCGAGAGAACAACGAGGGGTGGCGCAACGAGCGGACCGGCCGGTCCCCCCGTGCTGAGGGTGGCGCGAGCCGCATCCCGCGCTGGCGGGACGAGGAGCGGAAGGCTCCGCCGGCGCGTCCTGGCTGGGGGAGCGTCGCCCGGCGGGGCGCCTCGAGCGCCCGGCGGGAGGACGAGTCCGAGCCGTTCCGGAGTGGCGGCCGGCGGCGCGACGAGTGGGAAGACCGGGGCCCGGCCCGACGCGAGCCCTGGGAGCCCGAGGTCTGGCAGCGCGAGCCCGACGACGAGGGCGACGACTGGGGAGCGCCGACGCGCGGGACACGTGGCGCGGCGCCGCCTCGGGGCACACGGGGAGCGCCTTCACGCCGCACCAGGGGCGGCGTGGGTGCAGGGGCCAGGGGAGCTCCCAAGGACGGGGCGGGCGCGCGTTACGGAACGCAGGGTCGAGCGGTGCCCCCGCGTTACGGCACGCAGGATCGAACCACGGCTGGGACGAAGGGGGTCGTTGGAAGGGGCAAGGCCAAGTCGGGCGGCCGGTACGTGGCCCCCGAGCCGCCCTCCGCTCGCCGCCGGCAACCGAAGGTGCCGGCCCACCTCGACGAGGAGATGCGCTCGGCCGCCGGCGCCGAGCGGGCGCCGCGGCTCGCTGCCAGGCTCGCTCAGGCATCAAAGGCCTACGAGCGCGACCGGTACGAGGAGGCTCGCCAGATCCTCCGCACCCTCGCCCAGGAGGCGCCCGCCTCAGCATCGGTCCGCGAGCTGTACGGGCTGACGCTGTACCGGATCAGTCGGTGGCGGGAGGCCCTCAGGCAGTTCAAGGCCTTCCACGACCTGACCGGAGCCTACGACCAGCATCCGGCCATGGAGGACTGCCACCGGGCCCTGCGCCAGTGGCCCTCGGTCGACCGGCTCTGGGAGGAGCTCAGAGAAGCCTCGCCGTCAGCGGAGCTGGTGACCGAGGGTCGCATCGTCGCGGCCGAGTCGCGAGCCGACCGGGGGGACGTCGCCGGCGCCATCCGGATGCTGGAGCCGTCGGCCCGCAAGATCACCCAACCGAAGGAGCACCATCTCCGGTTGTGGTACGCCCTGGCCGATCTCTACGAGCGCGCCGGTGAGCTGCCGGCGGCACGCGACCTGTTCGGGCGCATCTTGCGCCAGGACCGCGCCTTCTTCGACGCCGCCGAGCGTCTCTCCTCGTTGGGCTAGGCGGTTGGGCTAGGCGCTTGGACTAGGCGACAGTGACCTCGGGATTGAGGTACACGTCCTGGACCGCGTGCAGCAGCGAGACACCCTCTGGCATCGGGCGCTGGAAGGCCTTGCGACCGACGATGAGACCCGCGCCGCCGGCCCGCTTGTTGATGACCGCCGTCCGCACCGCCGCCTCGAGGTCGCCGGCGCCCTTCGACTCGCCTCCTGAGTTGATGAGCGGCACGCGCCCCATGTAGCAGTTCACCACCTGCCACCGCGTGAGATCGATGGGATTGTCGGTGGTGAGCTCGTCGTAGACCAGGGGGTCCGTGCGGCCGAACTTGACGGCGTTGAAGCCCCCGTTGTTGTCGGGCAGCTTCTGCTTGATGATGTCGGCATGCAGGGTGACGCCGAGGTGGTTGGCCTGGCCTGTCAGATCGGCTGAGCTCTCGTAGTTCACGCCATCGACCTTGAAACCGGCGTTGCGCAGGTAGCACCACAGCACTGTGAACATCCCATGGCGGTGGGCCTCCTCGAAGGCGGCGGCCACCTCCTGAAGCTGGCGGGTGGACTCGTCCGACCCCCAGTAGATGGTGGCGCCGACCCCGGTGGCACCCAGGTCGGCGGCCTGGCGGACGCTACCGAACATCACCTGGTCGTAGCGGTTCGGATAGCTCAGGAACTCGTTGTGATTCATCTTGACGATGAACGGGATTTTGTGGGCGTAGCGCCGGGCCACGATCCCGAGCACGCCGAAGGTGGTGGCGATGGCGTTACAGCCGGCCTCGATGGCCAGCTCGACCAGGTTCTTCGGGTCGAAGTAGGCCGGGTTCTTGGCAAAGCTGGCCGCAGCGGAGTGCTCGATCCCCTGGTCGACCGGGAAGATCGACAGGTAGCCGGTCCCTCCCAGCCGCCCGGTGTTCAGCACCTGCTGGAGGTTCCTCACCACCGGTATGGGGCGGTCGCTGTCAATCAGCACCCGGTCGACGAAGTCGGGACCGGGCAGGGTCAGCTCCGCCGACGGGATCGCCTTGGCCTTGTACTGCAGCAACGCCTCGGCGTCCTTGCCGAGCAGCTTCTCGAGATCCACCGTCCGCTCCTCGCTGGCTGGCTGGTCGTGGTCGTAGTGGCCGCCGGGCCGCTGGGATGCAGGGCCCGGCCCTGACCAAGAGTACCCAGCCGCCCCACGGGCCCACCCCGACCCTGCTGGCCCAGGACAGGTGCAGCCCCGGGGCCGGTGCCCTTGCCGACCCCTGGCGCCGCTCTGCCCCTGGCCTCGCCAGACCGCTGCCGTGCCTGACCCCTGCCGTCGCCGGAGCCGTGCCACCAGCGCCCTGCGGCCGTCCCCCTACCGCCGTCCGGAGCGCCGGCCGGCCGGGCCGGCCTGGTCCAGGGCGGCCGCCAGCCGCTCGACGGCGCCGGCCAGGGACGACCGCACCGCCGCCACCCGGCGGGCCGCCACCACCGAGTCGGCTAGGACCTCGGTCCGGCTTTGGGTGGCCCCTCCCGCCCGGAAGAAGCGACGCCTCACCCGGCCCACCACCACTACCTCCTCGCCCTCGTCCATCTCGACCGCCCGGGCCGGGGCGTCGAACCAGACGACCGGGACCGACTCGGCCCCCTTGGCGTCCCCAGGGACGGTGACTTGCAGGCTCATCAGGCGGGTACCCGACTCCAGCAGCTTCTCCTGAGGCGGGCTGCTGAGCCGACCCGCCAGCACGACGACATTCATCTCTCTCACCTCCGCCCGCGACGGGCAGGCCAGAACTCCGGTTCGTCTGCGGGGGAAGTGAGGTCCGCCGTGGCGGTCAAGGCCACGGTAAACCCCGCCTGTGACGGCCCGGCCGGCGCGGCCAGGAGGGGCCCATTCCGAGCGGGGAGTCCGGATCGGGCCCCGGCGGGGGGCCCTGGGCGGCCCGTCCCCTTGGCCCCAGCGCCACTGACGGTAAACTCAGTGTGAACGACGGCCCTCCCACCGCGGATGCGGGGCTCGGCGATCACTTAGCGGGGCCGGCAACGGGGCCGGTCGCGTAGAGAAATGAGACGGGAGCACCGTTGACGGAGACAGTGGAGACCCGAACCCCCCAGGACCTGGATCGTGTCGTCATCCGGTTCGCCGGGGACTCCGGGGACGGCATGCAGCTCACCGGTGACCGCTTCACCACGGTGAGCGCAATCTTCGGGAACGACCTCTCGACGCTGCCGGACTTCCCGGCCGAAATCCGGGCCCCGGCCGGCACCCTCGCCGGCGTTTCGGCGTTCCAGGTCCACATATCGGACCACGACATCCTGACCCCGGGCGACTACCCCAATGTCCTGGTGGCGATGAACCCGGCTGCACTCCGGGCCAACATCACCGACCTGCCGATGGGTGCCACCATCATCCTCAACTCGGACGCGTTCGACGACCGGTCGCTGGCCAAGGCGGGCTACTCCGCCAACCCACTGGAGGACGGGACCCTGGCCGGGTACTCCATCTACGAGGTCCCGATGACCTCGTTGACGCTCGAGGCGACCAAGCCCACCGGCGCCAAGCCCCGCGACGCCGAGCGGTCCAAGAACTTCTTCGCCCTGGGACTTGTCACCTGGCTGTACCACCGCCCCGTCCAGGAGACCCTCGACTGGATCGTCGAGCGGTTCAGCCGGAGCCCCATGGTGGCCGACTCCAACACCCTCGCCTTCAAGGCGGGCTACAACTTCGGCGAGACCGCCGAGCTGTTCCAGGTCACCTATCAGGTCAAGCCGGCCGTGCTCGAGCCGGGCACCTACACCAACATCAACGGCAACACCGCCCTGTCCTGGGGTCTGCTGGCCGCCAGCCAGGCGGCGAAGATGCCGATCTTCCTCGGCTCCTATCCGATCACGCCGGCCTCGACGATCCTGCACGAGCTGTCCCGCCACAAGAACTTCGGCGTGCGCACCCTGCAGGCCGAAGACGAGATCGCCGGGGTGAGCATGGCGTTGGGGGCGGCCTTCGGCGGCCACCTCGGGATCACCACGACCAGCGGGCCGGGCATCGACCTCAAGTCCGAAACGGTCGGTCTCGCCGTCAGCCTCGAGCTACCGCTCATCATCGTCGACATCCAGCGGGCGGGGCCTTCGACCGGCATGCCCACCAAGACCGAGCAGGCCGATCTGCTCCACGTCATGTACGGGCGCCACGGCGAGGCACCGGTGCCGGTGGTGGCGGCGATGACACCGGGCCACTCCTTCTGGGCGGCCATCGAGGCGGTGCGGATCGCCATCAAGTACCGCACCCCGGTGTACCTGCTGTCCGACGGCTACCTGGCCAACAGCGCCGAGCCCTGGAGGCTCCCTGATGCCAGCGCCCTGCCGGACATCGCCGTGCCCTTCGCCACCGAGGCCAACGGCACCGACGCCGACGGCCGCCCGGTCTTCCTCCCGTACCTGCGCGACGAGGAGACGCTGGCACGGGCGTGGGCGGTGCCGGGTACTCCCGGCCTCGAGCACCGCATCGGCGGTATCGAGAAGGAGGACGGCAGCGGCAACATCTCCTACGACCCGGCCAACCACGAGCGGATGGTGCGGCTGCGGGCGGCGAAGATCGCCGGCATCGCCAAGGACATCCCGCCCGTCGAGGTCGACGGCGAGGACGGTGCCGAGGTGCTGGTGCTCGGGTGGGGCTCGACCTACGGGACCATCAAGGCCGCCGTGCGGCGGGTGCGGGCGCGGGGGCGCAAGGTCGCCCAGGCCCATCTGGTTCATCTGAATCCGTTCCCCGCCAACCTGGGCGAGGTCCTGCGTAGCTACCGGGCCGTGCTGGTTCCGGAGATCAACCTGGGTCACCTCTCCAAGCTGGTGCGAGCAGAGTTCCTGGTCGACGCCCGCGCCCTCACCAAGGTGCAGGGCCAGCCCTTCCGGGTGGCCGAGGTGGAGACCGCCATCATGGAGGCCATCGATGACTGACACCGCCGTTCCCGCCACCACCAAGAAGGACTGGACCAGCGACCAGGAGGTCCGCTGGTGCCCCGGCTGCGGCGACTACTCCATCCTGACGGCCGTGCAGATGATGATGCCCGACCTCGGGGTTCGGCGGGAGTCGACCGTGTTCGTGTCGGGGATCGGCTGCTCCAGCCGGTTCCCGTACTACATGAACACCTACGGGATGCACTCCATCCACGGTCGGGCCCCGGCCATCGCCACCGGTTTGGCCCTGTCCCGACCGGACCTCGACGTATGGGTGATCACCGGCGACGGCGACGGGCTCTCCATCGGGGGCAACCACCTCATCCATGCCCTCCGGCGGAACATCAACATCACCATCATCCTGTTCAACAACCAGATCTACGGCCTGACCAAGGGCCAGTACAGCCCGACCAGCGAGGTGGGCAAGGTCACCGCCTCGACTCCGTTCGGCTCCCTCGACCGGCCGTTCAACCCGGTCAGCCTGGCCCTGGGTGCGGAGGCGACCTTCGTGGCCCGCACCCACGACATGGACCGCAAGCACATGCAGGCCACGTTCGCCCGCGCCCACGAGCACAAGGGGGCGGCCTTCGTCGAGGTCTACCAGAACTGCAACGTCTACAACGACGGGGCGTTCGAGACCATCCTGGCCAAGGACGCCCGACCGTCGATGCTCATCCCCCTCGAGCACGGCCAGCCCATCCGCTTCGGCCCCAACGGCGAGCGCGGGGTGGTGCTCGACAAGGACGGGGTGCGCATCGTCGAGGTCGCCGACGTCGGCGAGGACGCCCTGCTGGTCCACGACGAGAAGCGCCTCGATCCCAGCGTTGCCTTCATGCTGTCGAGGCTGGCCACCGGGCCGCACGAAATCACCCCCATCGGGGTGTTCAGGGCCGTCGACGCCCCCGACTACGGCACCGCCATGCAGCACCAGCTGGTCGAGGCCCAGGAGCAGCGGGGGCCGGGCGACCTGTCCAAGCTGCTCGCCTCCGGCTCCACCTGGACCGTCCACTAATCGGGGGCTGATCCGGAGGCGAGCGGGCCGCCTAGGAGGTGCCCGGCGCCGGCGTTCGCTTCCGGCCTAGGTTGCCCTGGTCCAGCTCCTGTAGCCGCTGGGCCATGCCGACCATGACCTTCTGGGCGATCGAGGGCACCCCGGCCAGCGCCCCGCTGAACTCCCGCCGGCCCAGCACGGCCACCCGCATGGGGGTGACGGCGGTGACGGTGGCGTCGCGGGGTGCCGGGTTGAGAAGGGCCAGCTCCCCGAAGGAGTCGCCCGGGCCCAGCACGGTTATGCGCCGGCCCCGCCGGGTGACGGCGGCCTGACCGCTCAGGATGATGAAGAACTCGCTGCCGGCGGCTCCCTCGCGGGTCAGAGCCCGCCCCTCGCCGATGTCCACCTCCTCGACCAGTCGTCCCAGAACGCTCAGCTCCCGCTTCGAGCACTGGCTGAACATCGGGATCTGGCGGAGCTTGTCCACCGCTGAACTGCGCAGAGCCATGTCCCCTCCTCGAGGCTTCGACGCCGGACCGATCATCCCGTCGGGCGGTTGGCGGGCGGTTGCACGACGGTTGCGGCCCGGCTCGATCGGGCCCGGACCGAGGGTCACCGGGGGGGCCCCAACCGTCCCGACCCCGCCTCGCAGGTAGAGGGAGAACCAGCGCCGACGCCGAACATCAGGGGACATGCGAGGTGTCGAGATGGCCGGCAAAGGTGGGCTCCTCCGGATGCTGTCCCCCGAGCAGGCGGCCCTGTTGGGCTCAGAGGCCACCATTCAGCTGTTCGGAGTGGGAGAGAGGCTGTTCGAGGCGGGGGACCCTGCCGCCGACGTCGTGGTGCTGGACTGGGGACTGGCCAAGATGGTCAGGCGGGGCCCCGAGGAGGAGATCGTCGACGTCTGCGGGCCCGGCGACCTCGTCGGCGAGCTGACCCCGAGCGCCGAAGGCACTCACGCCTATGCGGCGGTGGCCCTCGGGGACTCGGTGGCCATGCGGATACCCGCTCCTGCCTTCAACCGCTTCCTCGAGCAGTATCCGGACATCGCCGCCCACCTGCTCCGCACGGCGGTGGGGTGGCTGCGCGCCGCCGAGCGGCACCGCCGGCAGCTGGCGTCGAACGCCCCCGCCGTCAGGGTGCGGACCCGGCTGACCGAGCTGGCCGCCCGCTTCGGGGAGCCCCGACCCGACGGAGTCTGGGTCGAGCTGGCTCTGTCGACCGAGGATCTGTCCGCCTGGAGCACGGCGACGCCGGACGAGGTGGACACCGTGCTCACCGGCCTCGAGCTGGCCGGCATCGTCGAGCCGAGCGCCCGAGGCTTCCTGGTCCTCGATCTGACCCGGCTCCGCGCCGGCTGTCTGGCCGCCGCTCGCCGCTGACCGATCGCCGGCGGGCTTCAGGAAGCGCTGAACTCGACCGGCAGGCTGGCCAGGCCCCGGAGCACCAGGTTCTCCTTGTACTCGGGCGGGTCCGCCAGCACCCGCAGGCCCGGAGTGCGCAGCGCCAGCTCACCCAGGGCCGCCTGGCCCTCGGCCCGGGCCAGCGGCGCGCCAAGGCAGAAGTGGGCCCCGAAGCCGAAGGCCAGATGCCTGGCGTCGTTGCGGGTCACGTCGAAGCGGTCCGGATCCTCGAACTGGGCCGGGTCGCGGTTGGCCGCCCCGATCAGGGTGATCGCCATGTCCCCTTTCGGCACGATGTGGTCCCCTACGGGCAGATCCTCGGTCGCCGCCCGGCCGGTCAGCTGGACCGGCGGGTCGAAGCGCAGCACCTCCTCCACCGCTGACCGGGCCAGACCGGCGTCGGACCGCAGCTTGGCGAGCTGGTCGGGGTGGCGGGCGAAGCAGAGGGCGCCGTTGCCGATCAGGTTGACCGTCGTCTCGTGTCCGGCCACCAGGAGAAGGATGCAGGTCGACAGCAGCTCCTTCTCGCTCAGGGTGTCGCCGGCTTCCTCCACGGCCACCAGGGCCGACAGCAGGTCGTCCTGAGGGTGGGCGCGACGGTGGGCGATGAGGCCCCGGAAGTACTCGACGAACTCGAGCTGGGTGCTGATGCGCCGGTCGAAGAGGACCGGGTCCAGCGGTCCGAAGCTGGGATCGAGGCTGGCGGCCAGCTCCCGCGACCAGGCGGTGAAGCGCTCCTTGTCCTCTACCGGGACCCCGAGCATCTCCGAGATGATCGTCACCGGTAGGGGGTAGGCCAGGTCGGCGATCACGTCCATGCCCCCGGCCGCCAGCGCCGGGGCCAGCAGCTCGTCGACCACCTGCTGGATGCGCGGGCGCAAGGACTCGACCACTCTGGGCGTGAACGCCTTGGCTACCAGGCCCCGCAGGCGGGTGTGGTCGGGGGGATCCATGAAGAGGAACGGCTGCATGCCCTCGAGCTCCTCGGGCAGCGCCGGCATGCCGCCGGTGCTCACGGCGCCGGCGAAGGCGTTGGACCGACGGTCGTCGCTGCTCCAGCGTTGGTCGCGCAGGATGGCGTTGCACTCGTTGTAGCGGGAGACGATCCACAGCCCGGGCAGGGGCGTCTGGAACACCGGGACGTTCTCCTGCAGGAACTTGAACGCCGGATACGGGTCCAGCCGCATGGCCGGGTCGAAGAAGAAGCTCAGGCCGGCGCCGGCCAGGGCTTCGGGGACGGAGTCGGGGTCGAGGACCGACCCGTCGCCGCCAGCGGTGTCAGCCACGGTCGACGGGCTAGTCCACGACCGGCCTGAACACAAGGCCGGTCTTGGGCTTGGGATAGAAGAAGGTGGTCTTGGGAGGCATGCGCCGACGGGCCCGGGCGGTCGACTCGATGACCTCCACCGTGGCCGGGCGCAGGAGGACGCCGGCCTGGGCCTCCCCCTTGTCCACGGCCGCCATGACGTTCTCGATGCCGTGCTGGTAGGTCAGTTCGTGCGCGGGCAGGTCGGCCAGGGCCACATCGAGGCGGGCGGAGTCGAGGTCCGACTCGGCTGCCTCCGACGTGGCAAGCAGGGGACGGGCGACCCAGGCGCCCTCGGGGGTCACCACCGCCAGGCCCCGCTGCTCCATGGTGGTGAGCAGCGACGGGTCGACCGGACCGGCCTCCTCGAGCTCGAAGTGGGACGACAGCGCTCCCAGGAGGTCGAAGCCGGCGGGAAGGCCGGACAGGAGCCGGTGAATGGCCCGCACGGACAGCTGGTCGGCGCTGAGCTCGACGACATAGGCCAGGATCAGGTCGTAGTCCCCTGGCCCGCCGGTGGCCTGGCGCCGTTCTGACTGGTAGGCGAGGCCGGTCTCGTAGCGGTGGTGGCCGTCGGCCAGGACCACCGGCGATCCGGCCACCGAAGCCTCCACCTCGGCCGCCAAGGCCGTTGGCAGGCGCCAGAGCTCGTGCTCCACCCCGTCGTTGTCGACCGTGCGGCCCAGCGGCTCGCCAGCCGGCCGGCCCTCGGGGGCGATGATCTGGGACAGGCCCGCCGCCATGGACAGGCCCCAGACGGGTGACAGGTTGGCCCGGCAGGCGCGTTGGAGGTTCAGGCGCTCGCCCTTGGGCTTGGGCATCGTCCGCTCGTGCGGCAGGACGTCGCCCTGGCCCGGCGTCGCCAGCTCGAGGGCCCCCAGGACCCCGGTGGTGGACCGGGGCCGCCCGCTCTCGTCGTGGAAGCTCATCCGGCACACGTAGAAAACGGGTTCGGCATCGGCTCGGAGCACGCCCTCCGAGCGCCAGGTCTCCATCAGGTGGGCGGCCTCGGAGAACCGGTCCCGACCGCTGTCCGGATCGTCGGCCGGCAGCTCCACCTGGACGGCGTTGTGGGGGCTGCGGGCCACCAGCGCGGCCCGCTCCTCGGGCCCGATCACGTCGTAGGGGGGGCACACGACCGAGTCGAGGTCCACCCCGGGGGCGTAGCGGATGGCGGCGAAGGGTTCGAAGCGGGGCACGCCCTATCTTCGCATCTCCGTCCCGACGGGCCGCCAGCCTCGACCCCACGGCCAGCCCGCCGCCCCGGGCCAGGCAACCAGACCGACAACCGGACCCGCCAACGAGACCGGCCAACCGGAGCGGCCGGCTCGACCCGACAACCAGACCGGCCCCGGCTGCCAGCATGGGCAGGTGCCGAACGATTCGAAGTCAACCTGGATCATCGATCTCGACGGGGTGATCTGGCTGGCCGACCACCCCATACCGGGGTCCCCGGAGGCCGTCGATCGCCTGCGGGCCGGCGGCGTACGGCCCCTGTTCGTGACCAACAACTCCTCCCTGACCGTCGAGCAGTACCTGGCCAAGCTGGCGGGGATGGGGGTCCAGGCCTCGGCAGACGAGCTGGTGACCTCGGCCCAGGCAGCGGCCTCCCTGCTCGAGCCGGGCACCAGCGCCGTGCTCTGCGCCGGGCCCGGTGCCGAGGAGGCTCTCCGCTCCAACGGCGTCGAGGTCAGGTCCGAGGGACCGGCCGACGTGGTGGTGGTCGGCTGGCACCGCGACTTCGACTTCCATCGCCTCACCGTGGCCTGCCGGGCCGTGTGGTCGGGGGCCCGCCTGGTCGCCACCAACGAGGACGCCACCTACCCGACGCCGGACGGGCTCCTGCCGGGGGCGGGCTCGATACTGGCGGCGGTCACGACCGCGACCGCCGCCACCCCGGTCATCGCCGGCAAGCCCCACCAGCCCATCGTCGACCTGTTGCACAAGCGGGCGCCCAACATCGAGCTGGTGGTCGGTGACCGGGTGAACACCGACGGGCTGCTCGCCCGGCGCCTGCAGGTGCCTTTCGGCCTGGTGTTGAGCGGGGTGACCAGGTCCGCCGACGAGGCGGCCGAAGTCAATCCCGTTGAGGTGGCCCCCGACTTCGCCCGACTCGTTGCCCGGCGGGGGGGCCACCGGTAGCGTTTGGCGCATGGCCGAAAACGACTTTCTCCGTCGTTATCTCGATGCGGGGATCGCCTTCACCCAGCTGACCCGCGATCGCGCCGAGGAGTTGGTGCGTGAGCTGGTGCGCGCCGGCGAGGTGCAGCGGGAGCAGACCCAGCAGTGGGTCGAGGAACTGGTCGAGAGGGGCCGGCGCAACCGCGAGCAGGTGGCCGAGCTGGTGCGCCGGGAGCTGCGCGACCAATTGGAGTCGACCCCGTTGGCGACCCGCATCGATCTCGACCGCCTCGAGTCGCGCCTGGCGGAGCTGG
>Ga0209810_1004537_pt1 | contig 13279 bp, 12 predicted proteins | sample Coa_R1_7_FD_187159 | JGI IMG/M metagenome (GOLD analysis project Ga0209810, IMG submission 187159) | Surface soil microbial communities from Centralia Pennsylvania, which are recovering from an underground coalmine fire - Coalmine... | ecosystem: Environmental > Terrestrial > Soil > Unclassified...
ACCCGCGCACCACACAACATCACCACCCCCTGCGCTCCCCCGCAGAGCTTCACACATCACCCAAAATCAGGGAATCCTTCACACGCTCGGAGGCCGGGACCCACGCGTCAGCCGCCCCGATTGTTGGACAGGTGGATGCCGGCTTCCGCCGGCATGACGATAAGAACTCACAGAGTCCGGTTCCGGGCGCTAGATTGCCGGCAAACCGTCGAGGGAGAACACCATGCCGAACGATGTCGCGATCGCGGCGACGCACGAGATCGAGACGCGCGATATCGAGTACCGGCGCGATGCGTCCGGCGCGCTGTTGGCGCGGCTCTACCGTCCGGTCGGCGAGGGGCCGTTTCCGGCGCTGGTCGAGGTGCATGGCGGCGCCTGGGCGTCCGGCGACCGGCTCAACAACGCGCCGCTCGATATCGCCCTCGCGAGGAGCGGCATCGTCGTGCTGGCGATCGATTTCCGCATGCCGCCGCAGCACCGCTATCCCGCGTCGATCGCCGACATTCATTATGCGACGCGCTGGTTGAAGGCGCACGCGGCGGAATTCGGCGGCCGCCGCGACCTCGTCGCCGGCCTCGGCACCTCCAGCGGTGCGCACCAGCTGCTGCTGTCGGCGCTGAAGCCGAACGACCCGCGCTACGCCGCGCTGCCCTTGGCGGAGGCGCCGGGAGAGGACGCCTCTCTGCCGTATCTGGTGCTGTGCTGGCCGATCTCCGACCCGCTCGCCCGCTACCGCATGGTCAAGGAGAAGGGGAATGCCCGCCTCGTCGAGTCGCACGACGCCTACTGGCGTTCCGAGGCCGAAATGGAGGAAGGCAACCCGCAGCTGATCCTCGACCGCGGCGAGGCCGGCGCGCTGCCGCCAGCGGTGCTGATCCAGGGCACCGGCGACGACAACGTCACACCGGACATGGCCGATCGCTTCACCGCCTCCTGGCGCCAACGCGGCGGCCGGATCGACCTCCACAAATTCGACGGCCAGCCGCACACCTTCATCGTCCGCGACCCCGCCGCGGACGCCTCCCGCCGCGCCACGGAGATCATCCGGGACTGCGTCAAGCATTGGGCGGGGGAGTCCTGAAGTTGCCTCGCCCTCTCGGCATCGAGGAGGGCGAGGGGGATCAGTATCGAGCGAACGAAGCCGCTCTCCGTACAGATCGTCATGGCGGGACTCGACCCGGCCATCTTCGGGGCGTTCCGAGATCGCCGGGTCAAGCCCGGCGATGACGAGGCGGCCTCTCAGCCGGTGAAGTGCTTTGGAAAATCGCCCCAGCACGCGTCGTAGTCGCGCTGCAAGGCCTCGGTCGTCAGCGCGAAGCGAGTCGGGCGGATGACGAGGCGGGTCTCGAACATGAATGCGAGCGTGTCCTCGATCTTCTGCGGCGCCAGTTCGGCGCGCGACGCCTTCTCGAAACTCGCCGCGTCGGGGCCGTGCGGCGACATGCAATTGTGCAGCGAGGCGCCGCCCGGCACGAAGCCGCCCGCCTTCGCGTCGTAGGCGCCGCGCACCAAGCCCATGAATTCGTTCATGTAGTTGCGGTGGAAGAAGGGCGGCCGGAAGGTGTGCTCGGCCACCATCCAGCGCGGCGGGAAGATCACGAAGTCGCAATTGGCGATGCCGGGCAGCTCCGAAGGCGACGTCAGCACCGTGAAGATCGACGGATCGGGATGGTCGAAGCTCACCGTGCCGATCGTGTTGAACAGAGCCAGGTCATACTTGTACGGGGCGTAGTTGCCGTGCCACGCGACGACGTCGAGCGGCGAGTGGTCGAGCGCCGCCGCCCATAGATTGCCCTCGAATTTGGCGACGACTTCGCAGGGCTCGTCGCGGTCTTCGAAGGCGGCGGTCGGCGTCAGGAAATCGCGGGGGTTGGCGAGGCCGTTGGCGCCGATCGGCCCGAGCTCGGGCAGACGGAAGAAGGCGCCGTAATTCTCGCCGACATAGCCGCGGGCGCTGCCGTCGGGCAGTTCGACGCGGAACTTGACGCCGCGCGGGACGACCGCGATCTCGCCGGGCGCCGCGGCGAGCGGGCCGAACTCGGTGCGCAGCATGATCCGCCCCTGCTGCGGCACCAGCAGCAGTTCGCCGTCGGCGTCGTAGAAGACGCGGCCGGTCATGGGCTTGGTCGCGCCGTAAACGTGCACGGCGATGCCGCTCCGTGCAGCGGCGTCGCCGCAGGTGCCGAGCGTCGTCAGTCCATCGACGAAATCGGTCGGCGCCTCCCGAAACGGGATCGGGTCCCAGCGCAGCCGGTTCGGCGACGCCTCGGCATCGCCGCACGGCGCGGTCCGCAGCATGCCGTTGTCGAGCCGGCGGAAGGCCCGCTGCATCGCCGACGGACGGATGCGGTAGAGCCACGAACGCCGGTTGGCGCCGCGCGGCGCGGTGAACGCGGTGCCGGACAATTGCTCGGCGTAGAGGCCGCACGGTGGGCGCTGCGGCGCGTTCTGCCCGTGCGGCAGCGCGCCCGGCAATGCCTCGCTTGCGTGCTCGTTGCCGAAGCCCGAGAGATATTCCAGAGCCTCCACCGGCTCGGGAGCCGCGTCCGCGTTCATGACAGACCTCCGCTTGTGCACAGGCCAGGATTTGGTCTCGCCGGGAACCGGCGGCATCAGCCGCCGCGCGGAATGACGATTTTTTCCTCGATGACGAAGCTCTTGATGCGGCCGATGAACAAGGCGCCATCGGCGTGAAGCCGCTTCGCCTCGGGCGAGGCGTTCGCCCGGTCCATCGCGGCGCGGTCGTCGAACCACAACTCGGCGATGCCGTCGATGGCGACATCGGCGGTGGGGATATCCGGACGCGTGCGCTCCTCGACGATGTGGTTCTGCACATAGCGGCGCAGCCCCGGCACCGCGTGCGCGAGCGGCGCGTGAACCTCGACCCAGTGCCGCATGAACTCTTCGTGGGTCAAGTCGGGCTTGCGGGTCAGCAGGCTGAGGCTCTTGATCATGCGGCATCTCCCAAAAAAGACGGCGGCCCTCGCCGGGGGTTCGCTAATATGCGCCGATCCCGCCCCAGGAGGATTCTCCATGAACGACGTCGCCCCGGCCCGCAAGCTCGCCCCGGTCAGCCAGGCGATCAGCCCGGCCAAGTTCGCGCATTTCGTGCTGCGTACCGGCCAGATCGACAAGATGGCAGCGTGGTACCAGACCGTGCTGGCGGCGCGCATCGTGTTCTGCGACGAGCGGCTGTGCTTTCTGTCCTACGACGACGAGCACCATCGTCTCGCGCTGATCAGCGTGCCCGGCCTGCCCGTCCGTGACCCAAACAGCGCCGGCACCGACCACGTCGCCTATACCTACAACGACCTCGGCGAGCTGCTCTCCACCTATCGGAGGCTCAAGGCGGCCGGAATCCTGCCGCATTGGCCGATCAACCACGGCGTCACGACCTCGATGTACTACCGCGACCCGGACAACAACCGGGTCGAATTGCAGATCGATAATTTCGCGACCCCGGCCGAACTCGACGGCTATTTCCACAGCGCCGCCTTCGCCGCCAATCCGGTCGGCGTCACCTATGACCCCGAACAGCTCTGCCGCGATTACGAGGCGGGGGTGCTGATGGGAGACCTGCTGCGCATCCCGCCCCTGCCCGAGGGCAAGACCCCTTGGGACATGCTCGCCAAGCACTAGGCTCGCCACCGGGAGAACGGCATGATCAGCATCGACCTCAGCGGCAAGACCGCGCTCGTCACCGGCGGGGCCTCGGGCATCGGCCTCGCGACGGTCGAGGCCTTCGCGCGCAACGGCGCGAGCGTCGCGATGAACTTTCTGCGCGACGACCCACGCGGGCCGGAGCAGGTGGAGCGGCTGAAGGCTGCCGGGCACCGCGTCGTCGCCGCGCCGGGCAGCGTTTCCGCGCCCGGCGAGGCGGAGGCCATGACGATGCACGCGATCGACGCGCTGGGCCGCCTCGATTTCCTCGTCAACAATGCGGGGACGCCGGCCACGACCGCACCGATCCCGTTCTCGGACTTCGACGCGCTGACCGAGGAGTTCTGGCAGTCAATCCTGATGACCAACCTGATCGGGCCGTTCCGCTGTACGCATGCGGCGGCGCCGGCGCTGAAGGCGGCGCACGGCGCCATCTGCAGCACCGCCTCGATCGCCGGCGTCCAGGGCAGCGGCAGCAGCATCCCCTATGCGGCGAGCAAGGCCGGCGTCATCAACCTGACGCGCAGCCTCGCGCGCACGCTGGCGCCGGACGTGCGGGTCAACGCCGTCGCCCCCGGCTTTGTCGAGAGCCCGTGGAACAAGGACTGGCCGGCCGAGCGCAAGCGCGTGTCGATCGACCGCACGCCGCTGAAGCGCGCGTGCACCCCCGCCGACATTGCCGACGTGATCTTTTTCCTGTGCGCCGGCGCGGCGATGGTCACTGGCCAGACCATCATCGTCGACGGCGGCTTGACGCTCTGAGGGCGCGAAAACCAAAAGCTTTTCGGGAGGGACGATGGCGGAACAAGGCACGATGAACGGGGCCGAATGGCTGGCGCGGGCGCTGGCCAACACCGGCATGAGCCATGTGTTCTTCGTCGAGTCAGTATTGCGCCGCTCCCTGCTGGCCCTCGGCGACCTCGGGGTTAAGCCGGTGCTGGCGCACTCGGAGAAAGCCGCCGCCTACATGGCGGACGGCTATGCCCGCGTCGCGGGGCGGCCGGGGGTGTGCATGGCGCAGTCGGTCGGCGCCGCCAATCTTGCGGCCGGCCTCCAGGACGCCTATCTCGGCCGCAGCCCGGTCATCGCCCTGACCGGCCGCAAGGAGCCGTCGTTCCAGCACCGCAACTCCTACCAGGAGATCGCGCACGCGCCGTTGTTCTCGGCGGTGACGAAGTTCTCGGCGCCGGTCGACTCGACTGCGGAGCTGCCGCGGCTGCTGCGGCATGCGTGGAAGGCGGCGCTCGCCGATACGACGCGGCCGACGCATCTCGACTTCAACGGCTTGCAGGGCGACGTCATTGAGCTCGGGCAGACGAGCGAGCCGGCTGTGCTCGAGACCGAGGTGCGGCATATTCCGGTACATCGGCCGGTGGCCGACGCGCACGACATCGAGCGCGCCGCCGCGATCCTGACCGGAGCGCGCCGCGTTGCGATCGTCGCCGGCGACGGCGCCGCCGCCTCTCAGGCGGGGGCGGAGGTGCTGGCGCTCGCCGAGGCGCTCGCCGCCCCGGTCGCGACGACGTTGGGCGCGCGTGGGCTGATCCCGACCCGCCACCGGCTGTCGGCCGGCGTCGCCGGCAGCTATTCCGCGCCGCCGGCGAACCGCATCGTCCACAGCGCCGAGCTGGTGCTGTTCATCGGCTGCGACACCGGCGACCAAGTGACCTTAAACTGGACGGTGCCACCTCTGGCGACGCGCATCGTGCAAATCGATGCTGACCCGGTCGAGATCGGGCGCAGCTATCCAAACACAACAGGCTTGGTCGGCGACCCGAAGGCGACCTTGGCGCGGCTGATCGAGGCGGTGGGCCGTCCCGTCCGCGACCGCGGCTTCGCCGACGAGGCCGCCCGCATCGTCGAGGATTGGCGCGCCGGCATGGCGCCGCTTATCGAGAAGAGCATGACGCCGATCGCGGTCGAGCGGCTGTGCGCCGAGATCACCCGCGCGCTGCCGGCCGACGGCATTGTGGTCGCCGACACCGGCTATTCCGGCATCTGGACCGGCACGATGCTCGACTTCAACGGCGCCGGACAGAACTACCAGCGCGCCGCCGGCTCTCTCGGCTGGGCCTTCCCGGCCTCGCTCGGGGCAAAATGCGCCGCCAAGGAACGCAAGGTGCTGTGCTTTACCGGTGACGGCGGCTTCTACTACCACTTGGCCGAGCTGGAATCGGCGCGGCGGCAAGGGATCGCCGTGGCCGTCGTCGTCAACAATAATTCGGGCTTCGGCCAGAACCTGACCGGCGTCCGGCGCGTCTCGGGCAACCGCCCCGGCCGCGGCGAGGAACTGATCCGCTTCGGGCCGACCGATTTCACGAAGGTCGCGGAGAGTTTCGGCGTGCGCGGCATTCGCGTCGAACAACCGGAGCAGATCGCCCCCGCCCTGCGGCAGGCGCTGGCGGCCGACGAAACCGTCGTCGTCGATGTCGTGACCGACCTCGAACCCCGCGCCCCCGAGCCGTGGTCGCCGCCGCGATAGGGCCGGAGGCACCGATGGCAGGGGTACTCGACGGCATTCGCGTCCTCGATTTCGGCCGCTACATCGCCGGTCCGTTCTGCGCCGCGCTGCTCGGCGACCTCGGCGCCGAGGTGATCCGCATCGAGCGGCTCGGCGGCGGCGAAGACCGCGGCATGATCCCGGTCGGCACCGGCCCCGACGGCGGCGGCGCGATGTTCCTGGCGATGAACCGCAACAAGCGCGGCATGACCCTGGACCCGGCCGCGCCGAAGGGACGGGAGATCGTCCGCCGCCTCGTCGCCACCGCCGATGTCGTCGTCGCCAACCTGCCGCCCGCGGTCTTGCGGTCGCTGGCGCTCGACCTCGACAGCCTGCGGCAGGTCAAGCCCGACATCATCCTGACCACCGTCACCGGCTTCGGCGCCGGCGGTCCGCTGTCGCACAAGCACGGCTTCGACGGCATCGGCCAGGCGATGTGCGGCGCCGTCTATCTCTCCGGAACGCCGGAGCAGCCGATCATGACCAAGGTGCCGTGGGTCGATTTCGGCACCGCGTTCCTGTCTGCCTTCGGCACGCTCGCCGCGCTGATGGAGCGCGGCAAGAGCGGCCGCGGGCAGAAGGTCGAGGGGGCGCTGTTGCGCACCGCGCTGGCGATCAGCAACGCGATGCTGATCGAGCAGTCGCTGACCGGCGTCAACCGCGTCGCCACCGTCAACCGCGCCTTCAACAACGCGCCGGGCGACATCTTCCGCTGCACCGACGGCTGGATCGTGACGACGGTGATCGGCCCTGCCATGTTCCGACGCTGGGCACGCATGCTCGGCGAGGACCATTGGCTCCGCGACCCGCGGTTTGCCGACGACCAGTCACGTGCCGACAACGGCGAGGCCATCTCGGCGCGGATGCGGCAATGGTGCGGCGAACGCAGCTGCGCCGAGGCATTGGCCGCGCTGGAGGAGGCGAACATCGTCGCGGGGCAGATCTATGCGCCGCAGCAGGCGCTGGACGACGCGCATATCCGCGCCGCGCATCTGCTCGAAGAGCGCGACTTTCCCGGCCTCGCGCAGACCTTGCCGCTGGCGCCGACGCCGATCGAGCTGTCGGAGACTCCCGGCACCTACCGCCGCCGCGCGCCGCTGATCGGCGAGCACACCGACGAAATCCTTGCGAGCCTCGGCTACACCGCCGCCGACATCGCCGCGCTGCGCGCAGAGAAGGTGGTTTAGATCAGGTTTGCGTCGTCATTCCCGCGAACGCGGGAATCCACGGCCGACGCTTCGCCATCCGCCCCCCGGCCCCCCGCTTTTCGCAGGGGCGACGGACTGTGACAATCTCCTTCCGTCACCGCCGGGCTCGATGACGATTTGTATGGAGGATGGCTTGAACATAGAGATCGTTCCGACCGGCGCTGCGTTGGGCGCGGAAATCCGCGGCGTCGACCTCTCACAGCCGCTGGGCGACAATGTTTTCGCCGAGATCGAGCACGCCTATGACGAGCACGGCGTCATCTTCTTCCGCGATCAGCGGATCACGCCGGAGCAGCAGGTCGCGTTCACCCGCCGCTTCGGCGAGATCGAGTTCAACATCTTCGGCGAGCGCTGGAGCGTCCCGGGATGCCCGGAAATCGTCGTCGTGTCGAACATCACCCACGAAGACAAGCCGATCGGCATCCGACGCGCCGGCGAGAACTGGCACAGCGACATGTGCTACACGCCGCGGCCGCCGCGGGGCACGATGCTCTACGCGCTGGAAGTCCCGATGCTGCACGGCTTGCCGCTCGGCGATACCGAGTTCGCGAGCGCCGCCGTGGCATGGGACGCCCTGCCCGACGCGCTTAAGACGCGGATCGTCGGGCGCCGCGCGATCTTCGACTTCACCGGCCGCAAGCGGGCCTTTCCGCCTAGCGCCGAGGAGATCGAGCGCAACCCGCCGGTCAAGCATCCGATCGTACGCACGCACCCGCGCACCGGGCGGAAATGCCTCTACGTCATGCGGGACGACTGCACCGGCATCGAAGGCATCGACACCGACGAGGCCGACGCCCTGATCTGCGCCCTTGCCGACCATATCGTGAAGCCACGCTTCATCTATCGCCACCAATGGCGGATCGGCGATGTGCTGATGTGGGACAACTGCACGGTGCAGCACCGCGCCGTCCAGGACTACGATCTGCCCCACCGCCGCTTGATGCACCGAACCACGATGGGCGGCGCCGTACCGTCATAAAAGCGGCAGTCCGCCGAAGGGCGTCATACCGCCGGCGGAAGGCGATGCCTTCCCCTCGTCGTCATGGCCGGGCTTCGACCCGGCCATCTCCGGGCGTCCGAGATCGCCGGGTGGAGCCCGGCGATGACGATAAATGAAGCCGGCGATGACGAGAAAGAGCCGGCGCCGGCGAGAAAAGAAAATCCAAAACCCTACACCGCGTCGCTGCCGCGCTCGCCGGTACGGATGCGTACGGCCTCCTCGATCGGCACGACGAAGATCTTGCCGTCGCCGATCTTGTCGGTCTTCGCGGCGTGCTGGATCGCCTCGATCGCGCGCGGCGCCAGCGCGTCGTCGAGCACGACTTCGATCTTGACCTTCGGCAGGAAGTCAATGACGTACTCGGCGCCCCGATAGACTTCGGTGTGGCCCTTCTGGCGGCCGAAACCCCGGACCTCGCTGACGGTTAGGCCGCTGACGCCGATCTCGTGCAGCGCGTTCTTCACATCCTCGAGCTTGAACGGCTTGATGATGGCTTCAACTTTCTTCATGCCTCACCTCAAAAATGCGGGCGGTCCAGTCTCTGACGTTTGACGCACAATCTATGCCGCCGGCGGCCAAATCAATCAGAACACAACCCCGACCTCGACCAGCACGCGCGCCTGCGTCGTCGCATTGCCGCTGCGCCCGAAGGCAAGACCGGGCGTGGTGTCGTTGGCTTTGACGAAGGAGCCTTCGGCGCGGGCGAAGAAGATGCCCTCCTGGTAGGTCGGGGTTAGCGTCAAAGACCAGGCGTTGCTGCCGGGGCCGTAGAGCAGGTTGGTGGCGCTGCCGGTCGAGCCGACCGCCTCGAAGCGGCCGGCGAGGCTCCAATTCGGCGTAAAGGCGTAGCTAGCGAGGATCGCGCCGCCATAGGTCGAGGCGTCGCTCGGGATCATGTTGGCGGGGTCGGCGCCGGTGTGCGTGTACTGGAAGTACGGCGTGATCGTCCACGGCGCGTTGTTGTAGGTGTAGATCACGTTGAAGATGTCGCTGTTGTTCAGCGCGTTGGTATTGGCCGGAAAGGACACCTGCGTCGCGCTGGTGCGGCCGAAATTGCCGCCGGCGGCAAAGGTAAGCGTGTTGGCGGGACTGATCGTCCACGCCGCCGACCCCGACAGCCAGTTGTAGTTGCCCGAGTAATAGCCGTCGTTGAGCGACAGCGCAAAGGCGACCGGTCCCCAGGTGTAATTGCCCTGGACGCCGCGGCTGATTGCCGGCTCCAAGCCCCATAACAAGCCGCGTTCGATGTTCATGTTCTGGAAGGTGAAGGTGTATTCGGCCCCGATCAGCGTCGGCAACTTGCCCCCGGAGACCGAAAACGCATCATTCGGCACCAGCTTGAGATAGCCGACCGGCAGTGCGCTGAAATAGTCGCCGATTGCCTGGTCGGAGCGGAAATAGGGAAAGCCCAGCGTCGGCAGCGAATAGGCGCCGGCCTGGGCGTAGAACTGCACCAGCCCATCGGTCTTCTGCACCGCCACCTGGCCGTTGCTCACGTCGAAATGGCTGGTGCGGCTGTCCGGCGGGATCGCATTGCTCTGGAACAGCGCGAGGCCGCTCGCGAAGCCGCTGACATAGACGCTGCCGAGCGGCCCGGCCTCGAACTTGATCGGGTTCGGGTTGGCGGCGATGGGTCCCGCCATCGACGGCGTTGTCAGCGCCGTCGGTCCCGCGGGGGCCGCCGGCGGCGGCCCACCCGGGGGTGGTGGCGCGGGCGGGGCGGCTGCCGGTCCGGGCGGCGGCGGTGCAGTCGGCGGCGCCTGCGCCAGCTGCGCCGTGGGATCGACGCTCAGCCCCGCCGATTGAGCCGGTGCGGGCATTTCCGCCCATGCCAAGCCCGACGCCACGGCCATGCCGCCCAGGGAAACGGCCGCCGCCGCGGCGCGGGGGAAGGTTCTGCTCATGTCACAAAGCCTCGCGCTCAAGCCGAAGGTTGATCTGCACTGCGGACTGTCGGATGCCGCCGGGCCGGTTACTGCACGACCTCGCCGTGAATGGCGAGGTCGAGACCCTCGCGCTCGGTGTCGGAATCGACCCGCAGCCCGATGACCAGATCGATGAGCTTGAGCAACACGAGGCTGACGACTGCGTCGTAGGCGATCGTGCAGCCGACGCCGTAGAGCTGGACGATGACCTGGTGCGGGTTGCCGTCGATCAGCCCGCTATGGCCCTCGCTGACCGCCGACACCGCCAGCACGCCGGTCAGGATCGCGCCGGCGGTGCCGCCGACGGCGTGCACCCCGAAGGCGTCGAGCGCGTCATCGTAGCCCATCGCGTGCTTGAGGCCGGTCGCGCCCCAATAGCAGGCAATGCCGGCGACGACGCCGATGATCAGCGCGCCGCGCGGATCGACGAAGCCGGAGGCGGGCGTGATCGCGACGAGGCCGGCGACGGCGCCGGAGCAGATGCCGAGCACGCTCGGCCGGCCCTTTAGCGCCCATTCGACGAACATCCAGGTCAGGGCGGCCGTCGCGGTGGCGATCTGCGTCACCGCCATCGCCATGCCGGCGCCGGTGCCGGCGGTCACGGCCGAGCCGGCGTTGAAGCCGAACCAGCCGACCCACAGCAGCGACGCGCCGATCATGCTGTAGACGAGGTTGTGCGGCGCCATCGGCTCGGTGCCGTAGCCGCGGCGCTTGCCGAGCATCAGCGCGCACATCAGCCCGGCGACGCCGGAATTGATGTGCACGACAGTGCCGCCGGCGAAGTCGAGCACCCCGGCGCCGTTGAGGAAGCCGTCCGAGCCCCAGACCCAGTGCGCGACCGGCGCGTAGACAAGAATCGCCCACAGCCCGATGAACCACATCAGCGCCGAGAACTTCATGCGGTCGGCGACCGAGCCGCAGATCAGCGCCGGCGTGATGATCGCGAAGGTCATCTGAAAGCACATATAGACCGACTCGGGGATCGTCTTGGCGAGGTCGTTCACCGAGTCGAGCGTCATGCCCATCAGCAGGAACCGGCTCATGCCGCCGACGAACGGGCCGCCGGCGGTGAAAGCCATGCTGTAGGTCACGACCGTCCACAATACGGTCACGAGGCAGGTGACCATGAAGCTCTGCATGACCGTCGACAGCACGTTCATCTTCCGGACCATGCCGCCGTAGAAAAGGGCAAGGCCCGGGATCGTCATCATCAGCACGAGCGCCACCGAGGTCAGCATCCAGGCGGTGTCGCCGGAATCGATCTTGGGTGCGGGAGCGGTCGCGGCAGCGGCCGGAGGCGCCGCCGCCGGTGCCGCGGCTGCAGGCGCGCCGGCGGTGGGCGGCGCGGCCGGTGCGGGCGTTTGAGCCGTCGCCGCAAGCGACAGCAGGAGCAGCGCCGCCACGGCGAAACCGAAGGCGCGCAGGGCAGATAACATCGATGACATCAGCTTCCTCCGAGCAACCGAAGGGCGCACGCGGGCCGTCTCCCGCCGCGCCGGATGCGTCGGACTCGAAGGAAACCAAGAATCGTGCCAAAGCGGTCGCCGCGCGAACCTGGAGCGGAATGCCACCAGGTACGAAAATCCTTTCCCGTCATCGCCGGGCCTGACCCGGCGATCTCCTGCCAGTCAAGCAGGGCCATGACAACTTTTGGGCAGAGCTGCCTTGCTAGACTAGACGGATTGGGTTGTAGCTAGAGGAGCGCGGGCCTTGGGTTGCCTAATTTGTGCGCATCAGAGTGCGGTGCTGAAAATTTCGGCAAGCAGGGCGGAGAATGATGCGGCCGTGGGCGGTCGCCCAAGGTGGCAGCGATATTACGCCGCCGCGGGCGGCGGCTCGGGAGGGGCTTCGGGTTCCTCGTCCTCGTCGCGCTGCTCCAGCGGATTGATGCCGCGGGCCTGCATGTCGGCTTCTTCCTCGGACTGCGCGACGTTCGCGGTGACGCTGACCGAGACCTCCGGGTGCAGCACGATCCTCACCGGGTGCAGACCGAGCGTCTTGATCGGCCGGTCGAGCACGACCTGGTGCCGTTCGATCGTGAATCCGGCTTTGGTGACCGCATCGGAGATGTCGCGGGCCGAGACCGACCCGTAGAGCTGGCCGCTCTCGCCCGCCTGGCGCACGAGCACGACGGACAGCCCTTCGAGCTTCTCGGCGACCTCGCCGGCCTCGCTCTTGCGCTTCAGGTTGTTGGCTTCGAGCTGGGCGCGCTGCGTCTCGAAGTAGGCGAGATTCTCCTTCGTCGCGCGCAGCGCCTTCTTCTGCGGCAGCAGGTAGTTGCGGGCGTAGCCAGGCTTTACGTTCACGACCTGGCCCATCTGGCCCAGCTTCTCGACCCGCTCCAGCAGGATCAACTCAACCATCGAAATTTCCTCCAACCGAACCATTGCCGGCAAGCCGCCGGCGCAACCGGAACCCGCATTCGAACAAGCCGACGATGGCTATAACCATCAACGGCCAGCCGAACAAGGCGGCCATCGCGTAGATCGGGATCAGCGCCGCCATCGGATGCGGCAGCCGCCGCGCGACCGTATGCACGACCGCCAGCCCCGCGAGGCAGAACGGCACGCCGAGCACGATCAGCGCATTGACTCCGAAGAAGCGCGCCGTGCCGCCGACGGCCGTCGCGAGCGAGGCCGCCGCCAGCACCGGCAGCATCCAGGCCGGCAAGGTCAGCGCGGCGAGATCGGGGGAAGGGCGCCACGCCACGCCGAACCGCGCCAGCACACCCTGCGCCAGGATGCCGTTCGCCGCCACCATCGCCATCCACGAGGCCGCCGCCACGCCCGGCATAACCATGACGAGGAGGTGCGCGAGCGCGTCGCGGTCGGCGGGGTTGGGGTCGCCTAATTCGGCAAGCAGGCGGCCGAGCATCGGGTTCAGCTGCGCCTCGACCCCCTGCCGCCCGCCGAGCAGCAGCACCGCCGCGGCGAGACCGGCAAGCGCGAGAGCCGTCAGCCAGCCAGTCAGCAGGCCCGAAGGATAC
>Ga0209810_1004538_pt1 | contig 13278 bp, 13 predicted proteins | sample Coa_R1_7_FD_187159 | JGI IMG/M metagenome (GOLD analysis project Ga0209810, IMG submission 187159) | Surface soil microbial communities from Centralia Pennsylvania, which are recovering from an underground coalmine fire - Coalmine... | ecosystem: Environmental > Terrestrial > Soil > Unclassified...
CCGCGGCGGCAGATGGTGAGGTGGAAGATCTCCGGGCTGCTATCGGTGCCCCGCGCCGTCTGACGCGCCTCGACCTTCTCGATCTCGGCGCGCGGGAATCGCACGTACTCGGTGGCCAGCCCGACGATGCGGCGCTCGAGCACCAGCTCGTCGCCCTCGAAGTAGAGCCAGCCCTGCTTGGCCTTGATCCGCTCCACGTCCTGACTCCTCTCGGCCGGCTCCCCCGCTGGGGCCGGCCTGCTCCCTCGACCGCCTGGTCCGCCACGCCGCCGGACGGCCGCCCGAACCGGGGCGCGGGTCCATTCTACGCACCGCTCCGGGCACGGGTAAAGGCGGCGTTGCTCGGGCTTGCCGTGTCCGGTACACTCAGGACAACTCCGCCGGGTATGCGCGTCCCGCGGGAGCGCCGTTCCGCCGCCCCGCCGCGCTGGTTGCCAGCGTCGATCGCCCGGCCCGCAGAAAGGACGACCGACCGATGCTGAAGGACGCCCAGACTCCCGTCGTCGCCGAGCAGCGACCGCACCACACGCTCGTCACGCCGGCGCGCGTGCTGATGGCCCCCGGCCCGACCAACCTGCCCGCCGCCGTCCAGCAGGCGCTGCTCTCGCCGCTGGTCGGCCACAAGGACCCCGCCTACCTGGACGTGATGGACGAGACGGCCGACCTGCTCCGCGCCGTGTTCCTGACCCGCAACGAGAACACGATCGCCCTGCCGGGCACCGGCGGCGCGGGCATGGAAGCGGGCCTGGTGAACTTGCTCGAGCCGGGGGACCGTGTCCTGATCGGGGTGAACGGGCTCTTCGCCGAGCGGATGGTGGAGATCGCCCAGCGCAACGGCGCGGAGGTGGTGCCGATCGAGGCGGAGTGGGGACGGATCATCGAGCCAGACGCGGTCGGCAAGGCGCTGGCCCAGAAGCGCACGAAGCTGGTGGCGATCGTCCACGGCGAGACGTCCACGGGCGTCCTCCAGCCGATCCCCGAGATCGCGCGCCTGGCCCACGAGCACGGCGCCCTGCTAGCCGTCGACGCCGTCGCCACTCTCGGCGGCATCGAGGTGAACTGCGACGGCTGGGACGTCGACCTCTGCTACAGCGGCAGCCAGAAGTGCCTGAGCGCGCCGCCGGGCGCTGCCCCGACGACGGTTAGCGCGCGGGCGATGGCGGCGATCCACGGCCGCAAGACGCCCGTGGCAAGCTGGTACTACGACCTGTCGCTGCACGACCGCTACTGGCGCGGCGAGCGCATCTACCACCACACCGCGCCCGTGCTCACCATGTACGCGCTGCGCGAGGCCTGCCGCCTGGCCGTCGAGGAGGGCCTGCCCGCGCGCTGGGCCCGCCACGAGCGGCTCAGCCGCGCCCTGGTGGCCGGTCTGGAGGCGCTGGGACTCCAGTTGTTCGCGGCGCCCGCGCATCGCCTGGCCACCGTGGCCGCCGTCCACGTGCCCGAGGGCGTGAACGACGCCCGCGTGCGCGGCATCCTGCTCGAGGACTTCGGGATCGAGATCGCCGGCGGCCTCGGCGCCTACGCCGGCCGGCTGTGGCGGATCGGCGTCATGGGCTATTCGGCCAGCGCCGCCAACATCAGCCTCGTCCTCGCCGCGCTCGAGCACGCCCTGCGCCGCGAGGGCTATCGCGTCGAGGGCGGCGCCGGCGTCGCCGCGGCGATGGCGACGCTGGAACGCTAGGCGACCAGCAGGCGGCGAGCGCTCCGACATGCCCCCGCTGTGGCCCCTGGCGCTGCTCGGCGCCGGGCTGGTCGGCGTCGTCCTCTGGGACGCCTTCGAGACGATCATCCTGCCGCGGCGGGTGACCCGCCGGATCCGGCTGACCCGCCTGTTCTACCTCGCCACCTGGCGCCCCTGGTCAGCGCTCGGGCGCCGCCTGCCGCCCAGCGCGCGCCGCGAGGGCTACCTCAGCTTCTACGGGCCGCTGTCGCTGATCCTGCTGCTGGGCGTCTGGGCCATCGGCCTGATCTTCGGCTTCGGGCTGCTGGAGGTGGGCCTGGGCTCCCAGCTAGTGGGGCCGGAGGGGCCGGTCAGCTTCTGGACCATCGTCTACGCCAGCGGCAGCAACTTCTTCACGCTCGGCATCGGCGACGTCACGCCGCGCAACCCGATCGGCCGCGCCCTGGTGATCCTCGAGGCGGGCACGGGCCTGGCCTTTCTCGCCCTCGTCGTCGGCTACGTGCCGGTGCTCTACCAGGCGTTCTCACGGCGCGAGGTCTACGTCTCGCTGCTCGACGCGCGGGCCGGCTCGCCGCCGTCGGCCGGCGAGCTGCTCCAGCGCTACGCGGTCAGCGACGACCCGGCCGCGCTCGGCCAGATCCTCCGCGACTGGGAGCTGTGGGCCGCGGACATCCTGGAGAGCCACCTCTCCTACCCGCTGCTGGTCTACTATCGCTCGCAGCACGAGGCGCAGTCCTGGCTGGCGGCCCTGACGACGATCCTCGACGCCTCCGCGCTGATCCTCGCCGTCGTCGACGGGGTGCCGCGGCGACCGGCCGAGCTGGCCTTCGCCATGGCCCGCCACACCGCGGCCGACCTGAGCCACCTGTTTCGCACGGCGCCGCGGCCGCCGCCGGCCGACCGGCTGCCGGCCGCCGACCTCGTCCGCCTGCGGGCGGCGCTGGAGGGAGTGGGCCTGCACCTGCACGAGCGCACCGGCGCGGACGAGCGGCTGCGGAAGCTGCGCGGCCTGTACGAGCCCTACGTCAGCGCGCTCGCCGACTACCTGCTGATGCCGCTGCCGGCCTGGCTGCCCTCGGCGGAAGCCGTCGACGCCTGGCAGGTCACGGCCTGGGGCGTCGCCGAAGGGCTCAGCTCGCGCTGGCCGGGGCCGGCGCCCGACGCCGCCCCGGCCGAGCCGCCACCTTCCGCCGCTGCCGACTCGTCTGCCTCTACGGAGTATCCGCCCCGCATGCATTCATGACCGAGGCGGATCCCGCGTCAGCCAGATCCTCGGCGTGTCCACGTAGCGAAATTCCCGGTCGGCGGTCACGAAGTCGCCGATGCCTCGCTCGTTCGCCACGACCAGGTGAAAAGCGTCGTACGATTTCAAGTTGTAGCGGCCCATGAGCAAATGGCAATGAGCCAACGTCCGAGCACCCAGCCGCATCGGCACCTCGACCGTCTCGCGGAACTGATCGAAAAACGCCTCCAGTTGGGCCTGACCGAAGCGAAGCCATGCCTCGCGGACCTCGGCGCTCGCCTCCCATTGATCCAGATCGTACTCCTGGCGAATGCCAGCCGACAGTTGTGATGGTCGGCGCAGCACCAGGTTCCGCAAAGCCTGGGCGACTTCGAGGCGTAGCAACTGGGAGTAGTAAACCCGCGTGCCGTGAGCCGCGAGCCGTGCGCAGAACAGACGGCTAGGCTCGTGATGCGCGACACCGGCGATGAGAGCGGCCGCTACTGTGCTGCTTTCCAGGTACACCGCGGAGAGCCGCGGCGGGGGATCCATCAGGACGAGGACGGCGAGGGAGTTACCTCGGGATCCGGCTCACGGCCCATTAAGGCCAGGACATCCAGGCGCTCCGTCACACTTAGGGCTGGCGTGAAGGGTATCTGAGGGCGAATCTGAGGGTGTAAGGTAGCCAGTCGGGCCCCGGTACCCAACCGCCGGGCAGGACGGCGCGCGGAGGTCCGTGCCGCCTGTCGCCGCTTGTTCATCTCACACCGTCCGGCAGAATCCGATACGCACCCTGATCTATTCTACCAAAGCAGCCGACCCAGTGATCCCGGCGTAAGGTTGTGGGCCACGCTGCCGCCAACCCCGACTCCGCCACTTGACAGTGGCATCAGAAACGGGATGTCGCGCGCGGCGATTCACTCGCCCGCTGGCGTCACGGCGCGGCGGCGTCCGCCCCGTCGACGGCCACCCCGTATACGTCGCGGGCCACGTCGGCGGAGATCAGGCCGTTGCCGTAGTCCTCGAGGACCAGGGCGGGGTCGCGGTCGCGAGGGGGACCGACGCCCGCGCCGCCGCCGGACAGGCGGACCAGGACGTCGCCGCGCTCGGGCCAGTAGATGCGGTGGGTGTGGATCGGCACACGCTCGCTGCCGCGCTCGATCCAGCACTCGCCCAGCGGCGCCGGCTGACCGCCAGCCACGGCCGGGGCGATCGTCCGCTCGCCGTCGGAGTTGCCCGTGGGCATGCCCGCGCCGTCGGCCTCGTTGCGGATCGCCCAGTGGATGCCCGGCGCGCCGCGCCAGCGGCCATGGCCCATCGAGTCCGGGCGGAACTCGTAGGCCAGGTAGCGCCAGGGGAAGCGGATCTCCGCGTCCTCCACGTCGCTGCGCTGTACGCTGCCGAGCATGCACAGGCCGGACGCCGGCCCCTGGTGGCCGTCAAACCCCCAGGCCGCGCCAGCGCCGCCGTCCGGGTCGAACGGGCACCAGATGTAGGGGTCGCCGGTGCGCGGGTCCGGCCCGAACAGGTACTGGCCGAACCGCCGCCCCCAGGAGGCCACGGCGCGCTCCGGCAGGGCCTGCGAGAGCGCTACGGCCAGCGCCTCGGCCACCTGCATCCCGACGCTGATCGGTGAGGCGCCGACCGTGGCCGGGTAGCGCGGGTTCACGACCGAGCCCTCGGGCGCGACGAGGTGGATCGGCCGCATGCTGCCCTCGTTGTGGTACTCGGCCAGCGCGGTATCGAAGAACAGGAACGAGATCGCCATCGCCTCGCTGTAGGTCGGCCCCAGCCCGAGGTTGACGAAGCCCCGCCGCTGCCCGTCGCTGCGCGAGAAGTCGATCGTCATCTCGTCGCCGCGGACGGTCACGTCGCAGCGCACCCAGACCGGCTCATCCAGCACTGTCCCGTCGTCGTCCGTGGCCGACTCGCCGCGGTACGTGCCATCGGGGATGCGGCGGATCTCTGCCCGCACGGCCTGCTCGGTGCGGTCGATCATCGCGTCGACGCAGCCCAGGACCGTATCGCGGCCGTAGCGGTCGAGCAGCTTCACCAGCCGCTCCTCGCACAGGCGGGTGGCCGAGATCAGCGCGCCGACGTCGATCTTCTGCGACTCGGGGTAGCGCACGTTGTGCCAGATCAGCTTCCAGACGTCCTTGCACTCCTGGCCGCGCGAGACGACCTTGATCGGCGGGAAGCAGAGCCCCTCGCCGTGGATATCGTAGGCGCCCGGAAAGTAGCCGGCGGGGTACGAGCCGCCGGTGTCCATCTGGTGGCCGCGGGCCAGGGTGAAGAACAGCAGCTCGCCCTGGTAGAAGATCGGGCGGAAGAAGCCCCAATCGGGCAGGTGCAGACCGTAGCCGTGGTGCGGGTCGTTGCAGAGAAAGACGTCGCCCGGCTCGATCTCGTCGCCAACGTCCTCGAGCAGGTACTGCACCGCCAGCTTGCCGCCCAGGAACTGGGCCGGCAGGCCGATGGGCACCGCGACGGTCCGTCCCCGCGCATCCCAGATGCCCACCGAGATGTCACCGAGCAGGGCGATGATGTGGCTCTGCGCGCAGCGCTGGATCAGGTAGCGCATCTCGCGGCAGGTGCTCTGCATGCCGTGCCACACCGTCGAGAGCGTGATCGGGTCGATGGCCGTCTGCTGCATGGCGCGCTGCTCCTCATGCCCCGCCGGGCGAATGGGCGGGAAGGTCCCCCTGCCTGAGCAGGTAGTTGCGGTAGGGGTCCACGGTACAGGTGAAGCCGTCCGGCACGACCACGGTGGTCGTCGTCTCCTCGACGATCGCCGGTCCGTCCAGCACGTTGCCGGCCGCCAGCCGCTCGCCGAGGTAACAGGGCGTCTCGACGAAGCGGCCGTCGAAGAAGCACGGACGGTGGCGCCAGAGGGCCGGCGTGGGATCCGCGTCGCGGGTGGCGGCGCTCGGGATGTCGACCGGCGCGCTGGCGACCGTTGCCGTCGTGCGGCAGCCCAGGAGCTCGAGCCCGCGGCGGGGCTGGGTGAACCCGTACAGCTCCTGGTGGCGGCGGTGGAAGTCCGCCTCGGCCTGGGCGAGGTCCTCTACGCTGAGCGGGTAACGCGCGACCGGCACCTCGATCTCGTGGAACTGGCCGATGTAGCGCAGGTCGACCGTCCGTCGTAGCGCGACCGCCTCGGCCGGAACCCGGAGCGGCGCGAACGCCTGGCGCCCCTCCGCCTCCATCTCCGCGAACAGGCGGTTCACCGTGTCCAGCTCCACGGCCGCCAGCCGGCGCAGGTACGAGCGCACGTAGCTGCGGCCGATCGGCATGGCGAACATGCCGAAGGCGCTGAACAGCGCCGAGAAGCGCGGGATGAGGATGGTCGGGATGCCGACCAGCCGGGCGATCGACGCGGCGTGCACCGCGCCCGCGCCGCCCGCGCCGATGAGCGTGAAGTCGCGCACGTCGTGGCCGCGCTTGGTCGAGACCTCCATGATCTGGTCGGCCATGAAGGAGTTGACGGTCGTGAACACGGCATGCGCCGTCTGGACGGCGTCCAGGCCGAGGCGCTCCCCGAGCCGCGCCAGCGCGTCGCGGGCGCGGTCGGGCTGGAGGGTGATGGCGCCGCCGAGGAAGTAGTCGTCGGGCACGTAGCCCAGCACCAGGTCGGCGTCGGTCACCGTCGGCTCCGCGCCGCCCCGGCCGTAGCAGGCCGGGCCCGGGTCGGCGCCCGCGCTGCGCGGGCCGACGCGCAGCAGGCCGAGCGCATCGGTCCAGGCGATGCTCCCGCCGCCCGCGCCGACGCTGTGGACGTCGACCATCTTGATCGCCACCCGCTCCTCGCCCACCCAGGTCTCGGTCGTCGTCGGGATCTCGCCGGCGCGGATCAAGCTGACGTCGAAGCTGGTGCCGCCCATGTCCACCGAGATCAGGTTCGTGGCGTCCGCTGCGCGGCCCCAGTAGGTCGCGGCGCTGGGCGCCGCCGCCGGGCCCGAGCTGATCAAGTAGACGGCGCGGCGGCGCGACTCCTCCGGCGTCAGCACCAGGCCATCGCTCTGGACCAGAAGCAGCGTCCCGCCGAAGCCGATCTCCCGCAGCCGCCGGTCGAGCGTGGCGAGGTACTGGTCCACGACCGGGCCGACGTAGGCGCTGACGACCGTCGTGCTGAAGCGATCGTACTCGCGCCAGACCGGCAGGATGTCGTGCGAGGCGACGACGTAGGCCTCGGGGAGCGCCTCCGCGGCGAGCCGCGCCGCGGCCTGCTCGTTGGCCGGGTTGGCGTAGGAGTGGAGGAAGCAGATCGCCACTGCCGACACGCCCTCGGCCCCGAGCGCCGCCAGCGCCGCGCGCGTCTCCGCCTCGTTCAGCGGCACCTCGCAGCGCCCGTCGTACAGGCAGCGCTCCTCGACCGGGAGGCGGCGGCGGCGGGGCACCAGCGGGCGGTAGGGGGGATGAACACGTTGAACATCGAGGTGCGGACGTTCTTGTAGCCGCGCCGGAGCTCCAGGATGTCGCGGAAGCCCCGCGTGGTAAGCATGCCGACGTTGGCGCCGCGCCCCGTCAGCAGGGCGTTGGTGGCCAGGGTGGTCCCGTGGATGAACAGCCGGACGCTTCCCGCGAACGCGGCCAGCGTGAGCCCCAGCCCGCGCGCCGCCGCCTCCATCCCCTGCAGCACGCCCAGCGACGGATCCTGGGGCGTGGTGGAGACCTTGAACTCCCGCACGCTCCCCTGGTCGTCGAGCACCAGGACGTCGGTGAAAGTCCCCCCCACGTCCACTGCCATCCGCATCAGCACGTCCCTCCGTGTCCAGCGCCGGAGCGGGCCGATCCGCCGCTCACGGGCGCGTCCGACAATATAGCAAGGAGGCAGTGCCGGGCGCGCGGCAATGCGCGTGCGCTCTCTGCTGACGACTTAGGGCTTCGCGGCGCTGTCCGCGGCGGCCGCCTCGCGCAGCTTCGTCTCGCTGCGGCCGTCGGCTGGCGTGTAGAGGAAGAGGCGCAGCGAGGGCTGCTCGGCGACCTGGAACGCGGTGAACTCGAGGTCGAAGCGGCCTAGCTCGGGGTGCTGGAAGCGCTTCAGTCCCTCCTGGCGGCCCCGCACGTCCTGCCGGGTCCACATCCGCGCGAAGTCGGGACTGTCCGCGAGCAGCTCGGCGATGAGCGCCTGGTAGTCGGGCTCGCCGAGATCCCCCCCGGCCTCGGCCCGCAAGGCGGCCACCGACAGCGCTGCCTCGTGCTCCCAGTCGACCAGCAGCCGGCGCGTCGACGGGACCTGGAAGGTAAACCACAGGATGTTGCGCTTGTCTTCCGGCAGCCGCGACCAGCCGTTGACAACCTCGCTCGCCCGATTCCAGGCCAGGACGTCGCGCCGGCGGCCCGTGACGTGGGCTGGAAACGGGTCCCAGCAGTCGAGCACTCGCTGGAGCCGCGGGGAGATGGCGGAGGGGGCCGGCTCTGGCGCGGGCGGCGCGTGGCCGGCGAGACGGAAGAGGTGGGCGCGCTCGGCCGGCTCCAATTGGAGCGCGCGAGCGATGCCGGCCAGGACCTCGTCCGACACCCGGATGTCCCGGCCCTGCTCGAGCCAGGTGTACCAGGTGAGGCCGACGCCGGCGAGGTCGGCGACTTCCTCCCGGCGCAGACCCGGCGTTCTGCGGCGGGACCGGCCATGGAGGCCGACACTCGCCGGCGCGATGCGGGCGCGGCGGCTCTTGAGGAAGTCGCTTAGCTCGGCTCGGGTGGTAGTGTCGATACCAGGATAACTAGACATCTGGTAACAGGATAGGCGGGGCCGGATCATATCGTCAAAGACTGAAGACAGTACCGAATAAGGACGCACGACGTAGAGATTCAGATCAAGCGATCGCTCGTCAGCGGCCCGGCGCAGCAGGCCAGGAAGGAAGCGTAACCATGGCTGCTGCGGTCGCCGAGCGACCCCGCTCTATCGAACGCGCCAACCGGCCGGACCCGGAGTCCCTTGCTGGCCCGGGCTCGCGCCGACCAGTCGACACGGCCGCGGGGCCACGCGCTTACGGGCCCGGTCCCGCGCTGGCTGCCGCCGTGCTGGGCTTCTTCGTGATCACGCTCGATGCGGTGGTCGTCAACGTCGCCTTGCCGGCGATCCGGCGCGACCTCGGTGCCCACATGACTGGCCTACAGTGGGTGGTGGACGGCTACACGCTCATGTTCGCCGTGCTGCTGTCCGCCGGAGCGCTGTCGGACCGCGTGGGCGCGCGCCGCGCCTTCGCGGCCGGGCTGGTCGGGTTCGTCATCGCCTCGGCGGCCTGCGGCCTGGCGCCGAGTCTGGGCGCGCTGGTCGTTGCCCGGTTCGTCCAGGGCACGGCAGCCGCGGTGATGATGCCCGCGTCGATGGCCCTCATCGGCCACGCCTATCCGGACCCGGCCAAGCGTGCGCGCGCGGTCGCGGTGTGGGCAATGGGCGGCGCGGTCGCATCCTCCGCCGGCCCCGTGCTCGGCGGTCTCTTGACGTTGATCACCTGGCGGACGATCTTCTGCGTCAACCTGCCCGTCGGCGCGGTAGCGCTGCTGCTGCTCGCTCGGACCGAGCGGTCGCCGCACCGGCAGGTGCCGTTCGACTGGGTCGGACAGGTGACCGCCGTCCTGGCGATGGGTGGACTCACGTACGGGGCCATCGAGGCCGGCGCCGAGGGCTTCGCCGCCCCCGGAGTCGTGGCCGCGTTTCTGATGGCGCTCGTGGCGCTGGCTGCCTTCCTAGCAGCGCAGGCGCGCGGAGCGCACCCGATGGTGCCCCTCGACCTCTTCCGGTGCCGCACCGTGTCGATCGCCGTCGCCGTCGGCTTCGCCTTCATCGTCGGCTACTACGGGCTGCCGTTCGTGATGAGCCTGTACCTGCAACAGCTACGCGGCCTGTCATCACTCGCCACCGGCCTGGCCTTCCTGCCGATGATGCTGATCGGCGCCTTCCTCACCCCGTTCGGCGCTCGCCTCGCCGAACGGCTGGGGGCGCGACTGCTCATCGGTGGCGGCCTGATCCTGATGGCGGCCGGCCTGGTGATCCTCGCCCTCGTCCCTGCCTCGACGCCCGTCTGGGCGCTGGCGATGCTGATGGTCCTCGTCGGCCTGGCCGGCCCACTGATCATGCCGCCGATGACCGCGGTGCTGCTGAACAGCGTCCCAGGATACCGCGCCGGCACGGCCAGCGGTGTGTTCAACACCAGCCGCCAGATCGGGGGCGCCCTCGCGGTCGCCGTGTTCGGTGCGCTGCTCGCCAACCAGGCCACCTTTATGCAGGGCCTGCGCGCCAGCTTGCTGATCGCGGCCGGGGTCGCGTTCGCGACCGCTATCGCGAGCCGGCTGCTCAGGTCAACTCCTCATCCAGCCGCCGGGGGTTGCTGAGGCGACGCGGGCGCCGGCCCGCAACCCGCCTCTGCGAGGAGCAGAAACGCGATGAATCGCTGGGCGGCCGAAGAGCTCGACAAGAGTGGTGCGGCTGAGGAGCCGCAGCTTGCCACGCTGCTGCTCGCGATGACGGCGGCCAGTCTGGGGCTGCGGCCCGCCCGGGAGCCGTAAGGTTGCGGGTGGCATAGGCGCTGCGGCGGATAAGCGGTACAGCCCGCGCAGGACGAAGGAGACGCGCTGATGACCGCGTGGACGAGCGAGGAGCTGAGCAAGATCGGGGCAGCGGAAGAGCTGGAGATCGCGCCGCGCCGACGCGACGGCACGCTGCGCAACCCGGTGACGATCTGGGTCGTCCGCGTCGGCGACGACCTGTACGTCCGATCCTATAAGGGCCGCGGCGGCGCCTGGTACCGCGGTGCCCAGGTGCGGCACGAAGGGCGGATCCGGGCCGGCGGCGTCGAGAAAGACGTCACCTTCGTGGATGAGACTGAGCCTCGCATCAACGACCAGATCGATGCCGCGTACCGCACGAAGTACTGCCGCTACGCGGATAGCTACGTCCCGCCCATGCTCAGTCCGGAAGCGCGAGCCACTACGCTCAAGCTCGTGCCGCGCTGAACGAACTGCTAGGTCAGCAGCCACATTGGTGGTGCGGCGGGTCAGTCACCCTAGAGGCGGGGCAGTCACCCTAGAAGTTTCTAGGAACTGCTTCTAAGCCCTGGTAATGGCACATCGACTGCGCCGATGCACGGGACCGCAAACACACTGCATCAGCATGCGCACCAGGGAGCCGAACATCGTCCCAGGCGATGGAGGGCTACCGGCCGCGACAGCGCGGGAAAGGAGTCACACGATGGAGATTCAGCCCAAGCAGCCGACCGTCAAAGGCCCGGCGGCGCAGTTCACCGGAGACGTCTGGCTCGACCCCATCGCGCAGGGTGCCGAGCCCTCGCGCCTGCGCGTGAGCATCGTGCGGTTCTCGCCGGGGGCCCGCACCGCCTGGCACTCGCATCCACGCGGCCAGACGCTGTACGTGACCGAAGGCCGCGGACGAGTGCAGTCCCGCGGCGGGGAGATCAGCGAGATCCGGCCCGGCCAGGTGATCTACACGCCGCCGAGCGAGTGGCACTGGCACGGGGCGAGCCCCACCGATTTCATGACGCACCTGTCGATGCTAGAGGCCGACGAGCATGGCAACAGCGCGACGTGGGGAGATCACGTCAGCGACGAGGAGTACGGGGCGGCGCCGCGCACCTAGTCCACCGGGCTGGCGAATGGCATCCCCCGCTGGTCGCGACGCGCCGATGCGCGCGCCGCGCGAGAAGCATACGCACTGCTCGCCACGACTCGGTGGGGGGTGCGAGGGACGAGAGGGAGGGAAAGCATGAAAGGCGCTGTGCTCTACGGTCCGCGTGATGTCCGCTACGCCGAGCGCGAGGACCCGACGATCGTCGAGCCGACGGATGCCATCATCCGGCTCCCGGCGACTTGCATCTGCGGCTCGGACCTGTGGCCCTACCGCGGCATCGATCCGGTCACCCAGCCGACGCCCATGGGCCACGAGTACGTCGGCATCGTCGAGGAGGTGGGCAGCGCGGTCAAGAAAATCAAGCCCGGGCAGTTCGTCGTCGGCTCGTTCTTCGCCTCGGACAATACCTGTGCGATCTGCCAGGCCGGCTACCAGTCCCGCTGTGTACAGGCTGAGGTGATGACTCAGATCGGCACCCAGGCGCCGCGCGCGCGCATCCCGCTGGCCGACGGCACCCTCGTCGCCACCCCGGACCTCCCGTCCGACGACCTGATCCCGAGCCTGCTGGCGACCTCCGACGTGCTCGGTACGGGCTGGTTCGCCGCCGACGCGGCCAACGTGCAGCCGGGGAGCACCGTCGCGGTGGTCGGCGACGGCGCGGTCGGCCTGCTCGGGGTCCTCGCGGCGAAGCAAATGGGCGCCGAGCGGATCATCGCGATGAGCCGGCACGCGCCGCGGCAGCAGCTCGCCCGCGAGTTCGGCGCGACCGACATCGTCAGCGAGCGCGGCGACGAGGGCGTGGCGAGGATCAAGGACCTCACCGGCGGGCTCGGCGCGCACTCGGTCATCGAGGCCGTCGGCACGCAGGAGTCGATGCTGCAGGCTATCCGCGCCACCCGCCCCGGTGGATACGTCGGCTACGTCGGCGTCTCCCACGATGTGCAGTTGCCGGGCGAGGAGCTGTTCTTCGCCGAGGTGCACCTGTTCGGCGGCCCCGCCCCGGTGCGCCGCTTCCTGCCCCACCTGATCGATCTGGTGTGCCACAGGAAGATCAACCCCGGCAAGGTGTTCGATCTGACGCTGCCGCTCGACCAGGTAGCGGAGGGGTACCGCGCGATGGACGAGCGCCGCGCCATCAAGGTGCTCCTGCGGCCGTGAGGGCACGGGAGTTCACAGCCATGCCTGGCAAGCGGGGAGCGCAGCAGTGGCTGGCGCGATGGGCCAGCGAACCGTATACGTACCTGACCACGATCGGGCGTCGGACGGGTCGGCCCCATCGCATCGAGATCTGGTTCGCTGCCCAGGATGGGCGCCTGTACCTGCTGTCCGGCGGCCGCGAGCGGTCCGACTGGGTGCGCAACCTCCAGGCGAACCCGCGGGTCACGGTCGAGCTGGGCGACGAGACGCACGCCGGGACGGCCCGCGTCCTCCGGGCGGGTACGGCTGAAGACCAGCGCGCACGCGAGCTGCTGGTCGACAAGTACCGGGAGGGCAACGACCTCGCTGAGTGGGGCCGCACCGCCCTCCCAGTCGTGATCGAGTTCTCGCCTGGCGGCGACCCATCGTCGGACACCTGATCGTCGCGTCGATGCCATTCATCATGGGAAGGATCTCCCATGTCTGGAAACCGATACAAAGGGGGAGAACCATGTCCGCGGAACCTACGGGCGCTCAGCAGTTGATCGGCGACTTCGCGCCGAAGCTGGTGTCGCTCACCGACGACGTGCTGTTCGGGGACATCTGGAAGCGCCCCGGCCTGTCCAAGCGGGACCGTAGCCT
>Ga0209810_1004539_pt1 | contig 13276 bp, 8 predicted proteins | sample Coa_R1_7_FD_187159 | JGI IMG/M metagenome (GOLD analysis project Ga0209810, IMG submission 187159) | Surface soil microbial communities from Centralia Pennsylvania, which are recovering from an underground coalmine fire - Coalmine... | ecosystem: Environmental > Terrestrial > Soil > Unclassified ...
ACCTTGGCCGATGGGGGAGAACAGGGGAGCGGCTGGCGCTGCCGGCTCGTCGGTGCGAGCTTTCTCGGCAGCACGATCCGGTACGACCTCGAGGGGTCCGACGGCCAGCGGTTGAAGGTCGACCGGCTGGCGGGGACGGACGCGGTGCTCAGCCCCGGCAACGAGGTCTTCGTCCACTGGGACCTGGACTCAGCCGTGGTGGTCGGGGGGACGGCCCAAGAGGCGGTGGGCGCGGAGGTGGCCGAGTGACGGCCTCGGGTGTCGCCACCAGGGCTCGCCGGCGTGCTCGTTGGAGCCTCCGGGGACGTGCCCGTCCGGTTGTCCCTTACCTGCTCCTGCTCCCAAGCGGGCTCGTGCTTCTCCTTTTCCTGGCCGCGCTCATCCTCCTCCTCATCTACAGCTTCAAGGACTACACGTCGATCGTCATCGAGCCAGGTTGGACGATCGGTACCTGGAAGCACTTCTTGACGTCCCGCTTCTACTGGTCGATCGTTTGGGAGACGGTGGAGCTGGGGCTCGTCGTCACCGGGGTCACCCTCCTGATCGCCTATCCAACGGCCTGGGTCCTCGCTCAGATCCGTAACCGTGCTCTCTCGACGATCTGTTACATCGTCCTGTTCTCTCCGCTGCTGGTCAGCGTCGTCGTCCGCTCGTACGGGTGGCTGCTGCTGCTCGGGAACAGGGGGCTCGTCAACGACGAGCTCGTCCGGTTGCCTTGGGTCCACGCCCCGATCCAGCTGGTGTTCAACTTCACCGGCGTGGCGATCGCGCTGGTCCACATCCTCTTGCCCTTCGCGATCTTCCCCTTGTTGAGCGTCTTGAGGCAGCTACCGCCGAACGTTCGCGAGGCGGCCGCAGACCTGGGCGCCCCGCCTTGGCTCGCCTTCTGGCGGGTCATCCTCCCCCTCACCCTCCCCGGGGTTGTGGCCGCCGCCCAGATCGTCTTCACCCTGACCGTGAGCGCCTGGGTCACGACCGTCCTGCTCGGAGGGGGGCGGGTGCTGGTGGTGGCGAAGCTGGTCTACGACAACATCTCGAACCTGAACTGGCCGCTGGGGGCGGTGGAGTCGCTGATCCTGCTGGCGATCACGCTGGTCGCTCTCGCCATCTCCAGCCGGTTGAGCCGAGCGATCTACCTCGGGCGAGAGGCCTGACGTGGAGGGGATCGGCCGTCGACCCTGGCTCCCGCTCTCCCTCGTCTTCCTCGTCGTGCTGGCCTTCACGATCGCCCCGCTCGCGATCGTCGTCATCAACTCCTTCAACTCCTCCGCCTACAGCGAGTGGCCTCCAGCTGGGTTCTCGACGCATTGGTACCTCACCGTGCTGGGCTACCAGCCGTTCAGGCAGGGCTTCGAGATCTCGTGCCTGGTGGGAGCCGGGGCGACCCTGCTCTCGCTGATCGTGGGGTCGATGGCGGCCTTCGCGCTGGTACGGTACCGCGTACGAGGGCAGAGCCTGATTCGGAGCCTGTACTTCTTGCCGCTGACGGTTCCGAGGGTCGCGATCGGCTTTGCGCTCTTCTCGATCTTCATCGCCACCCACTCCCAGCTCTATGGAACCTTGCAGGGGCTGATCCTCGCACATGCGCTCATCGTCCTGCCCTTTGTGACGACGATCTTCGTCTCCAACCTGGGGAACATCGACCCGGTCTTCGAGGAGGCGGCGCAGGACCTGGGAGCGGGACGACTGCGGGTGTTTTGGAGCGTCACGCTCCCCCAGATGCGAACTGGCTTTGTGGTCGCCGCCCTCTTCGCCTTCATCACCTCCTTCGACGAGTTGGAGACGTCGATCTTCCTGGTCCGTCCCCAGACCAACACGCTTCCCGTCTCGATGTTCTTCTATCTCGAGCAGCAGCAGACCCCGACCCTGGCGGCGCTCTCGACGATCCTGATCGGTCTCGCCGTCGTGCTCGTCCTGCTCGCCCTGCCGCTGCTTCTGCGGGGCGGCTGGAGCCAGCTCATCCCGATTGGAGGAGGACGGAGATGAAGCTCGCGGACAAGCCGGCACACCTGCGCCGGACGCTGGACGAGGCGATGGCCAAGGAGGATCTCGACGCCGTCGTCGCGATGTCGCCAGAGAGCTTCCTCCACCTGGCCGGCGTCTACGTGGCCAGCCAGCGGATGATCCGCGAGCGCCTCGCGATCGCGGTGTACCCACGCGGCCGTGAGCCCTTCCTCGTCGTCAGCAGCGTCGTCGCCAGCACCGTCCGCCGGGAGTCGTGGGTACCGGACCAGGTCGTCTGGACCGAGCACGAGAGGACACCGATCCAGGCGCTCGCCGCCGAGCTCAAGGCGAGAGGTCTCGAGGGGGCTCGGATCGGCCTCGAGATGCACTATCTGGCGGCGGCGTACTTCGAGCAGCTGAAGGCGGCTTCGACGAGGACCGAATGGGTCGACTGTGAGCTGCTCCTCAACCGGAGCCGGATGGTGAAGACGCCGGACGAGGTCGAGCTGATGCGGCGCAACGCGATCGCGGCCGAGCGGGCGATCTGGGCGGGCTTCATGTTCGCTCGCGAGGGCACCACGGAGCGGGAGATCGCCTCCAGGATGGTGACCTCGCTCTTCGAGGTGGGCGGCGACTACTCCCCCTTCATGTCGCTGGCCGCGGGTGCCGAGCGCTCGCGCCAGCACCATGCGGTGCCGGGGGAGTACCGGGTGAGGTCCGGTGACACCGTCGCCGTGGACATGGTCGGCACCTTTAGCGGGTACTACAGCGACTACGCCCGGATGGCGGTCGTCGGGAGGCCCGCGGAGGGCCAGCGCAAGGCCTGGCGAAGCGTCGTCGACGTCCAGCGTCAGGTGATGCGCGACCTCGTCCCGGGGGTGACGGCGGGGCAGCTGGCCCGGAACGCGGCCAGCTACATGCGGCAGCTCGGCTATGAACTCGACACCAACCTCGTCGGCCACAGCCTCGGGACCGCCCTTCACGAGTACCCGCCGCTCACCGAGGGCTGCACGGAGCCGCTCCTCCCCAACATGACGATGTGCATCGAGATCCTCGTCCAGGACCCCGAGTTCGGCCGATTCCACGTCGAGGACCTGGTCGTCGTCGGCAGCTCCGACGGGGCGCGCCGCCTGACCACCTACTTCGACACCGACGATCTCTACCAGATCGTGCTTGCCTAAAGGAGCCAGAGTCGTGCCCGGTAGCCGCCTTGGTGCTGATGTTGGGGGGACGTTCACGGATTTCGTCCTCGTGGACCCGACCAGCGATCGGATCCTCAACTTCAAGATCCCGTCCACCCCGTCGGATCCCGCTCGGGCGATCCTCCAGGGCATCCAGCAGCTGGTCGAGCGGCACGACGTGGACGTCACCGCGATCGACTACTTCGTCCACGGCACCACGCTCGGCGTGAACACGCTCATCCAGCGAATGGGCAGCGTGACCGGTCTGCTGGTGACGAAGGGGTTCCGGGACGTGCTCGAGATCGGCCGCCTCCGGCTGCCCGATCCGACCAACTACTTCGTCGAGAAGACGCCGGCGCTCGTGCCCCGCCACCTGGTCAAGGAGGTGGACGAGCGGATCCTCGCCAACGGCGAGGTGCTGAGGCCCCTCGACCTGGGGCAGCTGCACGGCGTGGTCACGGAGCTGGTCGAGCTGGGCGTGGATTCGATCGCGATCTGCTTCCTGCACTCCTACCGGAACCCCGTCCACGAGCGCGAGGCCGTCGCCTACCTGCGCCAGCGCTTCCCCCAGCTCTACCTCTGCAGCTCGGCGGAGACCTGGCCGCAGCAGCGCGAGTACGAGCGCGCCCTGGTCACGGTCATCAACGCCTTCATCGGCCGCCGGATGGAGGAGTACTTCGACCGCCTCGACCGGAACGTGCGGGCGCTCGGGATCCCGGCCGCGATCCTGACGACCAAGTCGAACGGCGGGATCATGACCGCCGAGTCGGCCCGAAAGGCCCCCGTCGAGACGCTCCTCTCCGGCCCCGCCTCGGGCGTGATCGGCGCGCTCTACCTCGGCCGCCAGGCCGGCTACGACCGCCTGATCGCGGTGGACATGGGCGGCACCAGCGCTGACGTCGCGGTGATCGACGGCGATGTCCTCTACTCGACGGAGAGCGAGGTCGCGCACCTGCCAGTCGTGATGCCCACCGTCGACGTGAGCTCGATCGGCGCGGGGGGAGGCTCGATCGCCTGGGTGGACGCCCTCGGCATCCTCAAGGTCGGCCCGCGCAGTGCGGGGGCCGATCCCGGCCCTGCCTGCTACGGCCGCGGCGGGACCGAGCCCACCGTCACCGACGCCTACGTCCAGCTCGGGATCATCGATCCGAGGTGCTTCCTGGGCGGGCGCCTCCCGCTCGACCCCAGGCTCGCCACCGAGGCCCTGACCCGCCTGGGGGCGAGGCTGGGACTTGCCGCCGACGAGCTGGCGGCGGGCGTGCTCGACGTCGCCACGGCCAACATGCACGCCCAGCTGATGCCGTTGATGGCCCGCAAGGGGATCGATCCCCGTGACTTCGTGCTCCTCGCCTACGGTGGGGCGGGCCCGACCCACGCCCTGCTGCTGGCTCGTGAGGCCGGGATGCGGAAGGTCCTGATCCCGCCCTCGCCGGGGACGCTCTGCGCGCTCGGCTGCCTCGTCGCGGACGTCAAGCGGGACTCGATCAAGACGATCTACCGGGACAGCGCCGAGCTCACGCCCGCAGAGCTCGAGGACGAGTTCGCCGCCCTCGAGGCCGACGCCCGCGCCTGGCTGAGCGCGCAGCGGCTGGCGGTTGGGGGCACGATGATCGTCCGCTCTGCCGACATGCGCTACAGGGGCCAGTCGTTCGAGATCACGGTCCCGCTCCGAGCCGAGCCACCCGGCTCGATGGCGGAGGTGCGGTCTCCCTTCCACGAGGCCTACCAGCGCATCTACGGCATCGCCGACGAGCAGGCACCCGTCGAGATCATCAACCTGCGCGTGACCGTCGTCGGGGTGACGGCGAAGCCGCAGCGGCGGCCGGCCGCTCCTCGCGCCACCGGCAGGGCCCCCAGACGCGACTGCCGGACGATCCGCGAGCACGGCAAGGAGGTCACCGCGACGGTCTACCAGCGAGAGGATCTCCGCCCTGGCGACACCGTTTCCGGTCCGACCGTGGTCGAGGCCGCCGACACGACCGTCTATGTCCCCACCGGCTACGCGGGCAGCGTCGATGGCTGGGGCAACCTGCTGATCGAGGGGGAGGGGGCATGAGAACCGACCCGGTTCTGCTCGAGATCCTGCGCAACCGGCTGAAGGCCATCGCCGAGGAGATGGCGGCGGTGACGCTCCGCACCGGCTTCACGGTCTTCGTGAAGGAGACCTCCGACTTTGGGGCCTGCCTGGTCGCCCCCAACGGGGAGGTGATGTCAGCTCCGACCGACACCGCCGTGAGCCTCATGGTTGGGCTGCCCGCCTGGGAGGTGATCGACGCGCTCGGGCCCTACGAGGAGGGTGACATCGGGATCACCAACGACCCCGACATCACCCACGGGCTCTCCACGCACCTGCCCGACATCTGGCTCTGGAAGCCGATCTTCGCCGAGGGACGGATCATCGGATACGGCTTCAACTTCATCCACTCCTCGGACGTCGGCGGCAAGGTCGCGGGGAGCATCTCCCCGAGCAGCTACGAGATCTTCCAAGAAGGCGTCCGGGTGCCGCCCATGAAGCTCTTCCGGAAGGGCGAGCCCAACCAGGATCTGATCAAGCTCCTGCTCGCCAACAGCCGCATCCCGGAGCAGAACTGGGGCGACATCAAGGCGCAGATCGCCTCCCTCAACGTGGCCGAGCGCCGGCTGCACGAGCTCGTCGCTCGCTACGGGCGCGAGGTCGTCTCGACGGGGATCGAGGACCTAATGGACCACGCCGAGCAGCGCTCGCGGGAGCTGATCAGGAGGATCCCCGACGGTGACTACAGTTTCACCGACTATCTGGAGGTCGACGTCGCCGACGCCGGCCAGGTCCGGATCAAGTTGAACCTGCGGGTTCGTGGCACCGACATGACGCTCGACTTCGAGGGCACGGATTACCAGGTCCAAGCCGCCTTCAACCTCCCGACCTGGAACCAGCGCGGCCATTACATGGTCTGCTTCCCGATCCTGAACTTCTTCCGCACCCTGGATCCGGAGGTTCCCTACAACTCGGGCCTCGTACGGCCGATCGAGCTCAAGATCCCTCGGGGGACGATCATGAACCCCGAGCCGGGGGCAGCCTATGGGGTCCGAGCCGCCACCATGTTCAGGGTCCTCGACATCCTGAACGGCTGCCTCACCCAGGCCCTGCCAGAGATCATCCCGGCGGCCAGCTCGGGCGGCATCGCGATCGTGCTGGTCTCAACGCTCGACCCCGTGACGGGCGAGCGACGGGTCAGCGTCGCGCAGCCGCTGAACGGGGGCTCCGGGGGCAGGCCGCGGCAGGACGGGATCGACGGGACCAGCTTCACCGGAGGCTGGCTCCGCAACATCCCCAACGAGGTCCTCGAGGCCGACATGCCGGTGCTGGTCGAGGAGTACGGCTACCGCGAGAACTCCGCGGGGGCGGGGCTACACCGCGGCGGTTGCGGCATCCGCTTCCGGCTGAGGACCTTGGCCCCGGAGACGCTGATGACGGCGCGTGGCCTGGAGCGGTTCGTCTTCCGGCCCTACGGCCTCCGTGGGGGCAAGCCGGGCGAACGCTACCGGGTCACCCTGAACCCCGGGACGGAGAGGCCCCGGGACCTTGGCAAGATCGACGTTCTGACGCTGGAGGCGGGAGAGGTGATCGAGTTCGAGACCTCCAGCGGTGGAGGCTTCGGCGACCCCTTCGACCGCGACCCTCAGCGAGTCCTCGAGGACGTCCGCTCCGGGCTCCTCAGCGCCGAGCTGGCCGAGCGCGACTACGGGGTCGTGATCAGGGACGGCTCGGTGGACGCCGAGGCGACCGAGACGCTCCGGACCCGAAGGCCGGAGAGGGGCCGGGAGCTGGTGGACGTCGGCCCCGAGCGCCGCGCGTACGAGGAGGTCTGGAGCGACGAGCTGATGACCGAGCTGCTCCGGCTTCTCTCGGCGTACCCGACCAGCTTGCGGCCGGTGGTGAGGAACCGTGTCAGGCGGTGGGTCGACCACCGAGGTCGCCCGGTGTCACCGGGCGAGCTGGCGCCGGTGGTCGAGGAGATCGCGAGGGCGATGGGCCTCAAGGCCCTCGAGCCCGAGGCGGCGGTGACGAGCCGGTGAGCTCGAGCCTTCGAACCGACCCGGTCCTCGTGGAGATCCTGCGCAACCGGTTCAAGGCCATCGCCGAGGAGATGGCGGCGGTGACGCTTCGCACCGCCTACACGGTCTTCGTCAAGGAGACCCACGACTTCGGGGCCTGTCTGGTCTCACCTGGGGGAGAGGTCTTCGCGGCCCCGACCGACACCGCCGTCAGCATCATGGCGGGGCTCCCCGCCTGGGAGGTGGTCAACGCCCTCGAAGGCTACGAGGAGGGTGACGTCGGGATCGCCAACGACCCCGATCTCACCCGCGGGCTGTCGACCCATCTGCCCGACATCTGGCTCTGGAAGCCGATCTTCGCCGAGGGGAGGGTCATCGCCCTCGCGCTCAGCTTCGTCCACTCCTCGGACGTCGGCGGGAAGGTCCCGGGCAGCATCTCCCCCACCAGCCAAGAGATCTTCCAGGAGGGTCTCCGGATCCCGCCCATGAAGCTCTATCGGGCAGGGGTCGCGAGCCAGGAGTTCCTCGACCTCGTACTCCTCAACAGCCGGATCCCCGAGCAGAACCGAGGTGACATCCGTGCCCAGCTCGCCTCCCTCAACGTCGCCGAACGTCGGTTGAAGGAGCTGGTCGCCCGTTACGGCGCCGCCACCGTCGAGGCCGGCATCGAGGACGTCATGGACCAAGCGGAGCAGCGGGCTCGTGCCCTCATCGAGGAGATCCCCGACGGGGACTACGAGTTCGTCGACTACCTGGAGGGCGACGATGCCGGAGTTGGGCTGATCCGGATCAAGCTCACGCTGCGGGTTCGCGGCAGCGACCTCGTGATGGACTTCGCAGGGACCGACTACCAGGTCCAGGCGGCGTTGAACCTCCCCTCTTGGAACCAGCGTGGGCACCGGCAGATCTGCTTCGCCTTCCTCAACTACTTCCGGAGCCTCGCCCCCGACGTCCCCTACAACTCCGGCCTGGTCAGGCCGATCGAGCTCCGAATCCCAAGGGGGACGCTGCTCAACCCCGAGCCCGGCGCCGCCTACGGGGTGCGTGCGGCGACGATGTTCCGGATCCTGGACAACGTGAGCGGGTGCCTCAGCCAGGCGATCCCGGGGGTGATGCCCGCCGCCGGCTCCGGTGCCGTGGCGATCGTGCTCCTCTCCGTCCGAGACCCGGCCACCGGCGCCTGGAAGGTGGAGGTCGCGCAGCCGCTGAGCGGGGGATCCGGGGGCAGGCCGCGACAGGACGGGATCGACGGGACCAGCTTCACCGGGGGCTGGCTCCGCAACATCCCCAACGAGGTCCTCGAGGCCACCATGCCGGTGCTGGTCGAGGAGTACGGCTATCGGCCGGGTGCCGCCGGGGCCGGTGAGCACCGTGGCGGCGCGGGCATCCGGTTCCGCTTCCGCTCCCTGGCCCCTGAGATGCTGATGACCGCTCGAGGGCTCGAGCGCTTCACCTTCCGGCCCTGGGGCCTGGGGGGAGGCACGCCAGGGCAGCTCGGGAAGGCCCTGCTGAACCCGGGGACCCCGAGGGAGCGGTCGCTCGGCAAGCTCGACCTCCTGAGCCTCGAGGCGGGGGACGTCGTCCAGCTCGAGACCGCGAGCGGGGGCGGGTTCGGCGACCCCTGGCGCCGCCCTCCGGAGAGGGTTCTGGCCGACCTCACGGCCGGGTTCCTCACGGTCGCCGAAGCGGAAGCCCTCTATGCGGTCGCGATCCGCGACGGGGCCCTCGACCCCAAGGCGACCGATGAGCTTCGAAGGCGCCCGCGCGGGCCACGCCCGCTGTTCGACCTCGGTCCCGAACGCCTCGCCCACGAGGCGATCTACACCGACGAGGTGGTGAGCGAGATCATCCGCCTCCTCAAGCCCTTCCCTACACGGCTCCGACCCGTGCTCCGGGGCCGGCTCGGCCGAGAGCTGGAAGGCTGCTCGAGCGCCCCGACCGCTGCCGAGCTCGCCGACCTCCTGGGGAGGGTGTGCTGGGAGCTGGGCCTCGCCGCGCCCCGGGCCACGGTGGGAGCCGGGAGGTGACGATGGACGCCGGTGCCGTCACCCCTGACCTTGCCCGGGGTGTCCTGGAATCGAGCTTGGCCCTCAAGGCCGGCGAGCGGTTGGTCGTCGTGACCGACACCCCGACGCTCCCGATCGGCCAGGCGCTCTTCGAGGGTGGCCTCCAGGCTGGCGCGGTCGCGGTGCTGACCGTGATCGCGCCGACGGGCAGGAACGGAGCCGAGCCGCCGCCAGCGGCGGCGGCGGCGATGCTGGGGGCAGACGTGCTCGTCTGCCCGACGCGGTTCTCGCTCTCGCACACGCAGGCGCGGCTGCGGGCGACGGAGGCGGGGGCTCGGGTGGCGACGATGCCCGGCGTCCACGCGGGGATGTTCTTCGATGGGCCGATCACGGCGGACCACGCCGAGGTGGCCCGACGAACCCTCGCGCTCCAGCGCCTCCTGACCGCCGCCCAGCACGTCCTCGTCCGCAGCGGGTCGGGGAGCGAGCTTCGCTTCTCCATCCAGGGGCGGGAGGGAAGGGCCAGCACCGGCCGGCTGGTGACCCCCGGGGCCTTCGGCAACCTCCCCTCCGGGGAGGCCTACCTGGCCCCGCTGGAGGGCACCGCCGAGGGCGAGCTGGTGGTCAACGCCTCGGTGGCCGGGATCGGGAGGCTGGAGTCGCCGATGCGGCTCGTGATCCGGAGCGGCGAGCTGGTCGAGGCCGACGGGGCCGCCGGCGGACGCTTGCTCGAGCTCCTCGGCGAACGGCCTGGCGCCCGCAACCTGGCCGAGTTCGGCATCGGGACCAACGAGAGGGCCCGGATCACCGGCGTGATCCTCGAGGACGAGAAGGCGATCGGGACCATCCACATCGCCTTCGGCGACAACTCGACCTTCGGAGGGACCGTTCGGGCCGGTGTCCACATCGACACCGTCATCCAGGGGCCGGACGTGTTCCTCGACGACGTCCAGATCCTGGGGGGCGGCCAGCTCCTCGTCTGAACCCTGAGGTGGCAGCTTGATCGCAACGACCGCGGAAACGGTGGCCGAGGCGCTCGCCTCGGAGCTCGCCGAGGCAGGCGTCGACCGCGTCTTCGGCCTTCCCGGAGGCGAGGTCCTCTGGCTGATCGAGGCGCTTCGGCGCCGGGGCATCGAGTTCGTCCTCTGTCGTCACGAGGCCGATGCCGGCGTGATGGCCGCCGTCTACGGCAAGCTGAGGCGCATCCCCGGGGTCGTGCTCACCACGCTCGGCCCCGGCGCCTGCAACCTGCTGCTCCCGATCGGCAACAGCCTGCTCGACCGTGAGCCGCTGCTGGCGATCTCCGCCCAGGTCCCCGAGACCTGGTCGTCAGCCCGGATCCACCAGAGGCTTCCCCTGCGCGAGATCTTCACGCCGGTCACGAAGTTCAACGCCACCGTGAACCCCTTCAACTGCCGTCAGGTCGTCCGCGACTCGCTGCGGCAGGCGCTCGCCGAGCCCGCCGGGCCTGCCTACCTCGCCATCAGCTCCGAGGTGACGAGAGCCCCGGCGTCCGCGCCCGAGGACGGTGCCGCCCCCACCCTGACGCCCGCTTCTCGGCCAGGCGACGCCGAGGCGGCGGCCGCTGCCGTGCGGGAGCGGCTCGCGCAGGCCAGACGGCCGGTCCTGGCGATCGGCATTGGCGCCCATGCGGAGGACTCGCCCCTGATCCGACGGTGGATGGCTGAGTGGCGGCTCCCCACCGTCGTGACCCCCAAGGTGAAGGGGATCGTCGATGAGATGAATCCCCTCTTCGCAGGGGTCATCGGCGGCATGGCCATCGACCGGATGATGGTGGACGGGCTCGCCCGATCCGACCTGATCCTCGGCCTCGGCCTCGACCCGACCGAGATCGACGGTGACTGGCACGAGCGGCTGTCGGTGCTCTGGCTCTTGGACTCCGCCTGGGCGACCGGCGTCAGCCCGGGCCGGGATCTCGTCGCCGCGGCCCATGCGCCGCTGCTCGAGCGCTTGCTGGCCGAAGGACCGCCGCGGGGGTGGGAGGACCCGTTGTGCGAGACCCGCGTCGAGCGGCGGCGGGCCTACGAGTCCGGGGAGAGCCACGGTGGGTACCTGGCACCGACAGCGGTGGTGCGGACGCTCGCGGCCGTCTTCCCCCCGAACACCGTCGTCACCACCGACGTCGGCTCCCACAAGTATCTCTTCGGCCAGTTCTGGCCCTCCCGAGAGCCGGAGACCTTCTTGGTGTCGAACGGGCTCTCAGGGATGGGCTATGGCCTCCCAGCGGCGATCGGGGCGAAGCTGGCACGGCCGCACCGGCCCGTCCTCGCCGCCCTGGGGGACGGAGGCTTCTCGATGAACAGCCAGGAACTCGAGACGGCGCGTCGGATCGGCGCCTCGATCGTCGCCGTCGTCCTGGCCGATCGCTCCTATTCGATGATCCGGATGGGGCAGTTGAAGCGGGGGCTCGACCCCTACGGGGTCGACTTCGATCCCATCGACAGCGTGGAGCTCGCCCGTTCCTGCGGGGTGCGGGGATGGCGAGTTACCAGTGAGGCCGAGCTAGCGGAGCGCGCGGCGGCGGCCCTGAGGTGCGGCGAGACCACCGTGATCGAGGTCCCCATCCTGGCCGATGACTATGCCCCGATCGTCTGAGGGGATGCCGCGACGAAGGCCTTCCAGGCGCTCTCGCGGCCTTGCGCTCGGGGCGGAGCCAGCCTCGGCCCCCAGCTGGAGCTCCGAAGCCCAGGGCATCGGATGGGGGCGAGGCCGATCGAACGGGCCGTCTGGCCTGCCGAGCACGGACCCTGCCCCTTGACGCCTCGGGCCTCGCAGGGGCACGGTCGGGGCCTGGCGCGGGAGAGCCTGGATCGCCCGCGCTTGAGGTGGGCGTCGGGGGCCGAGGCGTGCGGCTTGTGGCCTCGATCGAAGACGGGACCCCGGCAGCGGCATGGGTAGCCCTCAGCACCCATCCCCCCTTCGACCCCGACGTGCCGGTCCGCGGCCGTCACCCCCACCTCGGGAGGGCGTTGGGTCTGGGGCTGGCGTCCGGCGCAGGGCGTCACCCGATGACGGCGCCGTGGGAGGGCTTCGAGGCCGCGCTCGAGCGGGTCGTCTCCGGGAGAGGCCTTCCTGGGCGCGCAGGCGGGAGGGTCCCCAGAGGTCCATGGAGGTCCGAGATGGCTATGGCTGAGGTGGTCGTGGTCGGCGGTGGGATCGTCGGGCTCTCGGTGGCCTGGTCGCTCAGACGGAGAGGGGCAGCGGTCACGGTGCTCGAGCGGGGTGTCTGCGGTCAGGGCGCCACGGCGAAGGCCACCGGCGGAGTCCGAACGCAGTTCGGGAGCGAGGTGAACGTCCGGCTCTCGCTCGCCTCGCTTCCCTTCTTTCGCCGATGGAGGGAGATCCACGGGGGCGACGCTGGCTACCGACCCATCGGCTACTTGTTCCTCGCCACCAGCCGCGAGCAGCGCGACGCCCTGCGTCGAGGGGCGGAGGTCCAGCGGCGCTGTGGCGCCCGGGTCGAACTCCTGGAGCCCGACCAGGTTGCGGCTCGGCTGCCTGGCGTCCGCCTCGATGGCGTCCTCGGCGGCAGCTTCGGACCAGACGACGGGCTCGCAGATCCGGGAGCGGCGGTGGCCTCGCTCATCTCCTCCTGCCGGCGTTCGAAGGTGAGGGTCGAGGAGGGGGTCGAGGTCCGAGAGCTGCTCCGACAAGGGTCTGGTTTCGTGGGCGTCCGTACCCCCGGCGGCGAGGTCCACGCGAACGTCGTCGTGGTCGCAGCGGGTCCTTGGTCGCCGACGCTCCTCTCGCCGGTGGGCTTCGACCTCCCGATCACGCCACGCCACCGGCAAGTCTACCGCGCCATCGAGGTCGACGGCCTCCCTCCCAGCTGCCCCTTCGTGATCGACCTCGGGACCGGCGTCTACTTCCACCCGGATGGGGAGGGGCTCGTCTTCGGGGGCGGGGACCGCGAAGGGAGCCCGGGGTTGGACGAGAGCTTCCGGCCAGAGGAGGCCCCCCGCGTCATCGAGCTCCTGTCCAGACGGCTTCCTCGGGCGATGGAGGCTCGGCTGAGTGGTGGCTGGGCGGGCGTTCGCGACATGACCCCCGACGACCATGCGATCGTCGGCTGGCTGCCCGGGGCCGAGG
>Ga0209810_1004541_pt1 | contig 13271 bp, 10 predicted proteins | sample Coa_R1_7_FD_187159 | JGI IMG/M metagenome (GOLD analysis project Ga0209810, IMG submission 187159) | Surface soil microbial communities from Centralia Pennsylvania, which are recovering from an underground coalmine fire - Coalmine... | ecosystem: Environmental > Terrestrial > Soil > Unclassified...
CGGCGCGCCGACGCTCGTCTCGTCCCGGTGCTGCTCGCCGAGGCCGTCTACGGCGCCCTCCTCGCCGCGGACACGCGGAGGCTGCACGAGTGCGGGACCCGCGCCCGCGTCGCGGGCGCCGCCGCTTCGACGCCCGCCGGATCCTTCTTCGCCGGCATGACGTTCGGGATCGCGTCGATCCTGACGGGAGACGCCGGCGCCGGTGCGGAGGCGATTCGCTCCGCGGTCGTCGAGTTCGAGGCGACCGCGGAGCTGCGCGACGACCCGCGTCTCCTCTTCTGGGCGGTTGCCGGCTCGCTGTGGCTGCGCGAGGCGGGTCTCGGCGAGGAGCTGGCCGACTGGGCCCTGGGCAAGGCCCGGTCGGCCGCGGCCGTCGGCGTCCTCCCAGACCTGCTGGCCAACGTCGCGGTCGACCAGGCCGCGTCCGACCGCTGGGTGGAGGCGCGGGCGGCCTTCGACGAGGCGGTCGCGCTCGCGCGCGAGACGGGCCAGCACGTGGTGTTGACCGGCGCTCTCGCCCGGCTCGCGTGGCTGGAGGGAAGGCTCGGGCGCGAGGCCGATGCGCGCGCGCACGCCGAGGAGGCGCTCTCTCTCGCCGGCGAGCTCGGTGCGGGGCTGTGCGAGATCTGGGCGCGGGCGGCACTCGGCGAGCTCGAGCTCGCTCTCGGGCGTCCGGACGACGCGCTCGCGCAGCTCACGGAGCTCGCGGCCCTGCTCGCGCGGCACGGTCTCGTCGACGCCGATCTCGCTCCCGCACCTGAGCTCGTGGACGTGCACCTCCGGCTCGGGAACGACGCCGAGGCGGCGGCGCTCGCGGCGGAGTACGACGCCGTGGCGGCGGCGAAGGGTCAGCCGTGGGCGCGGGCGCGTGCCGCCCGCGCGCGAGGTCTCGTCGCGCCCGACGACGCCTTCGACGCCTGCTTCGAGGAGGCGCTCGCGCTGCACGCCGAGACCCCCGACGTGTTCGAGGCGGCACGCACGCGGCTCGCGTACGGTGCGCGACTGCGTCGCGCCGGCCGGCGCGCGGCCGCGCGGGAGCACCTGCGCGCGGCCCTCGACGAGCTCGACGAGCTCGACGCCGTGCCGTGGGCCGACCAGGCGAGGGTCGAGCTCGCCGCGACGGGCGAGACCGCGCGCCGGCGAGACCCGAGCACCCGCGACCGGCTGACGCCGCAGGAGCTTCAGGTCTCGCTGCTCCTCGCCGAGGGGCGGACGACGAAGGAGGCCGCGGCGGCGCTCTTCCTCAGCCCGAAGACGATCGAGTACCACCTGCGCAACGCGTACCGGAAGCTCGGGATCCACTCGCGCGAGGAGCTGCGCGAGGCGCTGCACGTCGAGCGCGCGCTTGCGCGAGACTGAGCGCGTGGCGACGCCGAGCGACGTCCCGGACGTTCTCGCGCCGGGGCTGCGAGTCGTCTTCGTCGGGATCAACCCCGGGCGCGTGTCGGCCGCGGCGCGCGCGCACTTCGCCAACCCGCGGAACGACTTCTGGCGCCTCCTGCACGCGGCCGGATTCACGTCGCGGCTCTACGAGCCGCAGGAGCAGTTCGCGCTGCTCGAGGAGGGCATCGGCGTGACGAACGCCGCCTACCGCACGACGCCGGGCTCGGGCGACCTGCGCCGCGCAGACTTCGCAGGCTCCGCGGAGCGCCTGGAGCGGATCGCGCTCGAGTTGGAGCCGCGGTGGCTCGGCTTCGTCGGCAAGGAGGCCTACCGCGGCGCATTCGGCGAGCGCCCCGAGCTGGGGGCGCAGGCGCGGACGCTTGGCGCGGCGAGGCTCTTCGTCCTGCCGTCCACCTCGCCCGCGAACGCCGCGGTGCCGTGGGAGGAGCGGCTTCGCTGGTTCAGCGCCCTCGCCGACGCCGCGCGGTGACGGTGACGGTGTCGGCGAGCTGCCGGCGCCCGCGGACGGTCTCGTCGGCGGCGTCGAAGGCGAGCTCCCAGCTCCGTCCGATCGTCTCCACCAGCGCGGCCAGGGCCCTGAGCGCGATCGCCTCGCCCAGGCAGCGGCGGTCGCCGATCCCGAACGCCGCGTAGACGAACTTCTGCTCCGGCGCCCGGCCGTCGAGCCAGCGCTCGGGCCGGAACCGGTCGGGGTCGTCCCACAGCTGGGGGTCGCGGTGGAGGGCGGCGACGTCGAGGATCACCCGCGTGTGAGCGGGCACGGGCTCGCCGCCGATCGTCGTGTCGGCGACCGCGACGCGCGTGATGTGCGGATTCGTCGGATGCAGACGCGTCACCTCGCGGACGAAGGCCTGGGTGTCGTCCGGCGGCCCGTTCTCGGCCAGCCGGAAGAGCGTCCAGCCCGCGCTCTGCACGAGCGGCCCCACGGCGCCGACGAGCAGCTCGCCGGCGAGCGCCTGCCGGTCACGGTCGCCGAAGGACGTGGCGAACTCGCCGTGGTCGAGGACGAGCGCGCTCAGCTCCGAGGGCCTGCTCAGGTCGACGTTGGCGAGCAGGCTGCGCGCGACGACGGAGAGACGCGCGAGCGCGGCCGGCCGGGTCAGCCCGTGCCGGCTCGGGCCTCGTCCCTCCACGCGCGGCGTGCGGTCGCTCCAGCGCAGGAACCCTTCGAGCGTCGCGACCTCCGCGTCCGAGAGGCTGCTCGCGAAGGCCCCGCCGACGACCGCCCGGATGACCGGCGGGCGGAGCCACGGCATCAGGCGGACACGCTCCCCGTCCTGCCAGCCGGCGGTCGCGGCCGCGAGCTCGGACGCGAGGAGGTCGGCCGTCTCCGCCGCGCGTTCGGCGCCCATGCCCTTGGCCAGCGCGCGGCGCAGGCGCGCCGGGGAGATCCCGCCGGGCGGCGGCTCCGGCGCCGGCGGCCCGACCGCGATCCGCTGCGAGCGGGGCTTCGCCAGCTCGGCCGAGCGCTCCACGAGGAGCTCGCGCACGGCGTCCGGGCTGCGCGTGAGGAGGAAGCGTCCCCGTCCCGCGCGCACCCACACCAGGTCGCCGAGCTCGGAGGCGCGCTGGAGGGCCGCGTCGGGGTCGCGCCGGAGCTCGCGGACCGGGATCCTCGTCTCCGGCGCCGGCATCAGCTGCGCCAGCGGTTCGTGATCGGCGTCCGGCGGTCCCGGCCGAACGCCTTCGGTCGCAGGCGAACGCCCGGGGGTGCCTGCCGGCGCTTGTACTCCGCGCGGTCGACGAGCGCGACGGCGCGCGCGACGACGTCGGGGTCGTAGCCGTCCGAGCTCAGCTCCTCGAGCGAGCGGTCGTCCTCGACGTACGCCTCGAGCACGCGGTCGAGCTCGGGGTAGGGAGGCAGCGAGTCCTCGTCGAGCTGGTCGTCGCGCAGCTCGGCGCTCGGCGCGCGGTCGATCGTCGACTGCGGGACGAGCTCGCGCCCGGCGCGCTCGTTCAGGTGGCGCGCCAGGCGGAACACGTCCGTCTTGAACACATCCTTGAGGAGCGCGAACCCGCCCGCCATGTCGCCGTAGAGGGTCGCGTAGCCGACGGACAGCTCCGACTTGTTGCCGGTGGCGACGAGCAGCCAGCCGAACTTGTTCGAGAGCGCCATCAGGAGCGTGCCGCGGACCCGGGCCTGGAGGTTCTCCTCGGCCAGGTCGCGATCACGGCCGGCGAACGGCCCGGCGAGCACGCCGGTGAAGGCCTCGACCACCGGCTCGATCGGCAGCTCGAGGAAGTCGCAGCCGAGGTTCTCGGCGAGCGCGCGCGCGTCGCTGCGCGTGCCCTGCGAGGAGTAGCGCGATGGCATCGAGACGCAGTGGACGCGGTCGGCGCCGAGCGCCTCGACGGCGAGCGCCGCCGTCACCGCGGAGTCGATCCCGCCGGAGACGCCGACGACAACCTCGGCGAAGCCGTTCTTGCGGACGTAGTCGCCGAGCCCGAGCACGAGCGCGCGGCGCATCTGCTCGAGGTCGTCGTCGAGCTCGGCCACGGCCGCCTCCTCCGGCCGCTCGAGGTCGACGACGAGCAGGGCCTCCTCGAAGCCGGGCGCGCGGGCGAGGATCGTCCCGTCGCGCTCGATCACGAGCGAGTGGCCGTCGAAGATCAGCTCGTCCTGTGCGCCGACGGTGTTGCAGAGCGCGACCCGCACGCCGCTCTCGCGTGCGCGGGAACGGAAGATCTCCTCGCGTTCCTGCTCGCGGCCGACGTGGAACGGCGAGGCGGAGAGGTTGACGATCAGCTCCGCGCCGGCCGCGGCGAGCTCCGTGGTCGGCGGCCCGGGCACCCACATGTCCTCGCAGATCGTGACGCCGACCTTCGTGCCTGCGACGTCGAGGCACGAGAGCTCGCCTCCCGGGACGAAGTAGCGCTTCTCGTCGAAGACGCCGTAGTTCGGGAGGTGCCACTTGCGCGCGAAGCCGGCCACCTCCCCGTCGGCGCAGATCGCGCACGCGTTGTAGAGGCCGTCGTCCAGGAGCGGCACGCCGACGAGCGCGACGATGCCCTGCGTCTCCGCGGCGATCCGCTCGAGCGACTGGCGGGCGGCGCGGACGAAGCCCGGCCGCAGCAGCAGGTCCTCGGGCGGATAGCCGGTCACCGCCAGCTCGGGGAGGACGACGAGGTCCGCGCGGGCTGCGCGCGCCTCCTCGATTCGCGTCAGGATCAGCGCGCGATTCCCCTCCAGGTCGCCGACGACCGGATCGATCTGGGCGAGCGCCAGTCTCATGCCGTCAGCCTAGAACTGGCGCTACGGGCGGCGCAGGCGGATCGCGTTCCAGTCGTGCTCCAGGATCTCGTCCACGCGGCCGCGCAGCGACTCCGGCGGGTCGTGCTCGGCGTGGAGGTAGCGCCCGGCGAGCGCGTCGAACTCGCCCGTCGCGAGCGCCGCGACGAGCTGCGGCGCGCATTCCGGCGGCGTCCACGGCGCGTCGTCGGGGAAGTGGCCCTCCGTCATCGCCGTGCGCACGAGCCCGGGGCTGATCACGAAGACGGGGATCCGGCCGCGGAGCGCGTTGGCGAGCGTCTCGCCGTAGCGGCACACCGCCGCCTTCGACGCGGTGTAGCCGGTCTCCGACGCTCCCGGCAGGTACGACGCGCCGCTGCCGACGATCACGATCCGGCCGCGCCCGCGCCCGAGCATGCCCGGGATCACGGCCCGGCAGCAGAGATGGACTCCGAGGACGTTCACCTCGAAGACGCGCCACCACTCCTCCGGGTCGAGCTCCCACGCCTCGCCGCGGTTGCCGCCGCCGGCATTCGCGACGAGGAGCTCGACTGGCTCGGCCTCCCGCGCCCAGCGCTCGACGTCGTCCTGCTGCGTCACGTCGCCGACGAGCGCGTGCCCGCCGATCTCCTCCCCCACCGACTCCACCTGCTCGGCGGTGCGGGCGGTCACCCAGACGTCCATCCCGGCGCCGGCCAGCTCGCGCGCGACGCTCGCGCCGATTCCCCGTCCGCCGCCGGTGACGAGTGCGTGTCCCGCGAGCTCGCTCATCGCGCCGAGCCTATCGCTTGTCCGGCGAAGTTAGCGTCCGCTAGCCTAGTGCGCACTAACCTTACGGAACGGGAGAGGGATGAGAGCTCGCATTTTCGCCGAGGAGAACCGCAAGTGGTGGACGCTCGCCGCGGTCGCCTTCGGCCTCTTCATGATCATGCTCGACAACACCGTGGTGAACGTCGCGCTGCCCACGATGGAGCGCGATCTCCACGTCTCGGTCTCGTCGCTCGAGTGGATCGTCACCGCGTACGCCCTGACCTTCGCGGCGATGATGATCACGGGCGGCAAGCTCGCCGACATGTACGGCCGGCGCCTGATCTTCGTCGCCGGCCTCGTCGTCTTCACGCTGTCGTCGCTCGCCTGCGGGTTCGCGCCGAACGCCGGCTTCCTGATCGGCGCGCGGGCGGTGCAGGGCGCGGGGGCGGCGCTGATGAACCCGGCCACGCTGTCGATCATCACCGCGACCTTCCCGCCGAAGCAGCGCGGCCAGGCGATCGGCGTCTGGGCCGGCGTCTCGGCGCTCGCGCTCGCGATCGGGCCGCTCGCCGGCGGCCTGATCACCGAGAACCTGAGCTGGAACTGGATCTTCTTCGTCAACGTGCCCGTCGGCGCCGTCGGCATCGTCGCGTCCCAGATCTTCATCCGCGAGTCGCGCGACACCTCGCACGAGCAGCGCCTCGACCTTCCCGGCCTCCTGACCTCCGGCGCCGGCCTGCTCGCGCTGAGCTACGGCCTGATCGAGGGGAACGACCGCGGCTGGACGTCCACGGAGATCCTCGGCTTCTTCGCGGCGGCGGCCGTGCTGCTCGTCGCGTTCGTCGTGCTCGAGCACCGCCAGCGGCTGCCGATGCTCGACCTGTCGCTGTTCCGGATCGGCGCCTTCGCGGGCGCGAACGTCGTGGCGATGATGGTCTCGCTCGCGATGTTCGGCGTGTTCTTCTTCGTCTCGCTCTACATCCAGAACATCCTCCACTACTCGGCCGTGCAGGCGGGAGCGATGTTCCTGCCGATGACGATCCTGATCATCCTCGTCGCTCCGGTCGCGGGGAAGCTCTCCGACCGGGTGGGCTCGCGCTGGCTGATGGGCGGCGGCATGGCGCTGCTCGGCATCTCGCTCCTGCTCTACCAGCGCGTGAGCCTCCACTCCGACTTCTGGACGCTGCTGCCCGCGATGCTGATCGGCGGCGTCGGTATGGCGAGCACGATGTCGCCGATGACCGCGGCGGCGATGGGTGCCGTGCCGGTCGACAAGGCGGGCGTCGGCTCGGGCGTCCTCAACAGCTTCCGCCAGGTCGGCGGCGCGCTCGGGATCGCGCTGATGGGCGCGATTCTCGCCTCGTACCTCCACCATTCGCCGCGGTCGCCGGCCGGGGCGCAGGACTACGTGAACGGGCTGCACTCGGCGCTGGCGATCAGCGCGGCGATCAGCTTCGCGGCCGCGGTCGTCGCCGTCGTGACCGTGCGCACGCGCCCGAGCGTCGAGCGCGCGCACGTCGCGGAGATGGCGGCATGACGACCGCCGCGCCGCGGATGCCGGCGGCCGAGCGTCGCCGGCATCTCGTCGAGACCGCGATCCGCCTCTTCACCGAGGGGAGCTACCGGGGGACGACCACCGCCGAGATCGCGCGGGCGGCCGGCGTCTCGGAGCCGATCCTCTACCGCCACTTCGCCTCGAAGCGCGATCTCTACCTCGCCGCGCTCGAGCACGTGTGGGGGAAGGCGCGGACGACGTGGGAGCGGGCGCTGACGGACTCGACGGACGCGTGCGCGGCCGTCGAGGCGATCGGCAAGGGCCACGTCTCGGTGCGCTCGGCGAAGCTCCAGCTCGCGGAGCTCTGGGTGCAGGCGCTGAGCGAGGCGTCGGAGGACGCGGAGCTGCGGCGCTACGTGCGCCGGCACATGCGCGAGGTGCACGACTTCCTCGCCGACCTGATTCGCCGCGGCCAGGAGCAGGGCGCGATCAGCACGGAGCGGGATGCGGACGCCGAGGCGTGGATCATGCTCGCCGGCGGGATCCTCGGCATGGTCGGCCGCCGCGTCGGCCTCCTCGACGACGAAGAGCTGGCCGGCATCCGAGCCGCCAGGCTCGCGTGGCTCAGGGCCGGATAGCCGCGAGCAGGTAACAAGAAGGCCCCCTGCTGCGGCTCAGGGGGCCTTCTCGAGAGGCGCACCCCCCTTGGCGGGGTCGAACGAGACGAATCTGCGGCCAATCCGTCTGTCGTTCCTTGCCAGGAGCCCCGGCGCGCCCCCTGCAAACCTGACCTGGCGTCCGGCCTGGTTGCAAGGTAGGCGGACTATACGAGTGACCCGGGAACCTGTCAAGTACCCCGGTCAAGTGATTTTCACTTTGGCTTACTTGACTGCTTTTTCGCTTGGATATGCCCTAAAAGGGGGACGACCGTTCGTACAGGTTGCGCTTTGGTGAAGCATGCGGTTGACTACCGCACGCAGACCATGACGACGAGGGACGCCGCAACCCGCCGCTCGCCAGGCCGGATCTCGGAAGGGCTCCGCCTGGGCGATCGCCTGCGCCAGCTGCGCGTCGCAGCGGGCATGACGCAGAGCGAGCTCGCCGGCGAGCGCTTCTCCAAGGAGTACGTGTCGCAGATCGAGCGCGGCAAGACGCGCCCGACGCGCGAGACGATCGAGTGGCTGGCCGACCGGCTGGGCGTCGACGCGGGCTTCCTCGCGAGCGGCGTCGCGACGGACGAGCGCGGCCGGCTCGAGGGCGCCCTGGCCCGCTCCGAGGCGCTGTACGAGGCCGGCGAGGATCTCGAGGCGATCGCCTCGTTCGAGCCGCTTCTGGGCGCGGCCCGCGCGACCGGCGTGCCGGAGCTGCAGGTACGGGCGCTCGTGGGCCTCGGTCTCGCAAAGATGCGCCTGAGCGATCATCGGGCGGCCTTGAAGCTCTTCACCGAGGCGCGCGCGATCTCGGAGACGGAGTCCTTCTCCGACGTCGAGCGCGCGGACGTTCTCGCCCGGCTCGGCAGCTGTCGCTACCAGCTCAACAGCATCCACTCCGCGCTCGCCCTGTTCAACGAGGCGCTCGCGCTGGCCGAGCGCTCCTCGCTGCCGTGCGACACGCTGAAGGCGAACATCCTCTCCTGGCGCTCGCGCTGCTGGCGCCGCCAGCGGGACTACGAAGCCGCGCGCGACGACGTCGAACGGGCCCTGGAGCTCGCGCAGGGCGTCGACGACCTGCGGACGATCGGCGCCGCGTACTTCCAGGCTTCCCTGATCGCCGATCGCGAGGGCCACTGGGTGCTCGCGCGCACGTACGCCGAGGAGGCGCGCGCCGCGTATGCGGATCTCTCCGACCGCGTCCACGTCGGCGATCTCACCAACAACCTCGGCGGGCTCAACTTCCTCCTCGGGAACACCGACGAGGCGATCGAGCTGCTGAAGGAGGCGTTCTCGATCGCGCTCGAGACCGGGCGCGACGCGGACGCCGGCCGCGCCGTCTCCTCGCTCGCGCAGATCCATCTCCGGACGGGGAACGTCGAGCAGGCCGAGGAGCACGCGAGACACGCGATCCAGCTGCTCGACGCCCGCGTGGACTACGTCGACGAGACCGGCAACGCGCAGCTGACGCTCGGGCGCGCGCTGCTCGAGCAGGGGCGCTTCGACGAGGCGGAGCAGGAGTTCGCGGCCGCCGAGCTCAACTTCGGCGATCTGGGATCCGCGAGCCACCGCGCCGCGGTCTGGGTCGCGCGCGGGGACCTCGCCGCCAGGCGCGGCGACCACGAGGGTGCGGCTGCGCTGTATCGCGCCGCTGCCGAGGCTTTGCAGGATGTCCGGTTCTAGGTCGAGGAAGGAGGTGACGACGTGACCAAGGCGCGCATCATCTATCTGCTGCTCATCGCGGCGATCTTCGCCTACGTGCTCGGCTGCTTCCACGGCCACGGCATGAGCGACGGCGGCGGCTGGTAGTACGGCGGTTTGCGCCCCGCCGCGTTTCCCGCTGCGCAAACGGTGGGATGAAGGCGGCGTGGGCGCACGGTGGGAGCGGGCTCGGCGCGCGCTGACCGTCGGACGCGTCGCGCACAGGAGCGGCCTCCGCCGGGTCCTCGGCGAGATCGGCCTCTCGGGCAGCCGCGAGGCGACGCGGGAGGGCGCACAGGCCTTCCGGCAAGGGCTCGAGGAGCTCGGCACCACTTTCATCAAGCTGGGCCAGCTGCTCTCCTCGCGTCCCGACCTGCTGCCGGACGTGTACATCGAGGAGCTCGGGCACCTCGTCGACGACGTCCCGCCGGTTCCCTTCGAGGCGATCGAGGAGATCGTCCACGCCGACTTCGGCGCGGACGCCTTCGTCAGCCTCGATCCGACGCCGCTCGCCACGGCGTCGATCGCCCAGACCCACCGCGGCCTGCTCGCGACCGGGCACGACGTCGTCGTCAAGGTGCGGCGGCCCGGCATCGTCGAGCAGGTCGACGTGGACCTCGCGCTGCTCCGCTCGACGGCGCGCTTCGCGACCGGCCACTCGGAGGCGGCGCGCCGCGTGCAGCTCGAGGAGCTGGCGGACGAGCTCGAGGTGCATCTGCGCGCCGAGCTCGACCTCGTCGAGGAGGCGCACAACACGGAGCTGATCCGCGGCCTCGTCGAGCGGTTCGAGGGGCTCGTCGTGCCGCAGGTGATCCGTCCGTACGTGAGCGAGCGAGCACTCGTGCTCGAGCGGATCCCGGGCCGGAAGATCGACGCGTCGCACGGCCTCGCGCCGGAGGACGCGAGGCGGCTCGCGCGCGAGTTCTTCCGCGCCTACGTCTTCCAGGTCGTGGTCGAGGGCGTCTACCACGCCGACCCGCACCAGGGCAACGTGTTCCTGACCGAGGACGGGCGCCTCGCGCTGCTCGACTTCGGGCTGCTCGGCCGGCTCGACGAGGACACGCGCAGCACCCTCTCGCTGCTGCTGCTCGCGCTCTCGCAGAACCGCGCCGACGACGTGGCCGACCTCGTGATCTCGCTCTCGGTGACGGCCACGACCTCCGATCAGCCCGGCTTCGTGCAGGACGTCCGCCGAACGCTGCCGCGCTTCCACTGGCGCCCGCTCGCCTCGATCCAGGCCGGCCATGCGCTCGCCGGACTGCAGCGGGCCGCGATCAGGCGCGACATCCGCCTGCCGACCTCGTTCGCGCTCGTCGGCAAGACCCTGGCGCAGGCGGACTCGATCGCGCGGACGCTCGACCCGGAGCTCGATCCGGTCGCGCTGATCGAGGAGGAGGCGCTCGAGGTGATGGTGCGCGAGGCCGAGCGCCGGCTCGAGCCGAACCGGCTCGCCGCGTACGTGTACACGCAGCTCGCGCCGCTCGCGAACCTGCCGCGCAGGCTCGGCCACCTCGTCACCGAGCTCGAGCAGGGGTCGCTGACCGTCGGCATCGTCCCGACCGGGCTCGACGAGCTCGAGCACCATCTCAAGTCGATCGCGAACCGGATGGGCGCCTCGATCATCATCGCGGCGCTCCTGCTCGCCTCCTCGCTGCTCGTCCGCGTGCACACCTTCGAGTGGCTCGGCATCGCGGGGTTCTGCGCCGCGGCGCTGCTGGGGCTGTACATGGTGTGGAAGATCATCCGGACGCCCGGGGAGCTCTAGGCCGAGTCTCTAGAGTGGGCCCGTGACGCAGGCGCCCGGACTGACGAGCCTCAGCGTCGGCGGCGGGTGCGCGGCCAAGTACTCGGCGGCGCGGCTCGAAGAGCTGCTGCGCGGGTTCGTCCCCGCGGAGGCGGACGACCTGCTCGTCGGGCTCGATCCGGCCGACGACGCCGCCGTCTACAGGCTCGACGACGAGCGGGCGCTCGTCTTCACCGTCGACTTCTTCCCGCCGCTCGTCGACGATCCCGCGCTCTTCGGACGGATCGCGGCGACGAACGCGCTCAACGACGTGTTCGCGATGGGCGGGACGCCGCTGCTCGCGCTGTCGGTCGCCGCCTTTCCGGAGGAGCTGCCGACCGAGGTCGTGCGCGCGGTCTTCGGCGGCGCCGGGGAGCAGGTGCGCGCGGCGGGCGCGCTGCTGGCGGGCGGCCATACGATCCGGGACGTCGAGCCCAAGTACGGCCTCGCGGTCGTCGGCACGGTCCATCCGGACGGGGTCTGGCGGAAGAGCGGCGCCCGGCCCGGCGACGCGGTCTTCCTCACCAAGCCGCTCGGGACGGGGCTCGTGCTCGCGGGCAAGACGGGCCTCGAGGATGCCGCGCGCTGGATGACCACGCTGAACGGCCCCGCGGCGGAGCTGCTGCGGCCGTTCGAGCCGAACGCGGTGACGGACGTGACGGGCTTCGGGCTGCTCGGTCACGCCCACGAGACTGCGGAGCGGAGCGGCGTGCGCATCGTCCTCGACGCCGAGTCGCTGCCTGCGCTGGAGGGCGCGCTCGAAGCCGCCCGCGCGGGCGTCCGGACGGGCGGCGATCCGCGCAACCGCGAGTTCGCCGCACCGTACGTCGAGAGCGACGGCGTCCCGGACGAGCTCCTCGCGCTCGCCTACGACGCGCAGACGGCGGGCGGGCTGCTCGTGACGCTCCCTGCGGAGAAGGCGCTTTCGCTGCACAATGAGTTCCGGGCGCGCGACCTGTTCCTCGCGCGCGTCGGGTCGGTCGAGGAGGGAGCAGGGATTGTCGTCCGTTAGCGTCGCGCATCGCAGGGTCGCACTCGAGCTGTCGCCGCTCGCCTTCCGGCGGGTCGCGCGCGTCGCCGTCGGCGTGCTCGTCCTGATCGTGGCGAGCGGGGCGACCGTCCGGATGACGGGCTCGGGTCTCGGCTGCCCCTCGGTGACCGTCGACCTCTCCGCCTGCGTGAAGGCGTACGGAGCGCGCGGCTACCACGCGGACATCGAGTTCTTCAACCGCGTCGTCTCGGGCCTGACCGTGCTCGTCGCGCTCTCGCTCGCCGTGGCGGCCTGGCGGACGGCTCTGCTCGGCCGGCGTGGGAAGGTGCTGGCGACCTGCGCGTTCGTCGCGACGTTCGGGCAGGCGCCGCTCGGCGCGATCACCGTCCACTACGACCTGAACCCCTATCTCGTCATCTCGCATCTCCTGCTCGCCCTGCTCGCGCTCGCCCTCGGCGTGCTCGTCCTGCTCGAGGCGAGCCGGCTCGTGGACGGAGCCGGCGTGGCTCTGCCCGGGATCGCGCGTCTCGGCGGAGCGGCGCTGCTCGTCTCGGTGGCCGTCCTCGTCGTCTCCGGAACGGTCTCCACCGCGGCGGGGAGGTTCCCGGGGAGCTCGGGATCGACCGTCGTGATCGTCCGCGAATGCGGCGCGATCAGGTCGGCGAGGCCGCCCGTCGCGACCACGGGGGCCTCGGCGGCACCGAGCTCGCCGCGGATCGCGTCGACGATCGCGTCGACCTGGCCGGCGAAGCCGTAGACGAGCCCCGACTGCAGCGCCTGGGTCGTCGTCTGCGAGATCACGTGCTCCGGCGCGGCGAACGGCACCTTCGGGAGTCGCGCCGCGCGCGCGAACAGCGCGTCCATCGAGATCTCGATCCCGGGCGCGAGGACGCCGCCCGCGAACTCGCCGGCGGCGGAGACGACGTCGAAGTTCGTCGAGGTGCCGAAGTCGACGACGACGCACGGCTGCCCGTGGCGCTCGCGCGCGGCGACCGCGTTCGCGATCCGGTCGGGGCCGACCTCGCGCGGGTCGTCGTAGCGGATCGGCACGCCCGTCGAGACGCCCGGGCCGAGCACGAGCAGGTCGACGCCCGCCCAGCGCTCCGCGAACGCGCCGTACTCGCCGACGAGCTGCGGCACCGACGAGCAGAGGACGATGCCGTCGAGCGTCGCCAGGTCGACGAACGCACGCAGGAGCACCGCGAGCTCGTCGGCCGTGTGTCGCGGGTCGGTCGCGACCCGGTAGCTCTGCGCGAGCCGCTCGCCCT
>Ga0209810_1004545_pt1 | contig 13267 bp, 12 predicted proteins | sample Coa_R1_7_FD_187159 | JGI IMG/M metagenome (GOLD analysis project Ga0209810, IMG submission 187159) | Surface soil microbial communities from Centralia Pennsylvania, which are recovering from an underground coalmine fire - Coalmine... | ecosystem: Environmental > Terrestrial > Soil > Unclassified...
CGTGCCCCGCCTCGCGCAGCGCGCGCACGAGGTGGCCGCCGATGAACCCCAGCCCGCCGCCGGTGACGAACACGCGCACGCGACGATTCTGCCCTCGCTTGAGTTCTCGTCCGGGCAGGACTACGTTCCGAGCATCACAAAGAGGCCGAGGAGGATTGGATGAGAGGGCTGTCGCGTTCCGCGGTCGCGCTGGGCGTGGTCGGACTGGTGCTCGCCGGCGGAGCGGCATACGCGCTCGCCTCCTCGCTGGGCGGGACGATCACGGTCTGCGTGAGCCACAGGGGCGGCACGCTGTACAAGGCGGGCTCGTGCAAGAAGGGCGACAAGAGCCTCAGCTGGAGCCAGCAGGGACCGCGGGGAGCGCAGGGCCCGGCGGGCGCGGCGGGCGCCAAGGGGGCCACCGGCGCGACGGGCGCGACCGGCCCGACCGGCGCTCGCGGCGCGACGGGCCCGGAGGGCCCGGCCGGAGTCGTCGGCGCCGTCAGCGAGCTGAACGGCGTTCCCTGCGCGCGTCCGGAGGGATCCGGAACGGCCGGGACGGTCACCGTGAGCACCAACGACGCCGGCACGGTCTCCGTCGACTGCGTGCCGACACTCGGTGCGACGAACGGCATCCCCGTCGACTCGAACAACACGACCAGCTTCGCGCAGCCGCTCAGTCTCGGCTCGGTCACTTGCGGCGGCAGCACGAGTGTGTCGCGGACGATCTCGCCGGCCGGGAACGAGGACTGGTTCCAGGTGACGAACACGTGCATCACGTTCGGCCTGACGGTCGAGCTCACCGACGCGGCCGCGGGGATCTCCTTCGACGAGGTCGACACGCTGGGCAACGCCGTCCCGTCGGCATCGGGTATCACGACGCAGATCACGACTCCGATCCTCGGGACGTACGAGTTCGTCGTCTACGGCAACCCGGGCGTGACCGGCAACTACACGTTCATCGTGCACGCCTAGCCGCGGACCCGCACCGCCGGCCGTGAGGCTATCCGTCGGCGCCCCAAGACCACCGGAACGGGGGGCGCGGAGCGGCGCGGCTATCCGGAAAGCCGGATTTGGGCCAGGAAACCGCATTCTTGCCCGGATTCGCGCAGGAATCGCTGTAGCGTCGTCCCGAGGGGTCCTGCGCTGGAAGGCAAGGAGTAATCGATGAAGAGATGGCTCGGGCGGACGATCGGTGTCAGCGTGGTTGCGATTGCCGTCGCAGCGGTGTTCGTCCAGGTGGCGAGCGCGAACTATGCGGGCAGCAACAGCATCACTTGCAATTCGGCGACCTATTCGTTCTCGACCTTCCCCACCGGCACGCAGGACGTGCTCGAGACGATTTTCGTCGACGGTTCGGTCGACCTCCAGACGACGTACACCTTCACGGGGCCGACCGGTTCGAACACGGTTCAGTTCACGCTGCCGAACGACGGCCTGCCGCACACCATCGAGGCGGACGCGTACTCGATCACGAACGGGACGCCCGTGTTCGGGCTCTCCGGCGGAGCCGTGACGCTGACATGCGGCACGACGCCACCCCCGCCCGCCGTATGCACGTATACGAAGGGCTATTACCGCAACCACGCGGACGTGACGGCGACGGTGATCGCCGGGATGGGCGGCACGATCCAGCTCGGCTCGGCCGCGCTCAATGCCGCGCAGGCTCAGACCATCCTCAACGCCACGCCGGGCAAGGGCAGTGTGTCCTCGACGAGCAACCTCCTGCTGAATCTCGCGCAGCAGATTCTCTCCGCGGAGCTGAACGGGGCCCGAGGTAGCTCGGAATCGTCCGACGTCCAGAACGCGCTCGCGTCGGCGAACGGCGGAATCGCGGTCGGCCTGGCGGGCGGCCAGATCAGCCTGAGCTCCTCGCTCCCGACCATGAGCAGCCTCGAAGCGACCATCGAGTCGTTCAACTCGACGAACGACTGCACCAGCTGAAAGGCACGCGGCGAGGGGAGGATCCACACCTCCCCTCGCCGCTCCACGACTCCGAAGGCGCCTACCGGAGTCGAACCGGTGTACCGGGTTTTGCAGACCCGTGCCTAACCACTCGGCCAAGGCGCCGCGCGGCCATGCTATCCGCGGGTTCTACGCGGCTATGCCCGAGAGCTCGGGGATGATCGAGTCGCCGTACGACTGCAACGTCTCCTCCTGCCCGTGGGTCATGAGGTAGATGTTGAACTGGTCGACGCCGACGGCCTCGAGCTCCTGGAGCTTCGCCTTCGCCTGCTCGGCCGTGCCGAGGACGCAGAACCGGTCGCAGATCTCGTCGGTCACGAACTCGCCGTGCTTCGCGCCCACGCGCGAGTGCTCGTCGTAGTCGTAGAACTTCCGCGCCTGGACGTAGTCGGTCAGCGCCTTCGGGACGGAGCTCCCGTCGGCGCCGTAGCGCTCGATCAGGTCCATGACGTGGTTCGAGACCATCGCCGGGAACCAGCGCACCTGCTCGCGCGCGTCCGCGATGTCGGCGGAGATGTGGCTCGGCGCGCCGACGATGCACTTCAGCCGGGACGGGTCGCGCCCCGCCTCCTCGGCGGCTCGGCGGGCGGTGTCCATGATCCACTGGATGATCTCCGGGTCGGCGAGCTGGATGATCACGCCGTCGCCGACGCGCCCCGCCACGCCGAGCGCGCGGGGCCCGTAGCCGGCGACCCACATCGGGATCCGCGGCAGCTCGGAGCGCACCCACTTGAGCTGGAGCTGCTTCTCGTTCCACTCCACCTCGTCGCCGTTCATGAACGCCTTGACCATCGCGCAGGCGCTCTCGAAGTCCGCCACCTTCATCGGCTTGCGGCCGATGTAGCGGACGGCGGAGTCTCCCCGCCCGACGCCCATCGCCATGCGCCCGTTCGAGAGGTCGTGCAGCGTCGCGTACGCGCTGGCGAGCACGGTCGGGTCGCGGGTCGCCGGATTGGTCACGAAGTGGCCGAGCCTGATCTTCGAGGTCTCCCGCGCGGCGACCGCCAGCATCGGGATCGACTCCTGCCAGAGGACGTGCGAGTCGTACGTCCACGCGTAGCCGAAGCCGTGGCGCTCCGCGAGCTGGATCAGCTCGAGCCAGCGCGAGAACGGCGGATCCGGGAGAACCGTGACGCCGAAGTCCATGTGCGGAATCTACAACCGTTCGAGCACGACGACCGGGATCTCGCGGTCGGTCTTCGTCGCGTACTCGTCGTAGTGCGGCCACACCTCGTTCATCAGCTCCCAGAGCCGCCGGCGCTCCTCGCCCTCGGCCACGCGGGCGCGGGCGCGGAAGCGGTCGCCCCTGATCTGGACGCCGACCTCCGGCGTCTTCGCCAGGTTCTTGAACCAGCCCGGATGGTCTGGCGCGCCGCCCTTCGACGCGACGATCACCGGCGTGTCGCCGTCCAGCCCGTAGATGAGCGGCGTCGTCGTCTCCTGGCCGGTGCGGCGGCCGGTCGTCGTCAGGAGGAGGATCGTCGAGCCCTCCTTCCAGTCGTGCCCGACCTCGCCGTCGGTCTCGCGGTAGCGGCGGACGTGCTCGTCGCCGTAGAGCTGCGTTGCCTCGGTGCTGCTCATGCGAATGCCTCCAGTGCCTTCGTCGTCAACCGGTCGAGCGCCTGCACTGCCAGCTCGAGGTGCTCTTCCTCGGTGTCCTCGAGCTTCGTGTGCGAGAGCCCACGCAGGGATTGAACGAAGAGCATCACCGTCGGGATTCCCCGCCGCGCGACCTCGGCGGCGTCGTGGAGCGGGCCCGACGGCAGGCGGTGGGACGTGCCGGCGACCTCGCGGATCGACTCGTCGGCGAGCTCGATCAGCCGCTCGTCGAACGGGATCGGGTCGATCCGCCAGATCCGCTCCCACTCGACGTCCACGTCCTCCTCGCGCGCGAACCGCTCGCTCGCCTCCTGCGCGAGCTCGAGCAGGCGGGCGAGCTTCGTCCCGTCGAGGTGCCGCTGGTCGAGCAGCTGCTCGGCGGTCTCGACGACGGACGTGACGATCCCCGGCTTGCAGACGACGCCGCCGCACGTGCAGACCGCGCCCTCCCCCACCTCGGCCGCGATCGCGCGCAGCTCGAGCTCGAGCCTCGCGGCGCCGGCGAGCGCGTCGCGGCGCTTGTCCATCGGCGTCGAGCCCGCGTGGGCGGCCTGGCCGCGCCAGGTGATCCGGTGGCGCTCGACGCCGAAGGTGCCGAGGACGACGCCGAGCGGCAGGCCGAGCGACTCGAGCACCGGGCCCTGCTCGATGTGCAGCTCGAGGTAGGCCGCGGCGTTCTCGAGCTGCCGCCGCGCGTCGAGCGCGCGGTCGAGGTCGACGCCGTGCTCGGCGAGCGCAGCGGGAAGGGCGACGCCGTCGGCGTCGCGCCGCTGCCGCAGCTCGTCCTGGTCGTCCATCGTCCCGGACGCGGCCGAGGAGCCGAACAGCGAGCGGCCGAAGCGCGCGCCCTCCTCGTCGGCCCAGCTGACCAGCCGCAGCGTGAGCGGCGGAGTGCCCTCCTCCGCGACGCGCCGCAGCACCTCGACGCCGGCGAGGACGTTGAGGCAGCCGTCGAGCCAGCCGCCGTTCGGGACGGAGTCCATGTGGCCCCCGAGCAGGAGCGCACGGTCGGACTCGCCCGGCAGCGTGAACCACTGGTTGCCGGCCTCGTCGATCTCCTCCCGCGCGCCGGAGGGCGCGACCTTCTCGCACAGGAAGCCGCGCGCCTTCTCCCACGTCTCCGTCCAGGCGATCCGCTGCGCGCCGTTCTCGTCGCCGGTCAGCTCGCGCAGCTCCTTCAGCTCGGCGACCGTGCGCGCGGGATCGAGCGGCATCCGGCGATCCTACCGCTCGCCCTTTCCCGCTTTTACGTGATAAGAACGGGGCAGTGTCGAACGCGGCAGTCGCAGTTCCGTCTCCGCGCCTCCGAACGCGTCGTGCGAGCATCGCCGGAGGGCTCGGGCGGGCCGGGCTCGTGGTGCTCGTGCTCGCAGCGATGGTCGGGCTCTGGGAGCTTTACCGCTGGATCTGGACGACGACCGGCTGGACGTGGCCCTTCGTGGTCAACGACACCTCGATGCCGCACGTGTGGACGATCTTCAGGGCGTTCGGCCAGCCGGCGCAGGTCGACCAGCCGGCGCTGATCACCGTCCTCCTGCACAAGACCGCCTTCACCGCGAAGGAGGCGGCGGCGGGCTTCGCGCTCGGCGGCGTGATCGGCTTCTTCCTCGCCGTCGTGCTCGTCCACTCGCGCCTGCTGCAGCGGGGCTTCCTGCCCTACATCGTCGCGAGCCAGACGGTTCCGATCCTCGCCACGGCGCCGCTCGTCGTCCTCTGGGTCAACCCGCGGCTGCCGGCCTCGCTGCAGGGCTGGGGCGCGGTCGCCGTGATCGCCACGTACCTCACCTTCTTCCCGGTCACGATCAACACGCTGCGCGGGCTCCAGTCGGCCGACGCGCGCGCGCTCGAGCTGATGCGGACGTATGCCGCGAGCCGCTGGTCGGTGCTCTGGAAGCTGCGCGTCCCGTCGTCGTTGCCGTACCTGTTCTCGGCGCTGCGCCTCGCGGCGACCGCGAGCGTCGTCGGCGCGATCATCGGCGAGCTCCCGACCGGCCTCCAGGACGGGCTCGGCGGCGCGATCTTCAACTTCAACCAGTACTACTCGATCGAGCCGCAGGAGCTGTGGGCGACGAACGTGATCGCCGCGCTGCTCGGGATCGCGTTCTTCGTGATCGTCGTGCTCGCGGAGAAGGCGATCGTGCGCCGCGCGCCGGAGGAGCTGGCATGAGCGAGGCCGCCGTCACGCCGGCAGTCGTCCGCCTCGAGGGAGTGACGAAGACGTTCCCGCAGGGGAACGTCACCGCGCTGCAGGACATCGACCTCGAGCTGGCGCCGCGCGAGTTCGTCTCGCTGATCGGCCCCTCGGGCTGCGGCAAGTCGACGCTGCTGCGCGTGATCGGCGACCTGATCCAGCCGACGTCCGGCTCGCTCACGGTAAACGGGAAGCCCGCGCGCACGGCGCGCGAGGACGGCGACTACGGGATCGTCTTCCAGGACGCCGTCCTCTTCGACTGGCGCAGCGTGGCGAAGAACATCGCGCTGCCGCTGGAGATGCTCGGCTGGGAGCGCGGGCGGCGGAAGCGGCGCGTCGCCGAGATGCTCGACCTCGTCGAGCTGACCGGCTTCGCCGACCACCATCCGTGGCAGCTCTCCGGCGGCATGCAGCAGCGGGTCGCGATCGCGCGCGCGCTCTCCTTCGAGCCCGCGCTGCTGCTGATGGACGAGCCGTTCGGGGCGCTCGACGAGATGACGCGCGAGCGGCTGAACCTCGAGCTGCTCTCGATCTGGCAGCAGACCGGCAACACCGTCGTCTTCGTCACCCACTCGATCTCGGAGGCGGTGTTCCTCTCGAGCCGGGTCGTCGTGATGAGCCCCAGGCCGGGCCGCATCGCCGGGATGGTCGACATCGACCTGCCGCACCCGCGCACGGTCGAGACGCGCGAGGCACCGCGCTTCTTCGAGCTCGTGACCGAGGTGCGCGAGCTCCTGCGCAGCCGTGGCGAGCACCTCCTGCCCGAGGAGGAGGCGGTGCTCGAATGACGGCCCGCCTCCGGCTCGCGACCTTCGTCGAATGGCTGCCGGCGCTCGCCGTCTTCGTCCTCGTCGTCGGGATCTGGGAGGGGCTCGTGCGCGCGCTCCACGTGCAGCAGTTCCTGCTGCCGAAGCCGAGCACGATCGTCAGCGTCTTCTGGACGCAGCGGCACGTGCTCTGGCCGGCCGGCTGGTACACGTTCAAGGAGGCGCTCGGGGGCTTCGCGATCGGCTCCGGGGCCGGGATCGTGGCGGCGACGATCGTCGGCCGCTTCCGGACGCTGGGCAAGGCGCTGATGCCGGTCTTCATCGCGGCGAACGCCGTCCCGATCATCGCCTTCGCCCCGATCTTCGGCGCCTGGTTCAACCCGATCACGGCGCAGTCGAAGATGGCCGTCGCCGCCGTCCTCTGCTTCCTGCCGGTGATGGTCAACACGCTGCGAGGCCTGCAGAGCGCCAAGCCGCGCCAGGTCGAGCTGATGCGCTCCTACGCCGCCAGCGAGCTCGAGATCTGGCGGCGCGTGCGCGTGCCGACCGCCCTGCCGTTCCTCTTCACCGCGCTGAAGGTGGCGAGCGTGCTGGCGATGATCGGCGCGATCGTGGGCGAGTACTTCGGCGGCGCGCTGAACGCGCTCGGCGTGACGATCAACACCGCCGCGCAGGTCTTCCAGTTCCCGACGGCCTGGGCGGGCATCCTCGTCGCCTCGCTGCTCGGCATCGCGCTCTACTCCGCGGTCGTCGCGGCCGAGCGGCTGATCGTGCGCTGGAACCCGGAGACACGCCCCTCGTAATCGATCGACCGACGCGCTAAGAATCGACGTTGAGGACCACGTAGGAACAAGGACCGGAAAGGGGAGGGAATGAAGAAGCGCTGGCTAGGTCTCGTCGTGCTCGGAGCCGCGGTCGCGGCGGTTGTCGCCACGGTGGCGAGCTCGTCCACGGCGGCGAAGCTCACGCCCGTGACGATCCAGCTCCAGTGGGTGCCGCAGGCGCAGTTCGCCGGCTACTACGCGGCGCAGGATCTCGGGTACTACAAGGCCGCGGGGCTCGACGTGAAGCTCCTGAACGGCGGGCCGCAGATCGTCCCGGGCCAGGTCGTCGCCTCGGGTCGGGCGCAGTTCGGCGTCAACTGGCTGACCGCCCTGCTCGCGGCACGCGACTCGGGCACGCAGCTCGTCGACATCGCGCAGGTCTTCGGCCGCTCGGGCATGACGGAGCTGACGTGGAAGTCGTCCGGCCTGAACACGATCGCGAAGCTGAAGGGCAAGAAGGTCGCGAACTGGCTCGGCGGCGACCAGTACGAGCTCTTCGCCGCGCTCACGGCGGCGGGGATGGATCCCGCACAGAACAAGGGCGTCACGATCGTGCAGCAGCCGTTCGACATGGGGCTGTTCCTCAACCACCAGGTCGACGCCGCCTCGGCGATGACGTACAACGAGCTCGCGCAGGTGCTGGAGACGAAGAACCCGAAGACCGGGAAGCTCTACAAGCTCTCCGACCTGAACGTGCTCGACATGCAGAAGCTCGGCTTCGGGATGCTCGAGGACAACCTCTTCTCGACCGCGTCCTACCTGAAGAGCAAGGCGCACCAGAAGATCGCCGAGAAGGTGATCGGGGCGACGCTGGCCGGCTGGATCTACTGCCGTGACCACGTGGCCAAGTGCGTCCAGTTCACGCTCAAGGCCGGGCCGACCCTGCCCAAGACGCACCAGACGTGGATGATGAACCAGATCAACCAGCTGATCTGGCCGAACAAGACGGGGATCGGGATCATGGACAAGGCGTCCTGGACCCGGACCTGGAAGCTGATGAAGAAGTTCGGCGGCATCAAGAAGGCGCCGACCGCCGGCGCGTATCGCACCGACCTCGCCAAGGCGGCGGTGGCCGGGCTGAAGAAGGCGGGCATGGACGTCTACGGCAAGCACTACAAGCCGATGACGGTCAAGCTCACGCTCGGCGGCAAGTAGGAGAACGGGACCGAGAAGGGAGATTCGCTCATGTCGCTGCTGATCAAGGGCGGCCGGATCGTGACGGCGGCCGACGACTACGTCGCGGACGTCTTCGTGGACGGCGAGCGGATCTCCCTGATCGGCTCCGGGCTCGACGTCAAGGCCGACCGCACGATCGACGCGGCCGGCAAGTACGTCCTGCCGGGCTGCATCGACCCGCACACCCACCTCGACATGCCGTTCGGCGGCACGGTGACCGTCGACGACTTCGAGTCGGGCCAGGGATCGGCCGCGTGCGGCGGAACGACCTGCCACGTCGACTTCTGCATCCAGGGCCAGGGCCAGACCTTCGCCGAGGCGCTCGAGACCTGGCACGGCAAGGCGAACGGCAAGACGCTGATCGACTACGGCTTCCACATCGCCGTCACCGACCTGAACGGGCCCGGGCGGATGGAGGAGCTCGCAGCCCTGCCCGAGCAGGGGATCACCTCCTACAAGCTCTTCATGGCGTACAAGAACGTGCTCCAGGTCGACGACGAGACGCTCTTCCGCGCGATGGAGGTCGCCTCCGCGAGCGGCGCGCTCGTGATGGTGCACGCGGAGAACGGCGACGCGATCGACGTGCTCGTCGGCCAGGCGCTCGAGCGCGGCGACACGGCGCCGATCTTCCACGCGCTCACCCGGCCGCCGGAGCTGGAGGGCGAGGCGACGAACCGCGCGATCCAGCTCGCGCGCATCGCCGACTGCCCGCTCTACGTCGTCCACGTCACCTGCCGCGAGGCGGTGGAGCCGATCCGGCGCGCGCGCGACGAGGGCTGGCGCGTCTGGGGCGAGACGTGCACGCAATACCTCTTCCGGACGATCGACGACCTCGCCGAGCCGAACTTCGAGGGCGCGAAGTACGTCTACTCGCCGCCCGCGCGAGACGCGTCGAACCACCGCGTGCTCTGGGACGCGGTGCGGACCGACGCGCTCTCGGCGATCTCGACCGACCACTGCTCGTTCCTCTGGGACGGCCAGAAGACGCTCGGCAAGGACGACTTCACGAAGATCCCGAACGGCGGCCCCGGCCTCGAGGACCGGCTGAAGATGATCCACCACTTCGGCGTCAACGAGGGCCGGCTGACCCTGAACCGGATGGTCGACCTGCTCGCGACGCAGCCCGCGAGGCTGTTCGGGCTCTATCCGCGCAAGGGCACGGTCGCCGTCGGCTCCGACGCCGACCTCGTGATCTTCGACCCCGAGCGGAGGGAGACGATCTCGGCCTCCTCCCACCACTCGCGGTGCGACTACAACATGTACGAGGGCACCGAGGTGACCGGCGCGCCGGAGACCGTCCTGCTCCGCGGCAACGTCCTCGTCGAGGACGGCGAGCTCGTCGCCTCGCCCGGCAGCGGGCAATTCGTCCGCCGCGCGCGCTTCGGGCAGCCGCTGTCGGTCGAGCCGATCGTCACTACTTAGCGGCGAATAGCAGGGCTTTTTTTACGCGACTCGAATGAGGGTGGGCTAGCCTCTGCCCGGTCGTGGGGTTTTCCACCTTCGCTCGTCCCGTGCGTCTCGCGCTGCTCGCCGCCGCCGTCCTCGTCCTCGGAACGCTCGCCCGGAGCGCTCCGGCGGCCACGACGCGCGCGAAGGGCGTCGACGTCTCGAACTGGCAGCACACGATCGACTGGACGAAGGTCGCGGGCGCCGGCTACCGCTTCGCCTTCGGCAAGGCGACCGAGGGTACGACCTACTCCGACCCGACGTATCCCGCCAACCGGAGCGGCAGCGAAGGAGCCGGGCTCGCCTTCGGCGCGTACCACTTCGCCCGCCCCGCGGGGAGCAGCCAGGCAGCCGCGACGGCGAGCGCGATCGCGCAGGCCGACTACTTCGTCGACGTCGCGGCGCCGGAGCCGGGCGAGCTGGCGCCCGTGCTCGACCTCGAGGCGACCGGCTCGCTCAGCCCGACGCTCCTGACGCAGTGGACGCAGGCCTGGCTCGACGAGGTCTACGCGCGCACGGGCGTGCGGTCGTTCGTCTACTCCTCGCCCTCCTTCTGGAACGACAAGCTCGCGGACACGACCGACATCGCCGCCTCGGGCTACCGCCTCTGGGTCGCGCACTGGACGAGCGCCACCGCGCCGTGGGTGCCGGCCTCGAACTGGGACGGCACCGGATGGTCGTTCTGGCAGTGGACGAACAAGAGCACGGTGCCCGGCATCAGCGGCAGGACGGACGCCGACCGGATGAACGGGACGAACCCGTCCTCGTTCGTGATCGCGAGCTACCCGGGCGGCGCGCCCGCCTCGCTCACCGCTCCGTCGCTCGTCGGGGTCGCGGAGGCCGGCTATCTCCTCTCCGCCGTCCCCGGCGCCTGGACGGGCGGCAAGCCGGTCCTCTTCTCCTACCAGTGGCGGCGCTGCGACGCCGCCGGCGCGAACTGCGTCGCGATCACGGGCGCGACCGCCGAGTCGTATCGCGCGAATGCCGCCGACGTCGGGCATTCGCTGAAGGTCGTCGTGACCGCGACGGCGAGCGCTGGCGCTGCCACGGCCGCATCCGCCGCCTCCGTCGCCGTCTCCCCCGCCGGGACGCCTCCGACCGCGCGGCCCGCCGCGGTCACGCCACCCGCAATCGCGGGCACGGCGCAGGTCGGCCAGACGCTGACGAGCTCGGTCGGGACGTGGAGCGGCGCGCCGACGAAGTTCGCGTACAGCTGGCAGCGCTGCGACCCGAGCGGCGCCTCGTGCGCGACGATCCCGAAGGCGACCGCGAGCCACTACACGCTCACGCCCGACGACCTCGGCTCCACCCTCGTCGCCGTCGTGACCGCGACCGGGACCGGCGGCGCGACGTCGACGCCCACGTCGCCGACCGGCGCGGTGGTCGCCGCTCCGCTGCCGCCCGTCTCGATCGGGACGCAGACCGCGCAGGCGGGCATCGCCGGAAACGTGCAGACCGTGGACGGGCGCGCCGTGGCCACGTGGCAGCCGGGCTCCGTCCCGATCGGCCTCGTCGTGGCCTTCACGGGCGTCGACAAGGCACCGGCCAACGCCGGGACCGGCCTGGCGCTGTCGGTTCGCGGCCTGCCGGCCAAGGGCTTCCGCTGGCCGCTCGACGTCGAGTACGCGCAGCCGCTGCCGAGTGGGACGGTGGTCGGCTGGTCGACGAACGGCAAGGTCTTCGAGCCCGTGCCCGCGCTCGCCGGCCCCAAGCTCCCGGCCCGGGACGTCGCCGGCTCGTACGTCGACTCCACCGGCCTGACCCACGTGCTCGTGCGGACACCGCTCCACCTCGCCGCGTTCCCCAAGGGCGGCTGGGGCGACCCGCGGTTCACCACGCCGAAGGGCCCGTCGCTCGCGCGGCTCGGCAGCCTGCGCCTCGTCCCGCAGCGCGACCACACCGTCACGCTTTCGACGCGGCTCTCGGCCCGCTCGCAGGTGCGGCTCCAGGCATGGCTCGCCGGCGCCCACGGGACGAAGGTGCGGATCCTCGGCAGGGGCAGCCGGCTCGGCCCGCCCCTCGCGTATCCCGGCTCGTACCCGGTCGCAAAGACCGAGCGCGACAAGCCGGGGAGCTTCCCGGTGCGGCTGCGCCTGAACGCGCGCAAGCTCGAGCCGCACGCGCGCTACGTCCTGCACCTCTGGGCGACGGATCCCTGGGGCCGCCACCAGGCGCTGTCCACCCGGTTCACGTACCCCTAGCCCACTGGCTAGTTCCGACCTACGATCGGCGGAAGGACAACCGGGGGTCGTAAAAAGGGGGCAAGGTGAAGGGCAGGATCGCAATCGCGGTCGGGCTCCTCGTTCTCGTGGCCGGCGCGAGCGCCGGCACGTACGCATGGGGAGCGTCGGCCGATTCGACGCAGACGATCAACGGCTGCGTCAACAGCTCCGGACTGGTGCGGATCGTCGCCGCGAGCGCCACGTGCGGGAACAACGAGACCGCGATCAGCTGGAACACGGTCGGGCCACAGGGGCCGGCGGGCCCCGCCGGGCCGGCCGGGCCGCAGGGTGACACCGGGCCGCAGGGTGCCACCGGGCCGGCCGGACAGGACGGAGCGCAAGGGCCCCCCGGGCCGCAGGGGCCGGCCGGGCCGCAGGGCCCCGCAGGACCTCCCGGCGCTGCCGCGGCCGATCCCGACGCCGCAACAGGGACGATCGCCGTCACCGCGACCGGGTTCGACAGCCACACGGCGATCCCCATCGTCGCGGACTCGCACGACGTCATCCTCCCGGTCGACGCCGGGACGGGCGGCGGCGGCGCGGGTGCGGGCAAGGTGCAGTTCAAGCCGTTCACCATCAAGAAGCAGGTCGATTCGACGTCGCCGCTCTTCCTGAAGGCGGAGACGACGGGTCAGGTCCTGGGGACGGTGCTCGTGAAGCTGCAGCTCGCCGGAGGCCCGGTGTGGCAGATCCAGATGGGGAACGTCTTCGTCACCGAGGATCAGCTCCACGGGACGACCGAGTCGCTCTCGTTCACGTTCCAGAAGATCCAGTGGAAGTACCAGGCCGCGGGCAAGTCCGCATCCTCTGGCAGCTGGACCGAGGGGTAGTAGCCGCCTGCAGGTCGGCCGCGGGAACCGAGGCCCGCGGCCGACCGGACCTCCGGAGCTGCCGCTGCCGTACACGGGTTGTGCGCCGCCTCGCACTGCTGCTTGTGGGACTATCTCGGCCTCGACTGCGGCGACTCGTTTCCCTGTGCCCACCTCGGCATCGCCGTCTTGCTGACGGCTCCGCAGCGGCAGGTCACCGTCACACTCGACGGCCGCCGTGTGACGCTCGCGACGCGGCGGCGCCACGAGGACGGGCGGTTCTGGGAGG
>Ga0209810_1004546_pt1 | contig 13263 bp, 11 predicted proteins | sample Coa_R1_7_FD_187159 | JGI IMG/M metagenome (GOLD analysis project Ga0209810, IMG submission 187159) | Surface soil microbial communities from Centralia Pennsylvania, which are recovering from an underground coalmine fire - Coalmine... | ecosystem: Environmental > Terrestrial > Soil > Unclassified...
CGGCCGGCGAGCACCCCTCGCGAGGGAGCGGTCACCCGTTCCTGAGGTGGTGCTGGCACGAACCCGGCCGCTGTAGCGCGGGTGGTGGGAGTCACAACGCGGCTTTTAGCGGCCTCCGCTACCCTTCGAAGGAGACTGTCCGCAGGCGATGACGCAGCAGGGAGTGCCCAATGAGCGAGTCCGGACCGATCCGCGTGGTGATCGCGAAGCCGGGTCTTGACGGCCACGACCGCGGGGCGAAGGTCGTGGCGCGGGCGCTGCGCGACGCCGGGATCGAGGTCGTCTACACCGGCCTGCACCAGATGCCGGAGCAGATCGTGGCGACCGCGATCCAGGAGGACGCGGACGGCGTCGGGCTCTCCATCCTCTCCGGCGCGCATATGACGCTGTGCCCCAAGGTGGTCGAGCTGCTGCGCGAGCGGGACGCGGCCGACATCAAGGTCTTCGTCGGCGGGATCATCCCGGACGCCGACATCCAGCCGTTGCTGGACGCCGGGGTCGCCGCGGTGTTCACCCCGGGCACGCCGACGCAGTCGATCGTGGACTGGGTGAACGCACAGCTCGGCCCGGCGGTCGCAACCGCGTCCTGAGTGCTGAATCCTGAGCTGGCCCGCATTCTGGGGCCGCGGCGGCGGCTCAGCTGCCTTAACCGGTGCCGGTCAGTCCGCACTGGGCCAGGATCATCGCCAGCGTGCCGGTGACCTCGACCGGGACGAAACGCAGCGGGCCGTCGTGCTCCTGCGCGCTCACCGTGATCCGGACCGGCGGCGGATCGTCGGTGACCGCCACGAAGTTGTTGCCCGAGAAACACTTGCCGGGAACGGCCACGTACACGTTCACCTCGCCGCCAGGCGGTACCGACGCGGGCGCGATATACAGCGGCGGCGCGGCCGAAGTGCGCGCGAACGCCGCGTCGATGACGTCGACCGTCGTCGTGCCGTCATTGCGCAGCAGTACCAGCACGCCACCGGAGCCGGGTACCTCGTCGTAGCTCGACATGTCCACCGGCTCGGTGGCCTGGCGCAGCAGGATCGGGGCCGGCTGCGGCTTGTCCACGAAGCGGTACGCGCCGTACGCGCCGAACGCGAAGCCCGCGACGGCCACAATCACGGCGACCACGCCGGTGTGCTGGCGCAGCCGGGCCGCGGTACCGAATTCGCTACTTGAGATGACCATTGCCGCCGCCGCTGATCCCGGGTAGTTCGGGCAGTCCGCAGTACTGGTTGATCACCGCCGGATCGTAGAGGGCGAGACTCTGGTCGCTCTCGCGCGCCTGGGGATTGGACGGGCCGTCGCGGGCGTCGGTGAAGGCCAGAGCGTCGTACGCGTATCCCGCCTGGACCGCCTCGCGCGCGACATTGCAGTTCTGAACGCTGACGAAGAGTTCGATGCGGGCCGAGCCGCGGGCCGGCACCGTCACCGGCAGCGGATTGGACAGCTGCACGTCCAGGCCCGCGCCGGACATCCAGCTCGCGCGCAGGTTCAGCGGTATGGCGGCCAGCAGCGGGAACGGCGCGCGGTTGGTGACGTCGACGTCATAGAGGTAGTCGCCGGGGAAGAGCATCGGCAGCGTGGACGCCTTGGTTGCCGTGACGACCTGCGGGCCGGGCATCGCCGCGCACACGGTCACCTCTTCGACGTCGCTGAAGCGGTCGACCATCAGCGATTGCACGCGCGTGTGCCCGTCCGCCGTGCGGAGCGTGAGCCGGGCGACCGTGGCGACTGGATCCACCGAAGGCAAATCGCCGCAGACGAAGTGCGCGACGCCGCGCAGCGCGGTGACGGCGCCAGGAGCCGTCGGAGCGCCGGAGCTTACCGGCGTCAGTGTCGCGGTACCGAACTGCGGGGCGGTGATCTGAGCGCCGAGCAGCGCGACCGAATCAGGGCTGTCATTGATCACATTGAGGGTCACGTGCTGGTCGAAGGTGTTGGTCCACGGTGTCGCGAGCAACTGCCGCACGTCGCTCGGCGCGGGAGCGAGCGGCTCGATGACGAACGGATCGATCGGTGCCAAGTGCAGGCGGACGATCGCGCGGTCCCGTGCCGCGGACCTGCCTTCCAGGAAGCCGGCCGTGGACGCGGCGCCGAGTGCGAGCGCGGCCAAGGCGATACCCGCTTGCACGAACAGCGGATTTCCCGTGGAAAGGCCCGCGTTCCAGCGCCGGCCGACACGCTCGTGCAGCGGTGGCGCCTCGCGGGCGGGGGACCACACGCCGCCTTGGGTGTCGTCGTAGTCGAACTCGATCTCGAGGCCCAAACCACAGCCCTCCCGGCGGCAGGTCGCACCCCGAGTCTAGCCCTTGGTACCTGTGCGGTCAGCTGTCGCACGGCGCCCTGTAACAGTCGTTCCCGCCTCTGTCGGCGCGATCGAATAGTGTCTCGTCCATGGCAGGAACGATCAACCCCGCCGCGGCGCAGCGCTGGTCGGCCGACCGGGTGCACGCGCTGGCCCCGGACGCGTCGTCGCAGCGTGCGGGCGCGAAACTGGCCGCACCTGGGCCGTGGCGCGACTGTGGCGCGCAAAGCGCGGTGGGCCTGCTGTGGGGGGACTGCAAGGGCAGCGGCGCGAAGCCGTATCAGGTCACTGTCGAGCTCTCCGCAGACCAGGGGACGCCCGGCTACGCCTGCTCCTGCCCCTCGCGCAAGTTCCCGTGCAAACACGCGCTCGGCCTGATGCTGCTCTGGTCCGCGGGCGGGGTGCCGGAAGCCGAGGAGCCGCCGCAGCGCGTGCGCGACTGGCTGGACGCGCGCCGCGAGCGGGCCGAGCGCAGCGAGGCGCGCAAAGCCGCGGCCGCGCAACGAGCCGCGAGGGAGGGGGACGACGCGGATCCGGCGGCCGCTCGCAAGGCGGCTGAAGCGGCCGAACGCCGCGCCGCGCAACGCATTCAGCGGATCGACGCAGGGCTCGATGACCTGGAACTGTGGCTGTGCGACCAGGTGCGCTCGGGGCTGACCGGGCTGCGCGCCGCCGGATACCGGCCGATCGACGACCTGGCCCGGCGCCTGATCGACGCCCAGGCGGGCGCCCTGGCCACGCGGGTACGGGAACTGACTCACTGCCTGAACTCGCCGGAGGACTGGCCGGAGCGCACCCTGGCCGAGTTCTCCCTGCTGCACCTGCTCATCCAGGGCTGGCGCCACCGCGACGCGCTGCCCGCGCCGCTCGCCGCGACTGTGCGCCGCCGGATCGGGCTGACCATGGCCGCCGCGGAGGTCGCGGAGGTCGGCGAGCACGCCTCCGGGCGCTGGCTGGTCCTCGGCTGCCGGGACCTGGCCGCGGACAAGCTGGTCGAGCGCCGGGTCTGGTTGCAACGCGAGACGGACGGCCGGATCGCCATGCTGCTGGCATTCGCCCCGCCGGGCCAAGCATTCGGCATCGCATTGCCCGCCGGCGCCGTCGTCGAGGCGGAACTGGCGTTCGCACCGGACGCGGTACCGCTGCGCGCGGTCCTGGTGGAGCACACGGTGGTCGAGCACACGGTGGTCGAACACACCGTGCCAAATCAGGACACTAAGCCGAACCAGGAAGCTGAGTCAGGCGGCGAAGGCCCGCAGGGCGGAACGCTGGACGAGGCCGCCGCCGGCTTCGCGGCCGCGCTCGCCGCCGATCCGTGGACCGCCGCGGTACCGGTCGTGCTCGACGCCGCGGTGCCGCTGGTCGGCCCGAAGCCGGAGGCGTGGCAGATCGTCGACGCCAAGGGCGGCGGCCGGGTCCCTCTGCTCGCGAGCGCCGACGGCGCGGACCCGACACGTGCCGAACAGCTATGTCAGTCCTTGCTCGCCTGCGGCGGGGCTCATCCGGCACCGCTGTTCGGCCTCTACCGGCCCGCCGGGCTGACCCCGATCACGATCTGGAACAACGGACAGGCGGCGAGCTTGTGGTGACGGATACGCAGCCCGTCGACTGGGCCGAGCTGGTGTCGATCGCACTGGTCGGTACGGATCGGCGGCCGGTGCCGCAGGCCGCGGGCCCCGGCTCGGCAGCGGGCCAGGCATCGCAGGATCCTGCGCTCGTCCTGCTCTCCCAGGCCGCACTCAGCGCCCTGGCCTGGCGTGTCGGACGGCCGCCGGAACGTTTCGAGGGTACGCTGCCGGCTCCCGCGCCCGCGGACCCGCGGCCGCCGCTGCCTGAACCGGCCGCCCGCAGGCTGCGCACCATCCTGGAGTCGTACCCCAAGTACCTTCCGGAGTGGCTCGCCGCCGTGCGCGCCGCCGGATACCGGCTGCCCGCCGCGTTCCTGCCGCCGCTGCTCGACCTCGGCCGTACCAACATGCTGATCCGGGTGGACCTCGCTGCCGTGGCCGGCGAACCCGGACGCTGGCTCGTGGCGACCGGCGGCAACTGGAAGTACCTGCTGCGCGAGGCCCGCTCCCAGCTGTGGCCCGAGGACTGGCAGAGCCCTGATCCAGACGACCGCATCGCGTACGTCGCAGGGCTCTACCTCACCGACGCCGACGCGGCCCGCCGGCTGATCCGGGAGACCTGGGCCGGCGAGCGCGTGCCGGTCAAACTCGGCCTGCTCGCGCTGCTCTCCCGCTACCCGGACCAAGAGGACCTGCCGTTCGTGCAGACCCTCATCCGGGACGCCTCCAAGCAGGTGCGCGACGAGGCCACGCTGCTAGCCGGCAGCCTGGAACGCAAACGCGACAAGCCGCAGCCGCCGGACTTCACCGCCGAGGTGGCCCGGCTGCTGGCCGGCGCCCGGGGCATCGGCCGGGACCTGCACAACTTCGTGATGACCCGCACCGGCGAGCCCTGGCCGCTGGACGGGGCGCAACTGCTGCTCGACGCGCTCGTCGAGCACGGCCGCCGGGCCGATCAGCCCGCGTGGACCGGCTGGATCGCCGAGCAGCTGCAGGTCGCGCTCGCGGACAACGCCCCAGTCGCGCTGCGCGACCGGGTGGCCGCGCTGGTGGCCGAGCAGGCTGTGGCGACGGCGCCGGGCGGCCCGGGCGTGAACCAGGCCTCCCGCATCGACCTGGTCTCGATGCTTGCCCTGCTGGACTTCCGCCACGACATGCTCGCCGAACTCGCTCCTCCCATCTTCTGAGACAGGCAGGAATCGCCGACGATGACCAACCCGCTGTCCGAACCAGCCGTCCTGCGGCCGCACGCCGAGGACGCCTACGCACACGAACTCGAGGCGCTGGCCAAGGGCGACACCCTGCCGCGCCCGCCGCGCTGGAACCTCTCACCTCGCGCCGTGACGACCTACCTGCTCGGCGGCAGGGCGGCGGACGGCACCGAGATCACGCCCAAGTACATCGGCCCGCGCCGGCTGATCGAGGTGGCTGTGGCCACCCTCGCCACCGACCGCGCGCTGCTGCTGCTCGGCGTGCCAGGCACCGCGAAGAGCTGGGTCTCCGAGCACCTGTCCGCCGCGGTCTGCGGCGACTCGACCCTGCTGGTCCAGGGCACCGCGGGCACCGCGGAGGAGTCGATGCGCTACGGCTGGAACTACGCGCAGCTGCTCGCGCACGGCCCCTCCCGCGACGCGTTGACCGCTTCGCCGCTGATGGCCGCGATGTCCGGCGGGAAGATCGCGCGCATCGAGGAGCTGACCCGCATCCCGGCCGACGTCCAGGACACGCTGATCACCATCCTGTCCGAGAAGACGCTGCCGATCCCGGAACTCGGCGACGAAGTGCAGGCGGTCAAGGGCTTCACCGTCATCGCCACCGCCAACGACCGCGACCGCGGCGTCAACGACCTGTCCTCCGCGCTGCGCCGCCGCTTCAACACCGTCGTTCTGCCGCTGCCGGCCAGCGCCGAGGACGAGGTGCGAATCGTCGCGCGGCGCGTGGCGGAACTCGGCCGCGGCCTCGAGCTGCCCGAGATCCCGGCCGCCGCGGAGGAGATCCGCCGGGTGGTCACCGTGTTCCGCGAGCTGCGCTCCGGGGTGACCGAGGACGGCCGCACCAAGCTCAAGTCGCCCTCGGGCACCCTCTCCCCGGCCGAGGCGATCTCCGTGCTCACCGGCGGCATCGCGCTGGCCGCGCACTTCGGCGACGGCACGCTGCGCCCGCACGACGTGGCCGCCGGCATCCTCGGCGCCGTGGTCAAGGACCCGTCGGCCGACCCGGTGGTCTGGCGCGAGTACCTGGAGACCGTGGTCAGGCCGCGCGACGGATGGTCCTCCTTCTACGAGGCCTGCCGGGAGCTTTCGGCGTGAACCACGGCGCGGCGCAAGTCGTTCTGCTGGGAGTAAGGCACCACGGTCCGGGCTCGGCGCGAGCCGTCGCCGCGGCCCTGTCAGCCTTCGAACCCGACAGGATCCTGATCGAGGGGCCCGGCGACGCCGATCCGCTCATCCCGCTGGTCGGCGCGGACGGCATGGAACCTCCGGTCGCCCTGCTCGCCTACCGGGAGCAGGACCCGAAGGTCTCGGCGTTCTGGCCGTTCGCCGCGTTCTCTCCGGAGTGGACGGCGCTGCAGTACGCCGCCACCCGCGGGATCGAGGCCGGGTTCTGCGATCTGCCCGCCGCGGTCTCGCTGTCCGGCGAGCCGGAGGCGGACGCGGAAGGCGCGGACGGCCCCGACCCGATCGCGCAGCTGGCCGAGGCCGCCGGATACGCCGATCCGGAGGCGTGGTGGGAGGACGTCGTCGAACATCGCGGCGGCCAGTACGGCGAGGACGAGACGGGGCGGCGGGCGACCGGAGGGGAGCCGCTCGCGGCCTTCGACGCCGTCGCCGAGGCCATGGCCGCGGTGCGGGAGCACGCACCGACTCCGCGGCGCGACGCGCTGCGCGAAGCCCACATGCGCATGGTGCTTCGCGCGGCGCTCGCCGACGGCGCGCAGCGTGTCGCAGTGGTCTGCGGCGCCTATCACGTGCCGGCGCTGTCAGGCATCTGCGACGGGTGCGAGACCACGCCGCCGACCGCCGCCGCGGACAAGCGGCTGCTCGCGAGCCTGCCCAAGCAGAGCAAAGCCACCGTGACCAAGCTGACCTGGGTGCCGTGGACGCACAGCCGGCTGTCCTACCACTCCGGCTATGGCGCCGGCATCGGCTCCCCGGGCTGGTATCAGCACCTGTTCGACACCGACGACCACATCGCGGAACGCTGGCTCACGTCCGTCGCGGAACTGCTGCGCGCCGAGCGGTATCCGGTCTCCTCCGCGCACCTGATCGAGGGGGTGCGGCTCGCCGAGTCCCTGGCCGCGCTGCGCGGCCGGCCCATGCCGGGCCTGGCCGAGCTGACCGAGGCCACGGTCGCGGTGCTGTGCGAGGGCCGGGAGGAGCCGCTGGCGCTGATCGGCCGGGAACTGGTCGTCGGCGAAACGCTCGGCAGCGTCCCGAGCGGCGTGCCGACGGTGCCGCTGGCCGCCGACCTGACCCGCGAGGCCAAGCGGCTGCGGGTGCCCAGGACCGCCGCGCAGAAGCAGTACAACCTCGACCTGCGCAACGCCACCGACCTTGACCGCTCGAAGCTCTTCCACCGCCTCGGGCTGCTCGGCATCGACTGGGCCGTCGCCGTCGGCTCGCGCGGTTCCGGCACCTTCCGCGAGTCCTGGGACGTCACCTGGGAGCCGCTGTTCGAGGTGCGTCTGGTCGAGGCCGCGGTCTGGGGCACCACGGTGCTGGCCGCCGCGACCGCGAAGGTGCTCGACACCGCGGCGCAGACCGAGGCGCTCGGTTCGCTCACGGTCCTGGTGCAGCGCGCGCTGACCGCCGATCTGCCCGACGCAGTTGATCCGCTGATCGCCCAGGTACAGAACCGCGCCGCGCTCGACACCGACATCGGCGACCTGGCCACGGCGCTGCCGCCGCTTGCCAACATCCTGCGATACGGCGACGTGCGCGGCACCCGCGCGGACGGACTGCACACGGTCGTGCGCGGTATCGCGGTACGCATCGCGATCGGCCTGCCGCCGGCCTGCGTCAACGTGGACGACGACGCGGCGCGCGCCCTCGCCCCCGCCCTCGGCAAGGTACACGCCGCGATTCAGACCCTTGACGAGGACGCGATCCGCGAGCCCTGGGTGCAGGCGCTGCGTCAGGTGGCCGACCTCGGCGGTTCCGGCGCGCACGGCCTGCTGGTCGGCCGCGCCACCCGGCTGCTGAGCGACGCAGGGCTCTTCCACGCCGAGGACGTGGCCGCCCGCATGGCCAAGGCGCTCTCCCGCGGCACCGAACCCGCGGACGCGGCCGGCTGGCTCGAGGGCTTCCTGGCCGGGTCAGGCCTCGTACTCGCGCACGACAAGACGCTGCTCCGGCTGATCGACGACTGGCTCGCCGAACTCGACCCGGACCGCTTCGAACAGGTGCTCCCGCTGCTGCGCCGCACCTTCTCCACCTTCAGCACGCCCGAGCAGCGCACCATCGGCGAACGCGCCGCCCAGCTCGGCCGCGCGGACCGCAGCACGCCGGACGCGCCGGCCGCCACGCTGCCGACCGGTATCGCCGCGGACTGGTTCGCGGCGGCGCTGCCGACCGTCCGACTGCTGCTGACCGGGCAGAACCCCGACACCGAAGCCTCCGCGCCCGCCACCCCGCCGTCGCCCGACAAGAGCTTGGAGCCCGCGCCGTGACCACCGCTGCCGATTCGAACGCCGCCGAGACCGAGCGGCTGCGCCGCTGGCGGCTCGTGCTCGGCGGCGAGGCCGAGGGCTCCTGCGGCGAGCTCGGGGGCCGCGACCAGCGCATGGACAATGCCCTCGACGCGCTCTACGCCGCCGCCAACGGCAAGACCGCGCCGCGTGGCCGCCCCGACACCCGCGGGCAGCGCAGCGCCGGGCTGCAAGCCTCCGCCCCGAACGTCGCGCGCTGGCTCGGCGATATCCGCGAGTTCTTCCCCACCTCCGTCGTCCAGGTCATGCAGCGCGACGCGGTCGACCGGCTGAACCTGCGTCAGCTGCTGCTCGAACCCGAACTGCTGAGTGCCGTGGAACCGGACGTGCACCTTGTCGGCACCCTGCTCTCCCTCAACCGGCTGATGCCCGAGGAGACCAAGCAGACCGCACGGCAGATCGTGCGCACCGTCGTCGAGGAGCTCGAACGCCAGCTCGCCCAAGGTTTCCGGGCCGCCGTCACCGGAGCGCTCAACCGGGCCGCGCGCACCAACCGCCCGCAGCCGCGCGATATCGACTGGAACCGGACGATCCGCGCCAACCTCAAGCACTACCAGCCCACATACCGCACCATCGTCCCCGAGCGGCTCGTCGGTTACGCCCGCGCGGCCAAGACCGTGAAGCGCGACGTGATCCTCGCCATCGACCAGTCCGGTTCGATGGCCGCGTCGGTCGTCTACGCCTCGCTCTTCGGCGCGGTCCTCGCCTCGATGAAGACCCTCAAGACCTCCCTGGTCGCCTTCGACACCGAGGTGGTCGACCTGACGCCGGTGCTCACCGACCCGGTCGACGTGCTGTTCGGCACGCAGCTCGGCGGCGGCACCGACATCAACAAGGCGATCGCCTACTGTCAGTCGCTGATCACCCGGCCCACCGACTCGATCTTCATCCTCATCTCAGACCTCTACGAAGGCGGTATCCGCGACGAGATGCTGCGCCGGATGGCCGAGATGACCGCGACCGGGGTGCAGTGCATCACCCTGCTGGCGCTCTCCGACGAGGGCGCTCCCGCCTTCGACCAGCGCAACGCCGCCGCACTCGCCGAGCTGGGCGTCCCCGCGTTCGCGTGCACGCCGGACCGCTTCGGCCCGCTGATGGCCGCCGCCATCGAGCGCCGTGACCTCGCGCCATACGCCGCCTCCGGCTGACCGGGCGAACCCCCTTTCGCGGACGTCGGATGCATCGGTACTGTCCCGGTCTATGTCAACGTCACCTCAAGACCCGAGTACCGGCGCATCGGGCGGCTGGTCTCAACCACAAGGCACGCCGCAGGACGCGCCGCCCGGCGCGCCGCAGTTCGGCCAGCCGACCGGCGGTTACCCGCAGCAGGGATACGGGCAGCAGCCGGGTTACCCGCAGCCTGGCTATCCCCAGCAGGGTTATCCGCAACCGGGATACCCGCCGCAGGGCGGCCCCTACAACCAGTACGCGCCCTACGGCGGAGCGCCGGGTTACTACGGTGCGCCCCCTGCGCAGCTGGCGACATGGGGCGCCCGCGTCGGTGCGACTCTCCTCGACGCAGTGATCGTCGGCGTTCCGGTCTTGATCCTCTTCTTCGTCTTCCTCGCCGCGACGAGCACGAGTTCGACCTACGACCCGAACACGGAAACTTACACCGGCGGCGGGATCTCCGCGCTCGGCATCCTGCTCATCGTGCTTCTCTACCTCGGCGCCCTCGCCTTCGAGCTGTGGCAGCTCTACCGGCAGGGCACCACGGGCCAGACCATCGGCAAGAAGGTCGTCGGCATCCGTGTCATTCGCGAAGCCGACGGCCGGTACACCGGCTTCGGCATGGCCATCGTGCGCAGGCTGGCGCACATTGCCGACGGGTTCTGCTACATCGGCTTCCTGTGGCCGCTCTGGGACGCCAAGAACCAGACCTTCGCCGACAAGATGTGCAGCACGATCGTCGTGCAGGGTTAGCCGTACCGCCGAGGGCGCGCATCACGGCGCGCCCTCGGCGTAGCAGTCAGGCCATTCGCGCCTGAAACGCCGTCAGGTCGCGGTACCGCACTCAGGGCAGAACTTCGCCCCCGCCGGCACCGCCTGACCGCAGGAACGGCACTCAGCCGGCCCCGCGAGCTTGTGCCCGCACTCCGGGGCCGCGAGCAAGCACCTCGCCCCGCTCCCGTCCGGCTACCGGACACGCGTGCTGTAGACGCACATCACAGGCGGCCGGTTACGGGCCATTCACCGAACCGGGATAACCTCATAGCAGCTTCCTAGGTAGGCCGGGGACGAGCAGCCGCCCCGAGCCGTCAGTCACTGAGGACGGACGCGCGTGGATCTTTTCGAATACCAGGCGAGGGAACTCTTCGCCAAGCACGGTGTGCCGGTCCTGCCGGCCGAAGTGGCCGAGACGCCGGACGAGGCCGAGGCGGCCGCGGCCAGGCTCGGCGGCAAGGCGGTCGTCAAGGCCCAGGTCAAGACCGGCGGCCGCGGCAAGGCCGGCGGCGTGAAGCTGGCCGCCGACCCCGCCGACGCGCGGGCGAAGGCCGAGCAGATCCTCGGCATGGACATCAAGGGCCACACCGTCCACAAGGTGATGCTCGCGGTGACCGCGGACATCGAGGCCGAGTACTACGTCTCCTTCCTGCTGGACCGCGCCAACCGCACCTTCCTGGCGATGGCCTCGGTCGAGGGCGGCATGGAGATCGAGGAGATCGCGGTCACCAAGCCCGAGGCGCTGGCCAAGGTCCCGGTCGACGCGACCGTGGGCGTGACCCCCGAGAAGGCCCGCGAGATCGTCGCGGCGGCGAACTTCCCCGCTGAGGTCGCCGACCAGGTCGCCGACGTCCTGCAGAGCCTGTGGAAGGTCTTCGTCGCGGAGGACGCGCTCCTGGTCGAGGTCAACCCGCTGGTCAAGACCCCGGACGGCAAGATCACCGCGCTGGACGGCAAGGTCAGCCTCGACGCCAACGCCGGGTTCCGCCAGCCGCACCACGCCGAGCTCGAGGACAAGGCCGCGGCCGACCCGCTGGAGGCCAAGGCCAAGGAGAAGCACCTCAACTACGTCAAGCTCGACGGCGAGGTCGGCATCATCGGCAACGGCGCCGGCCTGGTCATGTCCACCCTCGACGTGGTCGCCTACGCCGGGGAGGCGCACGGCGGCGTCAAGCCGGCGAACTTCCTGGACATCGGCGGCGGCGCCTCGGCCGAGGTGATGGCCAACGGCCTGGAGATCATCCTGGGCGACCCGGCGGTCAAGTCCGTGTTCGTCAACGTCTTCGGCGGCATCACCGCCTGCGACGCGGTGGCCAACGGCATCGTGCAGGCCTTCGCGCTGCTCGGCTCGCGCGGCGAGGCCGTGGACAAGCCGCTGGTGGTCCGGCTCGACGGCAACAACGCCGAGCTCGGCCGCAAGATCCTGACCGAGGCCGGGCTGCCCGGACTCGAGCAGGTGGACACCATGGACGGCGCCGCTGCCCGCGCGGCCGAGCTCGCCGCGGCGAAGTAGGGGAGTGACGAGAATGGCTATCTTCCTCGACGAGAACTCGAAGATCATCGTCCAGGGCATGACCGGCTCCGAGGGCATGAAGCACACCCGGCGCATGCTCGCCTCCGGCTCGAAGATCGTCGGCGGGGTCAACCCGCGCAAGGCCGGCGAGAAGGTCGAGATCGACGGCACCCAGATCCCCGTGTTCGGCACCGTCGCCGAGGCGATGAAGGAGACCGGCGCCGACGTCTCGGTCATCTTCGTGCCGCCGGCCTTCGCCAAGGGCGCGGTCATCGAGGCCATCGACGCCGGCATCCCGCTGGCCGTGGTCATCACCGAGGGCATCCCGGTGCACGACTCCACCGAGTTCTGGGCCTACGCGCAGGGCAAGGGAACCCGCATCATCGGCCCGAACTGCCCCGGCCTGATCAGCCCCGGGAAGTCGAACGCGGGCATCATCCCGGCCGACATCACCAAGGCCGGCAAGATCGGCCTGGTCTCGAAGTCCGGCACGCTGACCTACCAGATGATGTACGAGCTGCGTGACCTGGGCTTCTCCAGCGCCGTCGGCATCGGCGGCGACCCGGTCATCGGCACCACGCACATCGACGCGCTCCAGGCGTTCCAGGACGACCCGGAGACCGCCGCGATCGTGATGATCGGCGAGATCGGCGGCGACGCCGAGGAGCGGGCCGCGGCGTACATCAAGGAGCACATCACCAAGCCGGTCGTCGGCTACGTCGCGGGCTTCACCGCGCCCGAGGGCAAGACGATGGGCCACGCCGGCGCGATCGTGTCCGGTTCGTCCGGCACCGCGCAAGCCAAGAAGGAGGCGCTGGAGGCCGCGGGCGTGAAGGTCGGCAAGACGCCGTCCGAGACCGCGCGGCTGATGCGCGAGATCGTCGAAGCGCTCTGAGCAGCACGACGGCACGCTCAGCGTGTCGCCGGACGCGGTAACGCCTTGACGCCGTAGCGATCGCGGGCGCGCTCGTCCTTCACTCGGGTGAAGAACGGGCGCGCCTGCGCTGTTCGCGCAAGTCCCGGCGCCCAGCATGGGTGTCATGGCCGACAGCCCGCAGCCGCCAGTCGACTCCCCGGCGCCGCCCGAGACGGTGCCCGAGTCCGGATTGGAACCCGGATCAGAGCCGGAAGACTGCGTATGGCTGGACCTTGATCCCGGCTACGACGACTTCCCGCCCGGCGGGCTGTCCGGTCGCGTCGCCGCGCTCCGGACCGAGGCCGGGCACCTGCTGGA
>Ga0209810_1004550_pt1 | contig 13259 bp, 13 predicted proteins | sample Coa_R1_7_FD_187159 | JGI IMG/M metagenome (GOLD analysis project Ga0209810, IMG submission 187159) | Surface soil microbial communities from Centralia Pennsylvania, which are recovering from an underground coalmine fire - Coalmine... | ecosystem: Environmental > Terrestrial > Soil > Unclassified...
GCGGCTGCAGCCGTTTCATGGCCGGCTGCTCTGCCGCATCTCCCTGCGGCCCTCCCCGGTCGCGTTGCAGGTGCCGGATCGCGAGCTCGTGATCGTGGCCGCCCGAACCTCGCCGCGCCTGCGGCACCTGATCGTTCACCGCCAGCCGGTTCCGCACGATCCTCCGCGCGCTGCCTAAAGCGCGATCCATCACACCACGAGAGCGGAGTCCTTCTGGGGCTCCGCTCTCCTGTGTCTGGAGGTTCCTCATGCCACGGATCTACGAGACACTGCCGCCGGTCGGGCGGCTCCAGATGGCGCTCCGCGTGATGACGCCCACCCGGCTCGCCCAGACCTTCGCTGACTTCGCCGGGCAGTTCTACGACCGTTCCGACTTCGACAGCCTCGCCCGTCAGGTGAGCGAGCTCTACGACCTGGAGAGTGCCGAGCACGCGCACCTCTTCCGCTCGCAGCTCGATCGCCGGCTGTGTGACCGCTTCCAGGACCCCGTGGCCTGGGATGTCGATACCTATCAGAAAGGCCATGCGGCATGACGCCTCGCCGGGCATCCAAACAGCAGCCGGCGGCCCGCGACGAGATCGAGACGGTGATCGAGCTGGTCCGGCAGAATCTCCGTCTGCTGGGCGAGCTCGTGCAGCGGTATGAAGTGGATCGCACGGGGATCACGGCTGACGGACGGATCGTCCGCAAGCCGGCTGATGTCATCGGGTACCTGGGACCGGAGATGGCGGACTTGGCGCAGGAGCAGTTGCGTGTGGTGCTGCTGGACACCAAGAATCGGCTCCTGGGCGCGAGTCTCGTCTACCAGGGCGGGATCAACTCCATCATGGTCCGTCTCGCCGACTGCTTTCGTGAGGCGGTTCGGGTCAACGCCGCGGCGATCCTCCTGGTCCATAACCACCCCTCCGGTGATCCTGAGCCCTCGAGCGAAGACGTGCGCGTGACGCGCGAGGCGGCCCAGGTGGGCGAGCTCCTCGGCATTGACCTGCTGGACCACGTGATCGTGGGCGGCCGGGCACATGTGAGTCTTCGCGAGCGCGGGTTCTACCGGCCGGTGATGGAGCAGCAATCTGGTCGGCGGCGGAAGAGTGCGGGTGGTGAGACGCCGTCCTGGGAGGTTGCGCATGCTTGAGATGGCGACGACGCGAGAGCAGGCTGATCGAGCTATCGAGGCTCGGACTGAACGGGCAGGGCAGCAGGTTGGGGTCCAGCCCTCGGAGATCGAGCGCCTGCCGTTCGATCTCTCCGTTCTCCTCGAGGAGGGAGTGTTCCTCAACGTCGATGCCCAGGGGTTCGGGCTCCTCGACCGGCGCCTTGACTGGAATGCCCTCGGCATTACTCTTCCCCGACAGTCGGATGTGGCCTTCCGACCGCCCCGCTGTGGTCTCCTGCCCGACCGCTACCGGCTTCCGTTGCTACGCCCTGCCTCCCGGGCGCATGCGGCACTCCACCGCTACTCGTACCACTTCCGCCTGACCGAGACCCTGTTCGAGGGACCCGCCTACCGCTGGGTGCCGTGGCGCGCCTTCGAGGCGTTCGAGCGTGACTTCGAGACGGCGCGGATGGATTTGGACGTCGCCAAGATCGAGATCGTCTCCCGATACGACACGGTCCGGGAGGAAGTCGTCCAAACCTTCCTGCAGTTGGCTAAGGACTCCTCGCGGCGGTTCGAGGCAACGGGCCATGCCGTCTCGGAGGGATTTGAGGACGCGGTGGTGCAAGGGGTGCTGGCCGCCATCCCGACCCCAGAAGACCTGCAGGCGAAGCTGAAGCTGCGTTACCGGGTGGGCGTCATCCTGCTGGGTAGTGAGATGCTGGCCGAGCAGCGACAGGCTCGCGAGGAGCGCCAGAAGATCGAGGAGGCCGAGGCGACGCTCCGGCTGGAGCGGCAGCGACGGGAGGCACAGGAGCGGGTGGCGCAGCGAGAGCTGTGGGCCGAGGAAGAGCGCATCCGCCAGCAGCTCCGGGCTGAAGAGGACGAGCGGCGGCGTGAGGCCGAGGTGAAGGAGCGGTTACGCCATCTCAAGCTGGAGGCGGCCCGCGAGCGCCTGCAAGAGGCGATGAGCCCGCTGGAGGAAGGGGCCAAACAGCTGCATGCCGCAATCTACGAATCCGCCAGTGCCATCCGCGATTCCCTGGAGAAACACCAGTATCTGCCCGGCTCCTCGGCGAAGCGTGCACGTGAGCTCGCGCGTTGGTTCCGTCTGATGAACTGGCAATCGGATGAGCAGCTCGAGACGCTGGTCGCCGAACTGGAGAGTCTGGCCGGTCGGTCAACCGGGAAGCGGAAGCGAGATACGGGAGCCATCGATCAGGTGCTTGGAGACATCATCGAGCTCTGCTACGTCGATGCGAGGGCGCTGACGGAGCCGAATCGCATGGGCGCGCTCGAACTGTAGGCACCGGAGGCTCGGCGCGCGTCATCGCGCCGAGCCTCCGTTCTCTCCCTGGAGAATTGCATGCACCGATCTCTGGATACGACCACCGTAGACGGGCTCGTCCGTGAGCTCGACATCCTCATTCGCGCCCGCTACCCGCTCATCGCGGTCAACACCTTCGAAGAGGTGCGCTTCCGCCGCCTCATCACGGCCGTCGCCCAGATCGAGCGGCATCGGCCGAAGGGGCTCTTCCTCTGGAGTCGAACACAGGGACTCCGCCAGGTAGCCGGATCCGGCACCGGCCCCACCGATCGTCCGGTTCCCGACACCGACGATCCCCTGTCGGTTCTGGAGCACATTGCCCAGGCCGACCGGGGATTGTACGTCCTCTGTGACTACGTCCCGTACCTCGCACCCTTCGGCCAGGAGGAGCCCTTGCTGGTGCGGCGCCTGCGGGAGCTTGCCTGGGCCATCAAGACGAAAGCGGTGACGGTGCTCCTGGTCGGAGCCGGTTTCCCGGAGATCCCGACCATCGAGAAAGAGGTCAAGGTCGTTGACCTGCCACTCCCCGACGAACGGGAGGTGACGAAACTCCTCGATCTTGAGTTGGACCGACTCGCCGAGAATCCTGATGTCCGCCTCACGGTGGATATCCGCGTGCGTGAACAGTTGGTGCAAGCGCTGCTGGGACTGACTGAGAGCGAGATCGAGAATACCCTGGCGAAGGCCGCTATCACCCACCGCGGAATCGGCCCGGGGGCCGTGCCGCTGATCCTCGACGAGAAGCGCGACGTCATCCGCCAGAGTGGCAGCCTCACCTACAGTCACCCCGAGCCGGCGGACCATCTGGGCGGCTATGCCAACCTCCGCCGGCTCCTGCAGGAAGCGGCCGTCACCTTCACCCCGGCGGCGAGAGCCTTTGGCGTGGAGCCCATGAAGGGCATCCTCCTGGTGGGCCTGCCTGGCACCGGCAAGGATCTTACCAAGAAGATCGCCTCCTCGATCCTCGGGCGACCGCTGTTGGACCTGGATTTTGGCTCGGTCATGGGTGAAGGCGGTGGCGTGATCGGCTCGGCCGCTATGAGCATCAAGCGGGCACTCGGCATCGCCACGACACTCAAAGGGATACTCGGTCTGAGTGAGTTCGAGAAAGGGGTAGGCGGTCTCCAGTCCTCGGCCCAGTCCGACGCCGGCGAGACGGCCCGCACCATCGCTCACCTCCTCAACTGGATGCAGGAGCAGCAGGATGTCTTCGTCATGGGCACCGCGAACGACGTCCGCCAGCTTGCCCCAGAGCAGATCCGCCAGGGCCGCTTCGGCCAGGTGGTGTTCGTCGATCTGCCGACGGTCGAGGATCGGGCGGACATCTTCCGCGTGCACCTCCAGAAACGGGATCGAGACCCGGAGGCCTTCGATCTGGAGGAGCTGGCCGCGGCTTCGGAGGGCTTTGCCGGTGCCGAAATCGAGGCGGCGGTGAAGGGGGCATTGCTCGATGCCTTCATGGATGGGGCGCGCGAGATGACGACGGACGACGTCGTGCGGCGGGTCCGAAGCATTCGCCCGACATCAGAGGTCAAGCGCGAGGAGATCGAGGAGTTGCGCCGCTGGGCGCGGGAGCATCTGACGGTCGACGCGGTGCATGCCGAGGCTACCTCCGGGCAGCGCCTAATCGAGTTCTAAAGGAGGCACCTCATGAGCAAGTACCTGAGCTTCAACGACATCGTGTTCAAAGATCGGCGGCTCCTGCTCTCCGCGCTCGCCGACCTTGGCTATTCGCAGATTGAAGAGGGGGACACGCTCCCCCTCTTCGGCTACCGAGGCGACCGGCGGTCAGAGACGGCCCAAATCGTCATTCGCCGCCAGCATGTTGGTCCCCTCTCCAACGACATCGGCTTCGCCCACGCCAAGGACGGGTACAGGCCCATCGTCAGCGAATTCGATCAACGAACCCTCCGCGATGGCCACTTCCTCGTCCAGCTCCGCACGGCCTACAGCGAGCGGGTGGTGGAGGAGGTGAAGCGCCGCCTGCATGGCACGGCTCAGCGGCAGGTTGAGGGTGGCGTAGTCAAGATCCGGGTGCGGTTCTAAAGATGCGCGAGATCGAGTTCACGATCGATCCGGCGACGGGAGAACTGACCATCCACGTCAAGGGGATCGCGGGTTCCGACTGCGCAGATGTCGCGAAGCTGGCGAGTGAGCTGCTGGGCACGCCAACGCATGATTGGAACACCCCCGAGTACTACCTGCGGCCCCAAGTACGCCGACGTGTGCAACCGAGGCGCAAGCCATGAGCGAGATCACCTGGCACATCGATCGAGTGACCGGCGCTCTGCTGGTCGAGGGGATGGTCATCGAGGAGACGTCGGCGCTTGCCGGCGACCTCCTCTCTCCTCCGCGCGATCTCCACTGTGCCCGGCCCCTGACCATGCACCTGCCACCCGCGGCATCAAACGACGAGACTGCCTCCGGTCCCTGTGTTCACATCGCGGGTTATTACCACAACTCTCTGATTGAGGGCCCCGGACGACGTAGCACAGCCAAGTTCCAGGGCTGTGCCATTCGTTGTCGCGGGTTTATCTACAGTGTCACCGTTATCAACGAGTGCTTGGAGGTGAACACGAGTGGATACTCCATCAGCAACCACCATCAACGAGCGGGCCCGGGAGGAGGCCGGGCACTGGGTCCAGCGCTTCCTGGACGATCCCGCGGTCGTCCGTAGCGCCAACACCGTCCGCGCCTATCGACACGATCTCACGCGCTGGATCGACTTTTGTCGTGCGACCGCGACCAATCCCCTGCGCGTTCGGCCGAGTGATGTCATCGCCTTCATCCGACACGAGCGCGAGCGCTCCATCGGGGATGACGCCACGGTCAGCGCCCGCACCATTGTCCGCCGCCTCTCGGCGATCCGACAATGGTACGGGTTCCTCATGGTGGAACCGGAGCTGACCGGCGTCCACCGGAACCCCGTGCCGGCTGGCAGCGCGGTGAGGACCGCCAGCGGCATCGCCGCTGGCCAGCCAGCGTTGCTCCGGTACGACTGTCCCCATCCGCAGATCTTGACGCCGGAGGAGATCGACCGGTTCATCAGTCATCTCACGAGTGACCGGGATCGCGCTATCGTGTGGCTGCTGAAAGACGGAGGTCTGCGCGTCGGTGAGGCCCTTGATCTTCGGCTCGGTGACATCCATTGGGCGGAGCGGCGCATCACGGTACGAGCCACGAAAACCCATACCACGCGCACCATTGCCCTCAGCGCAGAGGCGCTGCGCGCCGTGAGCGCGTACGTCCGCGAAGAGCGCCCTCCCGCCTTGGAACACGATCATCTCTTCGTCTGTCTCGGGCGGCGCAGCTTCGGTCAGCCACTGCGGTACCGCGCCTGGGTGGCTGTGTGTGAACAAGCGCGGCGTCGTGCCGAAACGCCGCGGGTTCATGCCCATGCCTTTCGCCATACCTGCGCCACCAATCTGGCTGAGGCTGGGATGCCGCTCGATGCCCTCCAACGCCAACTCGGCCATCGTCACCTCGACACGACCATGGTCTACAACGAGATCCGGGATGGTCGTCTGCAGCGGGAGTATCGGCAGGCGATGGAGCGGCAGGAAACGGGGCGACAGCGAGGGGGAGAGGTGTGATGGATGCGGATGTGACGGTCCCTGTTCGATCGTCGGTGCTCACCGTTGCCGAACGGCGGGCGCTGCGCGAGCGCTCCTATCGTGGTCCGGCGTGGGAGATCCTGGCCGACCTCTTGAAACCATTCGAGCACGCCTTTGAGCGCTGGACCATGCCACAGTCATCTGATCCATCGCGAACCCATGCACTGCATGGCAGCTTCCACCTCTGCGGACAGATGATGCTGGATCTCGACTGCACCTATTGGACCTTCACCTGGGAGCGGATTCTGGCATGGAAGGCGTGTGTTCTGGCGCACGAGGAGGACCACCCGTCCACCTGGCGCCACGCCTGGGAGACCAAGTGGACGCGGGTGACATCCACGCTCTTCTTTCTGGGCGTCCTCCCGTACAGCGAAGAGATCCACCGCACATACCACCGTGAACTGGCCGAGAAGTGGCTTGGATCGGAGCGGGCCCGAGAGATCGAGGGAGCGTTCCTGGCGACTGCCCTTGCCATGGGGTACAAGCACGAGCGGCAGCTCCGCAAGCAGGGAGCGAGTGTCCTGCTGACGGTGCTCGTGGCGACCGGGAAGACGGACCTCGCGACGCTGACGAAGGCCGACCTGGAGCAGTGGCAGGCGCAGACCGCGCGATCGAAGCGGGTGGCACGGGCCAGCGTGACCTGCATTCAACATGTTCTGGCAGCAATGGGCTATTTGGGCGGAGAGGCGCCGCGCACCGTCGACAATCCCGGCTCTCTGAGCTTTACCTGGGGCTTCACTGCTCCCGCGATCGGTCGGACCTTTGAGCGCTTCCTGGCCGATCTCGCCACAGTTCGTCGTCCCGGCACCGTCGGCTCGTACAAGGTGGCCCTTCGGCGCTTTGGGGACTGGCTTGGCTCATATGATCCGGCCGTCACGTCCGTCGCGGAGGTACGCCGCCACCACATCGAGGCCTACAAGCAAGCAGTCACCGGGATGCGGTGCGGCGATCATACCAACGTTGGCGCCGAGTTCCAGGTGATCAACCTGGGCGAGCCGCTCTCGCAGGCACAGCGGGTGCGCTCCATCTCCTGTGTCAAAGCCTTCTTTGAGCGCATTGATGTCCTCGAGTACCCGGAACGACCCAACCGGACGCTGTTTGTCCGTGGCGATGTGGCCCGGGTTGACGAGCAGTTCCCTCGCCACATCCCGGATGTCGATTGGCGTCGGCTGGTTGAGGCCGTACAGCAACTGACTCCCGAGAGCATCGGGACCCATCACTTCCCGCTGCCGATGGAACGAACGCAGGCAATGCTGGCCATTCTCCTGGAGTGCGGGTTGCGTGCCGGTGAGCTTTGCCGGCTGGACACGGGTTGCCTGATTGCGGCCCGCGAGAGCGAGACCGCGCAGGAGACGCACTGGTTGCGAGTGCCGGTGGGCAAGCTCCACAACGATCGTCTGATTCCGATTCGTCCTCACCTGGTCGCGGCCATTGATGGCTGGATGCGAATCCGGGGCCGGCAGCCAATGGGGCGGGACGAGCGGACCGGCAAGCCCCGCGATTACCTGTTCACCTGGCAAGGCCGCCAGCTCAGCACGTACTCCCTCAACCACTGCATCGCCCGACTCTGCACCATCGCTGGAACGCCCAAGTACACCAGCCACGCGTTTCGCCATACCCTGGCCGTGCTCTGGCGAGCGCGGGGGATGCGACTGGAGACGATCAGCCGTTTGCTCGGCCACAAGAGTTTGCAGATGACGCTGCGCTACGCGGCTGTGATGCCTGCCACCCTGCGGCACGAGTTCGAGACCGCGTTTGCTGCCATCGATGAGGAGCATCGAGCCACGGCGCAGGTACGGGTCGTGCTATCGCCCGAGGCGCACCTCGCCGCCCGGCTGCAGTGGCGGGAGTCGCTCTTCGTCGATCTGGGCATTGGCTGGTGCGGGCTGACTGCCTACCATCCCTGTGAGACGCGCCTCGCCTGTCATCGCTGCCCCAACTTCATCCCCGACAAAGAGCGCTTGCCACTGCTCGAGCAGCAGCGTGCCAATCTCATTGAGCTGCGTGGCATCGGCGAGACCCGCGTGCCGCAGGCGCGTCAGCAAGGGTTCACGTGAGAGCTGGACGACGCGGTCCATGCGCTCGACCAGAACATCGGCGACGTGGGCGGCGGGCAGAGCGGCGCACAACCCGACGGAACTCCTCGTTCCGAGGTGGCGGTGACGCAGGACACCCTCCCAGGAGGAACTGATGGCTGAGATGACGATTATCGTCGATGAACTGACCAACCAGATTCTGCTTGAAGGTCCCGATCACGTTCCGGGGGAGGTCGTGGCCCTGTTGACCGCGCTGCTGGGACCAGCCCAAGAGCTTGGCTGTGCCCGTCCGCTCGGTCTCCTATCCCCTCCCGCGGCGACTGCAGAGGAGATCGCCGCCTCTCCCTGCGTGCGCATCGCGGGCTACTATCACAACTCCCTGGTGGAGGGTCCGGGGCGGCGCAGCTCGGTGCTGTTTCAGTCCTGTCCGCTTGGGTGCAGCCAGTGCTGGGTCCCGCAGCTCCATTCCTCGGATGCTGGCGCCCTCGTCCCGGTCGACCGCCTCGCCGCGGTCCTGCTGGATCCGGCGTACGAGCGCGACGGCGTCTCGATCGCGGGCGGTGAGCCGTTTGTGCAGCCAGAGGGGCTCTGGGCACTGATTCAGGTGCTGCGCGCTCGAGGGTGCGTGCACATCCTGGTCTATTCCGGGTACACGTACGAGCGGCTGCAGCGGATGGCAGGACAACAACCGGCGATTGGGGCGATCCTCGATGAGGTCAACGTGCTTGTTGATGGCCCGTATGTTCGGACACTGGCTGATCGTGGTGGTCCCTGGACGGGGTCGGGGAATCAGCGCGTAATTGACCTGGTGGCGACACGGCGAGCCGGCCGGGTGATCCTGCTTGTCACCCGGCCCCAGGACCGCGATCGTGCTCTCGTCGAGAACGCGGTGGATGAAGCTGGCGTGCCAAACGTAACGATTCGCCGGGACGGCACGTTTCATTCATAGAGGGAGGGACACACGGTGAGATTGTCCCGCGTGATGCTTGTTCTCCTGGTGATCATGGCACTCTTCAACGGCGTGGACGCGCACGCCGCAGGGCGTGCTCTTTCTCCGCAGGCGGCCAACCTCCTCCGTCTCCACATGGAAACGCCCGCTGTCGGCTGGGCGATGAGTACGACCGGCCTGTTGCGGACCACCGATGGCAGCCTGCACTGGCGGGTGGTCACGCCGCCGGCCCTCGGTCGTCCCTTGCGGCGGTCTCCCTACGCCCTCGTCACGGACTTCCTCGGAGTACAGCGGGCGTGGGTTGGCATCGATAACGCGGTGGTGTCAGCGGTGGTCGGGAGGAGCAAAGCGCCGACCACCCTGCGTCTCTTCCGCACCGACGACGGCGGCCGCTATTGGCAGGCGCTGCCCTTGCTGCGCCTTGGCACCTTCTATTACGCCGACGCACCCCAGTTCGTCAGTCCGGACGTCGGCTGGCTGGAGATCGTCCGCAATGTGGGGGCGGGTTCAGTGTGGTTCGATCTCTACTGGACCCACGACGGGGGTATCCACTGGCAACGCGTCCTGCACGTAGGATCCCCGCATTCGTCACCTGGCTTACTGGGATGCGACCTGTGTAGCGCCGGACTCACCTTCAGTAGCCACATGAGCGGCTGGTTTACCGGCTGCTGGTGCGGCATCGGAACCGGAAGCAGCTTCCTGTACGTTAGCCGGAATGCTGGGCGGACCTGGCGCCCCCTCTCGTTACCTGCGCCTTCGCATATCCGGCTCGGCACCATCGGTACCCTCCCGCCAACCCTGTTCGACCGGGATAATGGAATCCTCCCGGCTGTCGTCTACCAGCGCATCACCACACCCGGCAGGGAGAGAGCCTTCTTCGACGCGTACGTGACGCACGACGGGGGTAGGCACTGGACTCCCACGACGCCGGTTCCCATCAGCTACCCGCGGGCCGGTCCCGAGATCCTGCACTCGTTCCCCAATACTCGCTTTGGCTTCTTCGTGATCGGCAAGCAGCTCTATCGGACACGCGACGGCGGGAAACATTGGCAGGCGATACCGGAGTCGATTCCGCTGGAGCACAGCGAGACGATGCAGTTCCTCGACGGACACCATGGGTTCGCCCTCCAAGCTGGCGACACGCAGGGAACGCGCTCCATTCTCCTTCGGACGGGGGATGGGGGTGCAACGTGGAAGATTATCCGTGCGACGGTTGGAACATACAGGGCACGTATCCACAGGAGCAGCCAGGTCAGCTACGCGTCTCGGACATACCGGCCGAGAGCTGTTGCTCTGCTCTCGTCGCACCTGGCATGCTCATATCCAGGCACCGGACTAGCCGCACGACCACACTGTAGATAACTGGCTGTATCACGCCGGACAGCTGGAATCCGGACGCCGGTCCCCTCGTCCGCGTTGATCGCCTGGCGCGAGCACTGCTTGATCCCAGCTTCGAGCGCAATGGAATCTCCATCGTCGGAGGCGAGCCCTTCCACCAGCCTCAAGGACTCCGGGCTTTGGTCCAAGAGCTTCGCGTGCGCGGATGCCAGCACATCCTGGTCTACTCGGGCTACACATACGAGCGCCTTCGACGGATGGCGGGGCGGGAGCCGGCGATTGGTGCTGTCCTCGATGACGTCGATGTACTCATCGATGGGCCGGTGCGCCATGTCGGCGCTTGCTAAGATCCCCGTCTGAGACGGGAGGAGGTGGAAGGATACGTCTCCTGGGTCAACGGCTTACCTGAGGGGGAAACCCCGAACGGGACTGTAGCATGCCGATAAAGCGGAGTGGGGCCGAAGGCGTTTAGGTCTCGGCTCTGCAAGACCCGCGCGATATGGTGAAGGCTGGATTGTCTCAAACCCAGTTCCCAGCGGTGCAATCGATCGCCCCCCGATCACAACGCCTACGAACGCGGGGTCCCCAGAATATGGTGCTGAAAGGACCGGCGCCAAAACCCTTCCTCTGGGGAGCGATGGGCAGCGAGCCTATTCAAGGAAACGAACGGGTCACCTACGTCGCGCTAGAACGTCTGGCAAGCGTAAACATGGGATCGCCTACGGGACGCGAGTCCTACGGCGACGGAACCCCCGTAGTAGTCGGAGGACGGGAAAGCCGTCCACACGGCGAAGGGGCAGCTCACGAAAGTGAGCCAGAGCCAGACCTCTTGGACACAGGTCTGGCAGGGTAGGTGTCTTCGACTCCACGAAAGCAGAGGTACGCGAGATGCGAGATGCCAACACTGTTCTGGGAGTCATCCGCGATCGTGGCACCAAGGGGTTGCCGCTGGAGCGCGTGTATCGCCTCCTTTTTAACCCGGACCTGTTCCTCCTGGCCTACGGGCGTATCGCGCGCAATCGCGGTGCACTGACGCCCGGAGCGACGGAGGAGACTGCGGATGGGATGTCACTGGCCAAGATCGGGACCCTCATCGAGCAGTTGCGCTCGGAGCGGTTCCGCTGGACGCCCGTGCGGCGCGTCTACATCGAAAAGAAGAACTCGACCAAGAAGCGCGCCCTGGGGCTGCCCACCTGGTCGGACAAGCTGGTTCAAGAAGTCGTTCGGCTCATTCTGGAAGCCTACTTCGAACCACAATTCTCCGCCCGATCCCACGGCTTCCGTCCCGGACGGGGCTGCCACACGGCCCTGAAAGGCATCCACCGCAGTTGGAACGGGACCACCTGGTTCATCGAGGGCGATATCAGCCAATACTTCGACAAACTCGATCACCAGGTGTTGGTCGGCATTCTCGCCGAGCAGATCCACGACGGCCGCTTCCTGCGGCTGATCGCGGATCTGCTCAAAGCCGGATACCTGGAGGATTGGACGTTCAACACCACCCTGAGCGGAACCCCGCAGGGAGGAGTGGTGAGCCCGATCCTGGCCAACATCTACCTCGATCGCTTCGACAAGTGGGTTGAGACCACGCTGCTCTCTACATACAACCGGAAAGCAAAGCGGGACGACAACCAGGCATACCACCGTCTCCTCAGCCTGGCGTACCTCCGGGATAAGAAGGGACTCTACCAAGAGGCAGCGGCACTGCGCAAGCAGGCCAAGCAGCTTCCCATTGGAGACCTGACGGACCCGGAGTATCGCAAGCTGCGGTACCTGCGGTATGCCGATGACTTCCTCCTTGGCTTTACGGGACCACGGGATGAGGCCGAACGGATCAAACAGCACCTCCGGGACTTCCTGAGCGCCACGCTCAAGCTGGAACTCTCCGAGGAGAAGACGCTCATCACCCATGCGCGTACAGAAGCTGCCAGGTTCCTCGGCTACGAGATCAGCACCTTACAGGACGACACCGCGCGCACGTCGACCGGACGGCGCCGCATCAATGGCGTGATCGGTCTGAAGGTGCCCCTCGACGTGGTCAAAGAACGATGCCGCCGCTACATGAAACACGGCAAACCGGTCCACCGCCCGGAAATCCTGTACGACTCAGTCTTCAGCACCGTGCAGCGCTACCAGGTGGAGTACCGGGGCATCGTCGAGTACTACCGGTTGGCCTACAATCTCCACCGCTTCAATGAACTGAAGTGGGTGATGGAGCAGTCGTTGACGAAGACGCTGGCCGCGAAGCTGAAGATCAGCGTTGCCAAGGTCTACGACCACTTCGGCACCACACTGCAGACGCCTGACGGCCCGTATAAAGGGCTCCAGGTGATCATCGAGCGGACGGATCGGAAGCCACTGGTAGCTACCTGGGGCGGCATCAATCTCCGGCGCAACCTCACCGTGGTACTGAATGACCAGCCGGCACGCATCTGGAACAACCGAACGGACCTGGAACAGCGGTTACTGGCGAATACCTGCGAGCTCTGTGGCTCACAGGAAAACGTCCAGGTACACCACATCCGGGCTATGAAGGACCTCCGGAAGCGCGACCGGACCGAGAAACCGGCCTGGGTCACGGCGATGGCGGCACGCCACCGCAAGACCCTCGTGGTCTGTCTACAATGCCACACGGATATCCAATACGGACATCCGAGACACAACACGAAGACCGGATAGTAAGACACTGGAGAGCCGGATGCTGGGATAACTGGCACGTCCGGTTCGGAGGGGGGCCGTTGGAAAAGTACCTGAACCGAAAGGAGTCTCACATGCGTCAACCTAACACCGGATTGGAAGTGCTACTCGCTATTGTGATGCTGGTCCTTGCTCCCGTGTGGATCAGCGTCTCAGTACTGGCGGGAGTTGTCTTCTACCGACGGTACAGGCAGCACAAGGGGCG
>Ga0209810_1004552_pt1 | contig 13254 bp, 12 predicted proteins | sample Coa_R1_7_FD_187159 | JGI IMG/M metagenome (GOLD analysis project Ga0209810, IMG submission 187159) | Surface soil microbial communities from Centralia Pennsylvania, which are recovering from an underground coalmine fire - Coalmine... | ecosystem: Environmental > Terrestrial > Soil > Unclassified...
TGAAAGGCACATTCGACACACTCACAGTTCCGAACGATGCGGAAGCCATCGCCTGGCTGCCGAGGTAAATCCCACCGGCGAAAAGACAAGGGATGAAATCGCTCTGCCCAGTGCCGCCGGTAATTGTGAGCACATAGGTTTGGACCAGGCTGGCGGCGCCGGCGAAACCGGTCGGGTGATGCGGTGGCGCGCCGGTTGCCGTTGCCGACAGGTCCACGGTGTTCTGATAGAAAGGCTGCATGTCGATAGCTCCTCCGCTGTTGGTGAGTGTCGTCGCACGACCGACAGCGGCAAGGGCAATGAGAATAAGAAAGCGTTCCAGCACAAGGCCCTCCGTGTCTTTCCGCAGGCGATTCTATGCCTCGTCTCCGGGCATGGCAAGCCCCCGTCCGCGCCGGCAGATTATAACAACGCCGGCCCGCGTGCCATAATAAAGACTGCCCACATCCGGCACGCCTGAAGTCCGATCATGTTCGACAATCTTTCCGACAAGCTGCAGCGTGTTTTCAAGAACCTGCGCGGCGAGGGTAAGCTCACCGCCGAGAACATGGAAGCCGCTCTGCGCGAAATCCGGGTGGCCCTGCTCGAGGCCGATGTCCACTTCAAGGTAGTCAAGCAGTTCATCGAAGGAATCCGGCAGAAAGCCATGGGAGAAGAGGTGCTTACGGCCCTCTCCCCCACCCAGCAGGTCATCAAAATCGTCCGCGACGAGCTGATCCACGTGCTGGGCGGCCATCAGTCGCGGCTGCGCTTTGCCAACGAGCCTCCGACCGTGATCCTGATCGTCGGGCTTCAGGGCTCGGGGAAAACGACCAGCACGGGGAAGCTGGCCCGGTACCTGTCGAAGAACAGCCACAATCCCCTGATGGTTTCCGTGGACGTGTACCGCCCCGCGGCGCGCGATCAGCTGGCCGTAATCGGGCGCGACATCAAGCTGCCGGTGTACCCGGGCGCCGCGGACGAAACGAAGCCATTGGATCTCGCCCGGGGAGCGCGGCGGGAGGCAGTGCAGTCCGGGCGCGATGTCCTGCTGGTGGATACCGCCGGCCGTCTGCACATCGACGAGCAGCTCATGACCGAGCTGTCGGAGCTCAGGGAACAACTCCAGCCCACGGAAATCCTGTTCGTGGCCGACGCCATGACCGGTCAGGACGCGGTGAAGTCGGCGGATGAATTCCACAAGCGGCTCGGCATCACCGGCGTAATCCTCACCAAGATGGACGGCGACGCCCGCGGCGGCGCGGCCCTCTCCATCCGCACCATTACCGATCAGCCGCTGAAGTTCGTCGGTGTGGGCGAGAAGTTCGACGCCCTGGAGGCTTTCTTCCCAGATCGCGTCGCGTCGCGCATCCTCGGCATGGGCGACGTGCTCTCGCTGATCGATAAAGTCCAGGAAGGCATCGATCAGAAATCCGCCGAGGAGATGCAGCGGAAGCTCATCGACAACGAGTTCACGCTCGGCGATTTCCGCGACCAGATAAAGCAGATTCGGAAGCTCGGTCCGCTGCAGAACCTGATTGGCATGATGCCCCAGCTCGGTCCGCTAAAGGGTCTGAAGGACGCCAAAATCGACGAGAGCGAGATTACCCGGATCGTTGCCATCATCGATTCGATGACGCCGTCCGAGCGCAATAACCACATGATCATTAACGGCGCCCGCCGCCGGCGCATCGCCAAAGGCAGCGGGACCAGCGTGCAGGATGTCAACGCGCTGCTCAAGCAGTACGCTCAGGCGCGCAAAATGATGAGGAGCTTTACCGGAAATATCGGCATGATGAGCAAGAGGCTGGGCAAGCTGAAGCTGCCCATGCTGCAGCCGTAAGCAACTGCGTCGGGCATTTGAGCCCGCGCGTTCCGGTATGGTTTGATAGAAATTCAGGGAGAAGCAATGCTGATGATTCGTCTGGCGCGATTCGGCGCCAAAAAGAAGCCGTCGTACCGCGTGGTGGTGATCGAGAAGGAGCGGGCCCGGGACAGCCGGTCGGTTGAAGTTGTCGGCACCTACAACCCGGTCCGCACGCCCGCTGAAGTCAAGCTGGACCACGAGCGCATCGATTACTGGATGAAGCACGGGGCTCAGCCATCGGAGACCGTTTCGCGGCTGCTCAAGAAGTATCCGGCGGCCGCCCCCGAGCCCGTCGCGTCGTAGTCGTTCAGCGCGCGGCAGGGATCGCGAATGTGAACCCAATCCGGTTTGCCATACGTCCAAGTGACACAGGGATCAATGAAGCAGTTGGTTGAAGACATCGCAAAAGCTCTGGTGGACGTTCCCGAAGAGGTCACCGTACAGGAGGTCCAGGGCGAGCAGGTTACCGTTCTGGAGCTTCGCGTCGCGCCCGGCGACCTGGGCAAGGTGATTGGCAAACAGGGCCGGACGGCGCGCTCCATCCGCACTCTGCTGGGCGCCGCCGGCATGAAGCTGAACCGCCGGTTCACGCTGGAAATTCTGGAATAGCTCTGGACCGGGTAACCGTTGCCCGTCTGCTCCGCCCGCGCGGAAACAAGGGTGAATTGTCGGCGCTGGCGCTCAGCGATCGGCGCGAGCGCTTCTCATCGCTGCGCACCGTCATAGTCGGCGGCCGGGTTCTCGAGGTGGAAAACGCCTGGTGGCATCAGGACCGCCTGGTGCTCAAATTCCGGGGTATTGATTCCATTACTGACGCTGAACCGCTGGCCGGCGCTGACGTCGAGATCCAGCCGGAAGAGCGCGTCGCCCTTGAGGACAACGAGTATTTCCTGAGCGAGCTGGTGGGCTGCGCCATCGTGGACGCGAAGACCGGGAAAACACTGGGCGCGGTCGAGGGTTGGGAAGAGACCGGCGGCGGCCCGGTCCTGCTGACGGTCGGTGAAATGCTGATCCCGTTCGCCCGCGCGATCTGCATCGAGGTGCGGCCCGCCGACAAGCGCATCGTTGTCGATCTGCCGGAGGGCCTCGCCGCACTGAACCAGCCGTGATTTTTCACATCCTCACCATCTTTCCCGAGTTCTTCGACGGGCCGTTCCGTCACGGCGTGGTCGCCAAAGCGGCCGAAGCGGGGCTCATCGAGATTCGGATTCACGACCTGCGCACGTGGACCTTCGACCGCCACCGCACCGTGGACGATCGACCGTTTGGCGGCGGCGAAGGCATGCTCATGAAGGCGGAGCCGATCTTCCTCGCGGTGGAGTCGATCTGGCCGGACTGGAGGAAAGAGGCCGAGGAGACCGGGCGGGGCGTAGTACTGCTTTCGGCGCAGGGCCGCCGCTTCGACCAGGCTACAGCGCGCCGCCTAAGCGGTCTCAAGGAGCTCTTTCTCATTTGCGGCCGGTACGAGGGCGTGGACGAGCGTGTGGCCGAACACCTCGCGACGGAGGAGCTCTCCATCGGCGACTTCGTCCTCAGCGGCGGCGAACTGGCTGCGGCGACGGTTGTCGACTGCATCGCGCGGCTGTTGCCGGGCGTGCTGGGCAACGAGGATTCGACGATTCAGGAATCGTTCACGCACGAGGGGCTGCTGGATTGCCCGCAGTATACGCGGCCGGCCGAGTTCCGCGGCTGGAGAGTCCCGGATGTGCTTCTGGGTGGCAACCACGCCGAGATTCGCCGCTGGCGCCAGCAGGCGGCCCGCGAAAAGACAGCAAAGAACCGGCCGGACCTGGTACAATAAGGGTTTTGCCGCCCGAGTTGCGGCCACACTTCCCAAAGGATCCCGCCATGCAGAATGCTTTGCTCAATAAGATTGAGAACACGAACAAGCGTAAGGACATACCGGAATTCCGCCCAGGCGACACCATCCGCGTGCACGTCAGAATTCGCGAGGGCGACAAGGAGCGTCTGCAGGCTTTCGAAGGCACCGTAATCGCGCGTAAGAACAGCGGCCTGGGCGAGACCATTACCGTTCGCAAGGTCAGTTTCGGCCAGGGCGTTGAGCGCATCTTCCCGATCAACGCGCCAGTGATCGATCACATCGACCTTGTCCGAACCGGCCGCGTGCGCCGCGCCAAGCTGTATTACCTGCGCGGGCTCAAAGGCAAGGCTGCCCGCCTGCGCGAGCGCGAATAGACTGCCCTGGTGGGGCATGGCGCACAGCAGCTACAAGTGCCAGGGCCGATACGAGCGCGAGGCGCGCGCCGCGGGACACGCGATTGTCGCCGGCGTGGATGAAGTGGGCCGCGGAGCGCTGTTCGGACCCGTGTTCGCCGCCGCCGCCGTGCTTGACCCCCAGCGACCCATCCGCGGTCTGCGAGACAGCAAAGAGTTGCCCGCCGAGCGGCGCGAGGTCCTTGCCGAACGCATCCGTGAGCGCGCCGTCTGCTGGGCCATTGCCGCCGCCGACGCGTTCGAGATCGATCACATCAACATTTACCAGGCGTCGCGACTGGCCATGCGCCGCGCCGTCGAGAAGCTGCAACCCGCGCCCGATTTCCTGCTGATCGACTTCGTTACCGTGGATCTGCCCATCGCTCAGCGCTCGCTCGTTCATGGCGACGCGCTTTCCCAGTGCATCGCGGCGGCCTCCATCCTGGCGAAGGTGGAGCGCGATCATTGCATTGCCGCCTGGGACATGGTCTTCCCGCAATACGGGCTGGCCGAGCACAAGGGTTATTCCACGCCCGAGCATCAGGAGGCTCTGACGCGTTTCGGCCCTACACCACTGCATCGCTTCAGCTTCGAACCGGTGCGCGATGCGTGCCCGCATCTGCTGTGGTCGGGGTACCCCAAACAGGCGGAACTGTTCCCGGAGCAAGCGGAGGCCGCCTGGGCGTAGAACGCCAGTCCGCTGTCGAGCCTCAGCCGATCACGTGGTCGCAGCGGCTGTGGGCGCTCATCAAGTTCCTCTTCTGCTTCGAAATCGGCCTGTTTCTGCTGGTGTTCCCGTGGGTGCGCGTATGGGACGTGAACTGGTTCGCGGCGTCGAACCTTGCCGTTCATGGAATCTGGGTCAATCCCTTCTTTCGAGGCGCTGTGAGCGGGGTCGGGTTGCTGAACATCTGGATCGGCTTCGGCGAGCTGTTTCGCGTGCGCCCTCCGAAGGCCACCGGCTGATTCGCAGAACCGCCGTGTTTCGCATCGCAGTCGTTGCCGGAGTGCTGACCTCGTTCGCTGCGGCGCAGACCCCCAGTACGGACCAGCGATTCCAGGATGCTGTCGCGGCACAGCAGCATGGCGATCTCACACGGGCTGTTCGCGAATACCGGGAACTGGTCCAGCTGCGGCCCGACTTTCTTTCGGCGTGGGCTAATCTCGGCGCGGCGCTGGCGCAGCTTGGCCTGTACGAAGAGGCCATCTCCAGCTATCGATCCGCGCTTGCGCTGGATCCATCAGACAAAGCTATTCGAACAAACCTCGCGCTGGCGCTCTACAAGAAGGGCGATTGGAAATCCGCCGCCGAGCAGTTCGACTCGCTGCATCAGAAGGACCCGCAGGACCTGCGCATCGCGACGCTGCTCGGGGATTGCTGGCTGCGTCTCGACAGAATCGACGAGACAATCGCGCTCGTCGCGCCGCTTCAGAAGGCGAATCCGGAAAACGCGGATCTGGGGTGGGTGCTCGGCACGGCGCTGGTTCGCGCCGGCGAGCTTGACCTTCGCCGCAACGAATACGCGCACGCGCTCGATAACCTGAACGCGGCGGTTCAACTGAACCCGAAGCTCAACGGACTCTACACGCTGCTGGGCGAGGCGCGCGAGAAGACCGGCGACCGGAACGGCGCAGTCGAGGCGCTGCACAAAGCACTGGAGCAGAATCCGAACGACTTCCGGGCCAACCTTCAGCTTGGCGCCCTGTTGTACACGGAGCGCGACCTGGAGCCCGCGCGCGCCGCGTTGGCGAAAGCCCTGCAGCTGCAGCCCGGGTCGGTGCTGGCGCGATACGAAATGGCGCTTGTCGAGAAGACGGCCGGCGAGCTGGAGCGCGCCGCGAGCGATCTGGAGAAGGTGGTGCAGGCCGATCCTGACTGGCAGCAGGCGCACATCGAGCTTGCGGCGCTCTATTTTCGCCTGCACCGGCAGGCCGACGGCATCAAGCAACGGCAGATCGTGGATCGGCTTTCGGCCGAAGAGCAGCAGCGCGGCCCCACTCCCGCGCCACAGCCCTGACCCTCTATTTCGCAGGCTCCTTCACGTGCACGACGCGGTCTGCCGGGACATCGTGCAGCGTCTGAACAATTCCCGATGGCCAGCGGATTTCGACGGACTGCGCGACTGGGTCCGAACCAAGACCGAAGTGAACCGGGCCGGCGCTCGACGATGCGTAGCCCACGGCCGTGGTCATGTGGTTGTACTGGGTCAAGGTTTTGGTCGTGAGGCGGATGCGCGCGCCGATACCGTCCCGATTGCTCTTCGTGCCCTGCAGCGCGATGTCCAGCCAGTGGCCGGCTCGCGGGCTGGCGTTCATCCACATCTCGGCATCCTTGTCCAGCGCCGTTGCGACCACGTCGACCCTGCCGTCGCCGTCCAGATCGCCCAGGGCGAGTCCGCGATGACGCGCGCGCGGCCCGGCGTTGAGCCCCCCGCTGTCGCCCAGCGATTGCCAAAGCCCGCCCGCGCCAGGGTTCCGAAAGACCGTGTTGAACTCGTTGATGTCGTGACCCGGCTGCGGAAGCGAAGCAACATGGCCGAGGGTAAAGAAGAGGTCCTTCCAGCCGTCGTTGTCGAAATCGCACAGCGCCGCGCCAAAGCCTGACAGATCCAGGGTTGCGCGGCGCAGACCGGTATCGGCGGTGGCTTCGTGAAAGTCACCCTTGCCGGTATCCCGGAACAGTGGAAAGGTTTGATTGTTGAGGGCCGCGAAGACGATATCCGGGTAGCCGTCGTTGTTGTAATCGCGGAAATCCTCCCCCATGCCGGAGATGAAGTTGCCGTCCTCCGCGAGGGCGACGCCCGCGGACATGGCCACTTCCTCGAACCTGCTCCCGGTGTTGTGAAACAGTGAATTGTAATAGGCGTCGTTGGTGACGAAGATGTCGGGGCGGCCGTCAAGGTCGTAATCGGCCGTGGCGCCACTCATTCCTTTGCCGGGATGCGCGCGCACGCGCCACGCGTCGGAAACGTCCCGAAACGTGCCGTCGCCGTTGTTAAGAAAGAGCTGGTTTGCCTGACCCTTGTAGTAGCGCGGATGGCAGTAGTCCGCCACGCCCTGAAAGCTACAAAGCGGCTTCGGCGAGTAGCTCCACTGCATGTAGTTGACGACGAAGAGGTCGAGCAGGCCGTCATTGTTGACGTCCAGCCACACGGCGCCTTCGGCCCAGAGCGGACCGTATTGTGGATCGTTCCATGTAGTGGGAAGCGCGCGTTTGGTGACGTCGGTGAACGTGCCGTCGCCGTTGTTGTGATAGAGGATGCTGGCGTGAACGCCGGCAACGAACAGGTCGGGCCAGCCGTCGTTGTCATAGTCGGCAACGGCGGCCCCGATGTCGTAGCCCGCGCCCGCCAGACCAGCCTGCTCTGTAACATCGGTAAACACGCCGTTGCCGTCATTGCGGAACAGACGGTTGCGGTACTTCGGGGCGGCTTTTCGAAGGGTCGCGATATCAGCGCCGTTGGTGAAGAAGATGTCCGGACGGCCGTCGCGATTGTAATCGAAGATAGCCACGCCGCCGGCCATGCTTTCCGGCGCGTTGCGCCCGGGCGTCATATTGTTTTCGAGATGGAAGGGGATCGATCGCAGCGTGAAATGGATGGGGCTTTCCCGATCGCCCGCGCCCAGCAGCAGGAGCGCCGCCGCACAGGCGCAAGTTGCCCCGAGAAGCACAATCGGGGGGAAACGCATGAGCACCGCTGGAGTCAGACTCCACGAACAGGTTAACAGGTGAGGTTTGCGGCAATAGTTCTGTTGATCGGGACGGCGGGTGTGGCGGCTGATTTCGATGGCGTCGCGCAGCAAGCCGCAGCCGCGCTTCAGAAGGACCCGCCGGAAGCGGCGCGGTTATACGGGCAGGCTGTCGGCATGCGGCCGCGTTGGGCGGAGGGGTGGTTCTACCTGGGCGCCAGTCGGTATGAGCTGCGGCAGTTCGCGGAGGCGCGCGACGCCTTTCAGCGAGTGACGATGCTGGCGCCCGGCAACGGCGGCGCCTGGGCATTTCTGGGGCTGTGCGAAAACGAGCTGCACGACAACAAAGCCGCGCTGGAGCATATCGACCGCGGGGAGAAGCTGGGGTTGCCGGATAATCCGCAGTTCGTCGCCGCGGTGCGGCTGTGCGCGGCGGAGATTTGCCTGCGCGGTTCGGAGTTCACGCTGGCCATCGGGGAGCTGCGCCCTTTGGCGATCGCTGGAAACGAATCGGACGCGATTGACCAGGCATTCGGAGAGGCGGCCCTCGGCATCGCAGATGCGTCGATTGCGGCGGGTAAGAGCGCCCTCGTGGAGCTTGCCGGGAAAGCGCTGTGGGCGATGTACGCGGAGAACCCGGACCGGGCCAGCACGTTGTTCGCTCAGCTCGAGGCGGAGTACCCGGCTGAGGCGGGCGTGCATTACGCCTGTGGCGTTTATCAGCTCAACACGAATGCGGACAAAGCGCTCGACGAATTCCGCGAGGAGCTGAAGGTCAATCCGGGGCACGTATTTGCGCGGGTGCAGATGGCGCTGCTGCTTCTTCAGGACGGCCGGGCCAGAGATGCCGTGCAGCCGGCGCGTGAAGCGGTGAGTCTGCAGCCACAGAACTTCCTGTGCCATGTGGCGCTGGGCCGCGCGCTTTTGGAGACGGGGCAGACTGAGGCGGCGATCGCGGAATTCGCGGCGGCCGCGAAACTCGCGCCCGACAACCCGCAGGTCCATTTTCATCTCGCGCAGGCGTACCGTCGCGCGGGCCGGGCAGGGGAAGCGCGGAAGCAGGAGGAAGAGTTCGCGCGGCTGAATGCATTGGAGAGGCCGAAGCTGGCCGAGGAGCAGGCGAGGTGAGGACCATGGCTCTTCTGTGTTCGGCGCTGGTGACGGCGGCGGCGCAGAGTCCGTCGTTCGATGACATCGCTGCGCGCGCGGCCGCGGCGCGAACGGCGAACGACATACCCGGCGCGATCGAGCTATACCGCCAGGGGGTCGCGGTGAATCCGCGTTGGGGTGAGGGGTGGTGGTATCTCGGCACTCTGTTGTACGACAGCGATCAATACGCGGCAGCGCGCGACGCTCTGACCAACGCGGTGAAGCTGGCGCCGAACGCGTCGCCGGCGTGGGGACTCCTCGGGCTGTCCGAGTTCGAGACTGGCGCGTATCAGCCCGCGCTCGAGCACATCCAGCGTGCGCTGGAGGACGCGGCGAGCGAGCCGCTGGAGATGAGCGCGGTGCTTCGGTATCACGAAGCGCTGCTGCTGACGCGAGCGGGAGACTTCGACGCGGCGATGCAGCGGTACGCATCTCTTTCGCGTAATGCGAAGCCCGGGCCGGAGTTGCTGGCCGCGATCGGCCTGGCGGCGCTGCGCGTGGCGATGCTTCCCAGGCAGATCCCTGCTGACCACCGAGAGCTGTACGTCACATCGGGACGCGCCGCATACTGCATCATGGCAGGCGATTATGCCGCAGCGGACGACTCCTTCCGCGATCTGATGTCACGGTTCCCAAACGAGCCTGGGGTGCACTACCTGCACGGCACTTATCTGCTGGCGAGCGCGCCCGAGCACGCGATTGCGGAGCTGAAGCGCGAGCTGCAGATCGCGCCCACGAATGCTGCCGCGGCGGGGACGCTCGCCTGGGCGCTGCTCAACCGCGGCGATACGGCGTCGGCGCTCGGCTACGGCCAACTTGCGGCGAAGGGGCTGCCGTCCTGGCCCACGGCGCAGTATGTGCTTGGGCGGGCGCTGGCCGAAACAGGAGCCACGGGCCAGGGCATCGAACATCTGGAGCATGCCGCGAAACTGGATCCCGCGAATCTGGAAGTGCACCTGGCGCTGGCCAGCGCGTATTCGAATGCGGGGCGCACGCCGGAGGCTCGCGCGGAGCGGGCGCAGGCGGTTGCTCTGGCGAAAGGGACAGGCGCTGTTCCCAAGCCGTAGCATTCTGGCGATCACGATCAGCGCCGCGCTGAACGCCGCGTCGCCCCCGTGCTCGTCGTGCCACAAAGAGTGGCGGTCGCAACCGCGGACTTCAATGGCGCACGCGCTGGAGCTGGGACAAAGCGATCCAGCGCTGGCCTCCCACGCGAAACTGAGCTTTCGCGATGGCGCGTATTCGTACGTCATCGAGCGGCGAACTTTTACGGTCAGCGACGGCGCCGGCGCAGTCGCCGTGCCGATCAAGTGGGCCTTCGGGGCCAATTCGCAGACTTACGTTCTCGAGTATCAGGGCAAGTTGTACGAGAGCCGCGTCAGTTACTATCCGAACATCGACGCACTGGACCTGACCATGGGCGATCAGGACACGCATCCCCGAACGCTGGTGGAAGCGATGGGCCGGGAGTTGTCCAATGGCGAAGCCCGGGCCTGCTTCGGGTGCCATGCAACCAATGCTGTCGCGAACGATCAGGTGCGGCTGGATGCGCTCACTCCCGGAGTTCAATGCGCGCACTGCCATGCCGGCGCCGATGCGCACCGGCAGGCCATCGCTCAGGGCAAGGTCGGATCCATACCGGCAAAGCTAAGCCGATTATCGGCGGAAGATATGGCCAACTTCTGCGGCCAGTGCCATCGCAGCTTCGCCGAGGTGGTGCGGAACCGGCTCTTCGGGCCGGTGAACGTGCGATTTCAGCCTTACCGGCTGACTGAGAGTAAGTGCTTCAACGGGAGCGATAAGCGGATCAGCTGCGTGGCATGTCACGATCCGCACGTCGAAGTGGTTGGGGAAGAGACGAGCTATGACCCGAAGTGCCAGGCCTGTCACGGCGTGGACGCTCCCGTTTGCCGTGTCGCCAAATCACAGTGCGCGAGCTGTCACATGCCGAAGGTGGACCTGGCAGGCGCGCATCAGACATTCACCGATCACTACATTCGGGTGGTGAGGAAGGGCGAAGGATATCCGGAGTAAGTGGGGCAGCGCTCCGCCGTCCCACTTAGCTTTTTTAGAAGTAATACTTGAACGCGAATTCGATCAGGCGGTCGCCGACTGAATACAGCGGCTTGCCTGTCGTTTGCGTGTTGGTGTTGGTTTGGCTCAGCACGTTGCCGGGACCGCTGAAGCTCAGCGTTGTATCGACGTTGCCGTTGATGTTGAACGCCGGATTCGGGCGGTTCAGGAAGTTGAACGCCGAGAAGCGCAGCTGCACGCTCTGGCGCTCGGTAATGCGGAAGTTCTTGAACAGCGCCAAATCGCTGTCAAAGAATGCCGGGCCGTGGATATAGGGCCAGATAATCGAGCCCTGCTGGCCCATGGCCGGTGGAGCGAAGCAGGATGGGTTGAAGTGCTGGCCGCTCGAGAGATGGCTGCGCGGATCGCAGGTCAGAACCGGCTCCAGCGCCAGGCCGGGGGCGTTGCTGCCAAGCCAGGTCATGGGTCCGACACCTACGGTGTGAGTGGCGCCGGCTGCGTCGGTTAGACTGACGTTACCGTAAGTGGCGTTCAGATTGCCGTTGGTGTTCGGCTGGAGCGGCACGCCGCTCTGGATCTGTGTTACGCCGGAGAACTGCCATCCGTTGACCGCGCCGGCGAGGATGCGGTTGCCGTGAATGGGGTTGGGCAACTGCCAGATGTATGCGGCGTTGAAGATATGCGTACGGTCATAAGCGAGGACCCCGTAGTTGCACTTGATGCAGAACGGATCAACGAGATTGCCGGCGCTGGGTCCGTTCTGACTCACATTGTCGCGGATGCCGAGGACCTTGCCGAAGGTGTAGTTGACCACGAAGGTGAACGGTCCCGACTGCTTCTGGAGAGTCGCCTGAAGGGAGTTGTAGTTGGCATAGCTGCCGTGTCCGGCGATCCAGGTGTTACCGAAGCTCTGCAGCGGCCGGAAGTCGTTCGTTGGGAAATTGCCCGACCAAATGGGAATTACCTGTCCGGTCCGCGGGTCGGGTCCGAAGAAGGAGCCGAGTGGCGGGACGTTGAAGTTATAGGGATCTGCGTTCGTACCGGCGAACAGCAGATCGCGGCTCCGGTTTCCGACGTAAGATAACTCGAACAGCGTGTGCCGGAAGAACTGCTGGTCGATGGAGATGTTGTAGTCTTCTGTGTACGGAACCTTGCCGTCGCCACGGTCGAGCGCCTGGATGTCGCAGCCCGTACCGCAGGCCGCGTTCGTGGTGGTTGACGGGTTGGCGCTGGTGATCTGGCCGAGGGACGTCATACCACTCGTGAGCACGGTCGCGTTGGCGACGCCGAAGGGAACCTCGTAGGGGTTCTGGATCGTGTTATAGGCGATCTGATAACGATAGAGGCCGAAGCCGCCGCGCAATACGGTTCGGCCGTTGCCGAAGATGTCCCACGCGACGCCGACGCGCGGATCCCAGTAGAACAGGGGCGACTTCCAGCCGGACTGGGGAATGCTCTTGTCGACCGCGTGCCAAAGCAGCCCGGCGTTCACCGCACTCGGGTTCTGCTGATAAGCGCCGAGGTCGAAAACGGCGATACCCGGGCCGTTGCCGTACCATTGACCGATATGGTCGGCGCGGATGCCGTAGTTAATGGTCAGGTTCTTTCTCGCCTTCCAGGAGTCCTGACCATATAGCGAATACTGGTGGAACCAGGTCTTATCGACTGGTATCGAACTCACCTGCGCGTAATTGGCGGCGCGGCCGAGCAGCAAGTCGGCATAGATGTTACCCGTCGTTGTTCCACCGTAAGTTTCGAAGTCATAAGTGCCGTTCAGCTGGCCACCGCTGGACTGCTCGTTCCCGTTGCTGTCCCAGTAGAAGCCGAATTTCATGGTGTGTGTCCCGGCGACCTTACTCAGGTTGTCGTAAAGCGCCGGCACTTCTTTGAGGCCACCGAAGGCGCCGCCGTTGAACGAGCCGCCGAACACGGCCTGCTGGTCGAAACCAGCAAACCCGCCGTTACCGCTCCAGCTGATTATGTTGGGGATCTGAACTCGCTTTGCGCCGAACAGACCGGGCACGTTAAAGCCGAGGCCGGACGGATTGATGGCCTGAGGATTCTGCGGCGTGACCGGGTTGATATAGCGAGCGTAAGTGAAAACCGTCTCGTTGGTCAGGGTGGGGCTGAAAACGTGAGTCGCGTTCGCCATTACGACATTCGACGTGGTTGGTGCGACCAGCGGTGAAGGATACGGCAGCGACCAGGAAGGCGCCCACCAGATTTGCACCGGATGGATGTCCTTCTCACTCTGATATGCGTAAGACACGGTCAGCTTTGTCGAATCGCTGATGCTGTAATCGATCTTCTCGGTCTGCTCC
>Ga0209810_1004556_pt1 | contig 13244 bp, 16 predicted proteins | sample Coa_R1_7_FD_187159 | JGI IMG/M metagenome (GOLD analysis project Ga0209810, IMG submission 187159) | Surface soil microbial communities from Centralia Pennsylvania, which are recovering from an underground coalmine fire - Coalmine... | ecosystem: Environmental > Terrestrial > Soil > Unclassified...
CCCATGTTCATTTCGAAACGGAATTCGAGGCCGGAGCGTTCGAGCAGCCGCAGCGTCTTTATGCCCGCGCCGGTGCGGATGCGCACCACTGCGGCGGCGTACCCGTGGCGGACCAGCAGCGCCGCGGCGCAGCGCGTTCCGTTGCCCGAAATCTCCGCCTCGCTGCCATCGGAGTTGTAAAGATGGATGGTGCCCTCCGCCTCGGCGTCCCGCGGTGGATCGACCAGCATCCAGCCATCCGCGCCGATGCCGGTATGGCGGTCGCAGATGGCCCGCGCAACTTCCGGTAGCGTAGGCTGCTGGCCTGCGCCGAGTCCTTCCGGCAAGTCCGCACGCCAGGTCAGTAGAAAATCGTTCTTCGCGCCATGCGCCTTGGTAAAGGGAATTTTCATGTTCATCTGCGCCTGTATATCTCGATTACGGGCTCGTCTTTCTCCACGATCGTCTCGACGCGCTCGTAGCGCACGCCGCGCGCCGCCGCCCGCTCCAGCGCCGCGTGCAGCTCGTCATTGCCGCGCGCCACAGCCCAATCCTGCCAGAGCATTTCCGGGCGGCGCAGGGCGGCATCCCACACGAGGCCGTTATCGACGCTGAAGGTTTCGGCGAGTGGAATGCCGGCCGCGCGATAGATTCCGAACAGATCGTCGCCGCCCGAAGTGGCGATCTCCTGACCGGGGCGGTAACGGGCGCCCAGGAATCCCGCCGCGCGGTACATCCAGGCGCGCCGGCTGGTCGAATTGGCGCGGGATTCCGCCCAGGTAACGACGTCTTCGGGACGATGGTGCGCCGCCCAGTGAATCGTTCCGGCCGCGACGACGAGCACCGCGGTGATCGCCCGCAGGCGCGGCGGCACGGCCATCACCAGCGCCGCCGAAGCGAACGCCGCGAACGGCAGCGCGGCGAGGCCGTAGCGCGTGTTGTACCAGGAGTTCGGCCACAACGTGGGAACGAAAATCGGCGTTCCGCCCGAGGAATACATGCTCCATAGGTAAAACGCCGGCGGCAGCGCCAGCAGCAGGAGCGGCCATGCGGCGCGGCGCGCCGCCGCGACGACCGCGCCCGCCACCGCCATCAGTGGGAGGCCGGGACCGGTGCACAGCTCGACCGCGGTCCGGTAGTAGAGCCAAGCCTTGCCCGCGTCGTGCAGGCCGGGGTATGGCTTTCCGCCCTGGATGGCCCGCGCCGAATACGGGCCGCGATAGAACGCGAGCGCATCGCCCGTCAGGTACCAGTTGTGGCCCAGCCAGTAGAGCGGGCCGAGCGATGCCACGGCGGCGTAGAGCATCCCCGTGCGCGGCCGGCGCATACCGAACCACAGCGCCACGAAGGGGATCAGGAACCAGCCTTCGTAGCGCGTCAGCGTGGCGGCGATGGTGGCAAGCGCGGCCGGGATGGCGCGCTCCGTAACGGCGAAATAGAGCAGCGCCGCGAGCGCAGCGAAGAAATACGGCTCCGTCATGGCCGTGGATTGCAGGTAGAGCAGGTTCGGATTGAGCGCGACCAGCGCGACGGCGGCCAGCGCGGCGGCCGTGGAATCGAAAATTCGCCGTACTGCGGCAAAGAAGAACAGCCCGCCCGCGATCCAGCTCAACGCGGAGGCCGGCGCCGCAGCGAACCCGCTGCGCCACCAGGAATCGGCCGCCGCGAACGGCGCCATCAGCAGATGCGGCAGCGGGAGCCACGGGGTGCCTAGCTGGTCGTAGCCGGGCGTTGCCGAATCGAAGAGGCGGCGGGCGTTGTTGAGATGCGCTTCGGCATCACCGTACCAGAGGAGATAGCCGCGGGTGAAGCAGTACCGGACCGCGGCGGCGCTGATTGCGGCGAGCGTGAGACCGAGCCCCAACAGAGCCGCGGCCGTATGGGAGCGGTGCGGCTCGCCCTTCTCAAAACGCGGTGCAGGACTTGAATTCCTGATAGCGGGCCTCGATTTCCTCGCGCGTCAGGGTGCGGAACCGGTCGACGCCGAACTGCTCGCAGCAGAAGCTGCCCATGACGGAGCCGTAGATGACGGCCCGGCGGAGCTCCGACATATCGATGGCGCCGCCGGAGGGCTGGACGCCGCGGCCGGCGAGATAGCCGATGAAGCCGCCGGCGAAGCTGTCGCCCGCGCCGGTGGGATCGAAGACGTCCTCGAGCAGGTAGCCGGGAGCCATGAAGTGGCAATCGCCCTGGAAGAGGATCGCGCCGTATTCGCCGCGCTTGATCACCAGCGTGCGCGGGCCCATCTCCATGATGCGGGCGGCCGCGCGGCGCAGGTTGTTCTCGCCCGAAAGCAGCCGCGCCTCGCTGTCGTTGATCAGCAGGAAGTCCCACTCCTTGAGGGTTTCGAGCAGCTCGGAGCGGAAATCGTTGATCCAGTAATTCATGGTGTCGCCGCCCGTGATGCGGACATTCGGCATTTGCGCCCGCACGCTGCGCTGCAGCGCCGGCTGGATGTTGCCGAGCAGCAGATACGGCTGCTTGCGGTAGGCTTCCGGCACCTTGGGGTCGAAGCCGGCGAACACGTTGAGATCGGTGCGCAGCGTGGTGCGGTCGTTCATATCGGCCGAGTAGACGCCCTGCCAGAAAAACGTCTTCCCGCCGGGAATGCGCTCCAGGCCTTCGAGATCGATATCGCGCGAAGCGAGCAGGTCGACATCCTCCTGCGCGAAATCGTCGCCGACCACCGCGACGATCCCGGTCGAAGTGAAATAACTCGCCGCGAGAGCGATGTACGTTGCCGCGCCGCCGAGCATGCGGTCGACCTTGCCGTGCGGCGTCTCGACGCCGTCATATGCGACGGAACCTACGATGATGAGGGACATGTAAATTGCGATTGTAGCAATGCGGGGTCGGGGGTCAGGGTAGCGGAGACTCTGAAGATCCGTGCGCCAGCCGCGCGCTCTGCAGTTCCAGGCGAATGCTTACGCCGGGCGTGCCCCATATCAAACGGTCCCCGAGGCCAGCGGTCCGAAACGCCTGCTCGATAGCCGGACGCCCCTCGGTGAAATGTTGCCAGCCCTCGAAGTGCAAGGGGACGATCCGCGCATCCGGCATGGCGTGCGCCACCTTAACGCCCTCTTGCGCAGTGAGCGTGAGATGCTGCGGCCCCACGGCCTGTACGCGCGCGGCGCCCATAAAGAGAAATGCATGTCGGATGAGAAATCGCCGCGCTATTTCCTCGATGCCCTCGTACCATACCGTGTCGCCCGAGATATAAGTCGCCCCAGGAACATCCGGGCGATGGATCACGAAGCCGATCACCGGACCGCGGTCGGCGCCTGCGGGGCCATGTCGCGCCGGCGTTGCAGTGATGACCACATCGCCGCCATTCGGCGACGGTATGGTGAACGAATCCCAAGGCTCAAGTCCGATGGCATTGCCGCCCAAACGAGCGGCTCCAGCCTTGGTTGTCAAGACCCGGCGGGCGAGGGGTAGAAACCGCCGGCCGGATTCGTCCAGGTTATCCAAATGATGATCGTGGCTAAGCAGAACGGCGTCGATGGGCTGCAGCCGACTCCGGGCGAAGGGCAGGCCCTTGGGTGCGTTGCAGAACATACGTGCCGGAGTGAAACTCGGCGCCGGCGGGATCGAAGCCCGGATCTGTCAGGAGCCGCAATCCGAAACGTTCGATGAGCGCAGTCGGGCCGCCGATATACGAAAATCGCAAATCGTCGGGCACACTTGAGTGGATGCGCGTATGGGTGGCGAGGATGTGAGGAATTTAAACGGGATCGATCAAAATAGCCCACTACCGGATTGCCGATCAGGGCTCACGCCAAGTGGCGCGGACTGGGCGCAAGATATTGCCCGGCACCGCGGGTACATCCCGGCCGCCTCCTCCGCCCCTTCGACCAGCAGCAAACACCCGCCGCGCGCCAGTCGTTCGGCGAACCAGCCGTCGGGCAGGCCCCAGGCGCGTTCCCGGTTCTGCCGTTCGAGCGCGGCTTCGAGCGGCAGGTCGGCAGCCGTTACCAGGACCGGAATCAGGAGGCAATCCTGGCGCACATCGAGTGCGCCGCAGGCCCACAACCACGCCCATTCGCGCGGCGTGTCCGGGGCGGCGCCGGCGGTGCGGTCGCGCAGGTCGATCAGGTAGCGCTCGGCGGCGAACGGGGCGAGCGGGGCGAGCGGGATGGTCAAGGGCGCCTCAGTGGGGGAAGATCTCGTGCGTCAGGTCTTCCTCGGGTTTCTGCCGGGAAGCCAGCCAGAGGCCGAGGGCGAAGGCGGCGGCGGCCAGAGCCCAGACCAGGATCGCGGTGGCGTCGATTTCGTGGCGGAAGACCACGAACACGGCGCAAAGCACGGTGCGGAGGATCCAGGAATAGAGCCGGGAGCGGCGCTGGCGGCCCTGGCTCACAGCGGCGGCCGAGCGGCCGGCCATGTGCGCGAAAAAGACGCAAAGCACACCCAGAACGCCGCGCAGGAATTCGATCGGCACGTTGGGCATGCCCCTAGTGTGACACAGCAAGTCTGGCACAATGAGCGCATGAGCCTGATGGACGAGATCCGCCAGTATTCCGTCGTCCGCGGCACGGCGGCGCTGTGGTGGCTGGGGCAGAACGGCTTTATCTTCAAGACCGCCGGCGGCACGGTAATCGCCACGGACCTCTACCTGAGTAACAGTTGCGCGGCCGTGGCGCCTCCGGGAATGGATCTCGGGCGCCAGGTACCGGTGCTGATTCCGCCGGAAGAGATCGACGTGGATGTTTACGTCTGCACGCACAGCCACCAGGACCACGCCGACCCGGAGACCATCGGGCGTCTGCGCCACCGGGATACGATGCGCTTCATCGGCCCGCACCAGGCCTGCGATGTGTTCCGGCGCTGCGGTATCGAAAGCGGACGCATCGAGGCGACGTGGCCGGACCATACCATCGAAGCCGGCGACGTCACCCTGCGCGCCACGTTCGCCATGCCCACGGACGATACCGATCTCAACCACGTGGGCTACGTGTTTTCGTTCGGCGGCGGGCCGCGCGTCTACATGACCGGAGATACCGCCGCCTGCGAACTGCTGGGCGCGGCGCGAAAGCACGAGCCGCACGCGATGATCGCGTGCATCAACGGCGGCTTCCGCAATCTGTCGCACGAGCAGGCGGCGCTACTCGCGGCGGAGATCCGGCCGCGCGTGGCCATCCCGTGCCACTACGACATGTTTCCGGACAACGCCGCCGACCCCCGGCAGTTCCAGGCCATGCTGAAGCTGCGCGCGCCGGAGGTGCACTACGCGGCGCCGCGGCACGGCGAGGTGCTGGTGCTCGAACGGTGATTTTGTTGAAAATGGTGCTCACGGCCACGTCAGTTCCGCGTCAAAATCTACCTATGAAGCGAATTCTCATTCCCATTCTGTTGATGGCCGCAGTCGGCCTGGCGCAGCGCGGGCAGCAAGCCAGCCCGGCGGCGCAAACTTCCGTTACAGTGAACGGAAAGACGATCACCATCAAATACCACGCGCCTTCGCTGCGCGGGCGGACGGCCTTCGGGCCGAACGGGATCATCAGCCATGATCCGACCTATCCGGTCTGGCGGGCCGGCGCCAACGAAGCCACGGCGCTGCACACGGATGCCGACCTGATGATCGGCAATCTGCACGTCCCGGCCGGGAATTACACGCTGTTTGTGGATACGGCGGCCTCGCCCTGGCAATTGATCGTGAGCAAGGCGACCGGCGAGTGGGGGCTCGCGTACGACAAGTCGCAGGACCTGGGCCGCGTGCCGATGACGGTGACAAAGCCGCCGGCCACGGTCGAGACCTACAAAATGACGCTGACCGGAGAGGGCGGCAACCGGGCTCGGCTGGACCTGGCCTGGGAGAACGTGAACGCCTCGGTGCCGATTACGGTGATGTGACCGGGCGCGCAGGCCCGTGGGCCTGCGCTACCGGTCACGCTACGGCATTGGCGTATCCATTGACCGCGGCGGCGCCATTGGTCTGGGGCTGCTGCGGTGCGGAGGCGGAGAGCTTGCTTTGCGCGAGCAGGAGCAGGCGCATGCCTTCGGCGGCGGACTCGCGCTCCTGGCGAAGCTGAGCCTCGATGGCGGCGTGCGCGGCGCGCAGTTCATCGAGCTCGACGGCAAGCGTTTGCGCGCGCAACTGTTCCCGGATCAACTGCTGCTCCGTGGCGGCTTTCGCGGCATTGGCGTGCTCGCCTGCCGCGCGGCATTCCTCGAGCTCGGCCTGGAGCGCTTCCACCCGAGTGCGGGCGCGCTGGCAGTCCGCCTCAAGCTCGGTGCGGCCGGACTCGGCCTGAGCTGCCTCTTCCAGGGTGCGGGCGAGCCGGGTTTCCAGCTCGGTGCAGCGGGCGGCGGCTTCGCGGGCGCGCTCGCGCTCGGCCTCGAGTTCCAGAGCCAGTTCGCCGGCTCGCTGCTGCGCCTCGCTCGCCACCGGCGCGCTCGCCTCGAGATCCCGAAGGCGCCCGGAGGTAGCTTCGAGCTGCGTCGCGGTTTCCGACGCGCGCTGGTCCGCTTCGGCGCGCGCCGCGGTTTCGCGCTCCAGATCGGCCGCGGTCTGCTCCAGCTTTTGCTGAAGCTGGGCCAGTTCGGCGCGCGCCTGCTGCGCTTCCGCCACGCGCTCTTCCACCTTCTTGCGGAGCTCCTCGACATCACGCCCGGCCGAGGCCAGCGCCCACTCGGTGTTCTGGAGCTGGGTGCGGAGGATGGAATCGGATCCGACATTGGACGCGCGGCTGCGCCGTGACATAAAGAAAAGCCCCGCAGCGACGCCTGCCACGGTCCCGATAGCGGTCGACAAAAACACCAACATCAATTCCATAGAACGTATTTTTCGCCGAAAGGGGTCGCGGCGCAGCCCTCGAAGGTTAGCGAACGTGTAGTAACCAGAGGCGTTTCGGTACTATGCGGGCCCATCCCGCGCTACAAATGAGGTGTGCGCCTGTTTGTCGCGATCGATCTGCCGCCGGAGGTGATCGGCGCGCTCGAAGCGCTGCTGGAGCGGCTGCGGCCGTCGGCGCGCATCGCCTGGAGCCCGCCCTCGAACCTGCATATCACGACGAAGTTCATCGGCTGGTGGCCGGACGAACGGCTCGCAGAGGTGAAGGCGGCGCTGGCGGGAGTGCCGCGGCGGGGGCCCATCGACGTGGCGGTGCGCGGGCTGGGCTTTTTTCCGAATGCGCGCTCGCCGAGGGTCTTCTGGTGCGGCGTGGAAGCGCCGGCCCTCGCGCCGCTCGCGGCGGATACCGACCGGGCGACCGCGGCACTGGGGATCGAGAGCGAAAAGCGGGCATTTGCCCCGCATCTGACGCTGGCGCGCATCAAGGAGCGGATCGACATGGGCCCGCTGCGGCGGGCGATCGAGGCGCTGCCCACGACCGATTTCGGCCAGTTCCAGGCCGAGAGCTTCTATCTGTACCAGAGCACGCTGCGGCCGACGGGCTCGATTTACACCAAGCTGGAGACGTTTCCGCTGTAGCGAGTAACGGCGTGCGGCCGGCTGGGGAAACAAGATGCTCCAACTCCGCCCGTAAGCCACTGATTCCATGGGCTGAATTTCAGCGGTGGAAGATTTTATTCCACCCATGGTACGCGCAAGACCCGCGCGGCGCCCGAAGCGGCCTCAGGCACGCGCGGGGTAAAAGGCGCTGGCGCCGGGACTGTGGGCGGTAGTCGCACGAGCACGACGCGGCGGCGAATGGCGGAAGCGTTGCGCGAGCCTCGTGTAAACTAGCTTCGGAGCCCTTCCTAACAATGATCGCGCTTTCTGTTTTGCCGATCGCGTACCTGCTCGGCGCGATCCCGTTCGGTTACCTGCTGGTCCGCCTGACCACCGGGGCGGACGTGCGGGCGTCCGGCAGCGGCAATATCGGCGCAACCAATGTCTGGCGCACGACCAGCCGCGCGGCGGGTCTGGTCACTCTGGCGCTCGATATCGGCAAGGGATTTCTCGCGGTCTGGATCGCGGGGCGGATTACGGAAGGGAGCCCCGTCTGGATGAGCGCGGCGGCGCTGGCGGTAATGGCCGGGCATGCGTACCCGGTATTTCTGAAATTCCGCGGCGGCAAGGCCGTGGCGAGCTTTCTGGGCGCGTTCCTGTGCCTGGCGCCGCTGGCAGTGGCGGCGATCGTCGTGGTGTTCGTGGCGGTGGTGGCGTCGACGCGCCACATCTCGATGGGATCGATCGTCGGGGCGGCGGTGTTTCCGCTGGCAGTGTGGCTGATCCAGCAGGCGCCGTGGCCGGTCGCGGCGGCTTCGGTCCTTGGCGGAGCGTTCATCATCTACAAACACAAGAGCAACCTGGCGAGGCTGCGGGCCGGCACCGAGAGCGTCTTTTCGCTGGGAGCGCCCAAGCGTTGAACAGCACGCTGGCGATTATCGGCGCGGGGAGTTGGGGCACTGCGCTGAGTGTGGTCTTGGCCCCGCGCTTTCCGCGGGTGCGGATGTGGGTCCACGGGCCGGACCTGGCGGCGCGCATGTGCGCTTCCCGCGAAAATGACACTTACCTGCCCGGATTCCGGATTCCGGCCAACGTGGAGATCACGGCTGATCTCGAAGCCGCGCTCGATTCCGCCGCGATCGTTCTCAGCGTGATGCCCTCTCACCTGGTGCGCGAGATGTACCAGCGGATGCTCCCGCTGCTCGACGGGTCGATGCTCTTCGTGAGCGCGACCAAGGGTCTGGAGAACGGGACGCTGCTGCGGGTCTCGGAGGTCATTCGCGAGGTGCTGGCGGCGCGCTTTGCGGCGCGCGTGGCCGTGATTTCGGGCCCGACCTTTGCGCGGGAAGTGGCGCGGGGGGATCCGACCGCGCTGGTTGCAGCGTCCGCGGATCCGTCCGCGGCCGCGGCGGTGCAGGCCGCGTTTTCCGGTCCTACGTTCCGGCTGTACACGAGCGCGGACCCGGTGGGGGTGGAAATCGGCGGGGCGATCAAGAACGTGGTCGCGATCGGCGCCGGAGTGCTGCACGGCATGGGCTTGGGACACAACGCCACGGCCGCGCTCATCACGCGGGGCCTTGCGGAGATCACCCGCCTGGCCGTCGCGATGGGCGGTAAGCCATTGACACTGGCCGGCTTAGCCGGTCTCGGGGACCTCGTGCTGACGTGCACCGGGGAGTTGAGCCGGAACCGCTCGGTGGGGGTGGAACTGGCTCGGGGGCGGAAACTCGAGGAGATCGTCGGCTCGATGCAGATGGTCGCTGAAGGGATCAAAACTACGAGTGCGGCGGTCGACCTGGCGCGGCGATATTCCGTCGAAATGCCCATCTCCGGGCAGATGTTTCAGATGCTACACTTCGGGGTATCACCGCGCGAGGCGATCCAACGCTTGATGGAACGTTCGTTAAAAGGGGAGTAGCGCGGCCCTTTTTTCACGGCGGATCGCAACCTCGGATGGAGCAACGGGTTAACAAGGATATGGCGGGAGCCTCCGTGGCTCTGGATTACGACGCCGAGCTGATGCTTCGGGTCAAAGAGGGCGATGGCGCGAGTTTTGCCATGCTGCTCGAAAAGCATCGCTCGCCCGTGGTGCATTTTCTCTACCGGATGGTCCAGAACCAGGCGGTTGCCGAGGAACTGGCGCAGGAGGTGTTCCTACGCGTATACCGGTCGCGCGGGACGTACGAGCCGACCGCGAAATTCACCACCTGGTTGTTCCGTATTGCGACCCACTTGGCGCTGAATGCGCTGCGGGACGGACGGCACGAGCGGCAGCAGGAGCGGCTGGACGACGATTCTTCGGATCAGCCGGTACGGCAAGTGCCGGATGGCCGCCCCTCGGTGGAACAGCATATGGTGTATCAGGCGAAAATGGAAGAGGTCCGAAAGGCCATCGCCATGCTGCCGGAAAAACAGCGGGCAGCCGTGCTGATGCACAAATACCAGGAGATGGAATACACGCAGATCGCGAAAGTGCTGAATTGTTCGGAATCTGCGGTAAAGTCTTTGCTATTCCGGGCGTACGAGACGCTGCGCGCCCGGCTGGCCCATATGGCCTAGGGGAGAAGAGATGAAGTGTCCAAGCCAAAATCCGGAGAACGTGGATCTCTTACTGGCGCACGCTTCGCGGAACCTGGACGCTGAACGCGCCGCGGTGCTCGAACAACACATGGCCGGCTGCCCCGCCTGCCGCGAGTACGCGGCGGCGCAATTCGCGGTCTGGGAGGCGCTGGATGCCTGGGAAGCGCCGGAGGTTTCGGCCGGGTTCGACCGCCGGCTTTATGAGCGGATCGAGCGGGAATCCGGCTGGCTGGAGAGGCTGATGCGCCCGCTGCGCACGATCCTGGCCGGGCGCATGGTGCCCGCGGCCGCGGCGGCCGGTCTGCTGATCGCGACCGGCATCTGGCTGGAGTATCCGAACCGGGCGCCTGCGGTGCACCCGCCCGAATCGGCGCAGGTGGAGGCGCTGCCGCCGGACCAGGCAGCCACCGCCCTGCAGCAGATCCAGGCCATGCAGGAATTCAGCCGCATGATGCATTCCGATCCCGGCGACCCGCGAATGTAGCCCGGCGGATAGAGCCCCGGCAGAGACAACCATGATTCGCGCATTTCAACTGGGGATGCTGTTGCTGGCGTCGGTGGGAATCTCCGCCGCGGCGCAGAAGAACCCGAAGCCGGGGCCGGCGCCGAAGCCGCCGGCCGCGCGGCCCGCCAACCCGCCGCGAGAGGGCGGCGGCGCTCCGCGGAATGCGGGAGCGCCCAAGCCGTCAGTCCGGCCGGGTCCGCCGCTCAGCAATCCAGCCAACCCGGTGAGCCGGCTCTACCGCATGACGCCCGAACAGCGCGAGCAGGCGCTCGAAAAGCTGCCTCCGGCGATGCAGGAGCAATTCCGCAAGGCGCTCGACCGGTTCGACCGCATGACGCCGGAGGAGCAGCAGGCGCAACTCAAGCGTGGCGACCGGTTTGCAGCCCTGCCGCGGGAGAAGCAGGAAGCCTTCCTGCAGGCGATGCGGACCCTGAACCAGATGGACCCGGAGCGGCGGCGGCCGATTGCGATGACGCTGCGGCGGCTCGAGACCATGCCGGACGCGCAGCGCCGTCAACTGCTGAACAGCGAAGAATTGCGGAGCCAGTTTACGCCCGAGGAGTTGAAGGTCCTTTCGGATCTTTCGGTCGTCATGCTGCCGCCGATGTAGGCCGTAGCCGTAGCCGCGGCGCCGCCGAGTTGTGGCGGAAGCTGGCGGCAGCTTCTGTGCTCCAAGTTCCGCTCGGCGTGCCGGGTTTACTTTTTATATCTTGCCTTTGCTGCGGAAGTCTGGTACTTTTCCTGAGTTTATTTTGCACCGGAACGGAGGGAATATGCAGAGATCGGAAGCGGACAACCAGGACCTCTATCGCCGGATGCTCGAGGAGAAGCGTGCCGAATTGCTCGCCAGCCTCGGCGCGAAGTTCGATACCATGGCCGGCCTCGGCCGTGTGGCGGAAGACGACCAGGCGCAGATTTCCCACGACGAATTCATCTCGCTGCGGCTGAACAGCCTGGATTACGCGCAGTTGCGCCTGATCGAGGAGGCGCTCGACCGCCTTGCGTCGGGCGATTACGGCATCTGCCTGGCCTGCGAGCAGCCCATCCCGGCCAAACGCCTGCGCGCGGTCTGCTGGGCGCGGTACTGCGTGGCGTGCCAGGATACGCTCGGGCGGATGATGGACGAAGAACGCGCTGAACACGAGCGGACGGCGCCGGTCGTGCGGCCGGTCTGACGCCCGGAAACTCGGTCTCCGCCCCGGCCGTCTAAATTTCATAGGCGTCCGGCACACGTCCGGCGCCCGAACGACCGTCCCGGCCCCTTCAATCCCCAGCCCGCCCGTGCTACGCTGGCCGTGCCGGATTTTCATCACGATGGACAGCGACCGCAGCTTTTTCGGCCACCCGCGAGGTCTCGCCACCCTCTTCTTCACCGAGATGTGGGAGCGCTTCAGCTACTACGGCATGCGCGCGATCCTCATTCTGTATCTGACGGATCAGGTCGCGCACGGCGGCCTCGGCTTCAGCGACGCCATGGGCGGTTCCGTATACGGGCTTTACGCCGCGATGGTCTACCTGATGTGCCTCGGCGGCGGATGGGTGGCTGACCGCATCACCGGGCAGCGGCGCGCGGTGCTGATCGGCGGCGTGTGTATCGCCGCGGGCGAGTTCTGCCTGGTGATTCCCTCGGTCGGCTTCTTCTATTTCGCGCTGGTGCTGCTGATGATCGGGACCGGCATGCTGAAAGGCAACGTGAGCACGATCGTCGGCCAGCTTTACCCCCGGACCGACGGGCGCCGCGATTCGGGCTTTTCCATCTTCTACATGGGGATCAACCTGGGCGCGCTGATTTCGCCGATTGTCTGCGCCTCGGTGGCGGACCGCTTCGGATGGCGGATGGGTTTCGCGGTGGCGGGCGCCGGCATGCTGCTCGGCCTCGTGCAGTATGTGCTCGGCTACAAGCACCTGGGAGAGGCGGGCCTGTATCCGGCGACCACCGGCGATCCGGCGCGCGACGCGCGGCAGAGGCGGAATGCGGTGCGCGCCGTTTGGGGTGGACTCGGCGTGTTCGCGCTGGTGGGCGCGCTGGCCGCCGCGGGCCTGGTCTCGGTGACCGGCATTTCCGATGCGCTCGGCTGGCTCCTGATCGGCATCACGGCGGTGGTCTTCTGGTGGCTGATCGGCGGGCGCGAGTGGACGGCGGAGGAGCGCAAACGCTCGGCTGCGGTGCTGGTTCTGTTCATCGCATCGGCTCTGTTTTGGGCATCGTTCGAACAGGCGGGCTCTTCGCTCAACCTGTTCGCCGAGCGCAATACCAACCGCTATGTCATGGGCTGGCAGTTCCCGGCTGGCTGGTTCCAATTCGTGCAGCCGATTTTCGTGGTGACGCTGGCGCCGGTATTCGCCTGGCTGTGGATGGCCCTGGGCCGCCGCAAGCGCGAGCCCTCGAGCCCGGCGAAATTCGCCTTCGGACTGCTGTTTGCCGGCACGGCATTCGCCGTTCTGGTGCCCGCCGCGAAGCTGGCGCAGGGCGGCACGCAGGTCGCAATCTGGTGGCTGATCGGCACTTATTTCCTGCAGACGCTGGGCGAGCTCAGCCTGAGCCCGGTAGGCCTCAGCGCAACAACCAAGCTTGCGCCGGACCGCGCGGCGGGCTTCATGATGGGCATCTGGTTCCTTTCAATCAGCATCGGCAACTGGCTGGCGGGCAAGGCGGCGTCGCTGTACAGTTCTATGCCGCTGCCGACACTGTTCGGCTCGGTGGCTCTGTTTTCGCTGATCGCGGCGGCGGTGCTGGCGGTGCTGGTGAAGCCGACGGTGCGGTTGATGTCTGGCGTGAAGTAGGCG
>Ga0209810_1004561_pt1 | contig 13238 bp, 12 predicted proteins | sample Coa_R1_7_FD_187159 | JGI IMG/M metagenome (GOLD analysis project Ga0209810, IMG submission 187159) | Surface soil microbial communities from Centralia Pennsylvania, which are recovering from an underground coalmine fire - Coalmine... | ecosystem: Environmental > Terrestrial > Soil > Unclassified...
CGCCACGTTCACCTGTCCGTCGATACTCGCGTCGTTGAAGTCCATGCTGCCGACCATCGCCAGGATCTCGCCCGTCTTCGGGTCGATCGCCACGATCGCCGTGTTGTGTCCGTCGCGGATGGCCAGGTTCTGCTTGTTGTTCTGGGCCACTTCTTCGAGCTTGGCCTGCAGGTTCAGGTCGAGGCTGGTGTACACTTGCAGGCCGCCGCGGTAGAGCAGCCGCGGCCCGTACTTCTGCTCGATCAGGTCGCGGACGTAGAACACCCAGTGCGGCGCCTTGATCTCCTCCTGCGGCGGGTCGACCAGGGTCACTCCCTGCTCCCAGGCCTGCACCGCGTCGACCTCGCTGACCATGCCGTGCTTGACCATCTGATCGAGCACGTACCACTGGCGGTTGCGCGCCTCGTCCATATGCAGGCGCGGGTTGTACTCCGACGGTGACTGCGGTAGGCCGGCGATCAGCGATGCCTCGGCCAGGGTCAGGTCGCGCGGCGCCTTCCCGAAGTAGGTCTCGGCCGCGGCGGCCACGCCGTAGGCGAGGTTTCCGTAGTAGACCTCGTTGAGGTACATCTCCAGGATCGAGTCCTTGGAGTACATCTCGCCGACGCGGTAGGCCAGCACCGCCTCCTTGAACTTGCGGATCAGCGTCTGCCGCTGCGCCTCCTCAGGCGGCAGCAGCGCGTTGCGGACGAGCTGCTGGGTGATCGTGCTGGCGCCGGAGACGACACCCTTCCTGGTCACGTTCAGCCAGACGGCGCGGGCGATGCTGTAGGGGTCGACGCCCGGGTTGTCGTAGAAGTTGACGTCCTCGGCGGCGAGCGTCGCGTCGACCAGCCAGGGCGAGATGTCGCTGAGCGGCACGAGGGTGCGCCGGCCGCCGGTCTGGTCGTACAGCTCGTCGAGCAGCTCGCCATTGCGATCGTAGATCTTGGTGGTCTGGAACACCTCGCGGGTAGCCAGCTGGGCCGCCGACGGCAGGTCGTGGGTGAGCTGAGTGTAGGTGTCCGTGGCGAAGCTGACCGCGGTCGAGATGACGAAGATGGAGAGGGTCACCAGCGCCAGCAGCGCCATCGTCGCGGCGGCCACCACCATGTGCCGCGAGGGCGAGGGGCGGCGCTCGTGCAGCCAGCGGCTCACGTACCAGCCCTGCCGACGCCGGGCCGCCGGATAGCGGGCGCCCCGCCGCGCGGCCCCAGGCGTGCCCCAGGGATGGTAGCCGTCGACTGTCCGAGCCATCGTCTCTCCGAGTGACCAGTGATTAGTGATTAGTCGTCAGTGCCGGGTGATCAGTGGACGCGGACCCGTTGCTCACCATGCACCGCTCACTGTCCACTGGTCACCATTTCGCGCCAGTCCGTTATGCAGAACCCGTACCGTGGCGGTGGCTGGGGCGCGGCGCGCAGCCCACATCGGCGGCCTCGGGCGGGCAGGGCAGGGCGCCGCCGTCGCGCTCGATCTGGATTGTGTTGTGGTCGATGCCGTAGCGCTCCGTGAGCAGGTGCTGGATCTCTCCCAGCACGCGGTCGCCGTCCGGCTGGCTGGCGCAGTCGATGCGCACGTGGGCGCTCAGGGCCGGCATGTGCGAGGCGAGGCTCCAGACGTGAACGTCGTGGACGGCGGCCACGCCGGGGACCGTCTGCAGGTCGGCGACGACGCGGCCGACGTCCAACCCGCGCGGCGCGCTCTCCATCAGGATCTCCAGCGTCTCGCGCGCGATCTCCCAGCCGCTGACCACGATCACGACGCTGATGACGATGCTCAGCAGCGGGTCGATCTGAAGCGGCCCGCCCAGGGCGATGGCGGCGGCGCCAACGATCACGGCGATCGAGCCCAGCGCGTCCGCCTGGACGTGCGCCACGGCCGCGCGCAGGTTGAGGTTCGTCTCGCCGCGCGGCCAGAGATACCAGGCCAGGCCGAGGTTGGCCACGAGCCCGAGCACGGCCACGCCGAGCATCAGGCCGCTGGCCACCGGCTCGGGGTCGAGGAGGCGGTGGATGGCCTCGACGGTGATGATCACCGAGATGACGAGGAGCGAGGCGGCGTTGAACAGCGCCGCGAGGATGCCGGCGCGGTGGAAGCCGTAGGTCTGGCGGACGTTCGGCGGCCGCGCGGCCTGGCGGCTGGCGTACCAGGCGAGCCCGACGGCGAAGACGTCGGCGAAGACGTGGCCGGCGTCGCTGAGCAGGGCGAGGCTGTTCGCGGCCAGCCCGCCGGCGACCTCGACAGCGAGGATGGCGAGACTGACGAAGACCGCGACCGCGAGGCGGTTGCTGGAGGCCGCGGCGTGGCCGTGGTCGTGGTGGGCGTGTCCGCCCATACCTACCTCCTCGCCCGGCGCGCAGCGGCTGGTTGGCCAGCCTACGCCTCAGTCTCAGTGTAGCACCTTTAATGAGACCACCGGCGGGTTTCGTGCCACGGTAGCAAGCAGCCATCAGCCATCAACTAACAGCCGTCCGCCGGGGGCGACAAACTGGGAGCTGACGGCCGATCGCTGAGAGCCGATCGCTGCCTACGGGGGAGGGAGCGCAGCCGGGGCCGCCGGCGGGTGGCGGCGGCTGGCGGCAAGCTGCAGCAGCAGCGCGCCGAAGCCCAGGCAGAGGCCGACGAAGCTGACCAGCCCACCAATCCATGGCAGGTGGGTCAGCACGTACAGGACGATCAGGCCCAGAACGACCAGCCAGCGCGGGTCGGCCTGGAGTGTTGGGCTGCGCCGCCGCACCAGCTCGACCAGCAGCACGCCCACGGCGAGCCCCAGCAGCAGCCAACTGACGTACAGCGCGATGGCGTAGCCGAGGCCCACCAGGAAGGCGATCGGCAGGCCGATCAGGGTCACGGCGACGAACAGCGCGGCGAACGGCACGGCGAACAGCGCCACCACGCCGAGCCCCAGGCTCGGTAGCGGGCGCTCGCGGACCTGGTCCACCGTGCCGGCGGCGAAGCCGGGCAGGAAGTGCACCAGCAGCACGCCCGCGATCACCGTGCCCACCAGCCAGACCAGGCTGAGGAAGATGAACAGTCCGGCGAGCGGGTTGCTCCCCCCCTCGCGGTCGTGCCGCTCGGCCTGCTGGAACTGCACCCCGCCCGCGACCGCGCCGGCCGGCACCGCCGCCTGCTCCTGGCTCTTGTAGCTCAGGCGGCCGGCGATGCGCGCCGACGGCTCGATCATCAGCGTCTCGACGTCGGCGCCCACGTTGCCGCCGACCGCGCCCGCGATCTGCAGCGTGGTGGCGCCGGCCGTCACGCCGCGCCCGACCTGCCCCTGCAACAGCAGGTGCTGGCCGCCGCCGAGCAGGCTTCCCGCCACCTGGCCCTGGCGGCCCACGGTCAGGTACTGGCCGCCGGCCGTCACGTTGCCGTCGACGCGGCCGTTGATCACGACCTCCTCGGCCGCCGCGCGCAGGTCGCCCTTCACCTCGCCGTCGACGGTGAGCCGCCGCGCGGCGGCGATCAGGTCGCGGTCGATCGTCCCCGTCACAGTGACGTCGGCGGCGTAGGCGTAGACATCGCCGGTGACCTCGCCGGCGATGGTGATAGACTTGCCCACCGCGGCCAGGTCGTCGTCGACCGTGGTGCCGGCGGGAACCGTGATCAGGGCCCCGCCGCGCGCGTCCAGGGCCAGCGCGGGCAGCGCGGCGCCAGCCTGGACCGCCAGCAGGGCGAGGGCGAGCCCGGTGGCGCTGAGGGTTACGCGTCGCATGGCACCTCTCCTTCAGTCGGTCCGCACGAGGACCCAGGGACGGGCGACAAACAGCCAGAGCGCGAAGCTCGCCGCGGCCAGCAGGAGCGTTGGATCGCCGGGGACCAGCAGGTCGATCGCGCTGCCCGCGTCCCAGAGCTGGCCCAGGAGCCAGGACAGCCCGATGCCGACCAGCCCCAGCCGGCTGAGCCAGCCGGCGCCCTCGCCAACGGCCGGCAGGGCGGTCGACCAGGCGCCGTAGGCGGCGACGCCGCCGAACACGGCCAGGGCGGCCAGCCAGTGGGCGAGCGGGGCGCCCTGGGCGACCGCCGGCGCGGCGGCCGTGCGCCAGGCCGCGGCCAGGTTGGCGCGGGCGAGGTAGGCGAGCTCGGCGCCGTCGAGCGCCAGCGCGGCCTGCCAGAGGCGCTCCTCGGTCAGACGGGTCAGGCGGCGCACCGCGCAGCGCGGGCAGTCGGCCACGTGTGCCGCGATCGCCGCCGCCTCCGCCTCGGCCAGCGCCTCGTCGAGCCAGTAGTCCAGGCGCGCGTCGTCAGGACAGGTCATGGGCGGACACTCCTTCGGCCGCCAGGGCCTTGCGCATCTGATCGCGGGCGCGCAGTAGGTAGACGCCCACGGTGTTCGTCGGCAGCCCGGTCTGGTCGGCGATCTCGGCGTAGGACAGGTCGTGCAGGTAGCGCAGCACTGCCACCGCGCGGTAGGCCGGCGGCAGGGCATCGAGGGCCCGCTGCACCGCCTCGCGCTGCTCGCGGGCCAGGGCGCCCGCGGCCGGGTCGGCGCGCTCCGCCACCAGGCTCTCCAGCGCCGTGCGGCCGGCCTCGCCGGCCAGCGTCTGGCGGGCCTCGCGTCCCTCGCGGCGCAGGTGATTCAGCGCCTCGTTGGTGGCGATCCGCAGCAGCCAGGGGCGCAGCGGACGGTCCAGGTCGATGCTGTCCAGCGCGCGGTAGGCTTTGTAAAAGGCCGTGTTCGCCACCTCAAGCGCTGCCTCGCGGTCGCCGAGCAGCCGCAGCGCGGTGCCGTAGACGGCGGCCTGGTGGCGCTCGACGACGTCGGCGAAGGCGTCGACCTCGCCGGCGCGACAACGCTCGATCGCCTGCGCGTCCGGATCTGGCAGCACCGGCGGCGCGCCCTGCATCCTCGTCCCCTTCTAGACAGTGATACACGACGCGAGCGTCGGCTCTTACAACGCCTCGCGGAGTGCGGCCTACCCGGTGTGAGCAGCAGGCTCACGCCAGGTATTGAAAGCACCTCTTATAGGCGGGCTATAATCCCGCCACGCCCGCGTCGGTCGGCCGCTCGGCCGGCCACGGCCCGCGCGCGGCCCGGACGATCGACCTGCAGACGGCCCAACCACGGGGCAGACGAAGGGGGAGGCCGAGCATGGCGCTCTCGCGCGTCGTCGGCGCCAGCATCAAGCGCCGCGAGGATCCACGGCTCATCACCGGCCAGGGCACCTACACCGACGACGTCCGGCTGCCGGGCGCGCTGTACATGGCCGTCGTGCGCAGCCCCCATGCCCACGCCCGGCTGGGCCCGGTCGACCTCGGCCCGGCCCTGCGCCAGCCCGGCGTCGTGGCGGCCTTCAGCGGCGCCGACGTGCCGCTGTCGCTGCCCACCTTCGCCGTCCTGAATCCTGACAAGCCACCGCCGGCCCGCCCGGCGCTGGCCCGCGACAAGGTGCGCTACGTGGGCGAGGCGGTTGCCGTCGTGTTCGCCGAGGACCGCTACGCGGCCCGCGACGCCGCCGAGCTGGTCGAGGTAGCCTACGAGCCGCTACCGGTGGTGGCCTCGCTGCGGGCGGCGCTGGCCGAGGGCGCGCCGCTGGTCCACGACGACTACCCGGGCAACGTCTACGTGCGGCTGCCGCGCAGCCAGGGCGACGCCGAGGCGGCCTTCCGCGACGCGAAGCACGTCGTGCGCCTGGAGATGGTCAGCCAGCGGCTGAACGCCGTGCCGATGGAGCCGCGGGCCACCGCCGCCGAGTACCGCCGCGGCGACGGTACGCTCACCGTTTGGTCGTCGAACCAGGTGCCGCACACCCTGCGCGGGGTGTTGGCCGCCGTGCTCGAGCTGCCCGAGAGCCGGCTGCGGGTGATCGCGCCGGACGTGGGCGGCGGCTTCGGCGCCAAGCTGCAGGTCTACTCTGAGGAGGCGCTGGTGGCCTGGGCGGCGCGTCGCCTGGGCCGCCCGGTCAAGTGGGCCGAGGAGCGCCGCGAGACGATGCTCACCCTCTCCCACGGCCGCGGCCAGGAGGCGGTCTACGAGGCGGCCGTGGACGCCGACGGCAAGGTGCGGGCGCTGCGGGCGCGCGTAGTCGGCGACCTCGGCGCCTACCTGCTGCTATACACGGCGTTGATCCCGATGCTGACGATCAACATGCTCGTTGGCCCCTACGACATCCCGGTCGTCGACTCGGAGCTGGTCGAGGTCTTCACCAACTGCGCGCCCACCGACGCCCACCGCGGCGCCGGCCGGCCGGAGGCCACCTACTACCTCGAGCGGCTGATGGACCGCGTGGCGGCCACCGTCGGCCTCGACCCGGCCGAGGTCCGCCGCCGCAACTTCGTCCGTCCCGAGCAGTTCCCCTACACCTCGGCCGTGGGCAGCGTCTACGACTCGGGCAACTACCAGATGGCGCTGGACAAGGCGCTGGCGCTGGCCAACTACGACGCGCTGCGCCAGGAGCAGGCGCGCCTGCGCGGCGAGGGGCGCTATATCGGGATCGGTATCAGCAGCTACGTCGAGCTGACCGGCGTCGGCCCGTCGCGCGCCTTTGGGGCGCCGGTCTGGGAGAGCGCCGTGCTGCGCGCCGAGCCCGACGGCACGCTCACGCTGATCAGCGGCGTGCCGTCGCAGGGCCAGGGCCACGAGACCAGTTTCGCCCAGATCGTGGCCGGCGAGCTGGGCGTGCCGTTCGAGAGCGTCCAGGTGCTGATGGGCGACACCGCCGTCGGCGTGGCCGGCGTCGGCACCTTCTCTAGCCGCAGCATGCCGGTGGCCGGCGCGGCGGTCGTCCAGGCGGCGGGCAAGGTCCGCGACAAGGCGGTCCAGATCGCCGCCGCCCTGCTCGAGGCGGCGCCGGCGGACATCGAGTACCGCGACGGGCGGGCGGAGGTGCGCGGCGCGCCGGGCAAGGCGATCAGTTTCCAGGAGATCGCCCGCGCCGCCTACGCTGCCTTCAAGCTGCCCCCGGCGATCGAGCCGGGGCTGGAGGCGACGGTTTTCTTCGACCCGCCGAACATGACCTATCCGTTCGGCACGCACATCTGCGTGGTCGAGGTCGACCCGCGCAGCGGCGAGGTGCAGATCCTGCGCTTCCTGGGCGTCGACGACGCCGGGCGGATCATCAATCCGCTGCTGGCCGCGGGCCAGCTCCATGGCGGCATCGCCTACGGGATCGGCCAGGCGCTGTGGGAGGAGATCGTCTACGACGCCGACGGCCAGCTCCGCACGGCGTCGCTGATGGACTACACGATCCCCAGCTCGCGGCTGCTGCCGCGCTACGAGCTGGAGCACACCGAGACGCCGAGCGGCACGAACCCGCTCGGCGCCAAGGGCATCGGCGAGGCCGGCACGATCGGCAGCACGCCAGCAGTGGTCAACGCGGTGCTCGACGCGCTAGCGCCGCTCGGCGTGACCCACCTCGATATGCCGCTCAAGCCCGAGCGCATCTGGCAGGCGATCCAGGCGCGGAAGTGAAGCGTGGAGAGTGGTGAGTGAAGAGTGAAGAGCGTTCGGTCCGCGGTCTACTCACCACTCGCTACTTTCCACTGGGAGGGACCGTGAAGCTGCCGATCAACGTAACGGTCAACGGGACCCCGCAGACGCACGAGGTGGAGCCGCGGCTGCTGCTCGTCCACTACCTGCGCGACGTGCTGGGGCTCACGGGCACCCATGTCGGCTGCGACACCAGCCAGTGCGGCGCCTGCACCGTGCTGCTCGACGGCGCGGCGGTGAAGTCGTGTACCGTGCTGGCCGTGCAGGCCGACGGCGGCAGCGTAACGACGATCGAGGGCCTGGCCGAGGGCGAGCGCCTACATCCCCTGCAGGAGGGGTTCTGGGAGCGCCACGGCCTGCAGTGCGGCTACTGCACGCCGGGGATGATCATGACCGCCGTCGACCTGCTCCGCCAGCACCCGGACCCGACGGAAGCGCAGATCCGCGACGGCCTGGAAGGCGTGCTCTGCCGCTGCACCGGCTACCAGCACATCGTCGCCGCGGTCCAGGACGCCGCGCAGCGCCTGAAGGCGCAGTAGAGATATCGTGACTTGCCAGTTGTTGGCAACTGCCAACAACTGGCAAGCAATTCCTTTCTCAGGAGCGCTAGCGGGGGAGGCGAGATGTTCCCACGCCCGTTCGACTACCAGGCGCCGGACAGCCTGGGCGAGGCGCTGACCCTCCTCGCCGCCGACCCGGACGAGACGAAGGCGCTGGCCGGCGGCCACAGCCTGCTGCCGCTGATGAAGCTGCGCCTGGTGGCGCCGCGCCTGCTGGTCGATCTGCGCCGCCTGCGCGACGAGCTGGCCGGCGTGCGCGGGGCCGATGGCGGCCTCACCATCGGCGCGCTGACCACCTACCACACCCTGCAGGCCGATCCCCTGGTTGTCGAGCGCTGCCCCGTCCTGGGCCAGGTGGCGGGCGCCATCGGCGACCTGCAGGTGCGCAACCGCGGCACGATTGGCGGCAGCCTCGCCCACGCCGACCCGGCCGGCGACCTGCCGGCCGTGGCCCTCGCCCTGGACGCCGAGCTCGAGGCGGCCAGCCAGCAGGGCCGCCGCCGCATCCCCGCCCGCGACTTCTTCCAGGGGCTGTACACCACCGCGCTCGCGCCCGGCGAGCTACTCACGGCCATTCACGTGCCGGGCGCGGCCGCTCGCACGGGCGCGGCCTATGCCAAGTTCCGCAATCCCGCCAGTGGTTACGCCGTGGTCGGGGTGGCGGCGCTGCTGGGGCTGGACGAGGGCGGTCGCATCGCCGCGGCGCGCGTGGCCGTGACCGGCGTCGGCGAGGTCGCCTACCGCGCCACGGCCGCCGAGTCGGCGCTCGTCGGCCAGACGCCCACCGCCGAGGCGCTCGCGGCGGCTGCCGCGCACGCCGCCGACGGCGTGGACCCGCTCGAGGACCTCTACGCCTCGGGCCCCTACCGCGCCCACCTGACGCGCCTCTACGCCGGCCGCGCGCTCACCGCGGCGCTGGAGCGCGCCCGGGGATGAGTACTGAGTGTTGAGAGCCGAAGGCTGACGGCTGACCGCTGATGGCTGAGGGCCGAGTCCAAGGTCTCACTCAGTACTCAGTACTGGGCACTCAGTACTTGGAGGATGCTATGCTGATGGCGGGCGGCAGGGGGCGCTGTCTGGCACGCGGCTTGCAAATCGAATCGGCGCCGGCGAGGCGCCCCAGGGCGTCGGGTAGCCGTAAGGAGTAGCCAGCATGGCCAACATGCCCATCGAGGACATCCTCCTAACCGCCGAGCGCATCGCGCGCATCGTGCTGACCGCCGCGGCGGCCTACTTCGTCGCCCTGTGGATCGCGGCCATCTGGTGGACTTTCCGCGACATTCGCTCGCGCACCAACGATCTCCTGCTCCAATTGGCCGCGACCTTACTGGTGACCGTGTTCAGCCTGCCGGGCCTGCTGATCTACTTTATCCTGCGCCCGCCGAAGACGCTGGCCGAGCTGTACGAGGAGTCGCTGGCCGAAGAGGCGATGCTGCAGGACATCCACGTGCAGTCGGCTTGCCCGGCCTGCAAGCAGCACGCCGAGCCCGACTACGTCTTCTGTCCCTGGTGCCAGACGCGCCTGAAGCGGCTGTGCAGCCGCTGCGAGCGGCCGCTGCTACTCCGCTGGCGCAACTGCCCGTACTGCGGGCAGGCCGCCACGCAGGCCGCTCCCCTCGCGCCGCGCCCGGCCAACGGCGGCGTCGACCTGGGCGATGCGGCGGTCCGCACCCGCGAGATCCACGCCTGACCGGGCCCGACCCGCGTCGCGACCGGACGAGCGCCCCCGCCACGGCGGGGGCGCGGCCGTTTCTCCGCCACACGGCGCACCGGGGCCGAGGCGAAGCGCATCCGCGCTCGTTGTGGCGGCGTGGCTTTCTCCCAGGCCACCGCGCTAGCCGCCGGTTGCCAGCGCGGCGTATAATCAGCCCGTGGGCCGGCGCCTCTACTCGGCGCGCCGCCCTGCCCACGCCACGAGCCGGAGTGGCGAAATTGGCAAACGCACCGCACTCAAAATGCGGCGGGCTTACGCCCTTGTGGGTTCGAGTCCCACCTTCGGCACCAGGCAAGAACAATCCTCCGTAAACACGGGGGATTGTCATTTCGGCGGCTGCCAGCCGCAGCTCGTCGCGAAGAGGCGTATCTCTGGCGGCATCTCCGCGCCGAAGACGTTGTTGCTAGCGACGCGCGCCAGCTCCTCGGGCGTGTAAGCGTTCTGGATCTTGTTCCAGAAACACTCGCAGGAAGCCCTCCCCGTCGGGCTGGCAGGTATGCAAGTGGCCATGAAGGACCGCGTCACCGCGGGCGGAAAGGCTCGGCTGGGCCTGGAGAGGCCAACGCTGGGGATGGCGGCGAACGACGACTGGGCCGTGGCCGCGGAGATGAGGGGTCGGCCGGGCTGGGCCGGCGCGGACACGGCCGCGCCAGAAGGCAGAGCGTCCTTCGCGGTAATAGCCCGGCTGACGTTGCCCATCGACACGACGGCGTAGAGGAAGAGCAGGCCACCCACCGCCAGCGGCGCGAGCGCCAGGAAGCCGAGCCCTAACCACCGGACCTGCGGGCGGGCCCGCCCGGCCGCGCTCGTCATCGGCGGTGGTGCAGCGGCGCCCACGCCCGGCGGCTGCTCGGCAACGGCATAGCTCACCTCGCGTGCCGGGGCGGCTGCGGGCGGAGGCGCCGTCGGCTGGCGCGGCGATGTCCCCGCCTGAGCAGGTGGCACGCTCGGCAGGACCATCCGCGTCCCGCTGGACGGCGCACTCGGCCGCGGCTCTCCGGCGGGGTCGGGCGCGCTCGCGGCCGGGGCAGGCCGCCGCAGCGGCACGGTGACCGACTCGTAGACCTCGCGCGGCTCGCCGGCGGCGCGGTCGCCGCGATAGGTGGCGATGCGACCCGCCGCGGCGGCGTCCGCGAAGTCCAGCGCGTCGACCGGCTGCCAGCCCAGCGCGGCGACCTGCTCGAGCTGTGCCTGCACGGCCGCGGCGTAGGCGCCCGGCACGTCGGCGTCGTCGGAGGTCAGCCAGAGCGGGACCGTGAGCGCGCGGTATTCCCACCGCGTCATGCGCTAAGTCCCCCTGGCCAGCGAGCGGAGCCGTTCGCCCGGCCGGACGCCCCGGCCGGCGGTCGAAGGCCCTGGGCGGTTCGTTCGTCCCTGGCCTCTTCACTCCGTTGTAGTACAGGGGGACCCGGAGATCCATTTTCGCCTGAGAAGTCTGGCCGGAGAACGGCAGATTTGTCTCTTCCCCTGGCTACTCCGCGAACATCTCGGCCAGGCGGGCGAGGACGACTGCTTGCGTGGGGCGGTCGAGCCGACCGAGGCGGCGCAGGAGCCGCGCCTGGTCCACGGTGCGGAGCTAGTCCAGCACGATCTGGCCCTCGACGCCCTGGAAGCGGCACGGCACTCGCGTCGGATAAGGACGTCCTCGCGTCGTCATCGGGGCGACGATAGCCGTGGCAATGTGGCGGTTCATCTCGTCGGGTGAGACCACCAGGCACGGACGCGTCTTCTGGATCTCGTGCCCGACCGTCGGGTCCAGGCTCACGAGGTAGACGTCGAACCGCCGGACGGCCATTCCCATTCCGTCTCGTCCCAGGGCGTCGGCATCAGCACGGCGCCGTCGAGCAGCCGGTCGTCTCCCCGCTTCGCCATGGCCTGAAATTGCTGGTCCCAGTCCGCGCGCGCGGTGCGCGGGGCGGATGACGATTCGGTCCGGCTGGACGTCGAGCTCGACATCCTCGCCCAGCCCCGTCTGCCCGAGGATCCGCTTGGGAATGCGCAGACCTCGCGAGTTGCCGATGCGGATGATCCGGGCTTTGACTACCATCCCTCGCTCCAGTAGCGGCCCCGTCCGGCGCACGGTCCGTAAGCACAGTGTAAGTACCGCACCTGCTAGCGACAAAGAGACCGCTCGGAAGCACCGCGAGCCAGACGCCTACACGCGCCGGCTACGCTCGCGCGGGGCGCGGCTCAGGGATGGACGGTTTCCAGGAACCATTCCGTGGGGATCTCGTGGCCGACGCCGCGCTCGCGGGCGCGCTCGTAGGCCAGCGAGCCAATGGCCGCGAACTGGAGCCCGATGCCGACCGTGTTGACGAAGCAGGTCATGGCGCCGGGTGGGGGCAGCGGGACGCGCCCCGTCACCAGCTCGCCCAGGTCGGGCTGCTGCTCCAGGTCGACGCGGCTCGTCGGCGTGGGATGGCTCTTGCGGGTCTCCTGGAGCGCGCCGCCCAGCGCCTCGTGCGGGTCGTGAGCAAAGATCGGCTGCTGCCCGTGGCCGACCAGGTAGTTCGCCGGCCGGCTCTGCCGGGTATGTACCACCACCAGCGCGCTGCGCTCCAGCACGCCGTCGCCCAGCTCCAGCTCCTTGATGCAGGACACGTGCGCGTGTGGCTCTAGCCAACCGACCTGGACCACCGGCGTGATGCTGTCCGTCGCCATGCCCACGATGTCGGCGCCGCGCACCGCCGTGCGCGGGTCGTCCACGGCCCGCACCTCGATGCCCAGGAGATCGGTCATCTCCGCCGCGAAGCGCTCGCGGTTAGCGCGGGTGGGACTGTACACGCGCAGCTCGCGGATCGGCCGCGCGGCGAGCATCGCCATCGCCTGGCTGCCGGCCTGCCAGCCCGAGCCCAGCAGCGCGTAGACGCTGGCGTCCGGCGGCGCCAGGTAGCGCGCGGCGAGGCCGTTCGCCGCCCCGACCCGCATCCGCTGGATCACGCCGTCCGGCATGATCGCCAGCGGCTCGGCATTCTGCATGCTGAACAGGATGACGATCCCCACCCAGCGGCCGTCGCCGGCCAGCGGCCGCTTGTCCTTGCGGATGCCGGCGGGGCCGGCGTGCCAGCGAATGACGTCGGAGTTCAGCCGCGTGACCGCCACGCCGTGGCGCGGGGACAAGCCGTCCATCGTCTTGAATACATAGTGCTGGTTGGGATCGTCCTCGGGGCCGTAGAGGTCGCTGCGCGGGCGCGTGACCGCGCGCCCCTCGGCCAGGTCGCGGTAGGCTTCCTCCAGCCGCGCCATGCACTCCGGCATCGACAGTAGCTCGCCGATCTCCTCGTTGTTCAGGACCAGGGTCATTGCGCTGCCTCCTCTCCCGCCATCGGACCATTATCCTCGATGTGCTGCTTGCGAGATCGCGGACGGTTGATTACGCTGCTAGGCATCCGGCGGCGGGCGTGGCGCATCGCTAGCGGCCCTGGTGCAGAGCGGGGGCGCGCCGTAGCTGTACGGTGCTGGCCCAGGCCCGAGTGGCTGGCGCGGCCGGCTACGGAATCGGTGCGGCCCGGGGGTAGGATGAACTGGCGACGGGACATCGCGATCGGGCTGC
>Ga0209810_1004562_pt1 | contig 13237 bp, 11 predicted proteins | sample Coa_R1_7_FD_187159 | JGI IMG/M metagenome (GOLD analysis project Ga0209810, IMG submission 187159) | Surface soil microbial communities from Centralia Pennsylvania, which are recovering from an underground coalmine fire - Coalmine... | ecosystem: Environmental > Terrestrial > Soil > Unclassified...
CGTCCACCACCACCGACCCCCGGCTCGGCCGCAGGGTCCCGTACAGGACCTTCAGCAGCGTCGACTTGCCCGCCCCCGACGGCCCCACCAGGTACACGAACTCCCCCGGCCGGATGTCCAGGTCCAGACCCGAGAACACCGGCGTCGAGCCGTAACCGGCGACCACCCCGCGGAGTTGTATCGCACCGAGAGGGGCTCGCCCTCCCACCTGTCGTTGCGTATTGCCACGACGCGCGAAGTCAGGCATGGATGAATCTCCTAAGCCCCTGTCTACCCCCCATGGACACTGCCGTCCGGCAGAATAGCGCACCGACCCACGCTTTGCCACCGTTGGTTCGTCGGAAGGGCCGATCCGATCTCCCCTCCGCCTGAGCGGGAGGCACCGACCCGGCGCCGGCCACCGGGCCCGGAGCGGTCCGTGGTATCGTGCATCTCAAGAGAACGAGGGGAGTAGCCTCCCGCGCCGGCCCCGTCAGGACGGTGGTCCCCCACCCGGGGCGGCGGCGGCCCCGGCCGTGGCAAGACCTCTTCAGCGTCCGATGACCGGAGGCCGTTGCCATGAATTCCTCTCAGATCGTCCGCCCGACGCGGTGGCGCGAGTGATTGGCGCCGTATCACCTCGCCCACCGTTGGCGCGCTTTGCCTCGACCCCTGCGGCGCGCGACCGCGGCCGCCGTCGGCAGCGTGCTCCTCGCCGCCGGGCTGATCATGCTGGTCGTTCCGGGTCCGGGGCTACTGACCCTGGCCCTGGGGATGGTGGTGCTGGCCACCGAGTTCGCCTGGCCGCGCCGCCTCTTGCGCCGGCTGGCCGCGCGGCTGCCGTTGGGACGGCTCCACGCCGGCTGGCTCGGTCCTGATCGCCCCGGCCGGGAGGAGGGAGACCACCGCCGCTGAGGCGGGGTCCGTACGAGGTCGCTTCCGTGCTGGATGCACCGCTGTGGCTGTGGGCGGCCACCGTCGCCCTGGTGCTGGGCCTGATCGGCTTCGAGCTGGTCCGGAGCATGGCCCGCCCCGGCGAGATCGGGCTGGCCGCCGCCGCGGTCCAGTCGACGGCGTACATCCTGGTCGCCCTCGCCTTCGGACTGGTGGTCCTCCGGTGGGGCGGCCCTCAACCCGCCGTCGCCTACCTGACCGGCTGGCTGGTCGAGAAAAGCCTCTCCGTGGACAACCTGTTCGTGTTCGTGATCGTCATGCAGACCTTCGCCGTGCCACCCAGGCTCCAGCCCCGAGTGCTCATGGCCGGCATCGCCGGGGCGCTGGTGCTGCGGGGGGCGCTCATCGCCGTCGGTGCCGCCGCCCTGGGGGCCTTCTCCTTCACCTACCTCATCTTCGGCCTCTTCCTCCTCTACACGGCGGTGGGCCTCATCCGCCATCGCAACGACGACCCCGAGGTCGGCAGTCCCTGGCTGGTGCGGGCCGTGGGCCGCTTCCTGCCCGTCGCCTCCGGCGATCATGGCGACCGGCTGGTGGTCTCCGTGAACGGGCGTCGACACGCCACCACGCTGCTGCTGGCGATGGCGGCCATCCTCTCCGTGGACCTGCTCTTCGCCCTGGACTCCATCCCGGCCGTGTTCGGGGTGACCAGCTCGCCCTTCATCGTCTTCGCTGCCAACGCCTTCGCCCTGCTCGGGCTGCGGGCGTTGTACTTCCTCGTCTCCGGCCTGCTCGACCGGCTGGTCTACCTGTCGGTCGGTCTGGCCGTGATCCTCGGCTTCGTCGGGCTCAAGCTCGTCCTGCAGTGGGCGGCATCGTTGAGCGAGGTCATACCCCACCTCCCGGTGAGCCTCTCCCTGGCCTTCGTCGTGGCCACGTTGCTGATCACCATCCTGGCCTCGCTCTGGCGCGTCCGCCGCGACCCGACCGCCCGGGCCCACGCCGGCGATCCCTACCGGCGCCGCCGTCCCAGAGGGGAGCGAACCGAATCGCGGTGAGCCGGGATCGCGTGCGGATCGGCCCTGGCCGGATCAGGGGGCCGGCAGGCGCACGTCCAGAACGGCGCAGCCTCCGCAGTCGACCGTCTCCAGGGCCCAGGCCAGGGCGTCGCCCAGCTCGGCGGGCGATTCCACCACGGCTCCGTCGCCGCCGCAGGCCCGAGCCAGCAAGGTGTGGTCGAGGCTGGGTCGCAGGTCGGTCTCGGGAAAGTCGCTCCGGCGCGTCGCCGCCCCCTCCGGGTACAGGTTCATCACCGGCAGCCGTGAGGCCCGGTAGGAGCCGTTGTTCAGCACCACGGCCACGAAGGGCGCACCCGCCCGCCGGGCCGACCACAGGGCCGCATTGGGCACCGCGAACTGGAAGCTGCCGTCGCCGCAGACCGCGACCACCGGCGCCTCGGGGCGGGCCAGCTTGGCCCCCAGCGCTCCGCCCACCGCCCAGCCCAGGCTGGGGGCGCCGGAGGAGAAGTACCGGCCGGGTTGGCGACCGACCTGCCTGACCAGCGCCGGGCGGTTGGTCACCGCCTCCTCGAGCACCACCGCGTCCCGGGGCAGGGATCGATCCAGGGCGGCCAGGGCGGCGTCGGCCGCGTCCTCGGGCCGATCCGAGGCCGCCCGCCGCCGCCAGCCCTCGCGTACCTCGACCAGCTCGGCCGCGACCCGCTCCCGCCTGGCCTCCCAGCGCCGGCGTCGCTCGGGGGTGGCCAGACCCTCCAGCGCCCGCTCCAGCGCGGGCAGTGCCAGCCGGGTGTCGGCGGTGAGGGGGAGGTCAACCGGGAACGACCAGGTGGGCATGCTCGGCTTGGCCGGGTCGATGTCGATCTGGAGGATGGTGGCGTCCGCCGGAGGGGAGACGAAGGCGGGGATCCAGGGCACCTCGACGTCCAGGAGCAGGATGACGTCGGCTCGCCGCAGCAGCTCCTCGTGGGTGCCGGCGTAGAGGGGGTGGTCGGAGGGGAGGTTGAGGCGGTCGCGCTGGTCCAGCACCGGCGCCCCCAGGAGGTCGGCCAGCCGGGCCAGGACGGCGACGTTCTCCGGGTGGGCCCCCGTGCGGGCGCTGACGATCACCGGCCGCTCGGCCTCGGCCAGCCGTTCCGCCACCTCGGCCAGGGCGGTGGGGTCGGGGGCGGGCGGTGACGGTGGCCGCAGACGGGAGGGTAGTGGCCCGGCCGGGTCCATCAGCGCCTCCCGCGGAAGCATGACGTAGGCCATTCCCTGGGGGGATGCCTGCGCCACCTGGAAGGCGCGGCGGACGATCGTGCCCAGCTCCCGGCCCCGGGGAACCTCCATGGCCCACTTGCCGTAGGCGCGCATGACCGCAGGCTGGTCGAGCTGCTCCTGGGGCCAGTGGATGGTCGCGTCACGATGACCGGGGACGTCGGTCGTCACCGTGTAGGGCGCACGGCCAGCGAACACCACCACCGGGGTGCGGTTGCGTTGGGCGTTGTGGAGGGACCCCCCGAGGTTGAGGGTGCCCGCGTCGACGTGCACCATCACCGCCTGCGGCCGCCCGGTCAGCATGTGGTGGGCGATGGCCGAGGAGAGGGCGACGTGCTCGTGCACGCACAGCACCGATTCGGAGTGTGGCCCTCCTCCTGCCCGGGCCGCGGCCAGGGCCTCCTGCACGGGGGCGGTGTCGGTGCCGGGGTTCATGAACAGGTGCGTCACCCCCTCGTCCGCGAGCAGCTCGATGAGCCGGCGGGCGGCGTCGGTCGACGGGAGTTCGTCTCCGGACGTCGGGCGGTTCGGCATCGTCGTCCCTCCTCAGACTTTCTCGATCACCCTCGTCACCATGATGGGGGATTCCGGGCTCGCCTCGGCTTTCGCCCCGGCACCCCCTCGACCGGAGGATGGCGCAGCCGGACCAGGGGCGCCGTTCGCGGCACCGTCGCCGGCCCTCGGTGGATGGGCGGGAAGGTGGTCGGCCGAGCACAATGCGGATGATGTTGCTCGGCGACCTGGTGGCGGTGTCGAGGGCGGTGGCAGGCACCTCGTCGCGCGGGGGCAAGGTGGAGCGGCTGGCGACGTGCCTTCGCCGACTGCCGCCGGGGGAGGTGGCAGTGGGAGTCACCTTCCTCTCCGGCGAGACCCGCCAGCGCCAGGTCGGGGTGGGCCTGGCCGCCCTGCGTGACCTGCCCCCGGCGGCCACGATCTCGAGTCTCACCCTCTCCGAGGTCGACGCCGTCCTCGAAGGGATGGCTGCCTGCAACGGCTCCGGGGCGCAGGGTGAGCGGCGACGGCTGCTGGCGGAGGCGATGGGACGGGCCACCCTCGAGGAGCAGCGCTTCCTCTGCGGCCTCCTGCTCGGTGAGCTGCGGCAGGGAGCCCTGGAGGGGGTGATGGTGGAGGCGATCGCGCGCGCCGCCTCGGTGCCTGCTGCCCTGGTGCGGCGGGCGCTGATGCTGCGCGGCGACCTCGGCCGGGTGGCGGAGGCCGCCCTGGGCGGGGGAGAGGCCGGGCTGCGAGCCTTCCGTCTCGAGGTCGGCCGGCCCCTGCAGCCCATGCTGGCCCAGACGGCGATCAGCGTGGCCTCGGCCCTGGAGCGGGTGCGCCCGGCCGCTTTCGAGTGGAAGCTGGACGGGGTGCGGGTCCAGGTGCATCGCCTGGGCGGTGAGGTCCGGGTGTTCACTCGAAGCCTGGACGACGTCACCCCCCGCGTGCCGGAGCTGGTGGAGATGGCCGTGGCGCTGCCGGTGCGCGCCGTGGTGCTCGACGGCGAGGCCATCGCCCTGCGCGAGGACGGCCGGCCTCATCCCTTCCAGGTGACCGCGGGTCGGGTCACCAGCCGGCTGGGGGTTGAGCGGTTGCGCGCCTCGCTGCCCCTGACGCCGTTCCTGTTCGACGTGCTGCACCTCGATGGTGAGGACCTGATCGACCGGCCCGGGGCCGAGCGTCAGCACGCGCTGACGATGGCCGTCCCGGCGGAGCTTCGCGTGCCCCGGCTGGTCACCGACGATCTCACCGCCGCCACCGAGTTCCTCGATCGGGCCCTGGAGCGGGGCCACGAGGGGGTGGTGGCCAAGTCGCTCATCGCCCCCTACGAGGCCGGACGCCGTGGGGCGAGCTGGCTCAAGATCAAGCCGTGCCACACGCTGGACCTGGTCGTGCTCGCGGCCGAGTGGGGCCACGGCCGGCGCCGGGGGCTGCTCTCCAACCTCCACCTCGGAGCCCGCGACCCGCTCACCTCGGGCTTCGTCATGCTCGGGAAGACGTTCAAGGGGTTGACCGATGAGATGCTCGCCTGGCAGACGCGACGCCTCCTGGAGCTCGAGGTCGGTCGGGATGCCTGGACCGTCTACGTTCGCCCGGAGCTGGTGGTCGAGGTGGCGTTCGACGGGGTGCAGCGCAGCCCGCGCTATCCCGGCGGCTTCGCCCTGCGCTTCGCCAGGGTGCTCCGCTACCGACCCGACAAGCCGGCGGGAGAGGCCGACACCGTCGAGAGCGTCCGTGCCATCCACCTGCGCTCCGCCGCTCCCTGAGCCGACCCGCGGGCCCCGCCCGCGGTAGCGTCACGTGAGCATGGGCAAGGCCGACCGAGCGCTGTCGATGTCGGGTCGCCAGCGCGGAGGCGGGGCTGGCTTCGGGGCGCCGCCAGGTTCGGTGCGCCCGTGATCCAGGCGCAGGTCACTGGCTTCGTCGTCCTGCTCCTGGCGGCGGCCATCCTGGCCACGCTCGCCCGTGGCCTGCCGGTGCCGTACCTGACCCAGCTGGCCGTGCTCGGGGCCATCGCCTCCCCGCTGCTCGCCGGGCGGGCGCCCGTGCTCGACCACTCCCTCATCCTGTTCGTGGTCCTGCCCGGCCTTCTCTTCGAGGCCGCGTTCAACCTCGACTGGCGGCACCTGCGCGACAACCTGCTGGCGGTGGTGCTGCTGGCGACGGTCGGCGTGGCCGTGACCATGGTCGTGGTCGGCTCGCTGGGACACGTCGCCCTCGGCCTCCCCCTGGGGGCGGCCGTGCTCTTCGGAGCGGCGGTGGCGGCCACCGATCCGGTGGCGGTGGTGGCCACGTTCCGGCGGCTCCGGGTCCCGAGCCGGCTGGCCAACCTGATCGAGGCCGAGAGCCTGCTCAACGACGGGACCGGGGTGGTCGCCTTCTCCATCGCTCTGAGCGGCCTCGGGCTGGGCGTGGACGCCGTCCCCTCGGCCGGCTCCGTGCTCCTGGACTTCGTTCGACTGGCCTTCGGGGGGGTGGCGCTGGGGCTGGCGCTGGGTTTCGTCCTCTCCCGCCTGATCGGCTACGTCGACGATCCCCAGGTCGAGATCACGCTCACCGGGGCCCTGGCCTACGGCGGCTATCTCCTCGGCCAGGCGCTCCACGTGTCCGGCATCCTTTGCGTGGTGGCCGCCGGCATCGTGGTCGGCAACTACGGCCGACCCCGGGCCATGTCCGAGCGAACGCAGCAGCACGTCTCCGTGCTCTGGGGCTACGTTGCCTTTCTGCTCAACTCGGCGGTCTTCCTGCTCATCGGGGCTCAGGTGCCGTGGTCGGTCCTGGCCGCCAACCTGGGCGTCGTGGTGGCGGGGACGCTCCTGGTACTGGTTGCCAGGGCGGCCACCGTGTACACGCTGCTCGCGCTCCTCCATCCCCTGGGCAGACCCATCAGCTGGCGCTGGCAGCATCTGCTGGTGTGGGGTGGATTGCGTGGTACCGTCGCCGTCGCCCTACTCCTCAGTCTGCCCACCGGCGACGGCGTCCTGGTACAGGTTCGAGCCATGGTGTATGGGGTGGTCCTGGCCTCGATCCTGCTCCAGGGTGGGACCATCGGAATCGTCACCCGTGCGCTGCTCCCGCGGACACACGAGGAGGGCGCGAGATGACGCCGGCGCCAACCTGCCGATCCGGCGGTCGAGGCGGTCACGGATCTCGAATCGATTCGGCCCGGCGACCATCTCCCGGCGGTGGTCGTCTCCGAGGTCCTCTCGATCCGGGGTGACACGGCCGGCGCGGTGATGGGCCCGGGCTGCCGTCCCCTCGGCGGCGCTCGCGGCGGCGTCGTCGGCACGCCGGCAGCCCGGCCACTGCCACGGCCGTTCCGGCGTCTCCAGGGCCAGGATCAGCGCGTACCGATCGACGCCGGGCTCGCCTCCGGTGCCCATCCTTCGCTTCATCCGGGGGACGCTCGATGCTCCCGGCTCGGCCGCCCCCCGGTCGACGTTCGTGCCAGCGTGATCCTTCACGGTGGGAGTTACGAAACCCCGGCCGACCTCGACAGAGGCATGGCGAGGAAAGGCAGTCTGGTGGCCGGTCGGCAGCACCCACATGGCCCGTCGAGGACGGTGAAGGGACCCTGGATGGGCTGGATTGCAGGCCGAACGTGACCGTGGGAGGCCGGAATGGCTGCCCCTCCCTGGCCTCGCCCCGGGGCCGGGAGAGAGGATGGAATCCGGCTTCCCTGCACGCTTGAGTCGAATCCGGACGTCGTTCCGGGGGGAGATTTGTCCTACGATGTAGCCGTTCGTCGAGAACCGACGGAACACGGTTGTCATCTCGCCGGCAGGTAGGAGAACATCAGATGGCAGTGAGTCGAAGATCGCCCAAGACTCTCCGGATCGACGATCTGCGCCAGCACCTCGGCGACGAGGCCGTCGAGAAGCTGATCCGGGAGATCAGAGGCGGACCTGGACGCAGGAACGTGGCCGCGACGCGGGTCACACGGGAGCAGCTCGATCGGACGGTAGCGCTGGTCAACGGTCAGGCGGTGGGCGATGCCCGCCGGGCCTGGATCGGCACGGTGCCGGTGTTCCGGCTGTACTTCAGCGAAAGCCCGCAACGTCGCCGCTTCCTCAACGAGTGGGCGCAGAAGCTGCGCGACTCCCTGCCCGAGCACGGTCCACGGCGCCCGGGACGGCCACGCGGGAACGGCCTCGCCGAGGGCTGACCGGCCCGGGCGGCGGGACGTCGCCGGGCCTCGTCCCCCGACCCCCTTCCGGTCGCGCGTCCCGCGACCGGGTCACGGGTGCGACTTCAGCTGCTCCTTGAGTTTCAGGATCTCTCGGTCCAGCTTGTCCAGGGCCAAGTCGACGGCCTGCGACAGGTTCCGCCCGCTCTCGGTCGCGCGGACCGGCGGCAGGTGCGAAGCGACCCCTCGTACGGTGATCTCGACCACGTGCACCGGCTTCTCGCTGCGCCTGGCCTCCCGGTCGAGCTCCACCTCGGCCTCGACCAGGAGATCGAGGTGCCGGTCGAGGTGAGCCAGCTTCCGCTCGATCGACCGACGCAGGGGCTCGGGCACGGTTCGGTTGCGATCGCGAACGACGATCCTCATAGCTCCATCCTGACCCCAGGGAGGCGGCGAGGGGAGGGCTCTGGGTCACCCGGTGCCCGGGGCGATCACGGCGCCGATCGTGCCTCGAGCCATCTGCGTGGGTGCGAGATGCCGGGCGGGGGGGGGGCGCGCCTCGGACCCTCGGGCGTGGGCGTCGGGATCGGCAGGCTAAGCTGTAGGCACGCGCTGCTGTTGGCGCCGCTTCCCGGCCCGTTCGTCTAGTGGACTAGGACGCCGGCCTTTCAAGCCGGAAATCGCGGGTTCGAAGCCCGCACGGGCCACCACGATCCGTGCCGCCACCTTGTTCGTGCTCCGCCGCCGATGTGCAGCGCCGGACCTGCGGCTGACCTGCCCGGGGGGCCGGGCACCCACCTGAGCACGCGCAGCTGGCGGTCGAGGATGCCGAACCATCTCCGGGCTCGGTGGTCTGCGTTCGGTCATCGACGCGGGGTCTGTGAACGCATGCGGGCCCGGGCCGAGAGCCGGCCGTGGGGGCAGGGCGGTACGCTCCAGGGGCTGCGCCCGCCGGCTGACGGACCTCTGACTGCGGTAGCTTCGGGACGGCGGAGGGTCGCGGTCGTCTGGTGGTGGGCCTGCTCGTGGGCTTCGGCCGGCCGGGACCGCCGGTCGCAGCGGGCGTGCCGGCCGCGGCCCGAGAGGGCGATCTCGGGCGGACGGGCCCGCCCCAGGATGGAGGTAGACCATGGCGCAGACGATGGCCAGGCGGCGGCTGGGTGACTCCGGGATCCAGGTCTCGACGGCCGGGCTGGGCTGCAACAACTTCGGTGTGCGCCTGGACGCGGCGGCCGCGGCCAGGGTGGTGCACGCCGCTCTGGACCACGGGATCAACTTCTTCGACACCTCGGACAGCTACGGGATGGGGGAGAGCGAGCGCCACCTGGGGGCGGCGTTGAAGGGGCGACGAGAGCGGGCGGTGATCCTGACCAAGTTCGGCTCGTCCGCCTATCCCGACCATCCCGAGTGGCGGGGCGCCTCGCCGGAGCACGTGCGGCGGGCGATCGAGGGCAGCCTCCGCCGTCTGGGCACCGACTACGTCGACGTCTACGTGCAGCACTACCCGGACCCGGAGACGCCGATCGAGGCCACCCTGGAGGCTCTCAGCGCCCTGGTCGACGAGGGCAAGGTCAGGGCCATCGCCTGCTCCAACTTCGCCGGCTGGCAGCTGGCGGACGCCGACTGGACCTCCCGCACCCGGAGCCTGGCCCGGTTCGTCGCCGTCGAGAGCCACTACAACCTGCTCGAGCGCTCGGTCGAGCGGGAGGTGTTGCCCGCCTGCCGGCGCTTCGGCCTCTCCCTGATCCCCTACTTCCCGCTCGCCAGCGGGCTGCTGACCGGGAAGTACCGCCGGGACCAGGCCCCGCCCGAGGGGACCCGGCTGGCGCGCTTCCCTCGGCCCGAGCGCTGGCTCAACGATCGCAACTTCGCCGTCCTGGAGGCCCTGGAACGCTTCGCCGCCCAGCGCGGGGTGTCGACGACGGCGGTGGCCCTGGGCTGGCTGGCGGCCAAGCCTGAGGTCTGCTCGGTGATCGCCGGCGCCACCTCGCCCGAGCAGGTGGCGGCCAACGTGGAGGCGACCACCTGGTCGCCAAGCGAGGAGGACCTGGTCGAGCTGGATCACATCACCGGGGGCTGAGCCGCGCTCCGGGGCGGAGCCAACCGCGGGATCGCCGGGGTCATGCCGGGCCGTGACGCCGCGCCGAGCCTGATACCATCTCTAGCTCGCGGAGCGCTTCGAGCGGGTGTAGCACAATGGCAGTGCGGCAGCCTTCCAAGCTGTTGATACGGGTTCGATTCCCGTCACCCGCTCCAGCCGGGGCCGAGTGCCGGGATCGACCCCGGCGTCGCTTGGACCGGTGTGCCCTCGCCTCGACCGGGCCGAGCACGGGTCCCGGCGGGTTCGGGTGGCGATAGGGCCAGGACCGACGACCCCCGGCTGGGCTCTACCGAGCGGGGCACGGAGAAGCGGGCCATCGCGTAACGAGGCCAGGGGCGCGGCCCCGGTGCCGGTGCCACCGGCAGGCCCCTGACCGGCGCCGGCCACGCCTGGATCCGGCCTGCCGCCGGCGAGGGAGTCGGCCGGTTCCGGCTGTGGTTCCCGCCTCCGCCGTCCCCTTCACGGTCCCGGGCGGGGTACCCACCGGCGGTCTGCTCCGGGGGCTCGGCCGGAGTAGGGGAAGCGCCGTTGCCGCCATGGCGGCGACGGCCGTGTCCGAACTTGCTTCACCTCCCCGCTTCCCGGGGAGGGCCGTGCCATCGCGCCCGGGAGCGAAATCCGCCGATTGTGCCGTGGTCGGGAGCCGGGAACCGGCCCGGCCGCTGCAGCGGCCGAGCCGGTGGGCTGGCGGCCTCAGCGTTCCGGTGGAATCGGCTGTTTGGCCTGGAAGAGGTCGTCGGGGTCGTATCTGGCTTTGACGGCCTGAAGCCGCCGGGCCCGCTCCGGGCCGAAGAGGCGCACGGGGTGCACCCGCCGTTCGGCGAAGTTGAGGTAGGCGCCCCCCGTATCCCATGGCCGCAGCGCCTCTCGTACCGTGCCCACCTGGGCCTCCACGCCGGTCCGCACCTCGGTGTCCGTCACCAGGCCGAGGGCGAAGAGCGCGAACTCGGCCTCCAGCGAGGCCAGGACGCCGTGCTCGGGGGTGGCCCGGGCCAGCGCCCCGCCCAGGTGCCGGATCTCCACCGACAGCAGCGTGGTGCCGGATCTCGGGCCGGCGGCCTGGATCAGGGCCTCGATCGCGGCCGGCGGAAGCTCCGCCAGCATCTGGCCGTCGCCGGCGAAGGGCATGGGTGTGTCCGGGTCCATGTGGATGGCCTGGAGGCCCATCGGCGGCATGGTGGCGAAGGTGTCGATCTCCGGTCCCAGCTCGCGGAGCGGCCGGAGCAGCCGCGCGCCCGCAGCCGGGTCGGTCAGGCAGGCCGCCTCGACCACCACCAGGTCCCTCCCCCGGAGCGGCTCGGGGACCTCGGGCAAGGGCGGGAGCCGAAGCAGGCGGCCGACCGACGTGACCTCGTTCGGCAGCGTCCGTGTCCAGTCCCGCCAGGCGGTCAGGACCTCGGCCGCGCGTTCCATGTCCCAGAAGAGCACGCCTCCGTAGATCTCGTCGACCGGGTAGAGGGTGAACTCGATGGCGGTCACCACGCCGAAGTTGCCGCCACCCCCCCGCAGCGCCCAGAACAGGTCCGGCTCGTGGTCTCGGTCGGCACGCAGGATCTGGCCGTCGGCGGCGACCAGCTCGACCCCGGTCACGCTGTTGGCGGCGAGACCGTAGCGACGGCCGAGCCAGCCCAGCCCGCCCCCGAGCGTGTAACCGACCACGCCGATGTCGGCGGCCGAGCCGGCCAGCGGCACCAGGCCGTGCTCGGCCGCGGCCTGGACCACGTCCTGCCAGAGGGTGCCGGCGCGCACCCGTGCACGCCGGGCGCTGGGGTCGATGTGGACGCCCGCCATGCGCGAGGTCCGCACCAGGATCGTGTCCTCGAGCGGCCCCAGGCTGGCCGCGCCGTGCCCGGTGCCCTGGGCGGCCACGCGCAGTCCCTCACGCCGGGCGAGGCCCACCACCGCCGCGATGTCCTCGGCCACGACCGGAAACGCCACCGCCGCCGGTCGCTGGTCGACGGCCAGGTTCCACGCCCGCCGGCAGGCGTCCCAGCGGGCGTCGACGGCGGTGACCAGCTCTCCGGCCATGCTGCTCCTGAGCCCGGCCAGACGGGCCGCCCGGGCCGTGGTTGAAGTGGTGGCCATGGATGTCCTCCTTTGCGCCGTCCGGCGCGGCGGGCGTCGGTCCCGGGTGGTGAGGTTGGGTGGGCAGCCGGAGCCGGGCGAGGTGCAGCCGGGCCACGCCCGCCAGCTCCGGTGCCCGTCGGCGGCGGTGCCAGCACCAGACGACGACGCAGACGCTTCGCAGCCGCTGGAACAGCGCCAACAGCTGCCGCTCGACCGGGAACAGACCTCCGCCTGCGCCGGGCAGAGCGCTCAGGTCCCACTCCGGCGGGCCGAGGCAGGCGGCCTCGAGATCGATCATCAGACAGCCGGTGGGGCGCACGAGGAGATTGCCCCGGTGCGGGTCTCCGTGCAGGGGTCGGCAGGGAAGGCCGAGTTCGAGCAGGCGGTGGATGAGGCTGGCGTGCTCCCGGGCCAGGGCGATGCGATCGGCGTCGGCCAGGCCGGGAAGCGCTCCCGGGACGGCCAGCAGAGCCGCCGTCCGGCCCACCAGGCCGTCCAGGAAGGAGGGGAGGGGGCCGAGGTAGGTTTCCAGCGCCTCATGGACCTGCCGCAGCGCCCACCCGGCGGCCCTGGCCTCGACCGGGGCCAGGGGATCGTGCTCCTCGTGGCGCCACAGGGTGATGCCGCATTCCCCCACCTCGTGCACCGAGACCGGCGCCTCCGGGCTGGGCGGCACCACCGGAGCGCCGGCGGCGGCCAGGTGGCGTGCCACCGCCAGCTCCATGGCCAGCCTGGCCCGGCCCGATTCGGTGGTGGCGACCTTGGCCACCACCGCGGAGGGAGCCAGGTGCACCACCGTGTGGTGGTGGTCGTGCAGGAGGCGAGGCCGCTGAGACGGGATGCCGTACCGGCTGGCCACGACCTGTGCCGCCCGGATGGCCGCCGCTGTGCGCTCGGCCCGGGTCGGCGCCGGCACCTCCGGCTGACCGCCGGCTGTCGACGACGTCGGGGGGGTTGCGATCTGCCTGGAGTCCATTGCTCTGCTCTCCAGGCACTCTGCGACGGGGGCGCGACCCCCACATCGGTGACAACCCCTATCCCCACCCCCAGAAGCGGGGACGTTCTCGAATGGGGATGGGGGGACCGGGACCCTCAGCCCGCGACCGGGACCCTCAGCCTGCGACCGGGACCCTCAGCCTGCGACCGGGGTTCGACCCGCGTAGTAGGCCGCGGCCTCGGCCCGGTTGCGCAGGCCGAGCTTGCCCAGGATGCTTCCGACGTGGTGCTCGACCGTCTTGCGGGTGATGAACAACCGCGTGGCGATCTCCGAGTTGGAGAGGCCCTCGGCGAGCAGCGCCA
>Ga0209810_1004563_pt1 | contig 13235 bp, 11 predicted proteins | sample Coa_R1_7_FD_187159 | JGI IMG/M metagenome (GOLD analysis project Ga0209810, IMG submission 187159) | Surface soil microbial communities from Centralia Pennsylvania, which are recovering from an underground coalmine fire - Coalmine... | ecosystem: Environmental > Terrestrial > Soil > Unclassified...
CCTTCGGTGGCTGCCGGGCCGCCCTTGGCAGAAGGGGCTCGTGGATGACGAGATCGCCGAGGCCCACCGGCTGGCCGACTTCCTCCACGTTCTGCAGGCCCTCCCGACCGAGGGCGCTCCGCCAGCTTGGTTCGCCGCTCCTGGCAAGGCACTTCGGACATCGGCCCCGGCGGTGGAGGCGGCGCTCCTGGCGTCCTATGGGCTGGCGCCGGTCGACGCCATCCGGGCCGCCTGGCTGAAGGCGCTAGAGCTTCACGACTGGGAAGGGGCCGGAGTATGGCTGCATGGAGACCTTCTTCCGGGGAACTTCCTGGTCCACGGCGGGCGGATCGCCGCTGTAATCGACTGGGGTACGCCGGGACTCGGTGATCCGGCCCGCGACCTCATGCCCGCCTGGACACTGCTGGCTCCGGCTGGCCGCGCGGCCTTCCGATCCTGCTTCTCCTACGACTCCGACGTCTGGAGGCGGGCCCGAGCCATGGTCTTCACCCGGATAAGCAACGTGCCGTACTACTGGGAGACCAATCGTGGTTTCGCCGATGAAGCGCTGGAGAACATCGGCGCTGCCCTCGACGACGACCCTGATACGTGGGAGGAGTGAGATAAGAGCCAGCGAACCTTAGGTCGGGCACCCGACTCGCGATGGACCGTGCCGGGCTGCGTCGATGACCACGCCACCCGCCGCCCGGCGAAGTTCGTTGAGCCGCTCGGGTCGACTAGACCTCCGGAGACTGGGTCGGGTGACCACCTAGTCGAGAAGCTGAGCGAGCGCCGATTCGTCTATCGCCAGCAAACCTGGGCGGGGCAACCGTCGAAGCAACTCACGCCAGTTGTCGCTCACGGCGAATGCATGACCCAGGGCGCGCCGGGCCTCGGCCAGCTTCCCCTGATTGGCCAGCTCGATGCCCATCCAGAACCATCCTTCGGGGTTGCCCCGACCCAGGGAGGCGGCCCGGGCGGGACCGTCGGGCTGGGAGGGGTTCCTCGAGGCATGCAGTTCCACAAGACGTCGCAGTTCCATCAAGGGGTCGGTGTGATCGTCGACCCGAAGATCGATGAGCCAACCGCCGTTGAAAGCAGGAAGGACGCCGGCCATCACCTTCAGTGCGGCGGACTGGCGCCCCCGAATGTCGCCACCAAGCTCCTCGGCAGCATCCAGGGCGGCCAACAGTCGTACTGCCAGGGTGCCATCGGCCGACACGAAGGCGGCGGCCATGGTCTCCGGCACGCCCGGGTTCAGCATCATGTTCGCCTGCGTGCTGTATCCGTCGCCTGTGACCAGCCCGGTCTCGATTATGCAGCTGGCACCCTGGTGGGAGGCGGAGGTGCCGTCCGAGCCGATCACGGCAACCTGACGGGTGCTGGCCATGGGATCTGCGCCCACCAAGTCGGCCAGAGAAGGTCCTGCCGGTTGGCCTGAGCGAAGGGCCGCAAGCATCCTCGGCCCATAGCTGATCTCGAGGAAAGCCTGGGTCGCCACCACCCCTACACCTGGCTCCGCCCAAGGGACGGCCGCTCCCACTCCTAACACGTGGGACGCGACAGCCACGCCGATCTGGCCACTGTCCGCATCGCGGGCGACGATGGAGTAAGTCACGGCCTGCTCCCCATAGGAGCAGCGACGTTACGACTCTCACCTGGGGCAAACCGGGAATTTTGCGGTCGCATGTCCAAAACGCCAGCTCTCAGGGCGGGGGTTCCGATCCCCAACACGCTCCCATTCACGAGACTGACCAGCCTCTTGCCGTGGGGCACCCGCCGAGAAGGCGCCACCACCGAAGGGGTACCGAGATCCACAAGCTTCAGGACGAGCGCGGGGACTGGACCCGCCGTGCCGCGAAAGGGCGGCCGTCGCCCGCCTACGACGGGGCTTAGTTCGCCGTCCGGAGTCCGCTATCACTCGGACGGACTCACTTGCGATCGGTAGTTGATCCTCACGGTCCGCGCGCGACAACTTTAGGGTATCGGGCTATGGGATCCAGGCAACGGGCTCAGGTCGGCTTCGGGACCCCCGCGACGGCCCTCACCCGAAGATCGTTCCTGGCGCTGTCGGCGGCCTCGTTGGCGGCATGCGCATCGCCCCCGAGGCGGAGCGGCGGGCCGGTGACGGGCGAGGCCGCCATGGACGTCCTGTCGGCCACGCCCTGCGTGCCGTTGCGGTTCTCCGGCCCCCGTGGTTCGGCGACGGCTCTCACCTGGGTCGACACCGGAGGCGGCGCCGGCTTCCTCTCCGCCGACCTGGCCCGCCGGCTGGGCGTCGCCCGGACCGGCACCCTGTCAGGTCAGGATCCAGGTCAGAGCCCTGAGTCCTACGCCCGGTTCTCCGAGCCGGAAGTGACCGTGGCCGGGTTCGCCCTTGACCCGTCTCCCGTGTCCTGGCTCGAGGCGCCGCCCGGCTACTTCGCCCGAACCGGCGCCGAGGCCTTCCTTCCGGCCCGGGTCTTGGCCAACTACGACGTCCTCTTCGATTATCCGGCCAGGCGCTTCTCGATCGGGCAGCCAGGCTCGCTATCGCCGATCGGAGCCAGGGTTCCTGCTCCGGTCTCTGATCACGGCTTCTGTCGCCTGGAGGTGGTCATCGACGGCGTCGGCTACGGGATGCTCTTGGACACGGGCGCCTCCCACACGATGGTCTCGGCGGCGCTGTTCGATCACCTACACCGGCGCCACCCGGCCTGGCCTGTGGTTCCCCTGGCTCTGGGGACGGCCAACATGGCCAACGCCGGCGCCGACCGCGGCCAACGGATGATGCGCATTCCCTCGATCCGGATAGGCCCGGTCCGGGTCGAGGGGGTCTCGGTTGTAACCCGCGCCGCGGGGGCTTTCGAGGGCTACATGTCGCAGCTGACGAGCGCACCGATCATCGGAGCCCTGGCCGGCAACGTCCTACAGGTCCTGCGGGTGGCCATCGAGTACCGCCGGGGCGAGGTGTGGATATCCCCCGACAGCGCTTCTCTTCCCGTCATCTACCGCGCACCACTCAACGTCGAGCCCGACGGCGACGGCTTCGTGGTCCTCGAGAGCCAGGTGGCATCGCCAAGACCTGGCGACCGCCTGGCCAGCATCGCAAACATGTCAGTGGCCGGAGCCAGCTTCGCTCAGGTCCTCGACCGGTTGAGCTCGACTGGTCCCGGACAGCTCGACATTGGCTTCACTCGGGGCGCTCAGCTCCAGGTAGCGTCGGTCCGGTTGCTGGCCACATGACAACCGCGAATCGACGCGGCGAGCGAGCAACGGTGCCTCTCCGACGAGGCGCGGAGATGCTAGGAGCACGCCGATCCGCCCAGGTGCTCGATTCCCTTGAGGTGCTGAGCGAGTACTCACCTAGCAGCTTCCACGCCCGGCTCGCGGTAATGGCGCTAGCGGGACGTCATCCCGCAGTGGAGCCTGGCTCGGATCAACTGTTGGGGATCACGCTCAACAGCTGATCGTCGCCGGTGCCGTCGGCGACGTAGGTCCAAACGGAACCCACGGGCGCCTGGCGGGACAGTACGGCAACTGCTGGCTTCCCCATCCTGGGAAAGGGCAGGGCGGCGAGCCGACGGAGAGCCTCGGAGCGGGGAACCCACGCCGCTTCCTCGACCAGTGCGTCGGGGTCCTGTCCCCCAGGAAGGGCGGCGTACTCGCAGTGGACGCTGAACACGAAAGTCACGGACTGACCGAAGGCAACGATCCATAGAAGCCGACCCGGGCGCTCGACTTGCAGTCCCGTCTCTTCGAGGAGCTCGCGCTTGAGCGCTTGCTCCAGGGTCTCGCCCGTCTCTACGACGCCCCCTGGGATGACCCAGAACCCGCCCTCAGGGTCGCCCGGGCCCTGCTGCCTGACCATCAAGAGCGAGTCGTCCCGCTCGACCACGCCGCCCACCACACAGAGGCGGCGACGGTCCGATCGTGATTCGGCGGTCACCGTCCAAACCTGACCCAGAGTCACGACAGATCGCAAATCTGCGCCCCAGACGCCCATGAAGGTCGGGGGCCGACGCGGTGCCAACCCGAGGGTGCCCGTTCAGCTCCAGCGTTCTCGTGCCGGAGGACCTGGTCGATTTTCACGGCGATCGTCGGGGTCGGCCGACCATCACGATGGTCTCGGTGACGAGGCTTAGTCCGCTCGGCCATGCCATGACCCTGAACGCGTCGCGGAGGGCCGGCAAGAGGGGCTCCACCGGTAGACGCATCCGGGCACGCGTCCCCTTGCGTGCGGGTGCCCTAGTCGTTCACGGATAGCTCGGTGGAGGTGGGAGAGGCAGCATCCGGCGATAGGCCCGGGCCATCATGTCTGGGCCCACCCATCGATCCGAAGCCGGATCTCTCAGGAAGCCGAGCCTTCCATAGAGCCGGTGAGCCGGCCGAAGATCGTCGTCACAGTGGAGGGCCATCTCCTCCAGGCCCAACCGCTGCGCGAGACCGGCGCCGGCTCTCATCAGGGCCTCGCCGGTCCCCCGCCCCTGGCGCGAGGGCACCACAGCCAGCATCCTCACTTCGGCGGTGCATGGACCGAGTCCGCTGGCCAGGCGCGACGTCGGTGGGACGATGGTCACCGTCCCCACGACCAGGGCTCCAGACTCGGCCACCAGTACAATGGAGTCCCTCATCCTGCTGGCGGTATCACCGACTTCCACGCGGTAGTCCTCCCAGCCGCTCGGGCCCCAGGCGGCTTCGTACGCCTCCAGAAGGACGCGGGCGACCTCGCGGCCGTCGGCAGGCAGGGCCGGCCGGATTGCCGTCTCGGGGACCGCTCCCCAAGGCGACTCTTGATTCGCCGTCGGAGAAGTATCGGGCGTGGTCAAGGTGTCGCCACGTTCACGACCACCGCACTGAATACGCGCCATCCCCCATCCGATCCCGAGGGCCATGCCCCGCAGGCGTCAGCCCGGCCCGCCGGCTTCAAGATGTTCGACCGCAGAACTCGAGCACCTTGGCCGCCAGCGCATCGGTCAGCTCGGCGCTGATCCAGTGCCCGCTTTCGAACCAGGCGGCTTCCAGGTCGACGCTGCGAGCCAGGCCATCGACCTCGGCCTGGCGGGCCGGTAGGTTGTCAACGGCCAAGTCGCGGTCCACGCTGATGGCCAAGTAAAAGTCCTCACCCCCGGTGGAGTAGTCAGGTCTTCCTGGGGCGGGGACCACCTCCCTTCTGTCGGGCCTGGCGCATCCGGTAGCTCTCCCCGTCGGTGACGATCACGTGGGCGTGGTGGAGGAGGCGGTCCAGCAGGGAGGCTGCCGTGGTGTGCTCGGGCAGGAAGCGTCCCCACTGGTCGAATGGCCAGTGGCTGGCCACCCCGAGGGAGCGCCTTTCGTAGGCGGCGGCGACGAAGCGGAACAGCAGCTGGGCGCCGGTGTCGTCTAAGGGGGCGAAGCCGAGCTCGTCGACGATGACCAACTCGGCCCGAAGGATGGACTCGATGACCTTGCCCACCGAGTTGTCGGCCAGGCCCCGATAGAGGGCCTCGACCAGCTCGGCGGCGGAGAAGTAGCGCACCCGGTGCCCGGCGTCGACCGCCGCGTGTCCCAAGGCCACCAGCATGTGGGACTTGCCCGTTCCCGCCGGGCCCACCAGCACCGGGCACTCGGCGGCCCGGATCCACTCCAGGGAGGCCAGGTAGTCGAAGGTGGCGGACGGGATGGACGAGACGGAGACGTCGAAGTCCTCCAGGGTCTTTCTCACCGGGAAGTTGGCCGCCTTGAGCCGGGCCCGGGCGTTGGAGGCGTCCCGGGCGGCGATCTCGGCCTCCACCAGAGTCCGCAGCAGCTCCTCGGGGACCCAGCGCTGGGTCTTGGCCGTCACCAACAGCTCTGGAGCCAGCGCCCGCATGGTGGCCAGCTTGAGCCGGCGCAGGCCGGCGGCCAGGTCGGGGGCCAACGCAGGGGCGGGGGCGGTCACGACCCCTGCCTGATGGCGTAGTCCGACAGGGGCCGGGTGGGCACCAGCGGCAGGGGGATGAGTAGAGCCTGGCCCGGTGCGGTGGGCGTGGGGGTCCCGGTGCCGGCGGCCAGGATTGAGCGGACATCGGCGGCCCGCCACCGCCCGAAGGCCACTGCCCGCTCCAGGGCGGTTATGAGCACCTGGGGTCCATGAGCCGCCTCCAGGCCGGCCAGCTCCTCGAGCTCGGCGCCGATCTTGGTCATCCCGGCGGCCGCCGCCCCCTTCAAGAACGCCTCGGCGGCGGGCCCCAGGCCGAGGAAGGCCCGCTGGGCCTCGGTCCTTGGCCGCGGCGCCCGCCGGGGCCGGTCCGGACGGGGCCCGCCGTAGTGGTCATCGACGATGGAGGCCTCCCCGGGGCCGACCACGGCGTGGTCGGCCACGATCTGGTCGCCATCGAGGATCTTGATCCGCCCGTCGCCGGCCACCACGGCCAGACGGGCGCCTTTGAGGGCCTTGGGCACCGAGTAGCGGGCCCCCCCGATGCGGATGGTGGCCAGGCGGTCCACCCGGCGCAGCTCGGCCCGGCCGATGGTGGGCCGCAGCGAGGGCAGCTCGCCCAACAGGCGCAGCTCGGTGAGGAGACGCTCGGCCGGCACGGCAGCGATCTCGGAATGGACAGCGGCGTTGACCTCGGCGCACCAGGCCCGGGCCCATTCATTGGCCCCGGCAAGGTCGGCGACATCAAGGCCGGCCGGCACAACCAGGTCGGACTTGGCGTAGCCGACGAGGTTTTCGACAATCCCCTTCGACTCGGGGTCCCCGCCCTCACAGAAGTCGGGCCGGAACCGGTAGTGGGTGGCGAAGCGGACGTAGTCGGGTGCCGGAACCACGACATTGGCCACCACGCCGGCCTTGAGACAGCCCATCCGGTCGGCCAGCACCACCTTGGGCACCCCGCCCAGCGCCTCGAAGCACTCGGCCAGCAGCCTCAGGGTCGTCTCGGCCCGCTGGTCGGCGGCGAAGCGCACGAAGCGGACCCGGGACCACCCCAGCACGGCGCAGAAGATCTGCAGCGGCCCCTCCGAGCCCCAGTCGATGACCAGGGTCTCGCCCGGAGACCACACCGCCGGGCGGCGCCCCCGGTGGTGATCTCGGCGCCAGTCGGACTTAGCCTTGGCCACCAGCCGACGGAAGTTGCGGGCCGAGCCCGAATATCCGGCCGCCCTGGCCTCGGCCAGGAGGCGCTTGGCCGAGATCCGGGCCCTGGTCCGCTCCACCCGCTGGGCCACCAGGTCCCGGACCACGTCGTAGTTCCGGGCCCTCTCGGCCCGCTTGGATGGCTGGGCCCCCACCGGGCGCTCCAGCGCCCGCTTGACCGTCTTCGGGTCGCACCCGCACATGGCGGCCGCTCCTCGAAGGGTGCCGACCTCGTTGAAGGCGGCGATGATCTCCATACGTTCCCTCTCGTTCTTCAATGGAGTGGTCCTCCGGGTGCTCGGTGTGGCTTGGACACCTGCACCGTGGTCACCCGGAGGACCCTCCCGGTGGATGATCAGAGAGGGGTGAGGACTTTTACCTGGCCATACGCGAGGACAGCGACTTGGCCACACGTGAGGACTTTTTCATGGCCATGGACAGGTCCGGGGGGTGCCCTTGATCCGAGCGCCGCGCACCCTTCCCCGGGTGCTGGAGCCGGCCGACGTCGACGCGTTCACGAGCGCTCTGCGCACCCGACGGGATCGGGCCATGGTCGAAGCGATGGTGCTGGGCGGCCTGCGCCGCTGCGAGGTCCTGGGGCTGCGCGTGGCCGACCTGCGCCCCGGCGAGAAGCGGGTGTTCGTGGCCGAGGGCAAAGGGGCGCGCCAGCGGATAGTGCCGGTGTCGGCGCGGTTCTTCGCCACCGTCGGCGAGTACCTCGATACCGAGCGGCCCCGGACTTCGACCACAGACAAGGTGTTCGTGGTGCTCAAGGGCCCCCGCCGCGGAGAGCCCCTGTCCGCCGCCGGGTTGGACGAGATCGTGGAAGGGGCTCGGCGGCGAGCTGGGATCGAGAGCCTCACCTGCCACCAGCTCCGCCACACCTGCTTCACCCGGTTGCGGGAGGCGGGCATGGCGCTCGAGGCGATCCAGGCTCAGGCCGGCCACGCCTCGATCGAGTCGACCCGCATCTACCTGCACCTCGCCAACGACTGGCTGGCCGGTGAGTACCTGAGAGCAGCCGAGGCCATCGAGGCCCAGGCGGTGTCGCTATGAGCGGCGCCCCGCTGACGGTGTCCGAGGAGGACGAGGATCTCATCGCCGTCTTCGCCGCTGAGCTGGAGGCCGCCGGGCTGCGAGCCTGGGCGTCGACCCTGGGCGGCGCCCGAGCCTTCTGCGCCCGCTATGGAGGGCCCGCCGGCTTCGCCGCCCTTGCGGTCGACGAGCAGCTGCAGATGGCCCCGCACCTGCGCCAGTTCGCCTGCTGGCTGATGGTCACCGGACGCATGAGGGTCTCCGCCGAGTACCTGGCCCAGGCCGACCAGCGCCTTGGGACCGTCGCCCGGAGCCACTACTCCGAGTTGCACCGGCACTTCAGCGCCACCGCCGCCATGTTGGGATCCAACCAGGCCTTCGTGGCCCACCAATGGAACCTGCTGGCCCAGCTGAGCGCCCTGGAGGGCGTCACCCCGGACCAGCTCACCGCCGCCCAGATCGAGGACGGGGGTGCCGCCCTGGTCGATGCCTTTAGCCGTCCCGGCCGGCCCAAGGCTGGGCACCGCACCCGCAGCTCGTTGGTGCGCCTGAAGGCGACCGCCTTCCACGCCGGGCTCGTCGACGTCCCACCCCGGCTGCACAAGCCCAACACGGGCGCCAAGAGGGCCGCTGAATGGGCCAGGGTCGCACCCACCCTGGCCGCCACCGCCCAGCGCTATGTGGAGCAGATCTCCCTCAGCCTGCGGCCGTCCACGGTCACCGACGCCGACCGGGCCCTGCGGGAGCTGGGCTGCTACCTCGCCCAAGAGGCCCCCGAGGTGACCGCCGTGGCCGACATCGACCGTCATCACATCGAGGCCTACAAGACCTGGCTGGCCGGCCGCCCCCGACTCGGTGGAGGGACCCTGCATCGCCATACCATCCGCACGAAGCTGCTCACACTGCGGTCGTTCTTCGAACGCATCACCGAGTGGGGCTATGAGGACACGCCGAGCCGCTCGCTGATCTTCGACGGGGACCTGCCGATCCCGGACCAGCCCCTGCCCCGCTTCCTCGACGACGCCACCGCCGCCAAGCTGCTGAGGGCGGCGCGAGCCGACGACGACCCCTTTGTTCGTCTCGTGATCGAGGTGCTGGCCCGCACCGGGCTGCGCAAGGGCGAGCTGATGGCCCTCACGGTGGACGCCGTCGTGCATATCGGATCGGCGTACTGGCTGCGGGTCCCGGTCGGCAAGCTGCACAACGACCGCTACATCCCTCTGCACCCCCAGCTCAAGGAGCTCCTGGACGTCTGGCTCGCCGATCGCCCCGCCGGGCTGCGATCGGAGCTGATCTTCACGGACTGGGGACGTCCCATTCCCCATGCCCGCGTCGACCGGGCTCTCGCCAAGGTGGCGGTGGCCGCTGGCATACAACACGTGACCGCCCACCAGCTCCGCCACACGCTGGCAACCCAGGCCATCAACCGCGGCATGTCCCTGGAAGCGATCGCAGCCCTTCTCGGACATCGGACGATGGCCATGACCATGGTGTATGCGCGGATCGCGGATCGCACGGTCGCCGATGAGTACTTCTCGGTCTCCGAGAAGGTTGAAGCTCTATACGGCCAGCCGCGAGAGCTACCGGCCGACGCCGAGGGCGCTGAGATGGTCAAGCTCCGACGGGAGCTCCACCAGCGCATGTTGGGCAACGGCTACTGCGCCAGGCCTGTCGAGATGGACTGCCACTTCGAGTCCATCTGCGAGAGCTGCACGTTCTTCGTCACCACCATCGAGTTCCGACCCACCCTTGAGCGCCAACGTGATGACGCCATGGGAAAAGGCCAAATTGGTCGGCAGAAGATCTTCGATGGACTGCTGTCGCGACTGGAAGAGAAAGCCTCTTAGCCGGTCAATGGCTCAAGGCTCCAACCGCCTGAATTAGAGGAAATACCGGATCAGTGATTGACACGATCACCCACATAATTGTATTTCACCTCGTCGATCCCGATCCGGACCAGCCCGTCTAGCCGGTCCACCATGGCGTCGATGTCGGCCCCGACCCGCGCCACGATTGCCCCCACCGTGCGCCAGGCGATGCGCAGCAGGGCCACCACCGCCGACTTGGACACGTGCACCGCCAGCCAGGCGGCCTGGTCGTCGAAGTCACGGGTGTGGCCGGTGCCGTGGCGGGCCCAGGGCACCGCAGCCACCGTCACCCCATGGGCCCGGCAGTTCACCCTGGGCGCTTCGGACTCCAGGAACACCCGGCAGGTGCCCAGGTCCAGAGCTCGCCAGCGTCGCCGGCCCTCGCCCCGGTCATATCCAGGGCATCGCCGACCACAGCGTCCGCAGCGGTTGCGGGCCTTGGCCGTGGGCCGGACCGAGATCACCACCGCCTCGGCACCCTCGTCGTAGTCGACCCCTTCGACCACGGCATGGTCGAGCCCAAAGGCTCTGCGCAATACGCTCTGTTTCCGCACCCCGTTCTGCTCCTCGTCCTCGAAGCCGTCAGACAGCTCGAAAACGTAGGAACCAGGCGGGGTGCGGCCGCGGATGGCCTACTCAGGCGCCCACGGACATGTCAGGAGAGCCGACTTTTCGCGGACTTGGGGGGCCGCGCACCCCCGCTGACCAGGGTGGATGACCCCATATCAGCTCTTGAAGAGGAACTCGGCCTCCTCCTCGTCAATGAGGATGCGCAGCTCGTCGGCCAACTCGGGGTTGCCGGCCAGTGTGGGGTCGCGGTCGATCAGATCCACCGCCACCTCGCGGGCCGTCCCGACCAGCTCCTTGTCCCGCCTGAGCGAGGCCAGCTTGAGGTCGCTGCGGCCCTTCTGCCTGGTTCCGAGGATCGTCCCCTCCCCCCGCAACTCCAGGTCGACCTCGGCCAGGTAGAAGCCGTCGGTGCTCTGCTCCATCGCCTCGAGGCGGGCGTCTCCTTCCGGGGTGCTCTCCTTGGCCAGCAGGAAGCAGTAGGAGACCTCGGCCCCCCGGCCCACCCGACCCCGTAGCTGGTGCAGCTGAGCGATACCGAACCGGTCGGCGTCCTCGATGACCATGACCGTGGCGTTGGGGACGTCGACGCCGACCTCGATGACCGTCGTCGCCACCAGCACGTCCAGGTCGCCGCCGCGGAACGCGGCCATCACCGCTTCCTTCTCCCGCGACGGCAGCTGGCCATGGAGGAGGCCAATCCGCATACCGGTGAGGACCTCGGCCGACAACCGGGCCGCCTCCTCGCTGGCCGAGCGGGCCTGGATGCGTTCGGAGTCCTCCACCAGGGGACACACCACGTAGGCCTGGTGCCCCGCCTCCACCTCGTCCCGCACCCGGCGCCAGGCCGCCTCCTCCTCCAGGGGGCCACGGGCCAGCACCGTGCGCACCGGGGTGCGCCCCGGAGGCAGCTCGTCGAGCACGGTCACGTCGAGGTCGCCGTAGACCGTCATGGCCGCGGTGCGGGGTATCGGGGTGGCGGTCATGACGAGGACATCGGGATCCTCCCCCTTGCCCCGCAGAGTGGCCCGCTGCTCGACACCGAAGCGGTGCTGCTCGTCGATCACGACGACGCCCAGGGAGCGGAACTCGACCTGTTCGACCAGGAGGGCGTGGGTGCCGACCACGACGTCGACGTCGCCCCGGGCCAGGCCGTCGAGCAGCTTGGCCCGGCTCGATGCAGGCGTGCGGTTGGTCAGCAGCTCGACTCGCAGGGGTCGCTCCCCCGTCAGGGTGGCCGGGTCCGGTACCGACAGGGGCCCGAGCATGGCCCGCAGCCCCAGGTGGTGCTGGTCGGCGAGCACCTCGGTTGGCGCCATGAGGGCGCCCTGGTGGCCCCCCTGGACCGCCACCAGCAGGGCGGCCAGGGCGACCAGGGTCTTGCCCGCCCCGACGTCGCCCTGGAGTAGTCGGTGCATGGGATGGGGACCGGCCAGGTCGAATTTGATCTCGGCGATGGCCCGCTCCTGGGCGGCGGTGAGCGGGAACGGAAGCCGCTCGATGAACCGCTCGAGCAGCTCCATGCCCGGCGGAGGCTCGGTCTGGTGGCGGATCCCCTTCGACTCGCGCTCGATGGCCCGCTTGCGCATCACCAGGCTCACCTGGAGCCGCAGCAGCTCGTCGAAGGCCAGCCGGCGGCGGGCGGCGTCCTTGGCCGCCATCGACTCCGGCAGGTGCACCTGGGTCATGGCCCAGGTGCGATCGACCAGGTCGAGGCGGTCCCGCCAGGCCTCCGGCAGCGGGTCCACCAGCGGCCCCGCCCGGCGGAGGGCCTCCTCGACCCAGCCGGCCAGCTCCCAGCTCATGAGCCCGGCCTTCTCCGACTGCGGGTAGATCGGCACGATGCGGCCGGTGCGGTCCCCCAGCAGGTCGACCACCGGGTTGGTCATCTGCCGCCGCCCGCGGTAGTTCTCCAGCTTCCCGAAGATGGCCACGTTGGTGCCGACCGCCAGCTGCTTGGCCCGGTAGGGCTGGTTGAAGAACACCACGTGCAGGTAGCTGCTGCCGTCGAACACGTCCACCTCGACGATGGAACGGCGCTGGCGGGTCTGCCGGCCCGCCGAGCGCTTCACCGTCCCGAGCACCGTCGCCTGCTCACCGATCTTGAGCTCGCGGATCGAGACCTGCCTGGTGCGGTCGATGTAGGTGCGGGGATAGTGGGTGAGCAGGTCGAGCACCGTGGTGATCTCCATCTGCTCGAGGCCCTCGGCCTTCCTCGTCCCGACCCCGGACAGGACAGTCACCGGGGTCTGATCCAGCTGGCGGAGGCGCCGGGACACGTCTCTGTCGAGGGGAGCCCGCTACTCGATGCTGAACAGGTACGGGTACAGGGGCTGGCCGCCGTGGTGGACCTCGGCGGTCACCGAGGGCCGGTTGGCCGCCAGCCACTCGGTGACGGCGCGGGTGTCGGCGACGGTGGCTCCCTCCCCCTCGATGACCGTGACTATCTCGTGCTCCTCGCCCACCAGGCACTCCAGCAGGCCGGTGGCCGCCTCGGCGAGGCTGGGCGCGACCACCCTGATCCCGTCGCGGGCGAGCCCGATCCAGTCCCCCCGACGGATGGGCCCGGCCGGACTGGGTGCCTCCCGCACCGCCCGGGTCACCTCGCCGGCGACCACCGTGCCGGCGGCGGCGGCCATGGCCCTGCCGTTCTGCTCGGCCGTGGCCTCGGGGTCGTAGGCGAGCAGGGCAGCGAATCCCTCGGCGAT
>Ga0209810_1004565_pt1 | contig 13231 bp, 10 predicted proteins | sample Coa_R1_7_FD_187159 | JGI IMG/M metagenome (GOLD analysis project Ga0209810, IMG submission 187159) | Surface soil microbial communities from Centralia Pennsylvania, which are recovering from an underground coalmine fire - Coalmine... | ecosystem: Environmental > Terrestrial > Soil > Unclassified...
CGCGGCCGGTGCGCATCGCTTCGTCCAAAGCAATCGGGATCGACGCAGCCGAGGTGTTGCCGTAGCGATCCAGGTTCACCACCAGTTTGTCCGCCGGGAAATTCAGGTCGGCGAAAGCGGCGTCGATGATGCGCTGATTGACTTGGTGCGGAATTATCAGATCGATGTCGGCCGGCGAGAGATTGCACTCGTCCAAGCTCTCGTTGATCAGGTCGATGATGGTCCGCACGGCGAACTTGAACACCTCGCGGCCATTCATGCGAAGGAAATCAAATTCATCGCTTGCCCGCGGCTCCGCCGGAGAAGAGACGGGCTTTCGCAGCCGCGCGCCATTGAGGCGGATTAGATTGGAGCGTCGGCCGTCGGAGTACAAACGGAACCAGTGCTCGCCGCGCCCGCTTCCGTCGGCTGCACCCACGACCACGGCGCCGGCCCCATCGCCGAACAATACACACGTTGTCCGATCGCTGAAATCGACAATGCGGCTAAGCGTTTCGGTGCCGACCACAAGAATGTGGCGGCAGGAGCCAGTACGGATGAACTGAGCCGCGATGGACAGACCGTACAAAAAGCCGGTACAGGCGGCGTTGAGGTCAAAAGCGGGGATGGGACGACACTCCAGACCGGCCTGGAGCAAACAGGCATTGGCCGGCACCATCATGTCGGGCGTGACGGTGGCGCAGATAATCATGTCCAGATCAGCAGGGTCCAGCTGTGCGGATTCCAGGGCGCGGCGAGCGGCGGCCAGGGCAAGACTGGCCGAGGTCTCATTCGCTGCGGCGATGCGGCGTTCGCTGATGCCGGTGCGCGAGCGAATCCATTCGTCCGACGTGTCCAGGCTGGCTGGAAAGTCGCCATTGCGCAAAGCTCGGGCGGGCAAGCTGCTGCCGGTGCCCAGCAGCATGACGCCGAAAGAGGTACTCATGGATCACCTGGAGAATCGGTCCCTCACCACGCGCCGGACGCTGGACACCCCGGCGATACTACCAACAGTATACTAAGGATTGACTGAGAAACAGGAACGGTTCTTGACAAAAAATCCGCAAACGACGCAGTTTTCGCGCCGCCGATGCCGTTTGCAGAAGAGCGGTAAAAGGTATCGAAAAACCAGCCACGGTTTCGGAGCTGGCGAGCGGGGCGTTGACACGCCCCGGTAGAAGCAACCGGGGGGTTAACACCCCCGCTCGCCGGGTTCCTTAAACCTTCTCCGGCACCTCGAACCCCTTACGATATTCGCGTGTCAGCATAGCGTTGGCGTCCTTGTCGCCGAGGAAGATTTCCTTCGCCGGCTCCACGTTCAGCTTGCGGCCGATGCGGCATTTCACCGAGTCGAGGTTGATCTTGTTATCCTTGAGGTGCTGTTCCATGCGCTCGAAGGTCTCGCCGGCGTCTTTGTCCTTGGCGAACGCTTGCGGCGTTTGGCCGAACGGCTGCTCGTCGCCGAGGCGATAGCTGATGTTGCCCAGGTGACACAGGGCGCTGGACAGATGGCCTTCGAGAATGTCGGCGTTGAGATCCTCGACCTTGCGGCTGCGCACGGCTTTGATGAAATTGGCGAAGTGGTCCTCACCGCCGCTGAATTTCCGGATGACTTCGCCATCATTGCTGTAGGCGACGGCATTGCTGTAGCTGGGGCAGACCATGAAACCTTCGCTGCCATAAAAGACATTGCCGACAAAATTGGTCGGCTTGATGCTGTCCTTGGGACTTTCCTTGCCTGGGAAGGGTGATGTCGAGGGCCAGCCGCGCACCTCAAAGATCAGCTCGCAATCGCCGTAGTCGAAGACGCAAATCTGCGTATTGGCTGTCTGGCCGTCATCCGGCTCAGGCAGGAAGCGGCCGCCGACGCTGACAACGCTCTGGGCCAGCTCGTTCTTGTTCAGCCCCCAGCGGGCCTTGTCCATCTCGTGTATGCCCTGATTGCCCAGATCGCCGTTGCCGGTATTCCAGACCCAATGCCAATCGTAGTGCAGCTTCTTGCGCATCAACGGCTCCATAGGAGCGGGGCCGCACCAGAGATCATAATTGACCGACTTGGGAATGGGCTGGGGACTGTTCACCTTACCGATGGAAGGACGAAGTTTGTAGCACAGGCCGCGCGCCAAGCGAATCTTGCCCAGCTTGCCCGCGTGCAGGAAGGCCATCGCCTCGCGCATGCCCTTGCTGGATCGGCTTTGCGTGCCGGTCTGGCAAATACGATTGGTTTTGCGCGCGACTTCGACAATGCGCCGGCCTTCGCTGACATTGTGGCTGACCGGCTTTTCGACATACACGTCCTTGCCGTTTTGCATGGCCCAGATGGCGGCCAAGGCGTGCCAATGATTGGGCGTGGCGATGGTGATGAGATCGATGTCTTTGTCTTCGACGACTTTGCGGATGTCCTGCTCGAACTTAGGTGCTTTTCCCTGCTTTTTCTCAACAGCCTTCATGGCCGAGCCAATGACAGCCGAATCGGCGTCGCAGATGGTGGTGATGACGGTATTGAGGCGGTCATTTCCGGCGTAGCCATATACGTGACTCATCCCGCGGCCGTGGACGCCAACGACAGCAACGCGCAGCTGATCGTTCACTTGCCCTTTTTTGGCAACGGCTCTTTCGGCGGCCAACGATTCTGAGCCAAGGCCAGCGCCGGCCAAAGCGGCCAACACAGCGGAATCGTGCAAGAAATCACGCCGACTGATGGATCGCATATACTCGTCTCCTAATGAGGGGCGTTTAGGGGGTGGGAGGGCATCTTCTGACAATGTATCCGCTGCGGGGGGCATCCGTCAATCAAATGCAGAATGCAGAATGCAGAATGAAAGTCATGTGTCTTAATTCTGCATTCTGCATTCTGCATTCTGCATTCTGCATTAAAAAAACAGAGGCCCCACCGCGTGGAACGCGAAATGGGAGCCTCTGCCTCGGTGGAGGATGCCGTCCGCCGTAGACGGACGCGGCCGGCGGCTACCGAGAAACCGTCGGACGAAATGGGATGATTCGATCCTCAGCCGCGACAGGCTGCCGACAGACCCGAATCGCTGTTCTCGATCTGATCGGCCACAGCCAGCAGCAGGCAGGCCACGCGCTGGCACAGAATGCGCCGACGCCGTTGGTTGGCCTGATAGTGAGCGCGCCAGAGATAGTAAAGCATCGCCACGGCCAAAGCGGCCAAATTCGTCACGATTGGTTGCATGGGGATGAGTCTTATTGAGGGGAAGCCCAAGTTCCTGTCCGTTGTCCAACTCTAGCTTACGTAGGCCCATCGAGCAACCGATCCCAACATCTAGCCCCCGGCAAGCCGGGGGCCATATGCCAGGTTACAATAAGGTCATGTTGGAGCATCGTGTCTTATTGGTGCGTTCGCGCATGCCCTCCTCTGTGCAGCCCATCGTCGATGGCGAAAGTGGCACCACTTTGGGTTATGCGCGCTGGGAGATGGAGCCGTCTCCCTGGTGGCGGCGTCTGTTTCGCCGCGGCGTGCTGGCCGTCCACGAGCAGGAAGACGAACCGTTGTTGTTAACAATCCAGCGTGGTTGGACCTGGCTGCCGCGCCGCTGCGTGTGTGACGCCGAGGGCCAGCCGGTCGGCGCCTTGCTCGGCCGGATCATACATGATCGCTACGGGCGTCCTCTTGCGGCGCTGGAGAACGGAGCCTTTCGCGCTCCAGATCGGCGCGCATTAGCGGAGCTAATTCCGACGGCAGAGGGATTGCGCCTGACGTTCAGCGACGATATCGCCGGTGAGCCGTTCGTCAAAATGCTGTTGCTGGCCGCCACGTTGCAGATGACGCGGTGAAAGAGGCCACCACCAATCACACGAATAACACGAATAAAAACAAAAAAATACTCGTTTGATTTTTATTCGTGTTATTCGTGTGATTGGTGGTGACTTTCTTCGCCGAGTAGGCCGGCGAGTCCCTCGCTGCCCAAGGAGATGACCCTGCGGCCCACCTGGATCTCGAACAGATCATCGAGCGGTTCATGCGAGCGGAAATGAACGATGGCACCCGGCGTCAAACCGAGTGTGCGCCAACGCCGCAGACGCTCGGGACTGTCATCCCGTACCTCACGAATGACGGCGCGCTGGCCGGGACGAAATTCATGCAGCGGACGCAGATCACGACGAGCGATGGTGCCCTCGCGCGTTGGGATGGGATGGCCGTGCGGATCTTCGAGCGGTTCGCCCAGGTGAGCGGCGATGGCTTGCTCCAAACGCGGCGAAATGGCGTGCTCCAGCGCCTCGGCCTCGGCATCGACTTCGCTCCAATCCAGGCCAAGCACGCGCGTCAACAACAATTCCACCAAGCGATGTCGGCGAATGACGCGCCGCGCTTCGCTGATACCCCGCGGCGTCAGTTGCGCCCCGCATCCGGATTCGTACTCGATCCAGCCGGCATCCGCCAGCCGTTTGAGCATGCCCGTCACCGACGGCGCACTCACTTGCAAGCGCTCTGCGATGGCCTGGGGCGACACCATTCGCTCGGCACCATCGAGGCTGTGAATCGCCTTCAGATAATCCTGCACGGCTCGGCTCGGCTGGTCGCGCATCGTTTCGATCTGCCTCAAATCAGAGAATAGCTAGGCATCATTCTAGCGAGGAATACCCTTGGCGGCTTTGTAGAGTGGGTGACGAGGGGGGCCCACCCTACAAAGCGCCATGAAGCCACGGCCCCAGAGCATACGATAACCACAACGACAACCCGCACGCGATGCGCAGGGCAGCCTGCGTGACCACCCACCACAAGGTATTGTTGAGCATCCGGCTGGAGCTGACCAGGGCGTTACGGACCTCGACGGCCACCATCTGGCGCGGATTGATGCGGCCCAACGTGAAGAAATGCACCACCGGCGCCGTCCACGAACCCAGCCAAAACTCCGCCTGATCGAAGTATTTCTCCAACTGCGCCTGATCGATCACCCCCACCCAAACGACGCCCCAAATGTCGAAGGCAATCATGGCCGCACTACAGACGAGCACAACGATCCAGTACGGATACAGCGACGCCAGCTGCGCCAGCGTGAAGTCGTCGGCCTGCGGCCACAGCAGCTTGCTCGCCATCAGATTCACCGAGAAAATGAGCAAAAGTAGCGCAAGCGGTAAAACCGTCCCCCAGGTGAGGAAGATGTGAGCGTATTGCTTGACCAGAGCGAGCAATCGCGGCCAACGATTGGGCATACTGCGCACCAGCCGGACAATGGTGCCATATTGACGCAATCGCATCCAGGTCGAGAGCAGAAACATCACGGCCAGGTAAAACCCGAAGAATCGGATCAGTCGTAGATCGAGCAACCACGACATGAGAGGCTCGGCGCTTGTGGCCCTGAGATCAAGGACGGGTTCCGGGACCGTCCCTGGTGAGTTTACCATACTCTCGAATGCACGACATTGCCAGCCCGCAGCGACAGCAATGGACGCCCTCGCGCACGCTGCGGGCTGTAAGATGAATGCATGGCACTACCGACCGCAACGCCTTGGACGCTGGCCGCGCGCTGGATTTTTCCTGTAAGCAGCTCACCAATAGCCAATGGCATCCTCACCATCGCTGGGGAGCGCATCGTCTCCGTGGAGCCGAGAGCCGGGCGAAGCGCCGATATGGATCTCGGCGATGTTGCCATTTTGCCGGGTTTCGTCAACACTCATACGCATCTCGACCTTTCCGGACTGCGCGGCAAGTGTCCACCTTGCGCCGATTTCACGGCTTGGCTGCGGCAAGTCATTGCCCATCGTCGCAGAATGTCGCCGCAACAGATTGAGGCGGACGTGCGTGCCGGATTGGCCGAGAGCTTGCGACACGGCACGACGCTGCTTGGCGACATCTCCGGCGATGGCGGCAGTTGGGATGTACTGGCGAACGCACCGTTGCGTGCTGTCGTCTTCCGCGAGATGCTCGGCTTGCCGGAAGCCCGAGCATCGGGTGCTTGGGAACGGTTGGATCGTTGGCTCGAATCTCGAGTTTCCACACCGACTTACCGTCCCGGCATCAGCCCGCATGCACCGTATAGTGTACGTTCATCGCTCTTCTTCGCCGCTTCGACTCGCGGCGTCCCGGTTGCCGTCCATCTTGCGGAGACTGCCGCCGAGCAGGAGTTGTTGCTCCTCCGCCGCGGGGCGTTCGTGCCCTTTCTGCATGATTTGGATGTCTGGGCACCGGATGGCCTAGCTGAAGACACGCAGCATGTACTGAACCTGCTAAACGGTTCGTCTCCTACACTGCTCATCCACTGCAATTATCTGGAACCCTCCACTAACATTCCATCCAATTGCACCGTTATTTATTGTCCGCGCACGCACGCGGCGTTTGGACATGCGCCGCATCCGTTTCGACACTTTCTTAAGCGCGGCATCCGCGTCGCTTTGGGCACTGATAGTCTCGCTTCCAATCCTGATCTCAGCATCCTCGCCGAGATGCGCCATCTGCACCGCCATTGTCCCGATGTGCCCGGTGACGTGCTGCTGCGTATGGCCACGCTCTCCGCCGCCGAGGCATTGGGCTGGGCCGATGAAACCGGCAGTCTCGAAGTCGGCAAATCTGCTGATCTCGTTGTTGTACCCCTGGAGGCAGGCACAAACACTGACCCATATAAGCTACTGTTAGAATCCAATTTTACTGTGCAGCGCGTCCTCTGCCGTGGCCGGTGGATTGAGCCGATCACGGCTGAGTCTCAGTTGCCTTGAATTAGCAATCGAGAAGTCGTACCCCTAACCATACCAGTTTGCTTGTGGTGAACATCGAGAAGGGGATCCACACGATGCCGCTTGGCTATCTTTGCCTGGTCTTGCACGCGCATTTACCGTTCGTGCGCCATCCCGAGTACGAGGATTTTCTCGAAGAAGATTGGCTCTACGAAGCGATCACCGAAACCTACATCCCTTTGCTCGAAGTCTTCGCAGGCTTGGAACGCGACGGCGTCGATTGGCGGCTAACCATGTCGGTGACGCCGACGCTGGCGGCAATGCTCAGCGATCCGCTGTTGCAATATCGCTATGTCCGCCATCTCGATAATCTCATCGCTCTATCTCGCAAGGAAATCGAACGCACACGCTTCGAGCCGGAGTTTCAATCGCTCGCCCAGATGTATCATCAGCGTTTCCTCCGCGCCCGCGAAGTGTTCGTCAACCAATATGGCAACAATCTGCTGCGCGGCTTCAAACACTTCTACGACCGGGGCCACTTGGAGCTAATCACCTGCGGGGCGACGCACGGCTTTTTGCCGCTGATGGTCTGCAACGAGAATGCCCAGCGAGCGCAGATTGAGATTGGCTGTCGGGAGTTCGAGCGCCACTTCGGACGTCGGCCACAGGGCATCTGGCTGCCGGAGTGCGGCTACGCGCCGGGCCTGGAAAAATTGCTGGAAAACGCCGGCCTTCGCTATTTTTTCACTGACACCCACGCGGTACTGTTCGCTGAACCGCGTCCGCGCTTCGGCGTCTATGCTCCGATTCTGGCGCCCGGTAGCAATGTCGCTTGCCTGGCCCGCGACAGCGAATCGTCCAAGCAAGTTTGGAGCTCTATTGAAGGCTATCCCGGCGATTATAATTACCGCGATTTTTATCGCGATGTCGGGTTCGATCTCGATTATGAGTACCTGAAGCCACACTTGCACGAGACCGGCATCCGTAGTTTGCTCGGCATCAAATATTATAAGATCACGGGACGTACCGATCATAAATTGCCTTATAATCCAAAGGCCGCCTTGGAAAAAGCGGCGGAACATGCCGGCAATTTCATGTTTAACCGCGAAAAGCAAGTGGAATGGTTATCCGGCTCGATGGCCGGCAGGCCGGCGCTGATTGTCGCGCCGTATGATGCGGAGTTGTTCGGCCATTGGTGGTTTGAAGGACCGGATTGGATCAATTTTCTGCTGCGCAAGATACACTTCGATCAAGAGACGGTGAAAACCATCACAGTGCCCGAATATCTTGATCGCCATCCCCGCCTTCAGGTGTCCCAGCCGACATTATCGAGTTGGGGGTATAAGGGCTATTGTGAGGTATGGTTGGAAGGCTCCAACGATTGGATCTATCGCCATCTACACGAAGGGGCCGAGCGCATGGTCGAATTGGCTCGCGCCAACCCCGCTGCGCCGTCGTTGCGCCGCCGCGCTCTCAACCAAGCCGCCCGCGAGCTGCTCTTGGCCCAATCCAGCGATTGGGCCTTCATTCTCAAAACCGGCACGATGGTTGAGTACGCCAAGGAGCGCACGCGCATTCATGTGAACAATTTCAACCATCTCTACGAGTCTATCCAGCGCGACGACATCGACGAGAACTGGCTCAGCGGCATCGAGAGCCGCCACAACCTTTTTCCGGACATCGACTATCGCGTTTACGCTTGATTTGGTAGGGGTGTCGATTCTTTCAGCTCTGTCAGTCATTACCGCTTCTGCGATCTCCCGGCCTTCGCTTTTGGCCCGCTGATTTTGGCCAGAGTCCTGTCTGGATCGGCTTTGGCCTTCTCGATGCAATCCTTGCAGCACAGGAACACCGGCTGGCCCTTGAGCGTGATCTTGACCGGAACGCCGAGCGTACCGAGTGGATCCCCGGTGATGGGGCAGACGCTCTGCACCTCGGCGAGGCTGCGCTCGTCGGCGTCGAGCTTGGCCAGGTTGGCAGCGATGTTGGCCGGCAACAGGTAGACGCAGCGCATCTCGCCGGCCTCGACCAGCACCCTCTCGGTTTTGTGGACCCATTTGCCGTTTTCATGCCAGACCACGCGAAGGCTGTATAAATACTGCTTGCCCGGTGTCAGCGGCGGCGACTCGAAATAGCGGACCTTGCCCTGCGATTTGGTGGGCTGATTGTTGAACCAGACCTGAGCGTGCTCGGGCAGATGGGCCATCAGCACGACGATGTTGGGGTCCACGCCCTGCGGCTTTTGCGGCAGCCGGGAAATGGTGATGGTGTAGCGTTCGGGGGCGGCGGTCACGACCGGCGGCGGTTCGGGCGGTTTCGCCGTCTCGGCGTAGCCCTGGTATCCAGGCCGGTTCCACGGCAAGAGGTGGCCTGGTAGGCCGTAGGGTTTCGTCTCCCAGCCCTCGCCTGCCTTTGCGGTCGGCAAGGCGGCCAACAAGATCAGCCATGCGAGCGTTGGACGGCTCATGTTCTGTCTCCCTGGTGCCATTTCAAGGGCTGAAACCCGTCCCTATAATAGAACGCGGATGGCGCGGATACAACGGATCTGCGCGGATCAAACAGTGATCGATCTGCGTAAATCCGTTGTATTCGCGTCATCCGCGTTCTATTACGGGAACAGATCTATCTCGCATCGGATTGCGGTGAAGTGCATGAAAGCTCACGGTTTTGCGATTCTCGTATTGCTCGGATTGACGATCCTCCCTCTGGCATGTGGGAAGCGTGAGCCGTCCACCACGAACATTGCGGCGATATCAAAAGAGGACGACGGACCTGCACTTTTCCGCGACATGACGAGAGCATCCGGCATCAACTTCTCTTATCACAACGGGGCCGAGGCAGGCCATCTATCCATCCTCGAATCGCTGGGCGGCGGCGTGGCCTTGCTCGATTTCGACGGCGACGGGCGGCTCGACATTTTCCTGGTTGGCGGCGGCTACTTCCAGAGCAAAGAGATTCGTGGCCGGGCGTGCAAGCTGTATCACCAGGTTCCCACGCAGAGCGTGGGAACCAGAAATCTGGTGTATGAGGATGTCAGCGATCGGCTGCATATCGACGGCGAGTGGTTTTACAGTCACGGTGCGGCCGTCGGCGATTACGACCGCGATGGTTGGCCGGACCTGCTCTTGACCGGCTGGGACCGGCTCGCCCTGTTTCACAATGAGCCAGTCGATCCCAGCGACGCCAACAAGGGCCGGCAGTTCGTCGATGTTACGCGCAAGGCCGGCTTGGCCTCACACTCCTGGAGCAGCAGCGCCGGCTGGGCTGATTTCGACGGCGACGGCTATCCCGATTTATACATTTGCTACTATGTAAATTGGTCTTTCGTCAATCATCCGCGTTGCGGCCGGCCGCCAGACATCTGTCCACCGAAGGTCTTCGATGGCCTACCGCACAAGCTCTTTCGCAACAACCGCGATGGCACCTTCACCGATGTCAGCAGCGAAGCTCCGCTGCGACCCGGCGGACCTGACGCCAGCAAAGGGCTGGGCGTGCTGCTGGTGGACATCAACGGCGACAGCAAGCCGGACATCTACGTCGCCAACGACACAGCGGATAGTTTTCTTTACGTGAATCGCTGCTCTCCCGGACGGTTTCGCTTTGAGGAGCGTGGCCTGGTCAGCGGCACGGCCCGCGACGTGGGCGGCTCGCCTAACGGCAGTATGGGCGTCGATGCCGCCGACTACGACCACAGCGGCCGGCCGTCGCTGTTCGTCAGCAATTACGAGAACGAGCTACACGCGCTGTATCACAATGAGTGCCAAGGCGACAAGGTTCTCTTCCGGTACGCTTCGCGCACGTCCGGCCTTTCTGCGTTGGGCCAAAGCACCGTCGGCTGGGGAGGCGGCTTTCTCGACCTCGACCGGGACGGCTGGGAGGATCTATTCCTCGCTACCGGCCACGCCATCCGCTATCCGACGCGCAGCGGCGGCGATTCGCGTCAACGACCCATCCTTCTCCGCAACCAGGGCGGCGTTTTCAGCGACATCTCAGATCAGGGCGGACCTTATTTCCGGGCTACGCACCTGGCCCGCGGGGTCGCTCTCGGCGATCTTGACAACGATGGCCGCATCGATCTTGTTATCAGTCATCTCAACGAGCCGGTGGTGCTGCTGCACAATGAGACTCCCACAGACAATCACTGGCTGGGCGTGGAGCTGATTGGCCGCGAGCATACTGACGTGGTGGGGGCGAAGCTGATACTGGAATACGACGGGCAGACGCAGACGCGCTTCGCCAAGGGCGGGGGCAGCTACGCTTCCTCTAGCGACCGACGACACGTTTTCGGCTTGGGGAAAGCGACGAAGATCGAACGTCTCACGGTGACTTGGCCCAATGGGGAGCGCGAGCAGTGGAAGGAGTTGGCACTCGACGCCTACCATCGCCTGGTGCAAGGGAAACAGTAACATCCGAGCCGCGCACGCAGCGTAGCGGAGTAAGCGGTCGCCCGGTGCTTCCGCTTACTCTGCTGCGCTGTGTGCGCGGCTCGGATGAGCAGTGTTTGCGCGAGGTGGCTGGAAGTAATCCGGCAGGTTCGGTTTCGTTGCGCGTAGAATCTCCAGAATCGCTTGACGATCTGCCGCGGAGAGATGGGCGAACTCCTTGCTTGTGTCCTTGCCGCTAAGCACCTCCCACAATCGCCGCAGGACGTAATCCTTGACCGGCGCCGGCAGAGCCTCGAACGCCTCCGAATAAATGACGTAGCTGCACGGATAGGCGAACAATCGGCGTTTCAAGTCGAAGTCGCGGAGGGAACGGCCCTGACCAGTGGGACCGGCGTCTCGCCGGTCTTCGCGCGGCCCGCGCTGCACGAACTCCTCGGTGAAACCCGACGTGCCCTTAATGGGATCAGTCAAGGGCGCTTCGTCGCAAAAGAGCAAATATTGCACGACCGGCTCCCCGGCGTTTTTGATGCGTCGCAGGGTGCTATCGGAGCGATAGTCCGCTGACCGGCCCAGCGCCTTGTTGAACTCGGCCTCATCGTACAGGGCCTGACGCGTCTGGAAATTGGCCCGTGTCAGACGATTGTGCATTTCGGTCTGATGCTCCATCACCATCAAGGCGACGATGTCGCTGTGCGGCGTCGGATACGGTGCAGTCTTGAAATAGCGATCCAGATGGGTGCAATTTAAGTTCGCCGAATTATCGATCTCTTCCGGACGCGGATTGCCGCGCACGATCAGGTTGCCCAGGTGCGTCTGCTTGCCGCTGGTGCCGCTGACGTACCAACCACCCCAGCGCTGCCGCAACGGACTGGTGTGATCGATGCGATAGGTGCCGGAAGCGAGAAGAGGCAGTCCCGAACCATCGGCGAACACCGAACGGGCCAGAAGTCCCGGATAGCCCTGATTGAACGACGAAGCGTGGCAGATGAGACAGTTATCCGTTTGCCGCTGAAAATGCGGTTTCTCGTCCTTCTTCTGATTCAGTGAATAAAACACCGCCCCTAACTGCGGATCGACGGCGGTAACTTCTATCAGATCGCCTTTTTGGCAGAAGCCGACGTAGGCGTCGTCGCCGAAATAAACGCCGCGCGGCGTGCGCGGATTGATGCGCTGACGCTGCAAGCTCGTCTTGGAAAACACCAGCATTTGCGAGGACAACGGCACATTCAGCTCGCGCAGGAGGGAACGCAAGTAGCCGGTGCCTTCCTCAAACGTGAGTTTCGCTTGTCCATCGTCGAGACGTTTCTGCAAACGCTCGACGGCATTGTGCGGCTGGGCCGTGGCGTAGTTGATCGGCTCGCGGTCGATATCCACGGCGCCGGCGGAAAGCGGTAGCACGAACGGCAGCAATACCAGCCCGCAACGCAAGCAAGAGAGGAGAGAGTGTCGGCTCATGATGCGGCTCCTTGGCCGAAAACCTGCCCAGGTTGGAAGCGAGGCGGGCGGGGAGGATATATGGATAAGTTTATCCAGAATACGCACGGCGTCAAGTCCTGCGGGGAGATCGTTGGAGAAAAATTCACGCTGCGCGGCGAGCTTGCAGCCAAGGGCCGATGGCCATCGAGAAGAGAAACGCCAGCACGCTCAGTACAACAATCGTGCCGGAAAGGCCTGGCTGGATTTTGTAGTTGCTCATCATGGTCACTTCCCAGCTAATCCATTGTCCGATCATGGACAGAAAGAAACACAGTCCAATCGTCCGCCAGAAAAGCTGCCGCATGTTACGGCTGAGGTTGACGGCCGCTGCCGCCGGGATGATGAGCAGAGCGTTGATGAGCAACGCGCCGACGAAGCGCAGACACAAATTGACGGTTAGGGCCAGAAGGATGATGAACAGATAATTGACCAGCTGCACCGGTACACGCCGCGACAGAGCCAGGCTCTGATTGAAGCTGGCCAGCAACAAGTGATTGTAGATACGCGACAGCAGCAGGGCGGTGAAGACGGCCAGACCGATCAGGACGAGCAGGTGCGAGCTGGAAACCAGCAGTGGATTTCCAAACAGGAAATCTTCGAGGTTGAACAGGGCGCGCTCGTGGATCAGGTCGCGGAGGGCGGCGGCGAGTCCAACTGCGCCGGCGAAGAAAACACCGATGACGGTATCGCTGCTCAAGCCGGTGACGGTGCGTACCCAGACGATGCCGCAGCCGGTGAGCATCCCGAAGAGAACC
>Ga0209810_1004575_pt1 | contig 13208 bp, 15 predicted proteins | sample Coa_R1_7_FD_187159 | JGI IMG/M metagenome (GOLD analysis project Ga0209810, IMG submission 187159) | Surface soil microbial communities from Centralia Pennsylvania, which are recovering from an underground coalmine fire - Coalmine... | ecosystem: Environmental > Terrestrial > Soil > Unclassified...
CCTCGGCTCGCCCGACCTCCACCAGACCGTCCTGGGCACCGGGCTGGTGACGCGGGCCGGCTGACGATCACCGGGAGGCCCGCAGCCGCCCCAGCAGGTGGCGGCCGGCCCAGATCGCCACCGCCGCCACGATCACGAGCCAGAGCAGGTGGGCCACCGCTGCCACCAGGTGGAAGAGCAGCCAGAGCAGGAACGCGACCAGGGCGAGCACCAGGAGCAGGTTGATCATCGATCGGACCTCACTGTCTGCGTTCGGAGCATGAGGTCGGTCCGGTCGAACCGGCTCACCGGCCTCGTCCAGCACAACGCGCCGGCCGTCTACAACGGTCGCAGCCCGGGGCCGGGCAGCTGAGCGATCGGCTCACCGCTCGGCCTGGACCTGGAATCACCGGCTCGGGAGCGTGGTGAACCCGTAACGACCGAAATGCGAGTCGAAGGCGAATGCCGTATCGATACCCAGTCGACGCATGACCTCGAAGCTCACGGTGTCGACGAGGCTCACGTCCCGCAGCCGCGCATTGAGCACCCCCAGCAGCGCCGCGCGATGAAGCTCCTCCTCGACGAACACCGTCGTCACCGGCAGGAGCAGGACATCGACCAGATCCTGGAGGGCCTGGATGCCGAGCCGGCGATGCACCAGCGCGCACGACTCCAGCACCACATAGTTGTGCGTGATCGGCGACCGGGCGCTGTCCGCCGCGCCCCGCCAGAAGGCCCAGGCGGCGGCATGGTTGGGGTCGTCGCCGTCCATGAGTGCATACAGCGCCGAGGTGTCGACGAAGAAGGTCACGACCGATAGACGTCCTCGAGGTAACGATCGTGTTGCGCGCTCACCGGCTCCGCGCTCCCCGACCGATAGCGGCCGGCCACGGACAACGACCGCCGCCAGCGCTCGTCCGGCGCCGGCGGTCGCAGGGGATCGCTCATGGCTCGGTCGACCGCCGCTCGTACCAGGGCGGCGATCGAGACCCCTTGCTGGCGGGCGAGCCGGCGCAGCTGGACGGCCTGCTCCCGGGGCAACTGGATCTGCAGACGCTCCATGCGTTGCATGTCGTCATGCTACATAAAATGCTGGCATGATACCAACAGGCCGCCGAGAGGAAGCCCGGGTCGGCTGCGGTCGCTGAACCGCCCGGGCGGGGCTACGGACCGACCGGGGCCGAGTTCGGACGGCGGGAAGGGGCGACAGAAGGGCTCGGCTCCGGGACCGAGGCCTCCGCCACCGGCAGCAGGAGCTCGAACCGGCTGCCCCCTCCGTCCCGGGTCCACACCTGCACGGTGCCGCCGTGCGCCTCCGCCACCGCCTTGACGATGGCCAGCCCCAGACCGAGTCCCTCCCGCTCGCCGGTTCCACCGCGGGCGAAGCGATCGAAGAGCCGGCTCACGTCCTCGGCCCGGACGCCGGTGCCTCCGTCGGCCACGCACACCGCCACCATCCCCTGTCGGCGGTGGGCCGAGAGCTCGATGGGCTGCGACTCGGTGGTGTGCTTGACCGCGTTCTCCACCAGGGCGTCGATGGCCAGCGCCAGCCGGTCGACATCGGCCTCCACCTCCGCCTCGACCACCGGGCCCAGGCGCCAGCGCCGCGGCACCGTCGCCCAGCGGCGCAGCGTCTCGACCAGGATCGGCTCGATCTCCACCCTGGTCCGGCGCAGGAACTCCGGGTCCTCCACCGTGGCCAGCAGGAGCAGGCGATCGGAGAGCCGGCGCAGGCGCAGCAGCTCCTCCACCACCACCCTGGCGTCGTCTCCAAGCGCCCCGGTGGTGCTGCGCAGGAGCAGCTCCGCGTGACCCAGGGCGACCGTGATCGGCGTGCGCAGCTCGTGGGAGGCGTCCTGGACGAACAGCCGCTGCCGCTCGAGCAGACGCCGGTTGGCCTCCGAGACCTGCTCGATCTGGCGCATCGCCACCAGCCGCCGCCGCGCGTGCCAGACCATGGCCGCGAACATGGCCGCCATGAGCGGGATCTCGGTGAGCTCGTCGGGCGGCTGGGCGCCGCGCCGGTAGTCGGTGTAGAGGGTGACGCCGGTGGTCGCCATGACCATCCCCAGGACCAGGAGCGTGGGACCGGTGCGCCAGACCCGGAAGCCGTAGAGGATGGTCAGGCTCACCCAGATGAAGTGGAAGGGCACCGTCTCCCAATCCGGGATGACCAGCGTGGCCACCAGGTTGCCGGCCGCGAACACCCCCCAGGCGATGTCCAACCAGGCGGCCCCCGGTCGCAGCGGCCAGGCACGGGGCTCAGACGGCATTGATGCGATACCCCTCCCCTCGCACCGTGACGATGGCGTCGGCGCCCAGCTTGTGGCGCAACCGCCCGATGTAGACATCGACCACGTTGGAGCCCGGATCGAAGCTGTAGCCCCAAACGGTGGTCAACAGGTGCTCCTTGGCCACGGTCTGGCCCGGGCTCTGCATCAGCTCCCGCAGGAGCAGGAACTCCCGCTCGGTCAGCGCCACCGGCCGCGAACCCACCTCGACCCGACGCCGGACCAGGTCCAGGCGCAGCCGGCCAACCTCCAGGGTGCCGCTGCTCAGCCGCGCGGCCCGGATGCGGGCCTTCACCCGCACGAGCAGCTCCTCGAAGCTGAACGGCTTGGCCAGGTAGTCGTCGGCCCCGAGCTCGAAGGACTGCACCTTGGAGCGACTGTCGGTGAGACAGGAGAGCACGATCACCACCTGGTGGGGCTTTCGTTGCACGATCCGATCCAGGACCGTGATCCCGGGCAGCTCCGGCATCAAGAGGTCCAGGATGACCAGGTCGTAGTGGCGCTCGAGCGCGGCGCGCAGGCCCTGGTGGGGATCGCTCACGGCGTCGACCTCGAAGCCCTCCAGACGCAGGCCGCGGGCCACGAACTCCAGGATCCGCGCCTCGTCGTCGATGACCAGGATCCGGCCCTTGTCGGCCGGCGGTGCCTCGCGCAGACCGAGCAACCCGCGGCTCAGCTCGCCCCTCCCGGCAGATCGGGAAGACCAAGGCGCCCGCCTCGCGGCGCACACCAACCTCCCGTCTCCACTCCAACCCCCCGGGTGCCTGGACGACGCTCTCCGTTCAGTATCGGTCAGCCGGGCCCGAGGTGACGATGACAGAGTCGTTAGCCGGCGACGAATCGGGCGCCCACCACCCGGTCGATGGCCATGGCCGCGAAGAGCAGAGCGAGGTAGAGGAGCGAGGAGAGGTACAGGGCCCGGGCCGACCCGGGGTCGGCACGGCGGCGCAGGCGCCAGGCCCCGCTCAACCACCAGCCCCCCAGGGCCAGGGCCGCGGCCGCGTAGAGCGGCCCGAAGCCGCGCCAGGCCAGGGGCAGGAGGGTCAGCCCGACCAGGGCCAGCGAGTACCACCAGACCTGACGGGCGGTCGAGGTCTCGCCGCTCACCACCGGCAGCATGGGGATGCGCGCCGCTTGGTAGTGTCGGCGGATGAGGAGGGCCAGCGCCCAGAAATGGGGCGGGGTCCAGAAGAAGACGATGGCGAACATGGCCAGAGCGGTGGCGGAGAGCCGACCGGTCGCCGCTGCCCACCCCACCAGGGGAGGGACTGCCCCGGCCGCCCCGCCGATGACGATGTTCTGGGCGGTGGCGCGCTTCAGCCAGCGCGTGTACACGAGCACGTAGAAGAGGTTGCCGGCCAACGCCAGCGCGGCCGCCAGCAGGTTCACCGTGCAGGCCAGGAGCACGAAGGAGAAGGCCGAGAGGGCCATGCCGAACTCCAGGGCCTGGGCCGGAGGGATCCGGCCGGCGGCCACCGGCCGGCGGCTGGTCCGGCTGCCCATGAGCCGGTCGATGTCTCGGTCCATCAGGTGGTTGAGGGCGCTGGCCCCGCCCGAGGCGAGCGCTCCTCCGATCACGGTGAGCAGGACCCGAAGCGGGGCCACCCGAGGGTCGGCCGCGTACATGGCGGCGACGCAGGTGACCAGGAGCAGGACCATGACCCCGGGCTTGGTCAGGGTCAGGTAGTCGCGCCAGGACCAGGTTCGTGCCTCGCTCCCGCCGGCGAAGGTCAGCGCCGCCGCGGCGGCCGCGGCGGCGCAGCTCGAGGCGGCCAGAGCCAGGTGGAGCCCGACCAGCCATCCCCCGCCCTCGCCCCCGTGGATCACGGCCCCGAGGGGAACGTTGGCCAGGAAGGCGGCCAGCGCCGTCCAGGCCAGGACCAGGAGGCGCCGCTGCGCCAGCAGCGCCGTGATCGCCAGGGCCACCAGTGGGGGCAGGGCCAGGGCCACCGAGGCCTCGTGTCCCGGCCAGGCCACCAGCGCGCCCGTGACCGCCACCACACCGGTGGTGGCCGCGGCCGCGGCCGCGAGCAACCGCAGCCAGGGACCGGGACGGCTCTCGGGGACGGCCGCTCCCAGCAGCCAGACCGTGACCGCGTCCAGCGAGGAGGGCCCCGGCCGGCGGGTCCCGATCACCGTCCCCCACCTCCGCCCATCATGCCGGTGCCGACGCGACGATCCCTGGCCACCTCGCCCACGTAATTCCACCACACCCGCCGGTGCCGGCACCGCCCCGTGGCCGGCCTACCGCAGCTCACCTTCTCCCAGCCCACCGTCCTCGGACCGCTCCGGGGCTCGGCGCAGGCACCGCAAGATCCAGGCCAGCGCCAGCGGCAACAACGCCAGCGGGACCACCAGGGTCAGCGTGGAGACGAGCCAGTACTGCTGCATCACGTACCACCCTCGAGATGACGTCGGCGTCCCTGACCCGCCGCCGTGCCCTCGCCATCGGCGTCGGCGGCGAGCCAGCGATAGAGGTGCCAGAAGATCGCCAGCGAGGCCGGAACGGACCCGGGCACCCACATGATGCCGGCGGCGATCTGCTGGTCGGCCAGGGCAGAGAGACCGGGGTGCCCCTTCGCGTAGGCGGCGTAGACCGGGACGGCGCTGAAGGCGAGGACGACGGCCAGCCCCCAGCTGGGGATCATCCCCGACACCAGGTACGCCACCCGACGCAGGTCGTTGTCGAGCCGGGTGCGGAAGGGTGGCGAGTCGATGACCTGGGCCCAATACAGGATGCCCAGGCCGAGGAAGGAGGCGTGCTCGAGGTCGTGCACGACCGGCACCTGCACGGCCAGGTCGTACGCCCAGGGAAGGTGCCAGGCGACGAGGTCGAGGTTGAACAGGGTCCAGGCCGGGACCGGCGCGCCGATCCAGGCCGCCGCGGCCCGAATCGGGGCGGTCCGCGCCCATCCCAGCAGCGCGCGCGCCACCGGCCGCCGCCAGCTCACCGGCAGGCCCCGCCACAGCCTCAGCCAGGGCCCGGCCAGGACCAGCAGGGGGGCGGCCACGACCATGAGCAGCAGGTGCTGGACCATGTGCGCCCACAGATCGCGGCCGGCCAGCTCGTCCAGCGGCGGCTGCAGCGCCAGCACGATCACCGCCAGGCCGGCGAGGAAGGCGGCGGCGCGCCGGTGGCGCCTCGCCGACCGTGTCCTGGGAACCAGGGCCGGACGACCCCTGCTGCCCAGGAGGTAGAGCCCCAGGGCGACCAGCACCCCGGCCAGGGGGAGGTCGTCCTGCCACGCCGCCGCGACGATCACCGCCGCCTCGCCCCGCCGTCCAACTCAGGCCACCAGGTAGAGGAGGAGGTAGGCCACGATCCCCACCAGGGCCAGGAACTCCAGGTGCAGCGCCGCCGCCCGGGCGTCCGCGACCGGGGGCCGCTCCTCGGCCCGCCCCCTCAGCGTCGGCACCAGGACGATCTCGAGCCAGTACAGGGCGCCGAGCCAGAAGAGGAGGTAGAAGCCGGTCCAGCCGAGGAAGACGCTGGCGTAGGCACCGTCCGTGGGCAGGAAGCCCAGGTGGGGCCACTCCAGGCACTGGAGCACCACCGCGGCCAGGCCGAGGATGAGGGCCAGGACCGTGGCCCGGCGCCACCGGCCCTCGCCTCCGCGGCGCAGCACCCGCGCCCCCCACCCCCCGACGACGGCGGAGAGCAGGACGCAGGCCAGGATCACGCTGCCCCAGAGCAGCGGCGGGTTGGCGTGCCGGTCGCGCCACATGTGGTGGTTGTCGAGCTCGCGCAGGTAGAAGAACGCGAACACGAAGCCGACGAAGAAGAAGGCCTCGGCCGCGGTCCAGAGCCGGACCCCCGCCCAGAGGTTGCGTTGCCGGACGGCGACGGGCTCGCCGTAGCCACCGGTGGTCTCGGCCATGGTCCGCTACTCCCCTGCCGCCGCCACCGCCGGGCCGTGGAGGATGGCCACCGGCGGCGCGTCCGGAACGCCGTACGCGTAGGGCGAGGCCACGATCTCCGGGATGCGCTCGAAGTTCCGTACCGGGACCGGCGAGGGCAGCTGCCATTCGATGCCCCGCGCCTGCCAGGGGTTGGCCTCCGCCCGGCGCCGGGCCACCGCCCAGGAATAGACGAGGTTGACCGCGAACACCACCATGGAGACGCCGATGAAGTAGGCGGAGATGCTGACGAAGTCGTTGATGCCCTGGAGGGCCGCCGCGTACGTGGACACCCGGCGCGGCTGGCCGAGGAAGCCGGCGGCGAAGAGCGGGAAGAAGGTGAGGTTGAAGGAGACGAAGAAGAGCCAGAACTGGACCTTGCCCAGGCGCTCGTCGAGCATCACCCCGGTCATCTTCGGGAACCAGAAGTACAGGCCGCCGAAGAAGGCGAAGACCAGGCCGCCCATGATCGTGTAGTGGAAGTGGGCCATGACGAAGAAGCTGCCGTGGGTGGTGACGTCGCTGGGCACGTCCGAGTTGAAGACGCCGGAGAGGCCCCCGATCAGGAAGTTGAAGAAGAAGGCCAGGGCGAAGAGCATGGGCACCGTGTAACGGATCCTGGCCCGCCAGAGGGTCCCCATCCCGTTCAGGAAGACGAAGCCGGTAGGGATGGAGATCAGCTCGGTCGTGAGCATGTAGAAGGGGCGCAGGTGGGCATCGATGCCGCTCACGAACAGGTGGTGCTGCCAGACGAAGAAGCTGACCAGGGCCACGCCCACCATCCCGGCCACGGAGAGGCGGTACCCCCACACCGGCTTGCGGCAGAAGACGGCCAGCAACTCCAGGACGATGCCGAAGCCGGGCAGGGCCAGGATGTACACCTCCGGGTGCCCGAAGAACCAGAACAGGTTCTCGTAGAGGTAGACGCTGCCGCCGGCCGAGGCGAGGAAGAACGAGGTCTGCACGGTTCGGTCCATGAGCACCAGGGCCATGCTCAGGACCAGCACCGGCGCCGCCAGCAGCATCAGCAGGCCGGTCGAGATCACCGCCCAGGCGAAGATGGGCAGCCGGGTCCAGGTCATCCCCGGGGCCCGCATGGTGAAGGTGGTGGCCAGCATGTTGAGGCCGACCAGGGTCATGGCGACACCGATCAACGCGAAGGCCACCAGGTAGGCGTCCATGCCCGCCTTCGCCTGCACCGAGAGGGAGGCGTACCCGGTCCAGCCGGAAGGGAACCCGTCCAGGCCGATGGCCGAGAGCAGGACCACACCCGCCGCCGGGACCAGCCAGAAGCTGAGCGACTCCAGGCGCGGGAAGGCCATGCGCTGGGCCCCGATCATGATCGGCAACAGGTAGTTGCCGAGCGGCCCCAGCACCATGGCCGAGGTCATCATCATCATCATCGTCCCGTGCAGGCCGACCAGTGTCAGGTAGTGGTCCGGATCCCAGAAGTGCTCGGTCGGGAAGAGGAGCTGGGTGCGGATGAACATGGCGTTCAGGCCGCCGACGAAGAAGAAGAACAGCACCCCGACCAGGTACTGGATGCCGACCACCTTGTGGTCGGTGCAGAGCTGGAAGTAACGCCAGGCTCCGCCCTCCTCGTGCTCCTGGAGGCTGGGCCGAGCCCCGAGCAGGCGTGAGATCGGATAGTTGAAGAAGCCGAGCCCGGCCAGGAAGCCGATCACGCCGACCAGGTAGCCGAGCACGATCGCGATGTCGTTCTGGTCGGTGGTGGTCATGGCGTCGATGTTGGCGCCCACCGCCTGGCCGATGGTGTTGCCCACGAAGTAGCCGACCAGCCCCAGGACGATCCCGGTGGCGAAGTTGAAGCCGACCGCCCGTCGCCAGGCCGGGCGAGCGCTCAGCACGCTGGTGCTCATCCCTTCACCTCACTCCTTGCCGATCGTCTCGATGTCGGTGTCACGGCTCAGCCACCCCTGGTCAGCGGCTCGGGGTAGTAGGAGGGCGCGTAGGGCGGCAGCGAGCCGGAGGCGGGGGCGAGCGCCCGCCCTTGCTGCGCGGTCCAGCTCTGGAAGTCGCTCTGGGTCACGACCCGGCCCTCGGTGACCATGTGTCCGTGCCAGATGCCGCAGAGTTCGGCGCACCGGACCTGGAAGCTGCCGACCCGGGTGGGCTGGGTGAAGGCGACGTTGTCGGAGCCGGGCACGGCGTCGGCCTTGACCCCGAGCTGGATCGCCCAGAAGGAATGGACGACGTCGAGCGAGGTGACGTGGAACTCGACCAGCTCACCCTGCGGCAGCACCAGCTGATCGCTCTCGAAGCCGTATTGCGGGTAGCGGTAGGTCCACTGCCACTGCTGGCCGATGACCTGGACCTGGAGCGCCCCGGCGGCGTTGGCCGGGGTGGCGATCTGCAGCGGGTCGGGCCCCTGGCCGCCCCCGGCTCCGTGCTCGCCCGGGAACAGCTCCCAGCTCCCCCAGCCGGCGAGGAAGAGCACCAGGGCGCTGGTGCCGGCGATCCAGGCCACCATCACTCGGCCGTCGCTCTCGAGCGGCGGCCCGTCCTCCAAGACCGCGCCCCGATGGCGGAAACGGACCAGGCAGTAGGGGAAGTAGATGGCGAGGAAGGCCGCCACCGGCACCACGCAGACCGCCAGCACCGTGTTGTCGAACTGCTGATCCGCGGCCGAGCTGGACATGGTGCCGGGGGGCAGGTGGGGGCCGAGCAGGAACCAGACCGCCGGGACGCCGATCGCGCTCACCACCGCCCAGACGACCAGGATCCTGAACAGCTCTCGGGGCATGCGCAGACCGAGGATCGAGACCAAGGCTCACACCACCTTCAGGAAGCCGTCCATGTAGCCCAGGGTCTGCATGGGGCCGCCGTTACCGAAGACGAAGCCCGCAGCACAAGGGACGAAGCACTGCCATCGATAGCTGCCGGGAGCACCGGTCCGAAAGGTGAACTCGATCGTGTTGTGTGCCTGCGAGGTCGAGCATGGGGCCGCCTGACACTGGTTCTTCGCGTCGTCCGGCACGCCCTGGAGCGGCACCGACAGCCCCAGGTCGGGAACGGCGAAGGTGTGCCCCGGATCGTCGGCCTCGATCGCCCTGGTGGCCTTCCCGTTCAGGTACATGATGCCGCCCACCGTTCCCCGGACCTGGGAGTAGAAGGGGTTCCTGAGGCCCGAGGCGGTGTCGTACTGATAGATGGTCACGTGGACCAGTGAGTGCGCGGGGACCTGGATGATGGTGGAGTGGACCCAGCGTCCCTGGGGGTCCTGGATCAGGTACGAGACCCAGTCGGGATGGGCACCGAAACCGATCGCCGCCACCGTCTGCAGGGTCACCCGGGCCTGTGCCGGACCGTACCGCGCGGAGCTGACGGTGGGCGGCGTGGCCATGAGGAAGGCAACGATGTAGAAACCCACCAGGACCCCGGCCGCCGCCGTCGCAACCGCGACCAAGGTGAGTCGTATGGCTCGGCTCATACCTCCCCTCTCGTCGTCGGTGACTCACCGCGTGGGGCGCGAACCGTCCCCCACGCGTTCACGACCTCACCATACGGGGTGGGGGGCGGGGTGGGGATGAAAAGATGTTCAGGTTGCGTGACAACCTCGTCATGCAGAACGCAGACCGGCGCGCGGCCGGCCGGGGCAGGGAGGCCGGAGGCCGGCGAGGGCACGTCGGGCCCGGGCCGCCCCGCACCGGGAGGGGCCGGCACGATAGATTGCACGTGTCCGCCCCGGCGCCCCCACCGGCCCGGACCCAGGCGCGGCCCGGTCGTCGCCGAACCGGGGGCGCCGACGGCCGGCAGCGCGATCCGGGGCGCGCGGCCGGCGGAGGGCGCTCGCCGCGGCGATCGGGTCGGCCCCGGAGGACCCGGAGCCGGGCCCGGTGCGGTGTTCCCAGCTCACCCCCGGCCAGGCCAGGAGTTGACGGAGAGGGGCATGATCGTGTCTAGTGAGATCCCGGCGTCAAGTGGGATGGGTGCCCGTCGCTGACCGGCCGCCAGGCGGGATCGAGGTGCAGGTGGCCATGGCCGTGCCCGGGGCGGACCGGCTGTCGTCCCCCGGGGGCGACCCTTCCCCGCCCCCCGGTCGCCCGCCGGCGAGGGCGGGCGGCTCCGGACTCGGGGACCCGGTGGCGACCGCGGCGTCGGAGCCCGAGATGGGGCCCAGCGATCTGGAGCACCTCCTCAGCCGCCGCGCCGCCCGTCCCCGCAGCGGTTGGCGTCGTCTGCTCACCCGGGTTCGGGAAGGGCTGGGCGAACCCGAGCGCGGTCGGGCCGGGGTGCGCCACCGCCGTCTCCTGGCCATGGCCCGCACCCCGGTGCGCGGCGAGGCCGCGGTCGTGGCCGTGGCCTCCGGCAAGGGCGGGGTGGGCAAGACCACGGTCGCGGCCGGGCTCGCCTCGCAGCTGGGGCTGTTGCGGGGCGACCGGGTGATCACCCTGGACGCCAACCCCGACGCGCCCACCCTCGGCTTCCGCCTGGGCGGTGCGGGCCGCGGCGGGGTCGCCGACCTCTCCCGGGAGCTGGAGGCCGGCCGCATCCGGCACCCGGCCGACCTCCAGGCCTTCACCGGTCAGGCCCCGGGCAGCCGGCTCCAGGTCCTGGCCGGCTCCCTCGACCCCCGGACCACCGAGGTCCCCGGGGAGGCCGACTACGCCCGGGTCCTGGGCGCGCTCCGCCGTTTCTACGACGTCGTCGTGGCCGACCTCGGCACCGGGCTCCTCGATCCGGCCAACCAGCTCCTGCTCCGAGCCTGCGACCAGGTGGTGGTGGTCACCCAGGCCAGCCTGGACGGGGCGCGGATCGCGGACTTCACCCTGAGTTGGCTCGGCCGTCACCGGGGCGCTCGCTGGCTGCGGGAGCGTGCGGTCCTGGTCGTCAACGCCGTCCGACCCGACGCCCCCCTGGACATCGATCGGACGGCGGCTCACTTCCGCCCCCGGGTCCGCGCCGTCTGCCGGGTCCGGTGGGACGCCGGCCTGGCCGCGGGCGGCACCTTCGCCTGGGCCGAGCTGGGCCGGGCGACCAGGGAGGACTATCTGGAGCTCGCCGCCGTCGTGGCTGCGGGCTTCGCTCGAAGCTCGACCAGAGGTGTGGAGTCGTGATCAGGCTGATCTGCGTGGTGGGCTACAGCTTCGACGTCAACCAGGTCCCCGCCCACGGCGTGATCCAGAACCTGATCAACGGCGGCGCCGTGCTGGTGGGCATCGCCTGCCTGGCCGGCTTCCTGATCAGCGTCGCCGCCTGGGCGATCGGTTCACGCGCGGGGAACCTGGGGGCGGCCGAGTTCGGCAGGTCGGGGGTGGTGGTGGCGCTGGGCGCCGGTCTCCTGCTCGGGCTCGCCCCCTACCTGGTCAACTGGGCCATCAGCACCGGGCAGGGAGTGGGCACGGGGTGCTGAGGCCGCGCCCACGCCGGGCGGGTCCGGGCGGACGCTGGTGGCGCTCGCTGCTGGCCGCGACCGGGGCGGCCGTCCTCGCTCTGGCTACCGCCGACGTCACCGCCCGGGCGGCATCCCCCGCCGCCTCCCTTCCCTGCCTGCCCGGGATCGACTGCTCGGCACCGCCGCCCTCGTCGGTCGGAGAGGGACGGGCCCCCGGCCCCCAGCCCAGCGCCTCGCCGGGCGTCCAGGGCTCGGCCACGACCACGGCCGGGAGCCGAGACCAGGGCATCGGGGCGCTGATCAGCTGGGTGGCCGGCGGTGCCCAGTGGGCGAGCGAGCACCTGCCCGAGTGGCTGAGCCAGCCCGCCGGCAAGGGCGACTGGTTCATCCCCGTGTACCAGCGGATGATGTCCGTCGGCGCCCTGCTCCTCCTGCCCTTCCTGCTGCTCGCCGTCTTCGACGCCATCCGCTGGGGAGACCCGGGCGTGCTGGTCCGATCCGCCCTGATCTGGCTACCCCTGGCCGTGCTGCTCACGGTCTCGGCGGTCGGGATCGTCCAGGCGGGGATGGCCGCCACCGACCAGCTGACCGACTACCTGCTGGCCACCCCCGGCATCGACGTGACCCACTTCTTCACCTGGCTGGGCGAACTCTTCGGGGCCCTGGTGACGGCCGGCGCGGCCATGGCCCTGACCGGGTTCGCGCCCGGCGCGGCTCCTGCCTTCGCCGCCGCGTTGGCCGTGCTCGCCGCCGGCGTCGGGATCTTCCTGGAGCTCATCTTCCGGCAGGCGGCGATCTACGCCTGCACGCTGTTCCTGCCCCTGGCCTTCGCCAGCACGATCTGGCCCAGCGCCCGCAGCTGGGCCAAGCGCCTGGCCAGGCTGCTGTTCGTGGCCATCGCCTCCAAGTTCGTGGTCGCCAGCGTGCTGGTGCTGGGCGTGGCCGCCCTCGGCCCCTGGGTCCAGCAGACCGATCCCTCGCGGTGGAGCGCCAGCATCTCCGCCGCGCTCAGCTCACGCAACGGCCCTCTGGGCGACACGGGCGTGGAGAGCATGCTGGTGGGCGCCGCGCTGGTGGTGATGGCCTTCCTGGGCCCGATCGCGCTGCTGAACCTCCTGCCCACGCTGGAGGGGGCGCTGGGCCAGTGGCACCTGCACGGCCAGAGCGCGACCGCGACCATCCCCCAGGCACGGCCCCGGACGGTGGGGAGGACGCTGGCCCGTGCCGCCCGGCCGGCCTCGGCCCCGTTCGAGCTGCCCGCCCGGGTGGCCGCCCGTACCGGCCGCGCCCGGCCGGAGGCCGCGGGCTCCCCCGCCCCCACCCCTCGACCGCCCAGGCCGCGGCCGCCGGACGGACGGCCGCCCGAGGACGGTGCCCGGCGCCCTGACGCCGTGGGGCGGGCGGGGACCGCCCGGGTGCCGGAGCCGTGGCTCGAGGCCGACCCTCCCCGCCCTGCCGCAGCCCCCCCGATCCCGCACCCCGAGGTGGAGGAGGCCGCCCGGTGAGCGGAGAGCCGGAAGGCCCGTTCTACTCCTTCGGCCCGCGGGAGACGCGCGGCATCCTGCTGGGCCTTCGCGGCGGCCAGCTGGCGCTGCTGGGCGCCGCCGGGATCGGGGCGCTGGCGGCGCTGCGGGTCCTGCCCGGCTCCCGGGGGATGCTGACCGCGCTGGGGATGGCGACCCTGG